>ERZ869936.189-NODE-189-length-75035-cov-6.026420_pt1 | contig 75035 bp, 69 predicted proteins | sample MGYA00520876_ERZ869936 | MGnify/ENA primary metagenome ERZ869936 (study PRJEB32218, sample SAMN09650985) | biofilter metagenome | isolation source: enrty point of leading RO module | place: Saudi Arabia: Thuwal, RO plant located on Red Sea | collected 2016-02-17 ... | reverse complement strand
ACAATTGTCCACGCCCTAACCTCTTTTTCGCCGGCGGTAAAATAAGTCTGAAGGTCGAGCAATTTGTACGCAGCCCGGATTAATTTATTTACCCCGGGTTCATCAAGACCCATATCGGCCAGGAAGTCGGCCCTTTCTTCGGGTGTTTCCAGGGCGGCAATTTCAGCTTCCATAGCGGCCGTAATAATCATTACTTCTGCATTTTCAGTCTTAACCGCATCTTTTACTTTTTCAACCCATGCGTTCCCCTCTCTGGCGCTGGCTTCGTCAACATTACATACATAAAGCACGGGCTTCATGGTGAGGAGGTGCAGGTCGGCAATCATTTTAAAATCTTCGGGATTTGAAACCGGTGTTGACCGTGCATTTTTCCCCTGCATGAGGGTATCTTTAACCAGGGCAAGCACTTCCAGTTTCTTTTTGGCATCTTTATCACCTCCCGATTTTGCCATTTTTTCAAGTCTCGACACTCCCTTTTCCACCGAATCGAGATCTTTCAACTGAAGTTCGGTATCAATAACCTCTTTATCGCGAATGGGATTTACGGAGCCGTCAACATGCACCACATTAGGATCCTCAAAACACCGCAGTACATGGAGGATGGCATCGGTCTCGCGAATATTGGCGAGGAACTGATTTCCAAGTCCTTCACCCTTGCTTGCCCCTTTCACCAAGCCCGCAATGTCAACTATTTCGACTGTTGTGGGAACCACTTTCTGGGGTTTCACCAGTCCGGCCAGGGTATTTAAACGCTCATCGGGAACGGTGATAACCCCCACATTGGGCTCAATGGTGCAAAAAGGAAAATTTGCAGCCTGGGCCTTGGCATTGGTAAGGCAATTGAAAAGAGTAGATTTACCAACGTTTGGCAGTCCCACGATTCCGCACTTGAGCGACATAAATTAAAATTTCGGTTTTTCGGGGCCAAAGATACCAAGGGCGTAAGGCATTGGACCCCGGGCTCAGAATGAGTTTTCAACATTTTTATTAGTTATCAACACGAAATCCTCAGGGGCTTTAATTCGGATTACTTTTGAGCCAAAATTTTTCCATGACGGTCAAATCAGCCGCTTCCTTATCTCAAATCCGCCAGAAACCTATGCCTAAAATCGATGAGCTTCAAAAAGTCTGCACCCAGGTGCGCAGGGATATTGTCCGTATGGTACATGCCGTACAGTCAGGCCATCCTGGTGGTTCGCTGGGTTGTACGGAGTTTTTCGTAGCACTCTATTTCGATATACTGCAGCATACGCCACGGCCCTTTTCCATGGATGGCCGGGGAGAAGATTTGTTCTTTCTTTCCAACGGACACATTTCACCGGTCTGGTACAGTGTGCTGGCTCGCAGCGGGTATTTTGATGTAAAGGAACTGGCTACCTTCCGGAAAATTGATTCCCGGCTTCAGGGGCATCCCACTACCCATGAGGGTTTGCCCGGCATCCGGGTTGCCAGCGGTTCTCTCGGACAGGGATTGTCGGTGGCTTTGGGAGCCGCATTAAGCAAAAAATTAAACAAAGATTCGCGACTGGTTTATAGCCTGCACGGCGATGGGGAGTTGCAGGAGGGACAGGTATGGGAAGCGGCCATGTTTGCGGCAGCCCATAAAGTGGATAATATCATTTCTACCATAGATGTAAATGGCCAGCAAATAGATGGCCCAACCGAAAAAGTGCTGAGCCTTGGCAACCTGGAGGCAAAGTGGCACGCATTTGGTTGGGAAGTACTTACCATGGACGGGAATAACCTCCCCGAAGTGATAAACACGCTGGAAGCCGCACGGGAAAAAACCGGAAAAGGAAAACCTGTGGTAATACTGATGACTACCATCATGGGTAAAGGCGTTGACTTTATGGAGGGAACGCATAAATGGCATGGTATTGCACCCAATGACGAACAACTGGCACAGGCACTGGCCCAGCTTAACGAAACGCTCGGCGACTATTAAAATGGAGAAGAAAAAACAAGCTACCCTTTTCCTCCCCTTTTTTCTTTTGCTTTTTTTCACCCAATCTCTCTTTTCTCAGTCGGGAGTAACGACAAGAATTTTGTTTGTTTTCGACGATTCCTTTTCCATGTTCGGACAATGGCAAACGGGCGTTAAGATTGATAAAGCAAAGCTCATGTTCAGTGAGTTTCTGGATTCCCTGAAGGGAAAACCCAATCTGGAAATTGCCCTCCGTTGCTATGGCCATCAAAGTCCACTGCACCCTCAGCGAAATTGCGAGGACACCAAACTCGAAGTTCCTTTTGCTCCCGTAAACGAGAACATACCCAAAATGAAAGCAAGGGTAAAAACCCTTACTCCACTGGGGACCACACCGATTGCATATACCCTGGGGCAGTGCGCCAACGATTTCCCGAAGGGAAAATCGAGAAATGTTATCATTTTAATTACCGACGGTATTGAGGAATGCGGTGGGAACCCCTGTGAAGTTTCGGCGGAACTTCAGAAAAAAGGAATTGTGCTTAAGCCCTTTATCATCGGAATTGGAATGACGCAGGCCTTCAGCGACCAGATGGGATGCATCGGGAAATTTTACGATGCTTCGAGTGAGGAGAGTTTTAAAAATATCCTCAACATCATCATCCGCCAGGTAATCAATAACACAACCGTTCAGGTAAACCTGCTCGACAAAAGCGGAAAGCCCAATGAAACAGATGTGAATATGACCTTTTACGATCAGCAGACGGGAAACATGATGTACAATTACATGCACACCATCAATCACAGAGGCAATCCGGATACCATCAACCTTGATCCCATCAATACCTATAAAATGGTGGTTCACACCATTCCACCCGTTGAAAAAGAAAACATCAGCATTACTCCCGGAAAACACAATGTAATTGCGGTGGATGCGCCCCAGGGCTATTTATATGTTAAAGTAAACGGTTCCAACAATTATAAAAACCTGCCGGTAATTGTCCGCAAAAAAGGGGAAATGAAAACCCTGCATGTGCAACCTGCCAACAAAACCGAAAAGTATATTGTAGGAAGTTACGACCTGGAGATCTTAACCCTGCCACGCATTAATTTGAGCGGGGTAAATATTGCACAAAACCATACCACAACTGTTGAAATTCAGGAGTCGGGTGTGGTAAGCATTCTGAAACCCACGCCCGGACCTTCGAGCATATACCTTGAAGACGGAAAAAAACTGGTATGGGTGTGCAATCTGGACAACTCCGTAACCCAGGAGTCGGTTGTTTTGCAACCGGGTTCTTACCGTATTGAATACCGGCCTGCCAATGCCAAAGAATCCATTTATACCGTAGAACGAAAATTTACCATTAACCCCGGCGGTTCCACCGTTGTAAAACTTTACTAAATGCCAAAATTTACCTTCACCGAAAAAAAAGACACCCGTTCAGGATTTGGAGCCGGACTGAGTGAACTGGGAAAGAAAAATCAGAATGTGGTTGCCCTTTGCGCCGATTTAACCGGATCGCTTAAAATGGATGCTTTTCAAAAAGAATTTCCCGAACGGTTCTTTCAGGTGGGCATTGCCGAGGCCAACATGATGGGCATTGCGGCGGGCATGACAATCGGAGGAAAAATTCCATTTACCGGAACTTTTGCTAATTTTTCTACCGGCAGGGTTTACGATCAGATTCGGCAGAGCATTGCCTATTCGGGAAAGAATGTAAAAATTTGCGCATCGCATGCCGGGCTTACCCTGGGTGAAGACGGTGCCACCCACCAGATACTGGAAGATATAGGATTGATGAAAATGCTACCCAATATGGTGGTAATTAATCCCTGCGATTTCAACCAGACCAAAGCTGCCACCCTGGCCATTGCAGAATATGAAGGCCCCGTTTATCTCCGTTTCGGAAGGCCTTCGGTTCCCAACTTTACAGCTCCTGAACAAAAATTTGAAATTGGAAAAGCCTGGAAAATGCAGGAAGGGAATGCCGTAAGCATATTTGCAACCGGCCACCTGGTATGGGAAGCCATTGGGGCCTGTGAAATACTGGAAGCCAAGGGCATACAGGCAGAATTAATAAATATTCATACCATTAAACCTTTAGACGAAAAGGCAGTCTTAGAATCAGTAGCGAAAACAGGATGTGCCGTTACGGCCGAAGAGCATCAGGTTAATGGAGGTTTGGGCGACAGCATTGCCCAGTTATTGGGAAGAAACCGGCCCGCACCCATGGAAATGGTTGGGGTAAACGACTCCTTCGGTGAAAGCGGAACACCTGCCGAGCTGATGAAAAAATACGGGCTTACCAAAGAGCGCATTGCAGAAAAAGCACTGCAGGCAATATCGCGCAAGTAGTCGGCCCGAAAAATTTCGGTGTGGACGAAAACGAAAAATCCATTCTTGAAGATTTCCGAAACCCGGATACCCGGGAATCTGCCTTTGGCCGTCTGGTAAAAACTTACCAGGAAAGAGTTTACTGGCACATTCGCCGCATGGTAATCAGCCATGATGATGCCGACGATGTTCTACAAAATGTTTTTATTAAAGTCTGGAAAAGCCTCGACAATTTCCGGGGCGACTCCGGACTTTTTACCTGGCTATACCGCATTGCCACCAACGAGTCTATTACTTTTTTGAAACAAAAGCGAGGTCACCTCTATGTCAACTTCGACGATGTAGCCTACGGCCTTTCCGATACATTGGAATCTGATCCGTATTTCAGGGGAGATGCCATTCAGAAAAAATTGCAAAACGCCATTTTAACCCTTCCCGACAAGCAAAGGGTAGTTTTCAATATGAAGTATTTTGAGGAAATGGACTATCAGAGCATGTCGGAAGTTCTGGAAACTTCGGTGGGAGCCCTGAAGGCGAGCTACCATCATGCCGTAAAAAAAATTGAGGCATATATGAAATCAGCTTAAACCTTTTAGATAAGGAGCAGTCAAACCTACAGCACATGAAAACACCTTTTCTCAAAAACCCTCATCCCTGGCCCCGGAGCAATCCGTTTGGGGTTCCGGCAGGGTATTTTGAAAAAAGTGAACAGCGTTTGCTGAACCCTGAATTGCTGAACCAAGCGGATTTGCATACCGGTATCGGAAAAGATCAGGTACCTGAGGGGTATTTTGAAAACCTTCCGGCCATGATGCAAAAACTGGCTTATCTGGAAACCCTGAAAACAAATGATTCCGGATTCCTTGTTCCTGAAAACTATTTTGAAGAAAATCATGCTGCTCTGACAAGCCTTGCCGGATTGGAGGCCTTGTCCCGGAAAAATGAAAATCCCTTTTCCGTTCCCGAAGGGTATTTCGGGAATTTGGAAATAAATCCCCCGAAAGATGTTCGGGTTGTTCCCCTGCCCCGTTCGAAGAACCATTTAATCAGGTATATGGCTGCTGCGGGAATTGCCCTGTTATTCACCCTGGGCGTTTATCTTTTTTCATCCGATTCCCAAAGAGATTTCACATTGTCTGAAAAAGCCAAAAACAATATTCTTGAAAATCCCGGATTGTATCACCTCGACGAACAATTACTGCTGGAAGGATTTGATCTTGAAGCCGGTAGCTCCAACACCGAAAGCGACCTTGAAGATTACATTCTGAGAAGCGGCATCGATCTTTCGTCGGAAATTAACAACACTTCCCCATGAAACGGTTCGGAATAATATTTTTTATGCTTCTTTTTTGCATCCCCCAATTGGCGGGGGCTCAAAAAAAGAAAGAAGACATTGAGGCTCTCCGGGTGACCATTTTTACCAAAACCATTGGACTTACCACTGCTGAAGCCGGAAAATTCTGGCCTCTCTACAACCAGTATTTAGATAAAAAGGAAACCCTGTGGAAAAACCATCAGGAATTACGAAAAACCAAATACAAGAACATTGATCAGCTCAATGAAGCCCAGACCATGGAGATGATTGAAGGAGAACTGGAGTTCAAACAAAAGGAGCTCGACCTTCAAAAACAACTTGTGAATCAGTTAAAACCCGTGTTATCCTCCAAAAAAATTGCCCTGGTTTTTAAAGCCGAAGAAGATTTCAGGAAAGAACTTGTCCGGCTGTTAAAGGAGAAAAACTAAGAAGATGTCCGGCCTGCCAAAAATACTTCTGTTTGTTTTACTCATTCCCTTCTTTGGGATTAAGGGGCTTTCACAGGACCAACAAAAAGAACCCCGGCATTATCTGGCCAATACCTTTTATCTGAATTATTACGCTTCGAACCGCTACGACCTGACGGAAAAAGAACTTGATTCCCTGGGAAATTACTCCTTCGATCAAACCAATTTTGCTTTTTATATTCCCCTACTCACCCGCGACAAATTCAGGAAAGATTCAGGCATCATCGCAAACCACCATTTGCTGTTAACCGGCAATTATCTTTTTGCCAATCCGCATTTTTCAAATTTACCCACCCGGCATACCCTGGTAAGAAATTCCATTGGCATAAGGTATATGTACAACAACGGAAAAAAGGGAATCTGGTTTTTCGATTTTAATCCTTTTGTCACCTACGACAATCGTGATAAAGCCAACAAAGTATTCCGGAATTCCAGCATCGCTGTTTATAACCACCGGTTTTCAGAAACTTTCAGCATGACCATCGGCTTTACCAAAACCTTTTTGTTTGGCGACCGCCTTCGTTTGCCCATTCTGGGCATGCGGGTGGGAAGACTGGACGGCGTTTATGGTAGTTTGATTTTTCCTAGAAATCTGAGCATACATGTTCCCCTGGGAAGAAAGTTCACGGTTGTGGGGTTTGTGAGGCCCATGGGGGGCGTATATAATTTTGCCAACAATGACACCATGCCCGATGGCAGTAAATTTATTTACAACGGAAGAGATTCGGTAGTAATCTTCGGAAGGTATGAATTTTTGAACGGGCTGAGGCTTGAGTTCAATCCCTCTTCCCATTTCAGTTGGTTTATATCTGGAGGGGTAACCAAAAACAATGTTATTGGATTTGCGAGTTATCAGGCCAACCAAAGCAGGACCAAAAGATTTTTGCCCTTTGCTGTAGAGCAATTTTCAAAACCTGCCGGTTTTTTTCATGCGGGACTGACCTGGCGTTTTGGCAAAACAAAAAAGGTAGCAGGCAATTTAAACATGTACGAGTTAATTTACCTGAACAACACCTTTGATCCCGGCGACAACAACGATGGACCCGGAAGCGGAAACCAACCCAAAAAGTCTTCCAAAAAAGGGCTCAAAAAGCTGAGTTACAAAGACCTGGAAGATTTTATTGAGCCTCAGGATTTGTATTGACCCCTACACAATTCAAAACCTCCACTTCTTACTTTTCGCTATCATTTTTTTGAGGGTAGGAATATGAACCGCTTCCAGTGATTTTATATAAAGACAACCCTTTCCGGCTTTGTAGGGCCCAAGGGCTTTTAACAATTCCTTTTCCTTATTTATATCATACATCAAATAAACTGAAAGGTGAGCTTTAGCCGGTGAAAAACCAACGGTGAACCATTCAAAAGCATCACCATTTTTTCGTTGGTATTCATATTTTCCAAAACCTATAATACTCTTCCCCCAGATTCGCGCATCCATTCCGGTTATCTTTTTCATAATCTTCAACAACTCAAAGCAGTCCTTTTTTCGGGTTTCGTTTGGAACCTTCTCTAGAAAAGCTTCAACGCTTTGCTTCGTTTCAGCATTTACCAGTGTCTTCTTTTTGGCAATAAAATTAAATTTAAAAGGAAGGAGCGCTAATGGTCCTGTACTTTGCCTTCTTAATACTGCTTTTTGAATACCGGTAACTCGCATCCATTTCTATCTTAAATACAAATTCCTTATCGGCCCCCTGACCGGGTTTCAAATCCATCAACCATGTTATTTCTCCTTCCTCTTTGTTGATTTTTCCCCCGGAAATTGTTTCCAGTTCAACTTCGGCCAGCTTCGTCTGTGAAATATGAAATTGTTCCACCAATTCAAACTTCACGGGAAAAGGATTGTTGTTTTTCAATTCGAAACGGTAGGCTAATGTGATTTCCCTCTTTTTCCCAATAGTAGTGATCCTAAAGTACTTTTGATTGGGAATTTCATGGCGTTTCATAAAAACACTGTTGTCCTTTCCGACAGGCAGCAACAGGGTGTCCTTAAATTCGCTGAATTTTATGAGTGATTTGCCAATTTCATTGCCTCCAAAAGTAATTCCGGCAACCCCATCCACAAATCCAAGAGTATCCCAACCGGTAACCTGAGCCACCAGATATACCTCGGGATCGACTCCCGGATAACCAAAGTAGAAGAAATCGGTGGGAAGGGAAATTGACTGAATGGGAAAGGTAAATACAGTGCTATTTGACTTAATGGAGTACTTATCTTTCAATACCCTGAGTTTTAAAAATGAGGGTATGCTGATTTCCTGATAGGAGACCCCTTCCAGTTTATCAATTTGTTGTTGTTCCTGTACCTGGGGTTTGTTTTCATTTGGATTTTCAAAATCACCACTGTATTTTCCACCCGCCAAAACCCATGGATTCTTTGCTTTGGGAATGCTGGTGGGTGATTCCAGAGGAAAGGAAGAGGAAAGCGAAATGGAAATATTATCCCAGTCCTCTCCTGTCTGGCTCATTACTCTTGCCAGATATTTAATACCTATTTTACTCTCCCCTGCATTTTTGACATTTACTTCATAATAGGGACTCCAGCCTATGCCCCCGCAAACATATTGCAATTCCAGGGGCTCTTTTAGTTTTTCCTCTACCGAAACAATGAGCTTCAAAATGGCTGCGTTTTCATTCTTCAGTTCGATATTTTCAAGCTTTTTTGCTTCTTCGATTTTTAATTCTACCGAGCGGAGTTCCTTTTTCAGCTGAACCATTTTTTCCCCGTAAAATGCCGTCATTTTTTCAAGATCTTCCACCTTTCCAACAAACCCCGCCTGATTGTATTTGGATTCAATAAGGGTGAGTTGTTTGTTCAGGGCTTCCCGCCGATCCTGCAATTGATTTACCTCTTCTTTAGTCAGCTTACGGATAAGGGATTTATTGAGAATAGTAACTTCCTTGTTACCCACCTTTATCGAATTCAGGATAATCTTTGAAGAAATGTTTTTGAAGGTAATTTCATTTACCCCGGGCTTAAGATCAATGGTTCCCACCCTGTTAACCAGTGCGCCAGAGTGATATACAATAACACTTTCAACTTTTGAATGAACATCAATCTCCACGGCAAATACGGTCTGAAAAAACAATAGGCCAGAGATGAAAAGGGATAAGGGTTGTTTCATGGGTTTGATTTTAATAGAATGGCGTATCCTTAAAAGTAGAAAAAAAGAATCAGATTTTCACCTTCTTCCAGCTTCCTTTACTGAACAACCAGAGGGTAAATACCCCTACCGAAGTCTCGGAGATCAAAATAGCCCAGAATACGCCCGAGTGTTGCATTCCCAATTTCATCGCCATGTAGTAAGAAAGGGGAATCTGTATGATCCAGAAAAATATAATATTGATCCAGGTGGGGGTTCGGGTATCCCCTGCGCCGTTAAAAGCCTGCACCGCCACCATCCACCAGCCGTAAACGAAATAGGAATAGGATAAAATTCGAATCCACTCAGCCCCTATGGCCATTACGGTATCATCCTCCGTAAAAATGCGCATCAGGGATTCGTTAAAAAAATAATAGATAAAGGAAACGAAAACCAGAAAAACCATGTTGTAAACCCCAATCATCCAGACCGATTTTTCGGCCCGGTCGGGATGACCTGCACCCAGATTCTGACCCACCAGCGTGGCGGCGGCATTCGACAAGCCCCAGGCCGGCATCAGGGTAAACATCATAAGACGGATAACGGTGGTTGATGCGGCCACGGCTTCGGAACCAAGATCGGCTAAAATTCGAATGATAAACACCCAGGATGTCATGGCCACAATCATTTGTCCGATACCTCCTATTGATGTTTTTAATAAATTCCATACCACGGTTCCCACCCATTTAATCTGTTCCTTCTTCACCCTGATGTGTTTCCCGGAACGGAACAAAGACCACAATTGAATGGCAACGCCGATACCCCTGCCCACATTGGTGGCAATGGCTGCACCTTCTATTCCCATAGCCGGAAATGGCCCCCAGCCAAAAATCAATACCGGATCCAAAACAATATTAATTCCATTGGCAATCCATAATACACGCATGGCAATAGCGGCATCGCCCGCTCCACGAAAAACAGCATTGATTACAAAAAGCAACATGATTATTCCATTCCCACCCAACATCCATTGGGCATACTTGTACCCGTGTTCCTGGCTCCAGGAATCGCCGCCCATAATGGAAAGAAGTTCTTTGGCATAAAAAATTCCACCCAGCATAAAGGGAATGGAAAACAACAAACCCAAAAACACCGATTGAACCGCTCCAACACCTGCTTCATCTTTTTTCTTCTCGCCCACCCTCCGGGCAATAAAGGCAGTAACTGCCACGCTGAGTCCCATGGCAATGGAGTACATGATAAACAAATAGGTTTCGGTTAAACCAACGGTAGCCACTGCAGGCGCACCCAGTTTCCCCACAAAATATATATCGACGAGAGCAAAAGTAGATTCCATAACGAGTTCAAGGATCATGGGAACCGCCAAAAGGAATATGGCACGCTTTAAATCAATTTTGGTAAAATCGGCTTCCGACCCTTTCAGGGCTTCTTTCAATTGAGCCCATAGCCCAAGCCGTTTAAAGGTTTCAGCAGGAATGGGTTGATTTTCTTCCATAAATTACGGGCAGCAAAAATAGTTATTCAAAAATCCTGATTAAAAACGGGAATCTAAGGCAGGGGTCGAAATCCCATCACCAACACATCGTCTATTTGTTCCGTATCTCCAATCCATGAATTCAGGTAGTTCTCAAGAAAATTTCCCCTTTCCTTCATTTTCATTTCTGTGTTTTGCTCCAGAATTTCCCTGAACCTCTTTGTGGTCATTTTTTTATGCTGCGAACTGAAGGAATCTGCAAATCCATCGGTGAAAATGTAAAAAGCATCTCCGGCATTCAGGGTAACTGAAATTTCTTCAAATTTTTGATCGAAGGGGGTAATCCCTCCAATACCCCGTTTCGTGGGTTTATACTCTTCCATGGATCCATTGCCTTTACGGGATATCCACAAAGGCCGGTTCGCACCGGAAAAAGAAAGAACCTGTGTATTCTTGTCGTAAAAACACAGGGCTATATCCATGCCATCCCGGGTTGAAGCTTCTTCAGACAATTGATTTAGCGATGATTTGATTTTTTTATTGAGGGCGGAAAGAATTTCAGAAGGAGAATCGAATTCATTCACTGCATCGTTGAGCTTTTCAATACCTATCATACTCATGAATGCACCCGGAACTCCATGGCCTGTGCAATCGGCTGCGGCCATTATCAGCTTTTCGCCTTTCTGAAAAAAATAATAGAAGTCGCCGCTCACGATATCCTTGGGACGAAATAAAATGAAATGTTCGGGAATAAAACCGGAAACAAGTTTTTTGTCCGGCAATTTGGCTTGCTGAATCCGGGAAGCATAATTAATGCTGTCGGTAATGTTATTGTTCTTTTCCTGAATGATTTTCTTTTGCAGGGTAATTGTTTCTTTAGCCATCTGTATGGTTTGGGTATGTGTCCAAATGGCATTAATACCAATTACAATGGGCATAAAAAGTAAAATTACGGGAGGTGATTCCGCGCCATCCTGAACAATCGCAGGCCAGGTGAGCGCTCCGTCGAGGGCAATATTCAGCAACACATAAAAAATGGGCAACCAACCCAGGAACAAACAAAACCAGAGGCGTGATTTTCCCTTTTGAAGGAGGGCGCTCAACAAAAGAAACAACATGGCCCAGGAGACTCCAATTATTTCAAGATGCATAGGATTTAACATCATAAAAGCGGCCATGGAAGTAAAAACTATAATCCCAAAAAACACATTGATGGCTTTATCAAGATTCTTAAGTTTTTTAATTATAAAGGGAAAGGCCAAAAGAAGAAGGAAATCTGTCAGGTGCATAGCAAATGCCTTTTTCAGCCCGAAAAAATAATCCATGACAACCGGCATCGTAAAAATCAGGGTAAAAATCAGTGTGAACCGAAATAGCATGATAGCCCTCGCCCGTTCGAAGACATCGTCGTGACTAAGGTAAGATCCAATGAAGTAATTTCTCAGCCGGGGGAGCATGGGGATATCCGTTCAGAAACAAAAATAAACAATGCGGGTAAACTCCTCCTTATTTGCCGTTTTTTTTGCCGCCCGGCTTCAAAATAAGGCGAAGGGAGCTGTCCTTTGTCATGTAGGCCCAGGCCCAGTTAATGAAAATAATGAGTTTGTTCTTTACCGAAAGGATCAGCATCAGGTGGAGGAACATCCAGATTAACCAGGCAAAATATCCTTTAAATTTCCAGCGGGGAAAGTCTACAACGGCCTTGTTTTTACCAATGGTGGCCATAGAGCCCAGGTCTTTATATTCAAATTCCGTCCAGACTTCGGGAGAAAGACCTTTATTAAAGTTTTTTGCAAGTCTTTTAGCCTGATTGATGGCAACATTTGCCACCTGGGGATGGGCTCTGGGATATTCTGGAGTTTCCATAAAGGCAATGTCGCCCACCGCAAATATATTCTCAAACCCCAAAACGCGTGAAAACCGGTCAACCCTGATCCTGTTACCCGGGGCATACACCGGATCAGGAAATCCGGAAACCCGGTTACCGGTTACCCCGGCCGACCAGATAACAGTGGCCGTTTTAATGGTTTCTCCATTATTTAGCTTAAGAATTTCCCCATTGTAATCTTCCACATACGCACCCGTTATAAGGTTAATCCCCATGCGTTTCAGATAATCCGCCGAAGCTTTTTGTGCATTTTCACTCATACTGCCGAGAGGTGCGGATCCACCTTCGATCAGGTAAACAGTAAATTTTGAAAAGTCTATCCCCGGATAATCCCGGGGAAGAATGAACTTTTTTATTTCTGCAAAAGCCCCGGCCAGCTCAACCCCGGTTGGGCCGGCTCCCACGATTACCAGATTCAGTAACTTTTCTTTTTCTGCCTCGGAAGCGTAAGAGCATTTTTCGAAGGTGAGCAGAATATGATTTCGGATGGCAATGGCATCGTAGGTTGTCTTAAGGGAAAATGCCTTCTCTTCAATTTCCTGCTTTCCGAAAAAATTGGTCCTGCAACCCAGAGCCAGTACCAGGTAGTCGTAGGGAAAATCCCCAATGCTGGTTTTAATCAGATTTTGATCCGGCATTACTTCCTCCAGTTCCCCAAGGCGGACATGTACCGATTTTTCATTGCGAAAGACATTCCGGAAAGGAAAGGAAATAGAAGAAGGTTCCAACTGGGAGGTTGCCACCTGATAGAACAAAGGCTGAAACTGGTGATGATTCAGCTTGTCGATAAGAAACACATCGAACTTTTTTTTGTCAATGCTCCTTACCAGGTGCAGGCCGGCAAAACCTCCACCGACAACAACAAGCTTCTTTTTGCTTTGCACCTTTAAATATACATTTTTCCTTAATGATGATGGGGCATGACAGGAAAAAGCCCTTTTATATAATGAACTTTAAAGACGAATGAAATACGATAGGATTACGCTTTGACAATAGCCAATCGACCAAAAAAACCGTTCAGAACTTTAGTTTTTTTACTTTCCGGAGTTTAAATTTATACAACAAAATCCTTACAGGGATTACCCTATGTATTTCCAATAAATGTTCCTATAGACAACAATTCAAAATTTAGTCGATTTTTTAAAAAAAAACTAAAATTTAACCCGAAAACTCCCGCCTGATGGAATCACAACGGGTTTTACATCAAAAATCAAATCTCCGCTATCGTTTCGGAAAAAATCCAGACAAACAAATCCTTTGCTACCCCCATACCCTTCTTTTAAAGCTGGAAATTTCCCCTTTTGAAGTTTTTCTGCTTTACTCCCATTTCCACTTACAATATAGGTAAAGCCATTGGCACTAATCCACTGGTAATTATGTTCATGTCCCGCTACGAAAATAATTTTTCGCCGGTCATGAAACACTTTTTCATGCTCAGCTATATACTTTCGGTAAACTCCCGAGGGAATGTCCTGATCCATCAACCGGTGCAATCCCATTTTTCCGAAAATCCAAAAGGGCGTGTAATTAAGAATGAATCTCCAGGGTTGCTTTGCTTTGGCGTGCTGACCGAAATTTTTCATGGGATGATGACCCGCAAAAACCACCCACTCATTATTTCTTTCAGCCAAACCAAGCAGACTGTCTAAATCGCGGAAATATTTTTCACGGGTCTGCTGATAACTCATTCCCGGAACTTTTCCTCTTGGCTTGTTCCTGGCTTCGGCAAAAAACCATTGGCTGTCGGTTAAAATTAATCGTATACCCTCGGTGGGAACCACAGACCAGGGCCCCGGAAGTCCGGCCCCGGGTAAAAAAACAGCACCCTCTTTATTCTTTAAAAAACGACCGGAGTCTCTCACCCAGGCATGCACCCAGGTTTCCATGTTTTTCACCCTTTCAAATCCCTTTGAACGGCCGGCTTTCCAATCGTGATTGCCCGGTATCATATAACCGAATCCGGCGTAGTCACGGAAAAAGAATAATTGTGAGCGCAGTTTTTTTTCCTCAGCCGATAACTTACCATCTCCGTATGCATCGCGTGATGGCAATCCGTTAAAATAAATATTGTCCCCCAAAAAGAGGGTAGCTGAATTTTCATCTTTCCCCGTTATTTCTTTCCATGCGGAATACAGGGGACCGGGGCTTTCCAGATTCCCGGCATCACCAATCAATGCAATGCTAAAAACTTTTTTGTTTTCCTGTGCCTGAAGCAGGGAGAAGGAAGCACAAAAAATCAATCCGTAAAAAAATCTCATTTCTTCAAAATCCTGTACTCCGTCCTTCGGTTTATAGCCCTCCCCTCAGGAGTATCATTGGTGGTTTTAGGCATGGTTTCTCCGAAACCCTTCCAACTCAGCCGGTCTTTCGAAATGCCTTTTTCAATGAGGTAATTATAAACTGACTTGGCCCTGTTTTCGGAAAGCAACTGATTTGATTTTGGATCGCCCACATTGTCGGTATGACCGCGAAGCTCAATCTGAAGCCCCGGATTTTTCTGAAGGTGACTTACAAGTTTATCCAACTCATAACGCGATTCCGGTTTCAGGTTAAATTTTGCGGTCTCAAAAAACACATTCTTCAACTCTACTACTTCATCTTCCTTCGGCTTCACCAGAGGCACGTCCATCAGAAAGGGTTTTTCAGAAGGGGATTCCTTCATTGCAAAGTTTTCAGAAAAAAACAAGTAACCGTCACGAGAAACATTAAGGGCATAATTCCTGTTCGCAGTCAGGGTAAGCAGGAACTGACCGTTACCTGCATTAGAGTTTGACTCCACCACAACCTTTCCGGTTTCGAGATCAATCAATTCAAAAAAGGCAAACAGTGGTTTTCCGGTTTCTTTATCATATACCTTTCCTTTGAAATAGGAAATTTTTTCAGGACGCAGGGATTGATCGAGTTCAAAATAATACAGATCCAAACCACCGAAGCCTCCTTCCCTGTCGGAGGCGAAATAAGCAATTTCACCATTTCCTCCTACCAGCAAACTGTTTTCATCGGCCCAGGTATTTATGGGGTAACCCAGGTTTACGGGTTCGCCCCATTCTCCATCGGGCTGGCGCTTCGACATGTAAATATCCATGCCTCCCATTCCTGTATGGCCGTTGGATGAAAAGTACAAAGTCATATTATCCGGATGAATAAAAACCGACTCCTCCCTGCCCGGAGTGTTTATTTTATCGCTGAGTCGCTTTGGAGCAGTCCATTTTCCGTCGGAACCCAATTCGCTCATGTAAATATCATCATCTCTTATTCCCGATTGGGTAACGGTGCCCCGAATGAAATACAAAGTTTTTCCGTCGGAAGAGAATGAAGGTTGCGATTCCCAATTCCTGGAATTGACGGGGGCTCCCACATTTGCAGCCTTGCTCCATTTATCGCCAATTTTACTTGCATAAAAAATATCACAACTTCCAAAGCCCTTGCGATCTTCGCCATAACCAAAAGCATCAGGGCAAACCACAAAAAACAATAGATTTCCATCAGCTGACAAACAGGGTGCGCCTTCGTTAAGCTGGGTATTAATATTCGGACCAATGCTTTCAGCTGGAGTCCATTTTCCATCTACCCTCCGGCTGAAAAAGAAATCCTCCTGGGAATGGGTAATGGTACTGCCCTTTTCAGGTCGAATGTTGCGGGTGAAGAGGAACAGCTGATCATCGGCCGTAACGGTGGGAAAATATTCGTAATGAACCGTATTGATTTCAGGACCCATATTTACCGGTTTAAACGGTTTCGGATTCTTCATGGCATTGATGGCAAACTCACAGGATTTAATATCGCGCAATGAAAAATTAACCATGTTGGAATCTTTTTTCGATTGTGCAAGGTAGTCTTTGTAATGACCCAGGGCATCCTGGTAGCGTCCGATACTAAGCTCCATTCTTGCCACGGTAAAAAGGTTCCCACCCCGGTAATAAAGTGGATTGATTTCAATGGCCTTTTTCAGGGCATCGATACATTTCACTTCTTTTTTCTGGTCGGCATACAAATACCCCAGCAGGGTCCAGGCCTCTACAAAATCTTTGGCTTTGGAAGTTGCTTTCAGCAATTGTTTCTCCGCTTCCTTATCGTTACGCTGATTATAGGCCTTTTTTCCTGCCTCATAATACTTCACAGCCTTATTATCAGCTACGGAATAAACACCGGGCTGTGCAAAGAGGCCAAGGGAGAAAAGGAAGGCCGGGAAAAAAAACAAATATTTCGTCATAAGCGCCGGTTTGATTTTAAAAAGATTGCAATTATCAGACCATAAATCAGGGAATTCCAAGGTATTTATGGGTTTGTAAAGAAATTTTCCATTGAGGATTTTCAAGAACGAATTGAATAATCAGGGGAATCATTTTTTCCCTTACCGACCATTCGGGTTGCAGAAACAGATGGGTTCCTTTTCTGACAGCCGCTGCCTGTTCCCGGGCAAACTGAAAGTCGTGAGCGTTGTAAACAATAACTTTTAATTCATTGCAGTGCTCATAAATTTCAGAAAGTGGTTTCATGTTTTTTTTCGGGGAAAGGCAAATCCAGTCCCAGGCACCCGAGAGGGGATATGCGCCTGAGGTTTCCAGATGGGTCCGATGACCGAAAGACTTAATGCGCCGGGTCAGGGGATCCATATTCCACATCAGGGGTTCACCGCCGGTAATCACGACAACCCCCGGAGAAGAAGTTGAAAATTGCGGAGTTATATCATCCACAGAGGTCAGGGGATGAATTTCCGGATCCCAGCTTTCTTTTACATCGCACCAATGGCATCCCACATCACAACCGCCCACACGAATAAACCAGGATGCGAGTCCGGTATGAAAACCTTCACCCTGCAAGGTCAAAAATTGTTCCATTACAGGTATTCGAAGACCTTCCATAACACCCGGCCTTTCAAGCACTTTATTCATGTAACAAATTTACAAATATAAAGGCATTGTCCCTGAATTTCCGGTTATGAGCTTACAAGGGAAGGTTTACCGGGTTATTCTTTTTCTTTCGCAAAAAAAAATCAAAGAATCAAATCCCGTAGTACTGCATGGGGAAACAGGAAAGTTAAAACCCGGAAAAGAAATGGAAAGAGAACCTTGGCTTGCAATAGAAAACATGCTATCAGGATTTTCGCAAACAAATGATATTTGCGTTGCGGGTATTCTCTTTAAAAACTTTATTGAAATCGAAGTGATTTTGCCTTCTACCCTAAAACAATCTCGAGCCGGCCAGGTAATTGAAATCGGCAAACCGGGAAATATAGTCCTCAAGTGCGTTCACCCACTTAATCCGGCTTTCCAAATAGGCAAGTTCACGTTGGTTTAACAGAAACAGGGTGCTTTCGCCGGCCCTGAACTTTTCAGTTTCTGCCCAAAACAAAACTCTGTTTGCTTCAAAGACCTGTTTCAATTCAGCGGTTCGGGCTGCCAAAGCCTGAAGCTCATATCGGGCGGCAATCAATTTTAACTGAAGGCTGCTCTGCTTCACATCCAATTCCAGTTGGGCTTCCTTAATTTGCAGGCGGTTCAAACCTAATTTGGCCCTTTCCTTTCTCACAAAAAGCGGGTAGTTTAAATCGACTCCGAACTTATAATTATCCAGGCTCCATACCGGGCTTCCGGCAATAATCGGTTCGGTAATAAAATTATAGTTGGCATATATCTCGGGCTTCAGCCTGTCCTTGCGTAATTTATTTTCGCGTTTTAGCATTTCCACCTTAAGATTTCCCATGATCCAGTCGGGATGACCCAAAACGGTTTCGGTAGAAAAATCGCCCGAGGGTATTTTAGAATTCCAGTCGGGAATGGAAATAATAAATACCGTATCGGGAAGGAATGAAAACGCATTGTTTGGATTATCGCCGGGATTTTGAAAATAAAAACGGACTTCAGTAAGGGCATTTTGATACGCAGCCCGTGCCGAGAAAAGGTCGGCCATGCGGTTTTTATACTGGCTGTAAACCTCAAGCGTATCGATGGCCGAGGATTCTCCTTTCAAAAATCGTTCACGGGTAATCTGAAGTCTCTCATAAGCTACCTTCCCGGCCAATTCCATGGCCGTTTGCTTCATGAAGGCTCCGGCCCAGAGACCATATGCCTTTAGTGCATCGCTAACGAGGGCCACATTTAATATTCTGCGTTCTGCCTCGTTCATTTCCTGGTAAAGCTCAGCCAGTGAAAGAGAAAGACGCCTGGGATCGGTAAGAATATTTCGTGCCAGGGGAACCCGCAATCCCGCTACCAGCAAACCATTGGGGGGCAGAAAATTTTCCTCGGAAAGGTAAACTCCCCGATTAAAATCAAAACCGGCCTTAAAATCAATTCCCAGAGGTGTGGGCACATCAAGATTTACTTCGGTAAGAGAAAAATAATTGAAGCCGTTGAACCGCTTTTGCAAATGGTGGCCTTTTAGCACAGGATCAAATTCGCCCCTGGCTTCCATTTTCTGAAAGCGTGTTCTTTCAACTTTGATGTCGGCAAGTGCTGCCAGGGGATTTCTGGATTCAACCCCTTTAAGGTATTCTTCAAAATTTAAAATGCTTTCCCCGGGAACCTGGGAAAAAACTCCGGATCCAAAAAATAGAAAACACAAAATCAGGGGAACCCGGAACATCAGGGATTTTTTTCGTTATCGTTTTGGTAAAAGCGGGGTGGGAACCCGTTTAGCCGTCGCCAGATTTCGAACCACAAAGGAACATCCTCAAGCAGGGCAAATCCCCGTGCCCCTCCCCCGGGTCGCAACTGCGAAGGCCAGGGTTGTTCATCCTTATCCTCAGCTACCAATACCCGGAAAAGACCTCTTGAATCGGCAATGTTATCAATGGCCACGATTTCTCCCCCATAGGTTCCAACCGACAAGCCGGGCCAGCCGGAAAAAACCAGGGATGGCCAGCCATCAAAAACAAACCTTACTTTTTTTCCGGTTGATAAGAGAGGAATATCTATCGGTGCTACATACCACTCCACACTGAGTTTAAAATCGGAGGGCATAATACTGACGATGGGGGTTCCTTCTTTAATAATTTCACCCATTCCGGTACTTAAAGCCCGGGTGATGTATCCATCCTGCGGAGCGGTAACATAATAAAAACCCACCCGGTTTTCGTATTTGGCATACTGACTCTGCAACAGAGCCACTGAGGCTTCCGACTCAAACATAAGTGAGAGGGCCGTATATTTCTCGGCCTGAGCCTTCATCAGTTTGTCGTTATATTCCGCTTTTATCGAGTTCAGTTCAATTACTGCGTTGGTATATTCATTCCGGCTTGTGAGTAATTTATTTTCTGCATTATTCCGTTTCGCCTGGGCCTCCTGCAATTTCAATTTGCGCTGCTCAAATTCCGTCTGAGAAACAATCCCTTTTTGCAACAATTCTTCGTAACGCTTGAACTGGTCCTGAGCCAGGGAAAAATTATTTACGGCAAGCACAAAATCTGTGCTATCGACTGAAATCTTCAGCTCAGCCTGCCGTATTTTATTTTTTGTTTGCTCAATCTTTAAATCCATGGTTTGATTGAGGGCATCAATCTGCTTGTTTAAGGCATTTACTTTATTCTGGTAGGAGAGCACGGAATTTTCCTTCGACTTTACCTGTTCCTGGGTATTCTTCAGCAAATTCGGATCGAAATAATCTTTGTCGGTTTCTGAAATAAACAAAATGGTATCTCCTTTTTTTACCTTCTGCCCTTCTTCCACATACCATTTCTCTATTCTTCCGGGTATTACGGAATGGATGGTCTGAGGCCTTTGCTCGGGCAAAAGGGCGGTAACCCTTCCATCCGCACTCACATTTTGAGTCCATGGGCAAAGCAACAACAAAACAAACAGGAAAAGGAATCCGTAAATCCATCGTACAAACTTTGCACTGAACCTCAGTCCAATCACCTTCACCTTTCGTGCATATTCCGTAACTATGTCCTGGCTGTTCATTTCTTGTTATTGCATTTAACGGATTATTGAAGCTATTTCCGGATTCCGAAGGGCTTCGGTAATATTTCCAAAAAACTGCTGCGACCTCCCTGCCGATAAATAAAGCAAGCTGTTACAAACCGAAGCCGTATGCGCGGAGGTTGTATTGAAAACAAAAATCGAATCCTTCAATTCACGGGTAAAATTCTCTATAACCTGTTCACGGTCGAACTGAGACAGGTAATGCAAGTCGGAATCGAAAAACACAATGGGGGGCTTTTTATAAAAAACCCGGGCCAATTCAATCTTTAACTGAATATCTCTCGGAAGGGGGCGCTGATACAACACTATCTTCATATTATACCCTCCCTCCTGTTTTTTCAAAAAATCATTCAATCCTACTTTTGAACAGGCATCATGCATTCTGTCCATATCCAGATCTTCGGGCGACAGACAAATGTTTTCAATAAGGCTGCCTTCGAAAATTTTAGGATCGCTGAAAACCAGTCCCATGTATTTGCGGGCCGTTTTAAGATTCAGCCGGGAAGCTTCAATGCCATCGTAAAAAACACCTTCGCCACCGCCGGAGAGCGTTGCCATGCGATAAATCAACTCGGTTTTTCCGGTTCCGGAGCGACCACACAAGGCCATCCTGTCGCCGGCAGCCAGTGAAAATGAAATCCCTTTTTGAAGCACCAATCCTCCCTTCTCAATATCCACATCTACCAGACGCAGTTCCGGGGTTTTATCTGTTTTCAACTCAACCAGGCCCGGAGCTTCCGGGCTCTCAAGTTCAGCATCAATTACTTTTCCATATTTCTCGAGGGAGGTAAGCACATCATAAATCGTATCCAGACTATAAACAAGTTTCTCAATGGAATTAACAATCATAAAAACTAAAATCTCAGAAGAAATAAACTGTCCCAAATTAAGTTCATTTCTTACCACCAGCACGCTACCGGCAATTAACAAACCGGAAATTACCAGCACTTTAAGTGCAGCAAGTGCCACATATTGAAATTTCAATATTCTGAAATGTTCGTTCCGGTGATTAATATATCCATCGAGCAACCTGGCGGCCCGATCCAGGTGAATCCGGGAAGAAGAATTAATCTTGAAAACCTCATTATTCCTGGAAATATCGTTCATCCAGTGAGCCACTTTATATTTCATGGTAGATTCTTCCAGGCTGCTTTTGAACCCACGGGGTCCGAGCCAGCGAAAAACCAGAAAAACTATTCCGAGCAGGGCCAGGCTAAAAAGAAAGAAAAATCCATGGTAGAAGCTGAGAATTATCAATCCAAACAAAATCATGAGGGAATGAACTGAAAAATCAAGCAGAATTTTGGAAATACCCTTTTGAATAGCGGTAGTTTCAAAAAACCGGAAAACAAAATCGGCATGATGGCTTTCTTTCTCAGGGTCGGGCTTTATACGAACCAAACGAAAAACAAACTCGAAAGCCGATTTAACAAATATCCGTTGTTGAATATATTCGGAAACATGTACCTGAAAAATCAAAAACACGCTGTAAAAGGTAAGCGCAAGGGTAAGAAAAACAGACAGCACAACCCAGGAAGTGCTGAGTTGTCCCATCATAATGAAATTTACGATGGCCTGCATCCCAAGGGGGAGCGACAGGCTCAACAGACCGGTAAAAAGGGCATACCCGTAAATAAGTCCGATTTCTTTACGGTAAACTTTAAGTAAATCGAAAAGTCGCCTGTATATCACTCTTTAATTTTGATTGCAAAAATAGGCTTTTCAGGGCTGAGGGTCAAGGCAAACCAATAACTTAACCCACAATTAAGATGGGCTTAATTTTGTTTTAAGAAAACCAAAAAGCCCCTCGTTTTCACGAAAGGCTTTTTTTTTGTCGGGGTGACTGGATTACTTGCGTGATCCATAATTGGGGGAGGCCAAAACAAAAGCCTTGCTTTTAACGCTCCAAAATCAAAAAGCCCTTCGTTTTCACGAAAGGCTTTTTTGTTTTGTCGGGGTGACTGGATTACTTGCGTGATCCATAATTGGGGGAGGCCAAAACAAAAGCCTTTCGGTCGCTTCGGACCTCTGGGCTTTTCAATTTTTCCACTTAGAAAAGCCTTGCTTTTACCGCTCCAAAATCAAAAAGCCCCTCGTTTTCACGAGAGGCTTTTTTGTTTTGTCGGGGTGACTGGATTCGAACCAGCGACCACTTGCACCCCATGCAAGTGCGCTACCGGGCTGCGCCACACCCCGAAAAAAAGCTCCGGAAATTTCGAAAAAAGGCTCCGGGGTGGTTATGCATGTGTGGAGAACTTCAACCTCCGACAAGGGACGGCAAATTTAAAGTTTTTTTCAATACTACTTCCCACCTCTATGAATAAAACGGAAAGCTGCTCCCAGACTGTCAATGACCATATCCGCTGTAAGCGACTCCGGTGCCGAATCGGAAAGCAGGAGGTCTGCGGCCAACCCGTGAAGGTAAACACCGAATATGGCCGCCTTTGGGGCGGTATAGCCCTGGGCTCTCAGGCCGGTAATTATACCAAGGAGCACGTCACCGCTCCCACCTTTGGCAAGGCCGGGATTTCCGGAAGAATTAAAATACAATGATCCATCCGGAAGTGCAATGCAGGTGTGGGCTCCTTTTAATACAATGATACAGCCGAGCGTAGCGGACCTTCTGCGTAGAACTTCAAGCTTTTCGGCAGGAGAATTCCATGTCCCAAAAAGTCGTTTAAACTCACCCGGGTGTGGAGTAAGTATGGTTTCGGGAGGCAAAAATCCCAACCAGGTTGGATTTTCGGCTAACAGGTTCAAGGCATCGGCATCGAGTACCATGCCGGGATGACCTTCCTGAATTAATAACTTCAATACCTTACCGGTCGATTCATTTACGCCAAGTCCCGGTCCCATACCAACAGCCTGAAACCTGCCGGTGGCCGGAACTTCTTCAATAAAATCACCGCCCAGAATTTTCAAAACGGCTTCCGGATTTTTTACCTCCATGCTTCCCTCGAGTGCCGAAGGAATTCCTGCTGTTACCAGTCCGGGCCCGCTATGTAAACAGGCACGCACTGCCAGCAAGGCTGCGCCCGGCATCTCGCGGCTACCTGCCATTATCAGCGCATGTCCGAAACTTCCTTTATGGCTGAATTTTTCACGGGGACGGTAGAGGGACGAAGCCAGCAAAAAATCGGTATAATGCATGCGGGTATTTTCCTGGTTCAGAAAACCTCGGTTCAAACCAATATCCAAAACCACCAGCTTTCCGCAAAAATTCCCCGTTTCCGGTAAAAGCATAGCCAGGCGTGGGCATTGAAGCGCCAGGGTATGCGAGGCTTTTATTATAGGATCCTGTGGCCCGGGCTCAAGAGACTCTCCGCCCAGTCCGCTCGGAATATCCACGGATATTATTTCCCTGAAATGCTTATTAATTTGGAGTATCAAATCCGCATAGAATCCACTTACAGATCGGTTCAAACCCGAACCGAAAATACAATCAATGGCAATTTCGTTTGGGGTGGGAACCGGAAAATCATTTCCGGGGTCAGATATTTTCAGGTGAGGAATGTTCATTGTTTTGATCCGGTTCAGATTCTCGGAAAAATCAGCAGAAAATGAATCGCCTGAATAATAAACCTCCACCGAAATTCCTTTTTCAAACAATAATCTGGCAATGGCCAAGCCATCACCACCATTATTACCCGGACCGCAAAAAACAACAAATCGTTTTCCTTCGGGGAAATTTTCTGCAATCCAGTTTGCGCAAACTTTCGCGGCCCTTTCCATCAGATCCAAAGAGGCTATGGGCTCGTGTTGGATTGTGTAGGCATCGGCAGCACGCAAATGTTCTGTGGTGTTTACCAGCATGTTATTGAAAAAACGATTTTATTACAAAATTTACGACAATAAGCGCTGAAGTCAAAACGAACAGCCCCACCAGAATTCTGGCTCCCTTGCGAAATCTGAAATATAAATGCAATCCCAGAAAAACCAGGGTAAAAAGAAAGGGAATCAGGGGTGGGTAGGCCATAAATGAATCCACCACCCTTCCATCAGCCAAAGCAATAAGGGAAGTCTGAAAACCACAACCCGGACAGGCAAGGCCGGTGCTTTTCTTTACAAGACAGGGCTGCTGGTTATTTTCAAGCCAGGCCGAAATCGAGAAAATCAGCGAATTATTGAGGAAGGCTGAAAACATCCAACAATGACCCTAACACCATTCCGTAAAAGGCAAGGGCAACAATTACATACAGCAAAAACAACCCTGAGAGACAGGTTCCGATAATGCCGCAAACTTTTCCGGCATTCAGATTGTTGTAACTGGCAGCGGTATATAGGGAGGGGTTTTGTTTATACAGGTCTTTTCCTTTTGAGGCCAGAATTATGGCAATTATGCCGCAGACAAGCCCCACTATGCCGTAGCAAATACAGGTGGGTATAGAAATTATTCCAAGCACCAAAGCAGCGGTGCTGTTCGGCAGTACCTGCTGTGCTGGAATATCGAGGGGAGATCCGGTTCCGGGATTATTGGGTGTTTCCATGCTTACAAATGTATATATTTTTCGGAAAGCTCACGGTGGATGTTGAGTGCCTGGGGTATTAAAAAAACGTCCCCGGGGTTATGAATTACAAAGTCGGCTTTTTCGAGCAAAGCAGCACCCTTCCATTGCCTTTCCATTCTTTTTCTAACATCCTCAGGACTGACCCCGTCGCGTTTTACCACCCTTTCTATCCGTATTTCCTCCGGAGCATCCACCACAATCACTTTATCAACCTGTCGGTAGGCCCCGCTTTCGAATAAAATAGCTGCCTCTTTCAACACATAAGCGTGAGAAGCATTTTCGAAGGCTCCTGCCCATTCGAGAAATGCCTTTTTTACGGCGGGGTGAACCAGAGAGTTCAAAAATTCAAGGTCGGGCGGAGAAGCAAATACCCGGGATGCAATTTTTTTCCGGTCGGGCATTTCACCGGTAAGAATTTCATCACCGAAACGGGCCACCAGGGCATTAACAATTTCAGGATAATTAATTACTTCCCTGCCCTTCTGATCGGAATCAAAAACAGGAATTCCAAGGCTTGCAAAAATTTTTGAAACGGTTGATTTGCCGCTTCCGATGCCCCCGGTAATTCCTACCTTAATCATAATTTCCGGATAATAAATTCCACCTGTTCTTCCACCGCCCTTAAATTTTTTATGTGGCGCAATCCGGTGGAAACATGAACGGCAGCTTTTTTGTCTTTTTTCAAATCTATCTGAAGGTAGTCAACCACAGCCTGAAAATCGCCGGGGGTAATTTTTTCAAGCTCTGATAAAGGAACCAGGCATTTTACTTTCACCTGACGGGGAAACACCTTAACAGATACATCCGGAGGTAGATTAACCAAGCTCACATTAACCAAAAAGGTCTGCTCGGTGAATTTTTCAGCCCTGACTTCTATTTCTACCGAATCGGGATAAAGGTGTGTTCCTTTGGGACCCGGATTAACCAGGGCCACCTTCTTTTTCATCAGTCCGGTTACATCATGAAAAACCCGGGCTTCGGTTTCAATCAATTTCATGTCCGGATTATAACCGATGACTTCAACCAGGGGAGGATTTAATTTGATGGAATCGAGTAAAAAATAATTGGGTGGCAGCTGAATGCGCCCTTTAAAAACAACGGGGAGATTTTTTTTGGGGGCATCGGGCCGGACAAAGTACAAAGTATCGGGATCAATACTAACCAGTTCAAAATCCGAACCCAGTTGCCGGGCAATCTTTGGCAGTCGCGTATAAGTGAGAATAAACAACTGATTACTTCCATTTTTACGCTGGGGGTTGGAACAATCAAAAACCAATACTTTTCCTCCCAGCCTTCCGAAAAGGAAATTAAAACCTGTGGCCTTTAATTCCACCCTAATTGAATCGGGCAGGTTCAGGGTTCCCGGATATCCCACAGGAAGATTTACAAATTTTACGGGAAATGAGCGTTGAACCGGATAGGTTCCGGCAAGGGCATTTAAAAACCAGCCCAGGGTGGCTACCAGAATACAAACCAGAAACACCCAGGCATTCCGGTTCAGTCCGAACCTCCGTCTTTTAAAATTGTCCTGAGAGCCGGGTTTTTCCAATAAAAAAAGTTTAAAGGGTTATTTTCTCCCGTCCTTGGGATTATTCAAGGCCTGAGTTGCTTCCATACTAACGGCAGAACGCTCAAAACGGATTTTAACTCCATTATCCACTTCCACCAGCATGGTAGTGTCGTTAAGTTCTACAATGGTGCCATGCACCCCGCCAATAGTAACAATTTTGTCGCCTTTTTGTAAGGATTCTTTATACTTCTGGGCAGCCTTGGTTTTTTTCATCTGAGGCCGGATCATAAAGAAATAAAAAACCACAAAAATCAGTACCAGAAAAATCAGCGACTGCATTCCCCCGCCCTGGCCTTGTGCCTGCAGATAAACCATTGAATTCATACGTTGTTATTAGTTATTATTAAAAATTACTTGGCCTCTTCCTTCTTGACTACATTCACCGAGAAGGTAATTATTTTTGAATTGGGCTGGCAATTGGATACCACCACAACTTCTTTTTTATTGAATCCATCCCTGCCCTGGCTGTCAAAAGTAACGGTAATAAATCCCGATTCTCCGGGCCTAATGGGTTTCGCCGGAGGATCAGCTACCGTGCATCCGCAACTTCCCTTAGCGGAAGAAATAACCAAATCTTTCTTACCCGTATTCTTAAACTTAAAGGCATAACTCACTTTCTCTCCTTCGGTTATGGTCCCAAAATTGTGATTTTCGTTTTCAAAGGTAATCACAGGCAAATCTCCTGATTTTGAGCCATCACCCGGAATATTTACAATATCCGAATCAATATCATCCTCGTCAAGGGGCTTACTTTGACACCCGGCCAAAAGAACGAGGGGGATGAAAAGCAAAAGCAACTTGTTCATGATTATTAATTTTACGCAAAGTTAGGGGAATTTCCTATTCAATGAGGCCTCTTCCTACCTTTTTAACCAGGTTTTCCCTGCGCAAATCCTGCACCATCTTATCCAGAATTCCATTTATAAATACCCGGCTCCGGGGCGTACTGAAGGACTTTGAAAGTTCTATATACTCGTTCAGACTTACTTTGACGGGGATGTTCTGAAAATGCGTGATTTCGGTAATGGCCAGTTTCATCAGAATAATATCCATGAGCGCAATCCGGTCGACATCCCAGTTTCTGGTTTTTTCCGATATCCTTTGCTCCAGCTTCTCGGAATTTATAAGTGTCTGCCGGAATAAATCCCGGATGAATTCGGTGTCCTCCGCTTCGTTTTTATACAATTCAAAGGGGGTTGTTCCTTTAGGATCCTGAGGATCGAACTGTCCAAGGGTACGCATAACCATTGCATGACAAAAATCTACCTCATCGGCCCAATAAATACTTTTATCCTCAAACCAGGTTTCCAGGTATTCGTATTGAACCACATGCTCTTTGTAAAAGTCGATCAGAAATTTTATTTCACCGGCATAGTCGGTGGGTTCAATGGCATGAATGGCTTCGCGGGTACTACTGTTTTTAAATGAAACTGCAAGGCGCCTAACTATTTCCGGTTTTTCGGTCCAACTCAAACCGTTTTCACGGCAGAATTTCTCAATGGCAGAATTCTGAGCCAGCTGGGCCAGGGGCTTGAGGCTTAAAAATCTTGAATAGGTATGAATTTCAGACTGACCGGGAAAGTTTTTGGCCTTTTCCTCTTCGAGGAACTGACCAACCACGGAATGAATTTCGGTTAGTAAGCGCAACAGGAAAAAATACATTTCCCGGGTTTTGGAAACCGAGGCCCATAGCTCTTTTTCCCCTCTGGAAATATCGTCATTTCCTGAGACAAAAAAGGCGTAGACAGCCTGAAGCACTTTAATTCGCAAGTATCTCCTGTTAAGCATGGAGGTACAGGGGTTTGTATAAGAACGAAATTCCTGGTCTCGTTCCTATGGGTTAATTGGCCTATTTCATACTCCCTTACGCAACCGCTCCTCTGCCAAAAGGTTTGCAGCCAGGTAAGTTGGAATATTTTCTTTTTCTGCCCTTTCGAATATACGAAGGGTAGTCTGATAAATGTTCCCGGCGCTTTCCATAACCTTTTCACGGGAATCTCCGGTTATTTCCGAATACACATTTATCAATCCGCCGGCATTTACCACAAAATCGGGCGCGTAAACGATGCCTTTTTCAACCAGTTTTGCTCCGTGCACTTTTTCATCTTCCAACTGGTTATTGGCAGCTCCGCAAACCACTTCACATTTCATTCGGGCAATGCTGTCGTTATTAAGGGTTGCGCCCAAAGCACAGGGCGCATAAATATCAAACTCCAAATCAAAAAAATTATCCTTGTCAACTATCTTTACGGGAAGCTCTGCAGCCAGCGTTTTAAGCCGGTCTTCAAAAATATCCGTCACCATTACCACAGCACCCTCTTCGCAAAGGTGTTTTACCAGGCTGGCCCCAACATGTCCAACCCCCTGAACCAGAATTTTCTTTCCTTTCAGCGCATCGCTGCCCCATTTTCGTTTTGCGGATGCCTTCATGCCCATATAAACACCAAAGGCGGTTACCGGGCTGGGATCGCCGCTTTTCCCGGGCAAACCGGTTACATGTTTTGTTTCTTTGGAAACCCAAACCATATCTGAAGGACCAACACCCACATCTTCCGCGGTGATGTATTTTCCACCCAGACTATCCACAAATTGTCCGAACCGGCGGAAAAGGGCTTCCGACTTCATGGTTTTGGAATCGCCCATGATTACGGCCTTTCCTCCACCCAGTTTCAATCCCGCAACGGCAGCCTTGTATGTCATTCCCCGGCTCAATCGCAATACATCTATGAGAGCATCGGTTTCACGGGCATATGTCCACATTCTGGTCCCTCCCAGAGAGGGGCCCAGGGTTGTATTGTGAACCGCGATGATGGCACGAAGGCCGGTTTTATTGTCGTTGCAGAAAACAACCTCCTCGTGATCGTGAATATGCATTCTGCCAAACACAGGATGATCCTGCACCGACAATGAAAGTTCTTTAGTTGATTCCATAAATCAGGAAATTGGCCAGCCTCCCAGGAGGTTGGGGCAAAAGTAACCTTTTTTCTTTAATAGGCCGAATTTCAGGGCTTAAGGCAATTTGTAACTTTGCAGTCTTGAAGCAGTTAGCTTATCTTAATAAATACCTTAAACGCTACCCCGCACATCTGGGCTGGGGATTATTATTTGTTGCCCTTTCCAACCTCTTTGGAATTTTATGGGCTCCGGTAGTGCGTGAAGCGGTTGACTTTGCCGTTGAAGCAAAACTTTTTTCGGGAAACTTTCCCGAAGGAATCGGCTGGCCGCTGTTTCGTTTTTTCATGCTCATTACCGGCTCTGCAATCGTTTCAGGCATTTTCATGTTTATGATGCGGCAAACCATTATCGTTATGTCGCGGCATATTGAATACGACCTTAAAAATGATATTTACGACCATTACCAGAAACTCGATCAGCCCTTTTACAAAGTAAACTCAACGGGCGATTTAATGAATCGCATCAGCGAAGATGTAAGCCGGGTGCGAATGTATCTCGGTCCTGCCATCATGTACCTGACCAACACAACCATCACCATAATAGTTGTTGTTATTTTCATGATGCGGGTTGATCCTTATTACAGCCTGATCGTTTTGGCTCCCCTGCCCTTTTTGGCCATTGTAATTTACCGGATAAGTAAGGTTGTGAACCGGAAAAGCAATAAGGTTCAGGCACAGCTCTCGGAACTTTCCGTGCATGCCCAGGAATCATTTTCCGGAATCAGGGTTTTAAAGGCATCTGCCCGTGAGGCCGACAGCGCCCACAGGCTCGACAAAAAAAATAATCATTACCGCGGACTGAGTCTGAGCCTGGCCAAAACCGAAGCACTTTTTCATCCGGTGATGATATTAATGATTGGACTTTCCACCATCTTCACGGTTTATGTGGGGGGCATGGAAACCATTTCGGGAAACATCACTACGGGCAACATTACCGAATTCATTATTTATGTAAACAAACTTTTGTGGCCGGTTGCGGCATTGGGATGGGTAACGGCACTGGTTCAAAGAGCGGCCGCCTCACAGGAAAGAATCAATGAGTTTCTGAAAACCGAACCCGTATTAAAGGAAAATCCAAACCCTGAAAAATTTACGCCCGGTGATGTCTCCTTTAAGAATGTTACCTATGTCTACCCCGACAGCGGTATTAAAGCCCTTGAAAATGTTTCCTTTCACTTACCCAAAGGAAAAACCCTGGCCGTAATTGGAAAAACCGGAAGCGGTAAATCAACCCTGGTTTCACTGTTGGCTCGCCTGGTTGATCCCGCAACGGGTAGCATTTCCATTGGCGATAAAGACATCCGGAGTTTCAGTCTTTCCGAGGTCAGAAAAGCCATTGGTTATGTACCCCAGGAAGTTTTTTTGTTTTCCGACACCATTGCAGCAAACATTGCCTTCGGAAGGCCGGATAATCCCGATATGGAAAAAATTGAGCAAGCGGCCCGCGATTCGGTGGTCTACGAGAACATCATGGGTTTCCGGGAGGGATTTGAAACCCGTGTGGGAGAGCGGGGAGTTACCCTGAGCGGTGGTCAGAAACAAAGAATTTCAATTGCCAGAGCTATTTATAAAAATCCCGACATATTGATTTTTGATGATTGCCTTTCCGCAGTTGATACTGAAACAGAAGACGAAATCCTGAGAAATCTCCACCGGATCATGAAAGGCAAAACCACCCTGATAATTTCCCACCGGGTTTCCGGGGTTAAAAATGCCGACGAAATTCTGTTTTTGGAACAGGGAAAAATAGCAGAAAGAGGAAGCCATCAGGAGCTTTTGGCACAAAAAGGGCGGTATTTCCGGCTTTGGGAGAAGCAACAGCTTGAAACTCAAAAGGAAAGAGACTTTTCTTAAAAGATTAATAAATTTGGAATATTCGACTATTTTATAAACATTTGCTATAAGTTTAACTTTTTTAACGATGGATGGCATGGAAAACAAAGAGGGCCTGAACGGATTTGACGGAAAAAGCGAAATTTTTTCTAAAGCGGTAAGGGCCGGAAAACGCACCTACTTTTTCGATGTGAAAAGCACCAAGGGTAACGACTTCTACCTTACCATTACGGAAAGCAAGAAGCGCATGGGTGAAGACGGAAAATTCTTTTATGAAAAACACAAACTTTTCCTTTACAAGGAAGATTTTGAGAAATTTTCAGAAGGACTCAGTGAGGCTGTTGCTTTTATCAAATCCCATAACAATGGGAATTCTGCTGCGGCTGTATCCAACAACAGCCAGGGTAATTCAAACCCTGCGGATGTAAACTTCGAAGACCTTTAAATTATTACACTAATTTTCCCCCGGTTCCTGCTGGTACCGGGGCTTTTTTATTTTTGCCGGTATGAGCCTAAAGGATGAGATTTTCCGAAGAAAAACTTTCGCCATCATCAGTCACCCCGATGCAGGTAAAACAACCCTCACGGAAAAATTCCTGCTTTTCGGGGGTGCCATCCAAACGGCAGGAGCGGTAAAATCAAACAAAATAAAAAAACATGCTACTTCCGATTTCATGGAAATCGAAAAGCAGCGAGGTATTTCGGTGGCTACTTCGGTCATGGGATTTAATTACCGGAATCACAAAATAAACCTGCTGGATACTCCCGGACACGAAGATTTTGCCGAAGACACCTATAGGACCCTAACCGCTGTTGATTCTGTGGTAATGGTAATTGATTGTGTAAAGGGTGTGGAACCCCAAACCCGGAAATTGCTTGAGGTGTGCCGGATGCGAAACACCCCGGTTATTGTTTTCATCAACAAACTCGATCGCGAAGGACAATCGCCCTTCGACCTCCTGGATGAAATTGAACGGGAACTGAGAATAAATGTAAGGCCCCTCTCCTGGCCTATCGGAATCGGAAAGCGATTCAAAGGCGTGTACAGCCTTTATGAAAAAAAACTGGTGCTTTTTGAGGGAAGCCAACAAAAGCTTGCCAAGTCTGTGGTAGAGATAAACGACCTGACCGACCCTCAGCTTCCGGAAAATATCGGGGAAGATTTTACCGAAATACTCCGGAACGATGTAGACCTTATCGAAGGCGTTTATCCTGCTTTTGAAAAAGAAAAATACCTGAAGGGTGAATTATGTCCTGTTTTCTTCGGAAGCGCTGTAAATAATTTTGGGGTACGGGAGTTGTTGGATTGCTTTGTCGATATTGCACCTGGCCCGATTGAACGGGAAACCACCGAACGGATGGTGAGCCCCACCGAGGAAAAATTCTCGGGATTTGTCTTTAAGATCCATGCCAACCTCGATCCGAGACATCGCGACCGTATTGCCTTTCTCAGGGTTTGCTCAGGAATATTCGAACGCAACAAAAACTATTTTTTGGTCCGTGAGAAAAAGTCATATAAATTCTCAAACCCTACGGCTTTTATGGCTCAGGAAAAAAGTCTGGTTGATTTTGCCTATCCCGGCGATATAATTGGCTTGTACGATTCCGGAATTTTTAAAATCGGCGACACACTCACCGAGGGTGAAAAAATGAGTTTCAAGGGTATACCCCGGTTCTCCCCGGAACTTTTTAAGGTGGTGGTAAACACCGATCCCATGAAGACCAAACAGTTAAACAAGGGGCTTGAACAACTAACCGACGAAGGTGTTGCTCAGTTATTTACCCGGAAAAATAATAACCGGAAAATATTGGGAACCGTAGGACCGCTTCAGTTTGAGGTAATCCAGCATCGTCTGAAAAGCGAATACGGCGCTTCCTGCCATTACGAACCATTGGATCTTCACAAAGCCTGCTGGATCAGTTCCTCAGACAAAAATGCCCTTGAACAATTCATCGACGAAAAGATTCACCACATTGCTTTGGATAAAGATGAGAAACCTGTGTTTCTTGCCGAATCGGCCTTTGCATTGCAGATGGCGGCCGAAAAAAATCCCTCCATCCGCTTTCACGCTACCTCAGAGTTTGAGGCGGCGGAAGTGGTTTAGCTTTCGGAGCTCTTTTAAACCCATGACTTACCTTTCACCAGATTTTTCAGGGTAAACTCTTCCGGGCTTCCCGGTTCACACCGAAAATCGTATTCCCATTTTGCCAGCGGAGGCAGACTCATTAAAATAGATTCAGTTCTTCCGCCGGTTTCAAGGCCAAAGCGGGTTCCACGGTCGAGCACAAGATTAAACTCCACATACCTTCCCCTCCGCAGCAATTGCCAGTCTTTATTATTTTGGGTGTACTCCTTTCCCTTTCTTCGTTCAAGCAGTGGAAGGTAAGAAGAAAGAAATGCTTCCCCAACATCCGCAACAAAAGCAAAAGCTTTCTCGAAATTCATTCCTGATGCCTCGTTCATGCGGTCAAAAAATATCCCGCCGATACCACGGGTCTCGCCGCGATGGGGAATAAAAAAATAATCATCGGCATTTTTTTTGAATGCCGGGTAAAATTCTGAATTATGGGTATCGCAAACGGATTTCAAAACCCTGTGAAAGTCGCGGGCATCTTCTTCGAATAAGTAAACAGGCGTAAGGTCTATGCCTCCCCCAAACCACCAGAGGCCATTGTCGGTTTCAAAATACCGCACATTCATATGAACTATGGGCAAAAAGGGATTCTCGGGATGAAGAACCAGGGACACTCCGGTGGCAAAAAAATCATTTGCCCCGCTTCCGGAGAGCATTCCCTCCGATTTCATAAATGGAGGAATAGCTCCGTGAACAGCTGAAAAATTAACGCCGCCCTTTTCAAAAACACCGCCGCTGGAAATAACACGACTTCTGCCTCCTCCGCCACCTTCACGCGACCAATTATCTTCTCTGAATTTTCCTCCGTCGAACGATTCAAGTCCGGAACAAATCTTATCCTGGATTGCCATGAAACGGTGGGAAACGATTTCTTTATTCATGGCACGAAGGTAAACACCGCAGGGAAAACAGAAAAATGACTGTAATCACTTTTCAAAGCAAAATTGATGGTAATTGCGGAAATAAAGTATATGAACTCCTGTATTTTCAAGACCACTGTCGGGGCCGGTGCTTTCAAATTTAAACCGGTTCCCGATTCCACTTCCGTGATTTTCGGGTAATCCCTGTAAAAAGTGGTTGCCACGGGCATGAAGCCCTGAAATAAAAAACAGGGAAAGGTCAAATCCTTTATAGAAAAACTCCGAGGGTTCGGTATTGTACTTTTCCCGGTAAGCGGAAATGATACGACGGTTAAGAGAGTCGGAGTAATTAACAAAATAATTAGAAGGACAGATTACATTAAGATGGCTCAGATATTCAGGATCAATATTATCAAATCCGGCCCAGGAATTTAATCCCACCAGTATAATGCTGTCTTTTCGGTCGAGGTTGTATTTATACAGTTTCCCGATAAAATCAGTTACTGCACTCTGGCTGTTGGAAGGAAAAACAACCACATTTCTTTTACCCTTGACCATGCCGCTCATAGCTCCTCCCAGTCCCTGAACTGTTTTTACGGAATCGGCACCGGCTGCAAGCAATACCTCATTGGCTTTTTTCCGGAAGGCTGAAACAAATGTTGCTTCTTTGGGGTTGGCGGGATTCACCAGTAAAATATTTTCGCCTTTGTATTTTTGACCTACATGATAACCCAATTGTTCGGACTGGGTATAATAAGAAGCTTCGGTTTTAATGACCCATGGATTTCCCAACAAAATCTTATTGTTCTGCAAAGTGGGAGAAACCAGGGGAATTTTGTTTTCCTGGGCAATTTTGGCAACCTGCTGGAAGGTGGTTAAATAAAAAGGGCCGATAATAAGGTCGAAGGTTTTCCAGGGAGCAACTTTGAGAAATGACCCTGCGGAAGTGCTGTCTGATCCGGTATCGTAAAATGAAACTTCGGTTTTTAAACCCATTTTGGTTAATGAGTCGAGGGCAAGAAGCACACCCCGGTAAAATTCAATCGAAATTTTTGAGCGGCCCGGAAATTCACGAAACCCCTTTTTTATTTTCTCGGGTTCTACTTCAGAAATCTGACTCAGATTAAACGGAAGGAGAATGGCAACATGATACTTGTCTTTTTTAACCAGCGAATCGGAATTTTTCCAAAAGGAGGTTTTTTGCCCGTTGCTTCCATTTTCAGGCACAACCACTGAATTACCCTTTACCTGAGGAGTGGTTTCTTTGTGAAAGGCAAGGGAGGGCAAACGGAGTTCATCGCCGGGCTGCAGATTGTCTTTTTTATCCAGATTAAGACTTTTAAGCTGTTCGACCGTAACATTATATTTTTTGGCTATACCGTACCAGGTTTCTCCTTTTTCAACCTTGTGAACCCTTGACTTGTTTTCGATGGGCTTGCCGTTCTCCTGCTTAGTACCCGGGATGGGAAGCGGATCAACATAAGGAATGTTAAGTGTTTGTCCGGGCTGAAGACCATCTATTGCCGCCGGATTAGCCGAAAGGATATCGCTTACGCTGGTATTATAAGTTTTTGCAATTCCAAAAAGTGTCTGTGATTTTTCAACGGTATGCACATAGTATTTCTTCCCCTCCACTATTTCGATTTTTTCTGACTTCTGATATTCCTGGGCAGTTAAAACACCTCCGGAAAGGCAGAAAAAAAACAGCACCATTCCGGCCGCGGAGCGGGAAAAAAAATATGTAAAGCTTATTCCCATTCTATGGTTGCGGGAGGTTTAGAACTGATATCATATACTACCCGGTTCACACCTTTAACCTTATTGATTATTTCATTGGATACCTCGGCCAGCCATTCGTAGGGCAGGTGACACCAATCAGCGGTCATGCCATCGGTTGATGTTACGGCACGCAGGGCAACCACAAATTCATAGGTTCTTTCGTCACCCATAACACCCACCGATTTTACGGGGAGCAAAATGGCTGCGGCCTGCCAAACTTTGTCGTACAATCCTGCTTTTTTCAAATTGCCGATGTATATATCATCTACCTCTTGCAAAATCCGTACCTTTTCTGCGGTTATTTCCCCAAGCACCCTGATTCCAAGGCCGGGACCGGGAAAAGGATGCCGGTTCAGAATAAATCCAGGAAGCCCTAATCCGGCTCCCACCTTTCTTACTTCGTCTTTAAAAAGCGTGTTCAAAGGTTCCACCACCTTCAAATGCATGTGCTCGGGAAGTCCGCCCACATTATGATGGGATTTTATCGTGGCGGAAGGACCTTTTACGGAAACCGATTCAATTACATCGGGGTAAATAGTTCCCTGCCCCAGCCACTTTACATCCTTTATCTTTCCTGATTCGGCATCAAAAATCTCTATAAAAACCCGTCCGATAATTTTTCGTTTTTGTTCGGGATCGGAAACACCGGCAAGAGCATCCAGAAATTGTTTTCCGGCATCAACACCTTTTACATTCAAACCCAGATCCCGGTATGACTCCAGCACTGATGAAAATTCATTTTTTCGCAACAGACCGTTATCCACGAATATGCAATACAGGTTTTTGCCAATGGCTTTGTGTAAAAGCAGGGCGGCTACGGATGAATCCACCCCGCCCGATAAACCCAGCACCACTTTATCATTTCCCAGGCGGTTTCGCAAATCGGCTACCGTGGCTTCTATAAATGATCCCGGAGTCCAATCGGCCCGGCAGCCACAAATTTCAATGACAAAATTCCGGAGCAGCGTCATGCCTTCCAGCGAATGATACACTTCAGGGTGGAATTGAATGCCGAATATATTTTGCCCTTTTTCCTGAAATGCCGCCACTTTAACATCTCTTGTAGAGGCAACTATTTCGAAGGACCCGGGCAACTTAACTATAGTATCGCCGTGGCTCATCCAAACCTGGGAACCGGTATTCATGCCTTTCAATAGCGGGTTTGTAGAATCAATGGAGCTCAGGTTAGCCCTCCCGTACTCACGGATTTCAGAGGGTGCCACTTCCCCGCCATTGAGGTGAGCCATCAACTGGGCGCCATAGCAAATGCCAAGCACGGGAACTCCCTTCGGCAAATCGCCCAGGCCGGGCCGGGGAGATTTCGGATCGCGAACCGAACAGGGACTGCCGGAAAGAATAATTCCCTTTACCTCCAGTCCGGGCGTATCATTACCTATCTGGGTAAAAGGTCTGATTTCACAATACACATTAAGTTCCCTCACCCTTCTTGCAATAAGCTGGGTATATTGGGAACCAAAATCAAAAATAAGTATGGTTTCCTGCTTCATAAATTAAGGCCTCAAAGGTAGAAAAAGCAGGGGAAAGGACAGGGCGGGACGAGGTAATTATTATGAATTAATCAACCATTCTCCATGGATGAAAAAACGGTCTCAAGGGAATATTTTTTCAGGCGGAAGGTATCGGAATACAGGTAGGAACCGAGATTAATCTGGGAAACACTGCCGATTCCGGAGACTCTTTCCAGGCAGGGAAGCAGGTCGAAAATAAGCCGGCTTTGAGCGGTCTCAGGGTGGATAATTTCAGAGCAAAAATCGCGGATGGGGCTCAGGCAGGTAATACCGGGGGCACCGGCCTCAGGGTAAGCCGCAAAAATCTCCCGGATTTTATCATGCACATCCCGCATTTGGAATATTTCGGGAAGGAATAGTTCCACAAACATGGCTCCTTTTCCGGTTCTCAAAAGCCATTGTAAAAAAGGCCCCAAAGCCTGATTCATTTTAACCCCTGAAACCGATAGGGAAAAGAGCCCGCCCTCCACCAACAGATACAGATGCGGGGGACCCAAATGGGGATTGAGCATTACCAGATAAACACCTGATTTCAGGGAAGCTTCCCGTGCCGGCAAAACACCAGAAAGGTGCAGGTCGCCCGAACCGTCAAAAATTACTTTGTGTTCAATATCAATCGACATCAATTTCTCCTTTAAAAACAAAGCGCGCAGGTCCTCTCAGAACCACTTTATTATAAACCCCGTTTTGGGGTTCAAAAAACACTTCCTGAAACCCTCCTCTGGAAAGTAGTTTCACATAACCGTCTGATGAATTTTTGCCCAATGAATCAGCTACAAGGGCCGAGGCGGTAATTCCGGTTCCGCAACTCAGGGTTTCGTCTTCAACACCCCGTTCATAGGTGCGTATTTTCAATACGGGAGCCTCGGGAAATTCCACCCATTCCACAAAATTTACATTTACCCCTTCTTTGGCAAAGGGAGCTGAGTTGCGGATTTTTCTTCCCTCCTCAACTACCAGAAAATCGTCCAGATTTTCAACAAACACAACCACATGGGGAGAGCCTGTGTCGGCATAAAAGTGACCGTTTTCCCGGCTCACTTTAATTCCTTCTTTCATGTACAGGGAAACCAGATCGCCGGAAATAAAAGCATCATGGGGTCCGTCGGTGGTAACAAAAGTGGTTTTTTCGCCGATTATACCCCGCTCAAAAGAAAACCGGGTAACGCACCTGCTTCCGTTTCCACAAAGGGATTTGGATCCATCGCGGTTATAGTAAACCATTTCGAAGTCGAACTCAGGATGTTCCTTAAGAATCATAATACCGTCGGCGCCAATACCAAACCGGCGGTCGCACAGGCGTGCAATAAGTTCGGAATCGGGTTCGGGAAAAGTTTTACGGCGGTTGTCTATAACGATGAAGTCATTACCCGCACCTTCGTATTTCTGAAATTCCACTTTCACGGCTTCCCGTAAAGTTAGGAAATAATCAGGCGCTAACCTGCTGTTTTTTGATCAGATCGCGGATATCGCTGATGATTTTCCGGGCCAGGTTTTCGGCCGTGGTTTCGCTTTCGCTTTCTGAAAAAATCCGGATGATGGGTTCGGTATTTGAGCGACGCAGGTGAACCCACTCCTTTTCAAACTCAATTTTCAACCCGTCGATTTCGTTCATGGGCTGACGGGCGTATTTCTCTTTTATCCCGGCAATGATTTTATCCACATTAATATCCGGATTGAGTTCAATTTTATTTTTGGAAATAAAATAATCGGGATAGGTGCTGCGCAGCATGGAACAGGACTTTCCGAATTGTGCCAGATGGCTCAGGAAAAGAGCAATGCCTGCAAGGGCATCTCTTCCGTAATGCAGCTCAGGCAAAATGATGCCACCGTTTCCTTCTCCTCCGATGAGGGCATTGTTCTTTTTCATGCATTCCACCACATGCACTTCACCCACGGCCGAAGCAAAGTAGGTGCCGCCGGCCTTTTCCGTAATGTCTTTCAGGGCACGGGTAGATGAAAGGTTGGAAACCGTTACGGGATTCTTTTTGCCGGCCGACTTCAACACATAATCGGCCACGGCAACCAGGGTATATTCCTCGCCAAACATTTCCCCATCCTCGCAAACCAGGGCCAGTCGGTCAACATCGGGATCTACGGAAATGCCCAGATGGGCTTTATTTTTAACCACCGCTTTCGACAGGTCGCGCAGGTGTTCGGGAAGCGGTTCCGGGTTGTGGGCAAAATTTCCGTCGGGAACACAATTCAGTTCAATGATATGCTCCACGCCAAGGGCATTCAGAAGTCGCGGAACGGCAAAGCCTCCGGAACTGTTCACGGCGTCCAAAACTATGCGAAAGTTGGCCGCCTGGATGGCTTCTTTGTTAACCCACTTCAAACCCAGGATGGCTTCGATGTGTTTATCAAGATAGGTTTCGTCCTCGGAATAGGTTCCCAGGGCATTGGTTTCGGCAAACTGAAACTCTCCTTTGGCAGCAAGCTTCAGAATAGTTTTCCCGTCGGATTCGCTGACAAACTCCCCTTTATTATTTAATAGTTTCAGGGCGTTCCAGTTTTTTGGGTTGTGGGAAGCGGTAATGATAATGCCCCCATCGGCTTTTTCGAACACTACGGCCATTTCTACGGTAGGCGTGGTCGATAATCCGAGGTCTACCACCGAAATTCCCATGCCGATCAGGGTTGAAGAAACCAGGCCCGAAACCAGTGGACCGGAAATCCGGGCATCGCGTCCCAAAACAACCTTTATTTTCTTCGATTTGGTCTGGGATTTAATCCAGGTGCCATAAGCAGCGGCAAACCCAACAACATCCACCGGACTAAGACCCTCACCGGGAAGTCCGCCAATAGTACCACGAATACCTGATATCGATTTAATTAAGGCCATCAGCAAAAAACGATTTAGGGGACACAAAGATAAATTTTAAGGGGCACGGGGGAATTAGTTTTTTTTAACATCCCCTTGTTTTTAAAATATGGAACCCTGATGCAATTCCTACGTATTATTTCTAACTTTGTTTTGTAAAAGAAACTAATGACGGAAGAGAGCGGATTCAAACCGGAACCCCGGCCAGAGATTGTAGAACGGTATGAGAATATGTTGGCGGAAGGTGGTTCCTACTTTTTTGACAGTGAGGAGTTTGAGGAAATCATTGACTATTACATTGATATCAATCAAGCTTCCAAAGCCCTGAAAGCCATAAGTCTGGCTGAAAGACATTATCCCTTTTCGGTAGGGTTTTTACTGCGCAAGGCTCAGATTCTTTCTTCAACCGGAAACACCAAGGAAGCCCTGAACATTTTAAGTAATGCCGAAGCTATTGAGCCCCAAAACCCTGAAATATACATGGTTAGGGGAGGCACATATAGCATAATGGGGCTTTCCGACCAGGCCATAGATTGCTTCAAGGAAGCCGCCCGGCTCGATACCGGTCACCGCGACGAGATTTATTTATATATGGCTTATGAATATGAGAATATCAGCCAGTTTGATAACGCCATATTTTATTTAAAGAAAAGCCTGGCTGCCAACCCCGACAATTCTTCGGCCTTGTATGAAATTTCCTATTGCTTCGACAATGTAAATCAGGATTCGGCAGCTATTGAATTTTTCGAGAAGTTTCTCGATGAGAACCCCTATTCAGAATCGGCCTGGTTTAACCTGGGTCTTTCCTATAGCCGGGCCGGGAAATACGAAAAGGCCATTGAAGCTTATGATTATGCCCTGGCCATTGATGAGAATTTTTCTTCGGCAATGTTCAACAAAGGAAATGCACTGGCACATCTTGAAAGATTTGAAGAGGCCCTTGCCACCTTTGAAGAAACCCTGAATCATGAAGATCCGGATGCGCTTACCTTTTATTATTTGGGCGAGTGCTATGAAAAAATGGGAAATCTGGATCAGGCCCTGATTCATTATTCAAAAGCCACTTCCCTGGATCCGAAATTTTCTGATGCCTGGGTGGGAATGGGCATGGTGCTGGATCTTCAAAACCGCATTGGCGAGGGTATTCATTACATCAAAAAAGGACTTGAGCTCTCTCCACATACCGCAGAATTCTGGCATATATACGGCGATGTTCAGCACCGGCTGGGATTTCTGGAGGAAGGAGAACAGGCTTACCGAAAAAGTCTGGAACTGGATCCTGAATGTGAGGAGTGCTGGATCGACTTAGCCTCGGTTCTTATTGATCAGGAGCAGGATAATGATGCCATGGAAGCGCTTTCGGAAGGTGTGAAATGCAACCCCGGTAGTGCCAGTCTGCAATACCGCCTGGCCTCCCTGCTTATTTCCTCCGGTCAAAGACAAACCGCTTTGGAATATCTGCATAATGCCCTCAGCATGGATTTCGAAAATCACGAACAGCTTTTTCAATTTCATCCGGAACTAAAGGAAAACAGTGTGCTTTGTGAAGTGATCGACTCATACCGAAAATAAACTCCCTCTCCCCTTATGAACTTCCCCTTAAAACACATTCCTGAGCGGACAAGTCCACCAAGGAAAAACGGACTAACCATGGTAATGGACAAGGGAGTAGGCCTTAAACAGGCCGAGGCTTTTGTGGATTCCTGCGGACCGTATGTTGACCTGGTTAAGCTTGGGTTTGGCACTTCTTACCTCACCCCCAACCTGGAAGAAAAAATAAAACTATATCAAAAGGCCGGCATTCGTGTTTTTCTTGGTGGCACCCTCTTTGAAGTATTTCTGGTGAGAGGACAATTTAAGGATTACCAGAAATTACTTGGAAAGCTGGGCCTCGACACCTGTGAGGTTTCGGATGGCTCCATTAACATTCCGCATAAAAAGAAATGCGAATACATCGAGACCCTTGCGAAAGAATTTACGGTTTTATCCGAGGTGGGATCCAAGGAAGAAGGAATAATTATTCATCCCGCTAAATGGATTTCGATGATGACGGCCGAGTTGAATGCAGGGACCTGGAGACTGATTGCCGAGGCACGCGAGGGCGGTAATGTTGGAATTTTTCACAGGAGTGGCGCCACACACACCTTGCTCATTAACAAAATTACAGCCAAAGTAAAAACCGAAAAAATAATCTGGGAAACTCCCCTTAAAAACCAACAGGTTTGGTTTGTTAAACATTTCGGTGCCAATGTAAATTTGGGTAATATCGGGCTCGACGATGTTATTCCCCTTGAATGCCTCCGTCTGGGTTTACGCGGCGACACTTTTCACACCTTTCTACCTGAAAACCTCAAAAATCAGTAGGTAGAGCCGGAGTTTCCGGGAATTCATTATTTATTAGTATTTTCGGAGTCCAAAAATTTCCGGCCATGAAAGAAATCACTGTCGCTGAACTCAAAGCCCTTATGGACCAAAAAGCTGATTTTCAGCTTATCGATGTGCGGGAAGCACACGAACTGGAAATTTGCCAGATTGGCGGAGAGTTTATTCCCATGGGTGAAATCATGAATAATCTGGATAAAATCCGACGCGACACAAAAGTTATTATTCATTGTCGCAGCGGAGCCAGGTCAGGAGCCGTTATTCAGGCCCTGGAAACCCAACACGGCTATGAAAATCTTTATAATCTGAAGGGTGGGATCCTGGCCTGGGCCAATGAAGTTGACCCCAGTGTAACTAAGTACTGAACCGCTCTTGGAACTGCTGAAGGATTTTATTGATTTTTTCCTGCACCTCGACAAACATCTCGAAGCCTTGATGCAGGAGTATCGCACTACCACTTACCTCATCCTTTGCCTTATTATTTTTTGCGAAACGGGTTTGGTTGCCACACCCTTTTTGCCGGGCGACTCCCTGCTGTTTGCCGCAGGTATGCTCACAGCCCAAAATGGAATCCTTAATGTTTGGATCCTTATCCCCTTACTTTTCCTGTCTGCCATTGCGGGCGACAACACCAATTATTTTATCGGAAAATATGTTGGTGAAAAGATATTCGACATGCGCGGGTTTCGTCGCATTCTCAAAAGAGAGTACCTTGAAAAAACCCGGGAGTTTTATGCAAAACACGGAGGAAAAACCATCATCATTGCCCGCTTCGTACCCATCGTCAGAACCTTCGCCCCTTTTGTTGCGGGCGTGGGAGCGATGAACTATACCCGTTACATTCTTTTTTGTATCGTGGGAGGGTTATTCTGGGTTACCTCACTAACCCTGGCCGGATATTATTTCGGTGGCATTCCCATCATCAAAAACAATTTCGAAAAAGTAATTTTCCTGATTATTTTTATTTCTCTCCTTCCCATTTTTTATTCCATCATTAAAGCAAAGTTTTCTAAAAAATGAAAACTTACGGACTGATCGGCTATCCCCTCAGTCATTCCTTCTCTCCGGGGTATTTTTTTGAAAAATTTCAACGCGAATCAATCCGGGATGCCCACTACAGCCTGTTCCCCCTGTCTGAAATTTCAGAATTCCCGAACCTGATTAAAGAAAAAAAGCCGGCCGGACTTAATGTTACCATACCCTACAAGGAGGCCGTATTACAATATGCAGATGGGAAAAGTCAGGAAACTGAAGCCATTGGGGCTTGCAATGTCCTGTCGTTTGACTACAACCATGGAAATCAAAAAATCATGGCGCACAATACCGACTGGATTGGATTTGAACGGAGCCTTCCCTTGAATTTTATTTCAGAAAAAGCCCTGATAATAGGAAATGGTGGTTCTTCTGGAGCTGTGGCTTTTGCCCTTAAGAAACTGAAAATCGATTTCGTTATTGCAGCACGGAATCCAAAAAGTAAATCAGAAATGAAAATCCTGGATATTGATTCCGGAATAATCAGGGAAAGAAAACTGATCATCAACTGTACCCCACTCGGCATGTTGCCCCATACCGAAGACTGTCCGGATATACCCTACGGAGACCTTGGTCCATCGCATTTCCTTTATGACCTCATTTACAATCCTGCCAAAACAAAATTCCTGATGGCGGGCGAAAAAGCGGGATCCGGAACAAAAAACGGAATGGAAATGCTTCAGATTCAGGCGGAGGAAAGCTGGAAAATCTGGAATGCTCCTGCTACTGTTTGAACCATTTCAGGAGCAGAGGCATAAGCAACAGATCCGACAAAAGCGCAATGCCCAGCGTGGCACTCACCAGCACCCCCGTATTATGAATACCGGTAAAGGATGAAACCGTCAGAATGATAAATCCGCCAAATAGAATAAAACTGGTCATGGTCACTGCTTTTCCGCTATGCATATAGGCATGGCGTAAGGCCTCTTCACGGGAATGGCCTTTCCTCAAAAACAATTTATAAGCTGCCAGCAGGTGAATGGTGTCATCTACCGTAATTCCAAACGCAATATTGAAAATTATGGCACTACTCAGATTTAAATTAATTTCAAGCCATCCCAGTAATCCTCCGATAAACAGAAGAGGAATAATATTCGGGATTAAGGACACAACAGTCATTCGGAACGACCTGAACAAGGTTCCCATTATTAAACCAATGGCCAGCAACTCATAAAACAGTCCGTCGAGCAAATTGGAAGTCAGGTAATTGTTATTGGAATCGATTACTTCGGAAATCCCGGTTATGCGAAACTCAACCTGATTTTTGTCAAACAGTGTATTCAAATATTTTTTTAATTCCTCGTTTCTCCGCGCAACTTCCACCGAACCCAGATCGGGAATTCTTCCTGCAATGCGGCCGAATCTCAAATCACCGGAAACAAGAGCTTTGAACTCTTCTTTATCTGAAAAACTCAACAACAGCGGGGAGAGGCTAACATAACCGGAAGAATCCTGCGGAAGGGTGAAAGCATCCTCTGCCCCACCCTTCAACATCTGATGCATCGATTTAACCATAATATTAGGTGACAGAATTCCGCCCGCCTGGTAATTTTTTTCAAGATACCCGGTTAAAGTTTCGACCCTGGCTATAATTTCGGGATTCAAAACTCCATGCTCAAGCCCTTTAACTTCATAAGACAGTTCAAAGGGTCTTACTCCACCCAGCATACGGTCGAAATAATCGAAATCCTTTTTATAGGGATCGCCTTCGCGCAATTCTTCGGTAAAAAAGTTATTTACCCGGATGCGGGAAATTCCAATGAAAACCGGAATCAGTAAAATCCCGAAGGCAAAGGCAATTTTAAACCGTGAAGAAAAGACCTTGGGCAAAAGTTTTTCAAAAAAACTTCCCCGTACCAGACCCTTTCCGGGCTCGGGAAAGGTGGCCGGAAGAAAATAGAGGGCTGCTATTACAAAAGTGAAGCTTATGGCGAAGACAATAAGAATTCCCATGGCAGCGCAAATACCAAACCAGACAATGGGACGAATGGAGAGTGTTGACAGGGTAGCAAAACCCACCGATGCGGTGAGGGCGGTCAGAAAAGTAGCGAAACCAATATCCTTCAGGGTATTAAGGAGGGCCTGGTCTTTCGGTGTACCGTTTCTAAGTTCGAAATAGTAGTTATTTAAAATATGAACCGAATCGGAAATGCCCACCACAAACAAAATGGTTGGGATGATGATGGAAAGCAGATTAATTCCCTCTCCGAAAAATAGTGCAAAATCAAGTGTAGCCACCAGGCCGAGAAGTACGGTAAGAACCGGAAGCACTATCCCCCAAAAATTACGGAAGGTAAACCAAAGGAACCCGAGGATGATACATAGGGTAAGACCGGCCAGGATAAAAAACTCCTTTTGCATATTGGAAACAATATAGAGCTGGGCCTTTACCCTTCCTGCCAGGTGTACCCCATCGAAACCATAATCCTCCAACAACCGCTCGGCCTTATCCAGAAATTCTTTGGTTTTATCAATACCTATACCCGGCATTGTTTTCACGATCAGCAGCAACGATCCGGCTTGGGGATTTATCCAGTTGCGGACAAAGTGCCGGGTTTGTGAAATCAGAACCGAATCGGCGGCCAGCTTTTCATCCGAACCGGGATGAAAAAAAGGAATTCGGGTAATGAGAGGACCATCCTGGGCGTAGCGCACCAGTTTCAGGGGAGAAAAAACCTGCCTGACATTTTCAAGTTCCTTTAATTCTCCGGTCAGCCGGTTAACTTTTTGCAAAAAGTCAGCACTGAATATTCCTTTTTTATTCTCCAGGGCAATGAGCAGCACATCATGATCCGATTCGAAGCGGGATAAATGTTCTTTGTAGAAATCAAGAGAAGGGTCGCTGTCGGGAAAGAAGCTTTCGAGTTCGTAGTTAAATTTAAGGTGGGTTCCTATGTAGTAAACCGAAGCTGCAAAGAACAGGGCATAGAAAATCAGGACGAAACCTGAAATGGATTTAAAGTGTTTACCTATGAATCTCAGCATGGGGAGAAATTCCTTAACGGAAAAAAAAGAAAATTATGATAAAAAAAACCCCGGAAGACCGGGGTTAAGGATTATTGCTTTTTCAGGGCAACACGAATTTTCTTTTTTATGCCTTCGGTGGTAAGGCTTCCCGGCCTTTCGATGGGATGACCGAGGGCTCTGTCCCAGATAAGAGAGGCAAGCACTCCCAGTGAACGGCTCACACCGAACAAAACGGTAAAGAAATCAAATTCAGTGATTCCGTAATGCATGAGGAGAGCTCCGCTATGTGCATCTACGTTGGGCCATGGATTTTTTATTTTTCCGGTTCCTTCCAGAATGGGAGGAGCCACTTCATAGATCAATTGAACAATTTCGCAGAGATCGTCTTTTCCATTGGGACGGATGTAGCGCGAGTAAAAATCCTGCTGGGCGGTGAACCGTGGATCAGTTTTTCTGAGCACGGCATGTCCGTAACCGGGTACTACCCTTCCTGCTTTCAGGGTTTCTTTAATATAATCCTCAATCTGCCCTTTGGTGGGTAATCCTCCGCCAAGCTCTTCCTGCATTTTCATAATCCAGATTATCACCTCCTGGTTTGCAAGTCCGTGCAGGGGACCGGCAAGGCCGTTCATGCCCGAAGCAAAAGCCAGATAAGGATCAGAAAGAGCGGAACCTACGAGGTGGGTAGAATGCGCCGACACATTTCCGCCTTCATGGTCGGCGTGAATGGTCATGTACATGCGCATGAGTCGCTTAACATTAAACTCTTCATAACCCATCATATGAGCCAGGTTGGCTGCCCAATCGAGTTTAGGATCCGGCTCAATGTGTTGGTCGCCTTTGTATTTTTTTCGGTAAATATAGGCGGCAACCCTGGGAAGGCGCGCAATCAGATTCATGGAATCTTCGTAAACCGGATCCCAATAGTCTTTCTTGGCCAGTCCTTTCCGGTATGCATTGGCAAAAATAGATTCTGTTTGCATGGCCATGATGGCAATGCTGAACATAGTCATGGGATGAGTATTGGCCGGAAGTTTATCCAGAACATCAAGCACATGCTTGGGAACGATACTCCTGCGGGCCCAGTTATTGGAAACGTTATGTACATCTTCTTCGGTGGGCAATTCACCCACGAGCATCAGGTAAAAGATTCCTTCCGGGAGGGGTTCGGTTCCTCCGGGAGCCTTGGGAAGTTTTTCACGCAGTTCAGGAATGCTGTAGCCTCTGAAGCGGATTCCGTCTTCCGGATCAAGTTTGGAGGTTTCGGTAACCAGCCCCACCATGCCTTTCATGCCCTGATAGACTTGCGCAACGGTGTATTCACCCAGCTTTACGTCTCCGTGTTCCTTAATCAGTTGTTTAATTTCCGCAGCCATGGGCTTTGCGGTTTCAATAAATTTCTCTTTCAGTGCGTCCATAAAACGGAAAATTTTAACAGTTCGGAGGGGTTTTTAAAATTACAGAGCCTAAGCGAAACCGCCAAGAGAAACTGAAAATTTATTTAAAGAAATGAAAAGCCCGGGAGGGATAGAAAGCTGCTTCGCCCAATTGTTCTTCAATTCTTAATAGCTGGTTGTATTTGGCTACCCTGTCGCTTCGTGAGGCCGAACCGGTTTTAATCTGCCCTGTGCCAAGGGCAACAGCAAGGTCGGCAATCGTGGTGTCTTCTGTTTCGCCCGATCTGTGGCTCATAACGGCGGTATAGGCATTGGTATGGGCCAACTGTACGGCATTGATGGTTTCTGTAAGGCTTCCGATCTGATTTACTTTTATAAGAATGCTGTTCGCCACCCCTGAATCAATTCCTTTTTGCAGGCGGGTAACATTGGTTACAAACAGATCATCGCCCACCAGTTGAATTTTCTGCCCAAGTTTCCGCGACATCAGTTCCCAGCCTTTCCAGTCGTCTTCTGCAAGTCCGTCTTCAATACTGCGGATGGGATATTTTTTACACCACTGCTCCCAGAAAGCTACCATTTCAGCCGGTTTGAGCCGGTCGCCGGTTGATTTTTTGAACACATACTCTCCTTTTTTGGCATCGTAGAATTCCGTGGCTGCCGCATCCATTGCAATGAACACATCTTTCCCGGGCTCATACCCGGCCGCTTCTATGGCCTGAAGCACATACTTAATGGCTTCCTCATTGGATTTGATGTTGGGGGCAAAACCTCCCTCATCACCTACATTGGTGGAAAGTCCTTTCTTTTTCAGCACGGTTTTCAGGTGGTGGAAAATCTCGGTTCCCATTCTTAATGCCGCAGAAAAGCCCGGAGCTCCTACAGGCATAATCATGAATTCCTGGAAATCGATACCGTTATCGGCATGGGCGCCACCGTTTAAAATATTCATCATCGGAATGGGAAGTGTATTGGCATTAACACCACCCACATATCGGTAAAGGGGAATACGGCTTTCCTCGGCTGCGGCCCGGGCAACGGCAAGCGACACGCCCAGAATAGCATTGGCACCCAGATTCGATTTATTCGGAGTGCCGTCAAGAGCAATCATTTTGCGGTCGATGAGGGACTGGTCGAAGACATACATGCCATTGAGTTCTTCGGCAATCACCGTGTTTACATTATTTACGGCCTTTCGAACACCTTTCCCCAGGAAAACCTTTTTGTCGTTATCTCTGAGTTCCACCGCTTCGTGAGCCCCGGTAGAGGCCCCGGAGGGAACAGCGGCTCTCCCGAAATATCCCTGATCTGTAATAACATCCACTTCTATGGTGGGGTTGCCCCTTGAATCCAGAATCTGGCGGGCCTGAATTTTAGCTATAAATCCCATGTTTTTTTATTAGGTGTCCAAAATTAAAATTTAAGTTTAAATTCGGTTTTCTTACTTATTAAATATTATGGACAAATTCCCCTTGATTTTCATAATGGTTTGCGTTTTTACGGCCTGCACGGGAAGTAAAAACATGCGGGAGAAAAAACGCCTCGATGCCTGGCTTTCCGAACGGCAAACCATGAACAGGCCTGACAGCGTGCACCGTTTTACCTGGGAAGGCGGCAAGGGGTATCTGGTTACTTACCCTTGTTGCGACCGTCCTGAGGAAATATTTGACGGGGATTTCAATTATTTATGTGCCCCCTGGGGAGGAATATCGGGACAGGGCAACGGAAAGTGTTCCGAAACCATGCGGGCCGGGAAGAAGGGAGAACTTCTGTTTTCGGGAAAGCAGGGAGATTAATCAGGAGATTTCAATGCCGGCTACGAGCACATCGTCGAGTTGCTCAAAATTTCCCTTCCACTTTTCAAAGAAGAGTTCCAGGTCTTCGCCCTGTTTTTCAAGTGAGGGGTTTTGGTTTTCAAGAAGCCAGGCATATACATTCTTATATCTTAATTTTTTCCCTTTTCCGCCCCCGAACTGATCTGAAATACCGTCGGTAAAGGAATACACCCGCGAGCCCGGTTTCAAAACCAATGCAGCTTCCCGAAAAGGTTTTTCATTTCCGACATGCAGACCTACCGGAAATCGGTCGGAACAGGTTTCGGTAAAACGGCCCTCTTCAAGGACAAGAAAATGGTTGTTAGCTCCGGCAAAAAGGGAACTGCCTCCTTTAAGATGAATTTTGGCAAGGGCTATGTCCATGCCGTCGCGGCTGCCTTCCCTACCGTTTTCGGGATTCAGGCTGGAAATAATTTTGTGACGGAGCAGATCGAGCACCCGGGCAGGGCCGGAATCATCAGCGGAGGAAGTAATTTCCGTAAGAAAAGAAATTCCAAGCAGAGTCATAAACGCACCCGGAACTCCATGTCCGGTACAATCGCCCACCCCCAGCCAGAGGTAATCCCCACGGCGTTTCACGAAATAAAAATCTCCGCTTACGATATCCCGTGGCCGGAAAAACACAAAGCTGTTGGGAAATGACTCCTTCAAAACCGTTTTTCCGTTTAACAAAGCATCCTGAATGCGTTTGGCGTAGGAGATGGAGCTCACAATTTCACGATTCTTTTCAGCCAGAATTTCTTTTTGCTGATTTATTTTCTCCTGAAATCCCTGGTTTTCGGTTTTGAACAAATTAATTCCCATAAAAATCAATCCCGAACAAAAAACCAGATTCAATACAGCAAAAACATGAACGAAGGGATTGGGTTCATAATAGGGCTCGATCAGGAAAAAGGCAATCATTACCGTAACCAGCAGCAAAAGGTTCCAAAAGAAATACCAGAAAATAACTTTTTTACTGTCGAACAAAATCATGGATCCGAAGGGCATGAAGAGGAAATAGACAAAATTCATGGAGGCCATGCCGAAGAAAAAAGAAAATCCACCAATAAAAAAACCGCCGGAAATCATTACCAGATGAAAGGCAGCATTATATTTTTTTTGTGAAACGAACCACAAGCCCAAAAACAGGCAGGGAAGGTAAAAGAAGGTTACCAGGGATGGGATAATATAGTCGCCCGCAATTCCTATGAATGAATTAATGAGGCAAATGGCAATAATAATAACCACCGAGCTGTTGAAAATCCGCAACCGGTTTTGAAGCCGGAAAGGCGTTTCGGGACTTATGCCCAGGTTGATCAGGTTATCGAAAGTTTTTATCATTCCTGAGTATTGCGGATCAGGGCATCGGCGAATGCATCCGGGACAAACTCCTGGAGGTCTTCCATGCCTTCTCCTACGCCGATAAATTTAACAGGAATCCTGAATTGATCGGCAATTCCCACTACCACACCCCCTTTGGCAGTTCCGTCGAGTTTGGTGATAGCAAGGGAAGTAACTTCTGTAGCCTGCAAAAATTCACGGCATTGATTGAGGGCATTTTGCCCGGTTGAGCCGTCAAGAACAAGCAATACCTGATGCGGTGCTTCCGGAATTACTTTAGTCATAACCCGTTTAATCTTAGACAATTCTTCCATGAGTCCGGCTTTATTATGCAAACGGCCTGCGGTATCGATAATGGCAATATCTGCACCTTTTGCTTTGGCGGAAGAAACAGTATCGAATGCTACGGAGGCGGGATCTGCCCCCATTTTCTGACTTACTACAGGAACGCCGGCCCGGGTGCCCCATACCTTCAGCTGTTCCGTGGCGGCAGCACGGAAAGTGTCAGCGGCACCCAATATTACTGAGTAACCCTGACCTGAAAACTGATGAGCAAGCTTACCTATGGTAGTGGTTTTTCCTACACCATTTACGCACACTACCATGATGACAAAGGGTCCCTTCCCTTTTTCAATCTTCCATTCGCTTTCATTTCCGGAAACCGACAGGCGGTTTTTTATTTCTTCACTCAGAAGGTCCATTACTTTATCGGAGGGAATTCCCTTTTTTTCTTCCCTAACCCTCACGCGAAGGCTTTCCAGCACCGACAGAGATGTTTCCACTCCAATGTCGGCCGATATCAGAATTTCCTCCAGTTGTTCGAGGGCTTCTTCGTCGAGGGTGGCTTTCCCCAGCAGGGCGCCGGTAATGCGCTGAAACAGGTTTTCCCGGGTCGAGAAAAGCCCTTTCGACAAGTTCGATTTTTTATCTTTTCCGAATAGTCCGAATAGTCCCATAAACCCTTTTAATAAAAACAAAAAGCTTCCCCGGTCAGAGGAAGCTTTAGCAAAATTTATTGAGGATTATTTCTGACCGAGAAAATCCTTGATGTGGTCGTTGTGAACCACTTCCTCTTTAAAAACATAAGCACCGGTTTTAGGCGACTTAACCATTTTAATAACCTTGGTAAAGTCTTTTCCTTTTCCGGATTTCAGTGTAGCAACTACTTTCTTAGCCATGACCTTGGATTATTTAATTTCCTTGTGAACGGTTACTTTTTTCAGGATCGGGTTGTATTTTCTTTTTTCGATCCTGTCCGGAGTATTTTTCTTGTTTTTGGTAGTAATATACCTTGATGTGCCGGGCATTCCGGAGGTCTTATGCTCGGTACATTCCAGAATTACCTGGATCCTGTTTCCTTTCCTTGCCATGATTTTTAATTTTTCAGGGATGCAAAGATATAAAAAAAATGCCCCGGGCCGAAAAAAATTATCAATTATTGGCCCAAAACAAGGTATTTCCCCGTTACAAGCTCTTGTCTCTCATTTACATATGACAGGATGTAAATTCCCGGTGGGAACCCCGTATTTATTTGGGTTGATCCCCCGGGAAGGGAGGGAAGGAAAAATACCCTTTCGCCACTGATGCGGAAAATGGCCAGAGGGCCTGATCCAGCCCCGGATGATGTAACCAGATTTCCCGTAAAGGGGTCTAAATAGGGACCCTTTCCGGAAACATCCGGCGAAATTTGTCCCACGGTTCCCACCCCGGCCGTACAGGAGCCACCATTTCCATTGATGGTGTAAAGGGTACAGGGCAACTGACAAAGAGGAATGAAAAAAGTATCCCCTGCGATATAAGAACCGGTCATTGTTCCGCAACCCGGAGGATTAAAATTATAGGTTGCAGGGGGCGGATTGATACAAGCCTGATACTGGGTATTTGAAATAGCCATAACACCATTGCATCCCGAGGTAGGACCCATGCTGTACCATACGGTAATTGAGTTTTGCCCCTTAATAAGCAGACTGCCGGAGAGGAGCAGAAAAAAGGATAAAAGAACTTTCATGAGATAAACTTTTTTTGAAAGACACCTTAAGAGGCCAAAAAGTTCATCGGATGAGGTTGAAAAGGCTTTCTTCTTTCATGAGTTTTTCAATTTCCTCTATAGTTTTGGGCACAAAAGAGGAAAGCACTTCCGGTTCACCGGCGGTAATCAATACATCGTCTTCAATCCGCACGCCGATGTTCCACCATTTGGGGTCGCAATCAGATCCTGCAGCAATATAAATACCTGGTTCTACAGTAATTACACTGTTTGGCTGAAGTTTTCCATAAAGCCCGGGATCGTGCACATCCAGTCCAAGGTAGTGACTTGTACCGTGAAAAAAATACCGCAGGGCCTGGGTTTTTTCCTTGATTATTCCCAGTTCCAGAAGCCGGTTGGCAATAATGTCGAAAGCCACTTTATGGGGTTCACGAAAATCGTTACCGGCCTTACTGGCTTTTATGCCTGCATTCTGGGCTTCAAGGACTATATTGTAGATGATTTTTTGCTCAGGGGTAAATTTCCCGTTTACCGGGAGGGTTCGGGTTACATCGGCAGTGTACATATGATATTCTGCGCCCGCGTCGACCACCAGCAAATCATTTTTCACGAGGCGTTTTCGGTTGGTATTGTAGTGCAGGATGCAGGAATTTTCGCCTCCTCCCACAATGGATGGATATCCGGGATATTCGGCCCCGTTCTTACGGAACAAATATTCAACCAATGCCTGAGCCTGATATTCAGTCCAGCCTCCTTCAAGGGCTTTCATAAGCTCCCTTAAGGCATCGCAGGTAATCTTTATGGCTTTCCTCAGCAAAACAAGCTCTTCGGGGGTTTTGATTTCCCGCAATTCGGCCATAAGATGGCGCAGGTTAAGGGAATCTACTTTAGCTCCGCTGATCTCGGTTTTAATGCGGAAGTGTTTAACCAGGCTGAACAAATCGCCACGATCGGCGGGATCGTCTTCCAGGCCGGGAAATTTGTTCTGCCAAAGCACCTTTGAAAATTTGGAAAAGTCGATTTTGAAGTCCGGAAAATCCTGTCCGGTTTTTACGGCGTTTATACCCAGGAAAACTTTGGCGCTGTCGGTTCCCATTCTTACGCCCGTCCACCGTTCCATAAAAGGGTTCTTACCCTGCATGAAAAGCACTTCGCCTACGGATTGACCTCCAATATCCTGAAAGTCCTTGAACAAAATAAGGCAGGCATTGGGCTCGCGCAAACCGGTGAGGTAAAAGAAATCGGGATCCTGATGGTAGAGATAATACACATCGTTAGACCTTTTCTGCTCAGGGGCCGAAAAAAATACGGCCACGGCACCTTTGGGTAAAAGTTCCCTCAGAGCTTCCCTCCTGCCCTTATGAAATTCCTTTCCCGGCCAGTCGGTATCGTACAAGGCAGGATTTCGTTGCGCGGTTCCCAGGAACGGCAACAAAAAAAGGAAAAGAAAAATCGGACGGGTCATCAAAAAAAAATGCTGCTACAAAGGTAACAGCATTTAAAACATTTTTAGGTGAGAATCAGCCTTTACGGGTATAAAACCCGTTTTTTTCAGCCTCTTTAAGGGCAGCACTGATGCCGATTTTATTAATGGTACGAATGCCGGAAGTAGAAACCTTGAGGGTAACCCAACGGTTTTCTTCAGGAAGGAAAAAGCGTTTTACCTGCAGGTTTGGGTTGAAGGTGCGCTTGGTTTTATTGTTGGCATGGGAAACTGAATTTCCTACCATCATTTTCTTACCGGTTATCTGACAAATTCTCGACATGACAATTCAATTAAATAATTTTTCCTTTAAAAAACAGGGCTGCAAAGAAACAAATTTTATCACAAAAAAACAAATTTATCTATATAGGGGATAAAACCTTCCCTTCTTGTTCTCAATCCCGAAAAACCTGATGCTCAGGGCTCTCCAGGCCAGAAAGGATTCCATATTCAACTTTTCAAGCACGGGTTTATCATCGGTAAGAACCGGAACATCTCCCAGGCTTTCTGGCCCTGAGTCGAGGGTTTTACCCTCCCAGGCCGCGATTACCTTTTCCATAAGGGGGCTTCCGGGTAGCGCAGCGGCAAAAACCAGGTTTCTCCAATCCTCGATTTCATGCGTGGGCAATACTTCAACCTGAAAACCGGAATGGAGCAGGGTTTTTGCAAGCGCTCTTGATCCTGCGCCCTTGTTACCGGCCCAATACCCTGTGGTATTGATAAATATTAATCCTCCGGGATTTAGTTTCTCTTTCAATTCTGAAAATGCTTCCCGGGTAAAACAATGTCCCGGGATTTCTTCGCCTTTAAAAAGATCTAGCACAATGACATCGAATTTTCGGTCATTCATTTTCCATGACCTTCGGGCATCGTCCACATCAACCTGAATTTCAGGATTGAGATCAAAGTATTTCCGGGCAACGAATTCAATTCTTTTATCAAGTTCAGTAACCCGAACGGCAAAGCCGGCAGCATGCAGGGCATTTGCAAGACCTCCTCCGCCCAATCCAAGAACCAGAGCCGATTTTCCATTTCCTTCATTATGGAGTATGCCCATTATCTGATCGATGTAGCTGTAATTTCCTGCCGAATCGGTTTCAGGATTCCACTGGGCTTGTGTAATCCGGTTCACATAGAGGGTACGGAAATATCCTGTAATGTTACCGGCACTGTCGGCTCCCGGATGGTCAACCACCATTACCTGACCGAGAAGTCCTTCACTAAGGTAGGGAACGGGATAAGAGGGAATAACCGGGGGATTAAATTCCCGGTACACCGTGTAGGATGAAATACCTGCCAGGAGCAGGGTTGGAAACAGGAAAGATTTTCCAAGGATAAAGGCAGGGAGGATGCCCAGGGTGAGAGCAAAACCGGTACAGGGGTGAGAAAGGCCAAATTCGGGGATAAGGTAAAAACCCGTTAAGAGGGTGGAAATTATTCCGCCGGTTGTAGAAAGTGCATAAACGGTACCGGCTGTTTTTCCTGCTTCTTTTCCTTCACCCGCCAATACGGAAACAAGCAGGGGCGATACCATTCCCATGAGAAAAACGGGTGGAAAAAGAAATGTAAGGGTACAGATTACAATGGAAACATAGAGTGAAAAATATCCGAAAAGACCAATGGCGGCTTTCGACAGAAGTGGCATAAAAGCCATAAATACAGCGGCTATGAGCAACACGGCCAGTACCCCTTTAAAGGTTCTGAACCTTGGCGGCACCATGCCACCTGCGAAATAACCGAGTGCAAGACCTCCCAGTGTAATTGCCATGACTGCGGCCCATACGGGAAGCGAAGAACCGAAGTGAGGTGCGAGCATTTTAGCGCCGATTAATTCGGCGGCCATTACGGAAGCCCCTTCTATGAAACAAAGCAGATATAAAATTCTCAGCATGAGTGGCAAAGGTACAAACATAAAAGGGTTGAAAATGCCCCTTCAGGGTGTCCTTTAATCCGAGGGAAATATTAAATTCGTAGTCATGCGGAATTTTCTCCTCATCACGTTGCTGACCGTTGCCTCCGGTTTTCTGGGTTTTCTGATGGGATACGTGCTTTTTGCCCGGTACGGAGACGAGTATATTCCTCTGGGTTTAATCTTTTTAGGCGACCCGGTGCATGATGGGGTTTTAAATTCGGTTTTGTTTCTGAAACCCAAAATCCTGGCTACGGCAGGTTTCTTCGCCTTTTTCGGATGTGTGATTGCTGTTCTGGTTACCCTCAGGGGCCGGAAAATTCAGGAGGCGGGGTTTTACACTTGCTCCTGGTGCGGTTTTCAAAGTCGCCAGATTCAAGATTTTTGCGATGCCTGTGAAAGAGATCAAAAAGGTATGACGCGAGACGATTACAAAAAAAAGGCCTGGGATAAAATTTCCCGGGGCTCAGAAACTCCCCCGCCGTGAAGCCAGAATCCATAACATCCCAACGAAAGCGTGAAAAATCCTCGCTGGTATTCGACCTAATCAAATCGATGACGGGTCCGGAAAAAAGGCATTTTACCTTGTTTTCCCAGCGCCACATTATCGGGCCGGAAAATAATTACCTGCGTCTGTTTGATGCCATGGACGCCCAAAAGGATTACGACGAGGATGCCATCCTCGAGAAATTTGCGAATGAAAAATTTGCAAAACAGCTTCACCGCATCAAAAACTATCTGTACGAACTAATTTTGCGGTCGCTGGCTGAGTTTCACAAGAACAAAACCATAGGTGGTGAAATCCGATCGAAACTGGAATCGGCCGAAATTTTATTCGCCAAGGGCCTCCCGGTTCAGGCCAACAAAATTTTAACCGCAGTAAGGGAACTCATTGAGATTTATGAACAACCTCATTTCTGGCCGGAGTTGCTGGAGCTGGAAAAAAAATACCTTAACTATTTGTCCGGAAACCAGGATTTTTCCGAATTGATAGATGAACATTCAAACCAATTCCGTTTGGCCCAGGAACAATTGGGCGAGCTAAATTCCAATTGGGAAAACGCAGCCCGGGTTTCAACACGATTAAATGCTTTCGGCTTGCCCCAAAACGAAACCGAACGCCAAAAACTCATTGAAATTTTCAAGGAAAGCATTTCGAATCCCGGAGAACTCCACGGATTCGACAGCCGTGAGTATTATTTCCAGAACTGCTCTCACTTTTACCATCTTTTGGGCGACCTGGAACAGGCTTTTACTTTTTCCGGGCAACATATAGACTGGTATCAGGAACATGAATTTTTTATCCGTGACCGGCTGCGCCGTTATGTGGCGGTGTTAACCAATCATTTACTGCTTGCCATTCGACTTGGAAAGCGCGACGAACGCTATGAAGAATTGCGGCTTAAATTATTTTCCATCGGCGAAACCTACAGCAATTCGCCTCACAACACCCGTGAATTTCAATGGCATCTTTTCAGGGCCAAAACTTCCGTGATTTTATACGAACTTCTTTCCTGCCACCCAACCCAAAATCCCCAGGTAAGTCTGAGAGAACTGGAAAACGAATTTGCAGGTTTTGGCAAATATACCCTCACGGGCCGCAGGGCCGGTTTTCTTTTTAATATGGCCCGTGTTTCCTTGGTGTATGAAGATTTTATCAGGGCAAACAAATTTCTCAACCTGATTATTAATTCCGGTCCCGATGCCGGTGGAGAGATTTTTCACGAAGCAAATCTTTTAAGCCTTGTGGTATTCTTTGAATCCGGAAAAATGGAACTTATCAAACCCCGGATAAAACAGATGCGCCGGTTTTGTCAGGCCGAAATCGCGCGATCCGAGGCCGTGGAAATTTTATTATCCCTGTTCTGGGATTTAGCAGGCACCCGGAAAAATAAGTCGGGAGCTCCCGATTTATTCAACAATGCCCTAAACAACCTGGAATTTGCCTTTAAAAACAATCCGATTGACAGAGGCCTGGCCTGGTTTGATTATTTCTCCTGGCTCGAGAGCAGAACCGAAAACAAACCCATCCGTGAAATTATATTCGCAAAAATTGAAGCGGGAAATTACACCTTCCCCTACCCTTCCGAAGTTTTCAGTCCCTGATGTTTTTTATTTTGCCGGCAGCACCAAAGCCACGGCTTCCCCGAAGCCCACACCCGACTCTTTTCCCCCTGCATAGCCCCGAAGGATTACCTCGTCGAAATCGTTAATGAATTTTCGTTCGTGATCTCCAAGCTTCAGGGGTCGTGAACCCCGCCAGGTTAATTCAAGCATGCTTCCAAACGAATCGGGATTTTCTCCACTGATGGTACCCGATGCCATCATATCACCCACGCGTATCATACAGCCGTTTACCGTATGGTGCGCCAGTTGTTGCTCCATGGTCCAGTACATATATTTAAAATTACTGGCACAAACCCGGTATTCCACATCATCTTTCGGTCGAATGAAAACTTCCAGATCGATATTAATATTTCTCAGATTTCCCTTCAGGTAAGGTAATACTTCGGGATCCTGCACCGGGCCTGAAACCCGGAAAGGCTCCAGAGCGTCCATGGTTACAACCCATGGACTTATGGTAGAGGCAAAATTTTTCCCGAGGAATGGGCCCAGAGGTACATATTCCCAGGCCTGAATATCGCGGGCACTCCAGTCGTTGAATAACACCATCCCGAAAATATATTCAGGGGCCTCATTTACCGAAACCGATTGTCCGGGTTGGGTGTTTTTTCCAACCACAAAAGCCATTTCCAATTCAAAGTCAAGCAGGCGAGTGGGTCCAAAAACAGGTTTTTCTGCATCAGGTGGTTTCATTTGTCCCTGGGGCCTGTGAAACGAATGGCCACTGCAAAAAATAGTTCCGGATCGTCCGTGATATCCTACCGGAAGATGTTTCCAGTTAGGCAGCAATGCATTTTCCGGATCGCGGAACATTTTGCCAACATTGGTGGCATGCTGGATGCTGGAATAAAAGTCAGTATAGTCGCCCACTTCAACCGGCATTACCATGGTTACGTCGGAAACCGGAAAAAACACCCGGCTGTGATGGGCCGATTCCTTTTTCAATTCTTCGTTTCTGTCGGAAAGTAAATCAATAATCCGGTTTCTGACTTTCCCGGTTATCTCCTTTCCCAAGGCAATAAAGGGATTGAGGGTTTGGGAATTAAAAATACCCTCAGGAAGCCTTATGGATTCAAAATAGCCCAATTGATGCAGGGCATCTAAATCAATTACCTCATCGGCAATGCGCGTAACAACTACCGGATTTTTCCCTTTGATTTCACCCATTCCAAAGGGAATATTCTTTATGGAAAAGGGAGTTTGAGGTTCGGTTTTTCGCCAGGAAACAAGCATATTTTTTTTCTGCAAATTTAATTTTTTATCAACAGTCCAACCTAAAACTGTTTAGAAGGTTTTCATGATTTATTAATGGTAAAAAAAATATTCGGGATTATCAAATCCGGTGCTTACATTTGGGACATGCTATTCGGCCGGCACGCAGCAATTTTTGCTTCTTTTTTATTTTCCTTTTTTTTCCTGAGCGGACAAAACAAATTCACCGGTCGCGACAGTGTTATTACTTATCGTGGGGAAAAGGTTTACAAAAGAGTTCAGTTTCAGCCTGAGTTTCCGGGTGGAAAAGATTCCCTGCTTGCCTTTTTCGATCGGAGTCTGATTATTCCCAAGGGAAACAAAGGTTCCCATACCATTACCGTTTGCTTCATTATCGACAAAAATGGCAGCGTTGCCGATCCCAGAATAAGCCAGGGTGTTCCGGGAAAGCCTGAGTACGGAATCGAGGCCCTGCGGGTAATCAAATCCATGCCCGTTTGGAAACCTGCCGTTCACCTTGGGAAACAGGTTCACTGCCAGTTTACCATGCCGGTGACCTTCGAAATCAAATAGCCGGGATCCATACATAAAACGTAAATTTGTCCCGTGGAAATTTTCCGGCGTCGGGCATATTCAGTTTTACAACGGCTCATCCTTGTTTTCCTGCTTTTTCAAATTTGCCGGGTGGTATTTCTCCTGCTCAATTTTCCTCATTTCCGGGGACTGAGTTTTTCCTGCGGAATAGAAGTTTTCACCGGCGGTGCCATTTTCGATTTGTCGGCATTGCTGGCTATGAATTTCCCCTTTTTGTTATTGGCTTTATTTCCCTTTCCCTTGTTCCGGTTCAAAGCCTATCGTATTTTTCTTTCGGTACTTTTTGTGGGAACCAATGCGCTTCTGCTTTTCCTGAACCTGATGGATGCAGGCTGGTATGAATATGTGGGCCGAAGATCCACATTCGATATTTTTTCTTTTTTAGGGAACCGCGCCGGTTTGTCGGGATTTCTGGGTGAGGCGATCATAGACTACTGGTATCTGGCCTTGTTGTTTTTTGCTTTCCTGGTTCTGCTCATTCTCTTTGAATTTCGCAGCCGGTTCCCTGCAGAAACCGAATCCGGAACCCGGCAGGTTTCAGTATCCATTATTATGACCCTTGCCTTCTTCGCACTTTCCCTTTTTGTTTACCGGGGAGGATTCAGGCTCAAACCCATTCATATTATTGATGCAGGTTCCTGGTGCAATCCGCGGTATTCAGCCCTGGTGCTTAACACGCCCTTCACGCTGATGAAGTCGGCCGGAGTTTCGTCTCTGGAAGAAAAAAGCTATTTATCCGATGCCGGAGCCGATTCCTTGGCCGGAGTTATTAAAACTCCAATGCCCGATGGAAAATTCCAGCGCAAAAATATTGTGGTTATTATTCTTGAAAGTTTTTCTCTCGAATATACCGGTGCAGGATCTAAGGAAAGCTTTACCCCTTTTCTGGATTCTTTGTCGGGCAAGAGTCTTTTCTTTTCACAGGCATATGCCGCAGGAACCCGCTCAATAGAAGCCCTGCCTGCTATATTTTCTTCCCTCCCACCCTGGATGGATGAACCTTTTATAACCTCGCCTTATGCCGGAAACCGCATTGAAGCCCTGCCCCAATTATTAAAAAAGTCGGGCTATAGTTCCGCTTTTTTCCACGGGGCCGAAAAAGGCAGCATGGGTTTCGATGCTTATTGCAAAAGCGCAGGATTCGATCGCTATTATGGAAAAGAAGACTATCCCCGGAATGAAGATTTCGACGGACATTGGGGCATTCGCGACCTTCCATTTCTGGAATTTTCGGTCGGCGAAATCTCAAAACTCGACACGCCGTTTGTGAGCGGAATTTTCACCCTGAGTTCCCACCACCCTTACTCCCTGCCATCCGATTTCAGTAAACTGCCCTTGCCGGCAGGAAAATTAAACGGACTTCCGGCCGGGGAAATTTCAGACCTGAAAAAGTGTATTTTATATACCGACTATTCCCTTTCCCGGTTTTTCAAGCTTGCCAAAGCCCAATCCTGGTTCAGCAATACTCTTTTTGTTATCTGTGCCGACCATACCGGTCCCACCGAAAATAATTATTACCTCAACCCCGGCAACCGCGACAGGATTCCCCTGCTCTTTTATTCACCCGCATCAGACACGGGGGCGTATTATTCGGGATTTTTCCAACAAACCGACATTCTACCTACCCTTCTTGGATTGTTGAAGTATCCGGGAAAATATCTGGCTTTCGGCCATGATGTATTTTCGACTACCCGTCCGGGTCCGGTTTTTTTCAGAAATGGTTCTTACGAAATTCAAACACCTGAAAAAATAATTCACTTTAACGGCAGCACCTTTTTTGAGGAAACCTGGATTCGAAATCCTGAGGAAAAATTCACCGGTTCCGGAATGTCAGATGCCGACTATAAAAAGTATCTTCTTTCCTGCATTCAGGTTTTTAACCGGCGCATGCTGCGAAACGAACTGACCTTAGAAGGAAAACAACCATGAGCGAACGGATTTTGTTTATTGTAAATCCAAAATCCGGAACGGGAAAAAAAAGAAAGATTCTTTCCCTGCTGGAAGCAAAAACCTGGAATGGCCGGTCTTTTGATCTGGCTTATACCACCGGGCCCGGACACGCTACAACTTTGGCCCGGGAAGCAGCAGGAAAAGGTTACAATGTAGTTGTGGCTGTGGGAGGCGACGGCTCGGTAAACGAAGCAGGCAAGGGACTAAAAAACACGGCCCTGGTATTGGGGATACTCCCTGCCGGATCGGGGAACGGACTTGCCCGGCATCTTGGAATTTCCATGGATCCCACCAAAGCACTCGACATAATTTTTACCGGAAAAAACAAACGGATTGACACCGGCACTTTGAATGGGACTTTTTTTGCGGGCATTGCCGGCCTCGGACTCGATGCCCATATAGCAGATTCCTTCGCCCGGTTTGGGAAAAGAGGGTTTTCATCCTATGCACGGGTTTTCCTGAAAGAATTTCCCCGCTACAAAGCCCGCAGGTATCAAATAGGCGACAAAACCTATCAGGCTTTGCTGATAACCTTCGCCAACAGTTCCCAGTTTGGCAACAATGCCATTATTTCGCCAAAATCCGATGTGAGCGACGGGCAATTGGAGTGTTGTATCGTATCTCCTCTTCCCGTTTACCGTGTTCCCGGGATGCTCAGGGCCTTATTTAAGGGAAAACTTGAAAAACAGGACGGATACCGGAGCTTTCCCTTTGAAAAACTGGAAATCCAACATCCTGGCGGGCCGGCCCATGTTGATGGAGAACCCCTGAATACCGGCGAAAAAATCAGTGTGGAATGCCATAAGGAAAGTTTGTGGGTAAGAACCCCATGAACCCTAACGATTTTGTTATTTTAGCAAAAAAAAACATGAAGCTCTTTTTTCCCCTTGTTTTATTGATGACTTTTTTGAACCTGGCTTCCCAGGTAAACCCCGTGCCCTTTACGCCTCAGAATGAAAGGGAAATTGGAGAAAAGAGAAAAAAGGAAATCAATGAAAACTCCCTCGTAAAAAATCTTCCCTTTACCAATATTGGTCCCACCATAATGAGCGGAAGGGTTGTGGATATGGAAGTTAACCCGGCCGACCCCACGCATTTTTTTGTGGCTTACGCTTCCGGCGGAATCTGGGAAACCAAAAATAACGGCACCACCTTCACACCTGTTTTCGACAGTATGCCCACCATAACTATTGGCGACATTGCCTGCGACTGGAACACCCGAACCCTGTATGCCGGAACCGGGGAAAACAATTCCAGCCGTTCTTCTTATTCCGGCTTTGGTTTATACAAATCCTCTGACGGGGGAAAAACTTGGGGGTATAGCGGCCTGGAAGAAACACATCACATCAGCCGTATCGTAATTCATCCGAAAAACCCGAATGTGGTATGGGTAGCTACCATCGGGCATTTGTACAGCATGAACAAAGAACGCGGGGTTTTCAAATCTGCTGATGGAGGAAAAACCTGGAAGAAAACCCTTTTTATTGATGAAAATACCGGCGTGATTGATCTGGTGGTTGACCCTTCCAATCCCGATGTGCTTTACGCCTCCGCCTGGTACCGCACCCGGAGGGCCTGGAATTTTGAAGAAGCCGGAAAAACCTCGGGCATTTACAAAAGCACCGACGGCGGTGAATCCTGGACCCTTGTTTCCAAAGAAGGCAGTGGCTTTCCCAACGGAGAGGGCGTTGGAAGAATCGGACTTGCCATGACAAAGGCGGGAAAAATATATGCCTTTCTTGACAATCAGTTTCCCGGAAAACCAAAACCAAAAGATACCGGAGCTAAACTCAGCAAAGAAAATTTCCGGACCATGAACCCTGCCGATTTTGCGAAACTGGATAACAAAGACCTCGAAACCTTTCTGAGGAAAAATGATTTTCCTGAAAAATATTCTGCTGAGAAAGTTAAAAAAATGGTGGCGGATGGAAAAATTAAACCCCTGGCTCTTACCGAATACCTGGAAGATGCCAACAGCTTGCTTTTCGACACGGAAGTTACCGGAGCCGAGCTTTATGTTTCTACCGACGCGGGAAATTCCTGGAAAAAAACCCATGAAGGAAGTATTGATGGGATGTATTATACCTATGGCTATTATTTCGGCAACATTCGTATTTCGGAAGACAATCCTGGAAAAATTTATTTACTCGGCTTTGTCTGTCTGAAATCCGCCGACGGAGGAAAAACATTCACCTCCCTTACCACCGACAACACCCATGTCGATTACCATGCTCTATGGGTTAATCCGAACAAATCAGGACATTTAATTTGCGGAAACGACGGCGGGCTGAACATCAGCTATGACGACGGAGAAAACTGGATCAAGTGCAACAGCATTCCCGTAGGTCAGTTTTATGCCGTAAATTATGATTACGCAAAACCCTATTCCGTTTACGGCGGCTTGCAGGACAACGGAGTCTGGGTTGGTCCTTCCGGATATAAATTTTCAACCGCCTGGCATCAGGAAGGAGAATATCCCTACAAAAATATCATGGGTGGCGATGGTATGCAGGTGATGATAGACCCCAGAGACAACAATACGGTTTACACCGGTTTTCAGTTTGGAAATTATTTCCGCATAGACAAAACCAGCGGAAAAACCGATTATATAAGTCCGAAACACGACCTTGGCGAAAGGCCGCTTCGTTTTAACTGGCAAACGCCCATCTGGCTCAGTGTTCACAATCCGGATATATTGTATTTAGGTTCGAACCGGTTTCACCGTTCCTTTAACAAGGGAGAAGAGTTTCAGGCTTTATCTGGCGACCTTACGCAGGGAGGAAAAAAGGGAGATGTAAGTTACGGCACGCTGACCACCATCCATGAATCGCCTTTGCGGTTTGGATTGATTTATACCGGCAGTGATGATGGCCTCATTCATGTTAGTATGGATGGAGGTTATACCTGGAAAAAAATCGGGCAGAGTCTTCCCCAGAATTACTGGGTTTCCCGTGTCTGGGCCTCCGCACATCAGGAAAGCAGGGTTTATGTTTCCCTGAACGGATACCGCTGGGATAATTTCCAGGCTCTGGTATATGTTTCGGAAGATTACGGCAACACCTGGAAAAGCGTCACTTCTAACCTCCCGCTTGAGCCCGTGAATGTAATTAAAGAAGACCCCATTAATCCAAACCTCTTATATGTGGGAACCGATAACGGATTGTATGTATCCCTCGACAGGGGCAAATCCTATATGGGTTTTGGAAAACAAATGCCTCCCGTAGCCGTGCACGACATTGCCATTCATCCCCGCGACAAAGAGCTGATAGCCGGAACACACGGACGCAGTATTTACAAAGCAAAAACAGATTTACTTCAGGAAATGGTTGACAGCGTGTTGGCCAAAGACCTGCACGCCTTCAAAATTCCGGGTACAAAACACCAGTCCGACTGGGGCAAAAAAAGAAATGCCTATACCGAACCCAAAAAACCTGAAGTGAAAATTCCCTATTACACCAAAATCAACACCACACTGTCCTGGGAGGTAGTGAACGACAGCGGCCTTGTGGTTAGTTCAGGCACAAATACCACGGTAAAGGGCCTTAACTTTTTAACCTATGACTTATCCGTCGGCGACGCCTTCAAAAGCGCCTACCTGGAAAAAATGAAAATTCAAAAGAGCCCGGGAGAAGAAACTTCAACTGTTTTATACCTTCTTCCCGGAAAATACCGGGTAAAGCTCACCGATCTGGCCTCGCGGAAAACAGAGGAACAGGTGCTGGAAATCAACGCGCCCAAACACTAAAAACCGAGATAAAAAAAATTCCTAATTTCACAGCCCATAACAACTTAAGCTCACATGGAAATAAAAGAGAGACACCCGGCCGGTTTATACATTCTGTTTTTCACCGAAATGTGGGAACGCTTCAGTTACTACGGAATGCGGGCCCTGCTTATGCTGTATCTGATGGCCGAATCGCAGCGGGGTGGTCTGGGCTGGGATAATAAAGATGCCGGGCAGCTTTATGGCATTTATACCGGACTTGTTTACCTCACGCCCCTGATCGGGGGTTGGATTGCCGATAAATATTTAGGATTCAGAAATTCAGTTTTATTGGGAGGTATTATCATGGCCCTGGGTCACGGCTCCCTTGCCCTTGAAGGATTGCCCTTCTTTTACCTCGGTCTGGGATTGTTGATTTGCGGAAACGGGATGTTCAAACCGAATATTTCCTCAATGGTTGGGCAGTTGTATCCCGATGGCAGCAAACTAAAAGATGCCGGATATACCATTTTCTATATGGGTATTAATGTGGGAGCCTTTCTGGGAACCCTCACCTGCGGATACCTGGGTGAAAATCCGAATTTCGGATGGCATTGGGGTTTTGGTGCCGCCGGTATCGGCATGTGCCTGGGTCTTATCCAGTTTTTGCTAGGACAAAAGTATCTGGGCACGGTAGGACTGAAACCAGCCAAAAAGGTTGCCGGAGTTGATGCCCTTGATGCTGAGACCGAAGCACCCCTTTCAGGCGTTGAAAAACAAAGAATTTCCGTTGTTTTTGTGCTTGCCTTCTTCAGCGTATTTTTCTGGCTTTCCTTCGAGCAGGCCGGTTCATCCATGAACCTCTATGCCGAAAGATACACCGACCGCTTTTTATCCGACACTCTGGCCATCAACGAATTTAAATCGGCCGGAACCACAAGTTCCGATACCGTGGCCCTGAAGAAAGCCATGAGTTTTGTCACCGACAAAATCAACAAAGGAAAAAATCATGCAGAACTCAGTGCCGCCTTCGACACTATGAAGGTGTCTGTTGGCGATTCGGTTGTTCCCATTAAAAATTACATTACCAGCTCGCGGAATATAGTTCCCAAAGAGGGGTTGGATCCCGACCTTATGGCTACTCTGAAAAGCGTACCCAAAATGATTCTTTCGGGAAGCCAATATCGTTTTGCTACCCTCGATGTGGAACAACCCGGATTTATTGTACCTGCCTCCTGGTTCCAATCGGTAAATGCCTTTTTAATATTCACGCTGGCTCCCTTATTCTCCATGCTCTGGGTATTCCTGGGTAAGAGAAACCGCGAGCCCAACAGTCCGGTGAAGTTTTCTTTTGGATTATTTTTCCTGGGCCTTGGCTTTGTTATGCTTGTGGTGGGATCCGCAGGAATTGCAAAAGGCGCACGCTATGCCGATGTAAATATGACCTGGCTCTTCCTGGCTTACCTCTTCCATACCATTGGAGAACTTTGTTTATCACCGGTAGGCTTGTCCACGGTGAGCAAACTGAGTCCCAAAAAACTGGTGGGACTTATGTTTGGTGTATGGTTCCTGGCTTCATCGCTGGCGAATTATATCGGGGGTGCCATTGCAGGATTTATGGAATCCATTGCTGAGGAAGAAAGCATGGCAAACTTCTTTACCATTTTTGTCATCAGCTCCTTCGTTGCATCAGTTATCCTTTTGTTGTTTGCCAAAAAGCTGGGCAAAATGATGCACGGTGTCAAGTAATATGGCCTACGAAGTTTTTGATGTAAAAAAATACGGTAAGGGATATTCGGTTTCGCTGGGGTCTCATACTTTTTCGGAGGAGGAGATAACGGAATTTGCAAAACAATTCGACCCGCTTCCTTTTCATACCGACCCCCATGCCGGAAAAGAAAGTCGCTTTGGAAGATTGATTTCAAGCGGCGCCCAGCCCTTTAATTATTTTCACGTGTATCGCTGGATACCTCTGTTTGGAAAGACCGTTATTGCCGGATTAGAAATAAACTCCTGGAAGTTTTTAAATCCGGTAGGAACCAGGGATGAGATGCACTGCAAGGTTAGCATTACCGACATAAAGCTGAATGCGGAAAAAAAACATGCGGTAATATCCTGGAAATATGAAATTTTCCTGAGCAATAATCTGCCGGCTCAGGTACTGGAATCAAACATCCTGCATTATACCGGATAGAGATGGTGTTCAGCCGTTGGGTGCCAGTCTTTCCAAACGGGATCAAAACCTTTTTCAATTATTCGTTGCGCAAATTCCTCCGGCGATCGCTGATCATCGATGGAAAACTGCTCCAGGGTTTCCGGTTCAACGGCATACCCGCCCGGATTTGTTTTTGAACCTGCTGAAAAACTGGTGGGTCCCATCCCGATTAAAAAATCCCGCATCATTTGGGATTCTCTGGTACTGATGGAAATTTCCAGTTCTTCGTTAAAAATACGCCAGGCAAAAATCAACTGAAGTAGTTCCCGGTCGGAAATAAAACCGCCTCCCACCGAGTCAACCCTGCCAGACTCCGTATCAATCGGTCGCAAACGGGGCAGGGAAATACTGTAGCGTGTTTGCCAGTATTTTTTTTCCAGGTATTGCAGGTGAAGTGCGGCAAAATACGAATCCGTTCTCCAGTCCGACAAACCCAGCAAAACTCCAAGTCCCGTTTTTTTAGCTCCGGCCATTCCTATCCGGTCGGGTGTATTAACCCGAAAATCAAAATTTGATTTTTTGCCTTTGGGATGAAAATGCCCATATACCTTTTTATTATAGGTTTCCTGATATACCAAAACACCAAACATGCCTTCCTTAACCAGTTCGGCATATTCAGGTTGCTCAAGAGGTTGCACCTCGAGTGAAATCTGCGAAAATTTTTCGCGGAGCAGGCGGACAGCCTCAAGAAAGTATGTTGTATGCACCCGGTGATTTTCCTCACCCGATACCAGGAGCACATGATCGAAACCCAGGGCCTTTACAGCATCGGCCTCCCTGAGAATTTCCGAAGGTGTGAGTGTGCGGCGGGGCAATTTATTATCCATGGAAAAACCGCAATAGGTGCAAATATTTTTGCATTCGTTGGAAAGGTAAAGAGGGGCAAAAAGTTGCAAGGCTTTTCCGAATCGGCGAAGGGTAATCTCACGACTTTTGAGCGCCATTTCACCCAGGTACTTTCCGGCCGCCGGAGCAATAAGAACCAAAAAATCTTCCGGTGATTTTCTTCCTGATTTCAGCAACACCCTCTCCACATCTTCATCCCGGATTTCAGGAACAGAAGCCATTACCCTATCAAAATCATATTTTTTCAGTTCTTCCGAAAACATCAGAACTTGTTTAGTTCATTCATAACAGATTCAAGCGGTGAGGTAGGAACCGCATTCCGGTGCACTTGTCCGCGACCTGCCAGAAATGCCATTCTTCCTGCCTCAACCCCCAAGCGAAAAGCACGGGCCATGGCCACAGGATCTCCGGCCACGGCAATGGCCGTGTTCACAAGAACAGCATCGGCACCCAGTTCCATGGCTTGTGCGGCATGCGAAGGCGTTCCGATTCCGGCATCTACCACCACAGGCACTTTAGCCTGTTCAATAATAATCTCCAGAAAATCCAGGGTTTTTAATCCACGGTTAGAACCGATGGGAGAGCCCAGGGGCATAACCGCCGCGGCACCCACTTCTTCCAGTCGTTTGCAAAGAACCGGATCGGCATGAACATAGGGCAACACCACAAAACCTGCCTTAGCCAGAATTTCGGCCGCTTTGAGCGTTTCCACCGGATCGGGCATGAGGTATTTAGGATCGGGGTGAATTTCGAGTTTTATGAGAGGCGTCTGAAACGCCTCGCGGGCCAGCTCCGATATAAAAACAGCTTCCTCCGCATTCCGGACTCCGGAAGTGTTCGGTAAAATACGAATGTGAGCGTGTTTCAGATGTGAAACGATAGGATCCGGTGCATCACCCGGACGAAAACGCTTCATGGCAACGGTTACAAGTTCAGAACCACTTGCCAGCAATGCTTCTTCCATCAGGGCAGGTCCGGAAAATTTTCCCGTTCCGGTAAACAGTCTTGAGGAAAAAGAAAATCCGCCTATGGTTAATTTATCTTTTTGCATGTTCAGCAATTTTATTTGTTTTCCACATTTGAATAAGTTCAGCTGCGGCTTCTTCAGGACTTTCCCGGTCGAGAAGCAGAGAAGTAAAGGCCAATCCCCGGATTCCCGAATTCAACAGTCCGGGTAAATTTTCAAGATTAATGCCACCAATGGCAATGACCGGAACACTTGCCATAGCCGTCAGCGATTGCAGCCCTTCCCTGCCCAGTACCGGATAACCGGTTTCTTTGGTTCGGGTGGGAAATACCGGGCCAAGACCAATGTAATCCACCGGAGCATTCAAGGCATTCATAATTTCGTTTTTAGTATGGGTGCTGAGTCCGATAATTTTATCCGGACCTAAAATTTCCCTGGCTTTTGCCGGGTGCATATCCGTTTGCCCAAGGTGAAGGCCGTCGGCATCGAGTTCAAGGGCAAGACCGGGATGATCATTTACAATAAAACAAGCCCCGTATTGGTAGCAGAGTTCCCTGATTCGCTTTCCCTCTTCCCTGCCCTCTTCAGGATTTCCCTTCCACCGGAACTGAATGCAGGTGAGGCCACCTGCCAAAACCCTGGCAGCCTGTTCGCTGTGCGAAAGAGTATGCGCAGGATGAGTTAAAAAATGAAGTTCCGGAACTACTTTCTTCATGAGTGAAATCCTAATTTTTCGGGAGCGGAGGCCAAAAATTTTTCGGTATATCTTTTGGCCCTGAGCACCGCCCGGTTAAGGGTGAAGCCACGGGCCAGAAAAGCTGTCAGTGCAGCCGCAAAAACACAACCGCTGCCGTGCTTAAAATGAAACCTTCCATTTCCCGGATTGAAGGAAAACCGGTTCCCACCGTAAAAAAGAAAATCTTTACCCGGTGTTGTCGGATTATGTCCGCCCTTTAAAATCACGGCACAATATTTTCCCATTTCTTCCGCATTCTTTTCAGGCTCACTTCCATCTCCAAGCCTTGCTGCTTCCTCATAATTTGGAGTAATGGCAAGCAGAAGGGGCAAGATCTCATTTAAAACTTTTGCCGGCATACGGTCGTGAAAATCAAAACCGGCTCCGGCTTTCATAACCGGATCCCAGATAATTCGCTTTTCAAGTTCCGCCGTTTTCAAAACCCCTAATACACTTTTCAAAACCCCTGTGTTTTCGATCAATCCAATTTTAACATACGCAGGCCGGTGTTTTTCCAAAATCAGGGAAAGCTGTTTCAGAATCATTTCCTGATTCACGAAGCCGGGAGCCATGAACTTATCTTCATGCTGAAGCGTATTGGCGGTAAGCACAGACAAGCCATACACTTTCAGTTTCTCAAACGTTTTAAGGTCGGCTCCAATGCCGGCTCCTCCGCTGGGGTCAAAGCCACCGATGCTTAAGACAAGAGGCCGTGCTTGTGCCATGAGGAAACCAGTATTTTTTTCTTCGCTTCAATTTTTTCGGGTTCCGACCAAATCCATCCTGAAATACCGGCGTTCAAAAATCCAAGCTCAGCCAGCAATTCAAATTTTTCAGGAACTACACCTCCAATGCCCACCAGCTTTTTTCGTACCGACATATCGAAATGGTTAACATCGGGTATTTTCCCGTAGTACCCGGGTTTGGAAATAGAATTCCAGACAGGGCCGTAAAAAACAAAATCGTAATCCGCGGCACAGGCGGGAATTTCAGCATCGAAATGAACGGAGGTGGAACGAATCAGTCCGCGTTCTGCCATAAGCTCAAGATCGACCTTCCCGGTAATTTTCCTTTTCTCGACGGGAAAATGCACGCGCACGAGATCGAATTCAGGAGAAAGCACTTCCTGATGAAAATGCAGCGCCACCCGGGGCAGAAATCCCGGATTGATCTTCCTGAGAATGTCTCTGGTTTCCTGTTCCGGAAGGCCGGGCTTTCGCAGGTGGAAAACGATTTCAGGAATCTCGAGAATGGCATTGATCAGATTTTCTTCCCGCTCCTGAAATTCAGGGTGTGATATGATGAAAATATTTTTCATGAATACAGCTGTGAGCCTTGTTTTACAAACTCCTCCGATTTTTCCTGCATTCCCTTTTCGGCGTATTCCCGGATATCCTGAGTAATTTTCATGCTGCAGAAATGAGGACCGCACATGGAGCAGAAATGAGCCACTTTAGCTCCGTCGGCGGGTAAGGTTTCGTCGTGGAATTCTTTAGCCGTATCCGGATCGAGTGACAAATTAAACTGATCTTCCCAGCGGAATTCAAAACGGGCTTTGCTCAAAGCATTGTCGCGATGTTGCGCACCCGGGTGACCTTTGGCCAGGTCGGCGGCATGGGCGGCAATTTTGTAAGTAATTACCCCATCCTTCACATCTTTTTTGTTGGGCAGGCCCAGATGTTCTTTAGGTGTAACATAACACAGCATGGCCGTACCGAACCAGCCTATCATGGCCGCCCCGATACCGGAAGTAATATGGTCGTAGCCCGGAGCAATATCGGTTGTGAGAGGTCCCAAAGTATAAAAAGGTGCTTCGTGGCATTCTTTCAATTGCTTATCCATATTTTCCTTGATGAGGTGCATGGGCACATGGCCGGGACCTTCAATCATTACCTGCACATCATGTTTCCAGGCAATTTTAGTAAGTTCGCCAAGGGTTTCGAGTTCGCCGAACTGGGCCTCATCGTTGGCATCGGCAATAGAACCGGGACGAAGACCATCGCCGAGCGAGAATGCCACATCATAGGCTTTCATGATTTCGCAAATTTCTTCGAAATGGGTATAGAGGAAATTTTCCTTATGATGTGCAAGGCACCATTTGGCCAGGATACTTCCACCGCGGGAGACAATACCTGTAACCCGTTTGGCGGTAAGCGGAATGTAGCGCAGGAGAACGCCTGCGTGAATGGTAAAATAATCAACCCCTTGTTCAGCTTGCTCGATAAGAGTATCGCGGAAAATTTCCCAGGTAAGGTCTTCCGCCTTGCCATTAACTTTTTCCAGGGCCTGATAGATGGGTACGGTTCCCACCGGAACCGGAGAATTCCGGATAATCCATTCACGGGTTTCGTGGATGTTGGCCCCGGTGGAGAGATCCATAATGGTATCGGCACCCCAGCGGCATGCCCATACTGCTTTTTCAACTTCCTCTTCGATGGAGGAGGTAACGGCGGAGTTTCCAATATTGGCATTTATTTTCACGAGAAAATTTCTTCCAATGATCATGGGTTCCGATTCCGGGTGATTGATGTTGGAAGGAATGATGGCCCGGCCGGCGGCAATTTCGCTGCGGACAAATTCAGGAGTAATTACCTTTTGAATTTTTGCACCGAAGCTGTGGCCTTCATGTTGGGCGAAAAGGACTTCTCCGTTTCCGTTCATGCGTTCACGCATTTCGGTATTGCGTTGATTTTCGCGAATGGCCACATATTCCATTTCCGGGGTAATGATGCCTTTTTTAGCATAGTGCATCTGGCTGACATTGCTGCCCGGTTTAGCCTTTCTCGGATTCCGGTGGTGTGAGAACCGCAGGTGATCGAGTCCGGCATCGGAGAGGCGTTTGTTCCGGTAGGAGCTTTCGGAAGAACTTTGTTCTTCGGAATCGTTTCTGGAAATAATCCAGTCGAGTCGGATGGGTTCGAGACCATTTCTTACATCGATGGATTTTTCCGGATCGGAATAGGGGCCGGACGTATCGTAAACTGTAACCGGAAGATTTTTTTCCATTTTGCCGGATGCCAGCCGGGTATCGGAGAGGTATATTTCGCGCATAGCGACATGCACGCCGGGCAGAGAGCCTTTAACATAGATTTTTTTGCTGGCCGGGAAGGGAGTTCGGGTTATAGAATGTTCGCCGGGAAGTTTTTCGGTTTTTTTCATGGTATTTGGTTTTATCCTCCCTGTGTGGCCTGAACCACGAGGAGGTTATCGTTTTCGTTAATAAAATACTTTTCCCATTGGGAGAAGGGAATAACTTTTCCGTTTACGGCGATAGCCACGCCTCCGGCGGCACCGGGGTATTGGAGCGAAAAAAAATCTTTCAGACTCAGGGAGTCTTTAATGTTTAGCGGTTCGTTATTTACCAGAATATTCATTCCTGCATGGTGTAAAAACTTCAGGAATGTCAGCGACCGGGATTTGGTCCTTTTCCCTTCGGCAGCATTACCTGCATCAGGTTTTGAGGGTTTATTCTCAGTCCCGGTTTATTTCGGGACACCCCTAAAGTTGAGCAAAGTTAACAAAAGCGCCGTGGAATTGAAAATAAACAGGGTGGTATTATTAACCGGATATGAACCCTGAAGCCTGTGTATCTGAATGCATTAGCGCAAAGGCCTGCAATACCGTTTATATTTTGTTGATGGGAACCGGGGGAAGGGTTTTACCAACATGGTGCATGAAGTGTTCGGAGAAAAATGGTCCCTGAGCTTGTCGAAGTGCGGTCTCTGAGCTTGTCGAAGGTGGTCCCTGAGCTTGTCGAAGGGACAGTTCTTCCTTCCCCCTTGTCGTTTCGACAGAGTTTATCCACCGTAGGCGGGCTCAACGACCATTCTTTTCAGGGGGCGTTTCACGCCCTCCCCGCTTGCAAATTACAATTTACAAAATCAGTAGCCGGTGATTAAACGTTTATAATCGATTATAAACGTTTAAAAACGACTATTCAGGGCATTTT
>ERZ869936.188-NODE-188-length-75054-cov-8.019054_pt1 | contig 75054 bp, 56 predicted proteins | sample MGYA00520876_ERZ869936 | MGnify/ENA primary metagenome ERZ869936 (study PRJEB32218, sample SAMN09650985) | biofilter metagenome | isolation source: enrty point of leading RO module | place: Saudi Arabia: Thuwal, RO plant located on Red Sea | collected 2016-02-17 ... | reverse complement strand
GACAAACCAACCGACTTGACAACCCAGCGTTCATAGATGCCATGCTCACGCTCGCCGTGAGCATGCGTGAATCGCGTTTTGCTCGCCAGCATGCTCGCACAGGTGCGAGCATGGCACCGCGCAAGCGTGCCTAGTCCAACTGCGCAAACGCTTCCAGGTCGCGCCCCAGCTTGTCGAGCCGCTCGTGCAGCTCTTGCTTGGTGTCGTCCAGGTTGGCCAGTTGTTCGGCCGGTTCGTAGGTGAACATGTAGAACTTCACCTTGGGCTCGGTGCCCGAGGGGCGCACCGCGACGTACGTCCCATCCAACTCGAGGTCGAGCATCACCATGTTGCCGACGGGGCCTTCGAACGGCTCGGGCGATCCGCCCGGCACCAGTTGCGTCAGCGCCTTGAAGTCGCGCGAGCGGGTGACCCTGTAGCCGGCCAATTCCCGCGGCGGGTCGGAGCGGAACCGCGCCATCAGCGTCGCCATCTTCTGCATGCCCTCGGAGCCGGGCAGCATCACCGCGATCTGCGACTCGGCGTGGCAGCCGTATTGCCAGAACAGCGCGTCGAGCTTGTCGTGCAGCGTGCGCCCCTCGGCCTTCTCGCGGGCGGCCAGTTCCGCCAGCAGCATCGCCGCCACCGATGCGTCTTTGTCGCGGCAGTACGTGCCGGCCAGAAACCCGTGCGATTCCTCGGTGCCAAAGATGAAGTGCTCGGGCCCCTTGTCGTCCATCACGCCGGCAATGTACTTGAAACCGACCTGCAGGTCGCCGTAGGTGATCACTCCGTATCCGTCGGCCACGCGCCGCGTGAGCTCGGTGGTGACCAGCGTCTTGATCACGTAGTGCTCGGACGTGATCTTGCCGGCTTCTTTCCAGCGCTCGAGCATGTAGTCGGTTAATAGTGCACCGATCTGGTTGCCCGTCATCGTGGCCCAGGGGCCGGCCGGGTCGCTGGTGAGCGGTGCGGCCAGGCCCATCCGATCGCTGTCCGGATCGCTGGCCAGGATCAGATCCGCGCCCACTTGCTGGGCCCGCTCGATGATGATCGTGAACACGTCCGGATTTTCGGGGTTCGAGACGTGCTTGGGCACGTTCGGAAAGTCGCCGTCGGGCGCCGAATGGGGACCGAACACCTCGATGTCGGTGAACCCGTCGGCCTCGAGGGCCGGCAGCACGTTGGTCGTGCCCACGCCATGCAGCGGCGAGTAGATCAGCTTCAACTCGCGCGGCCCCCCGAATCCCTGCGCGTGCACGGCGGCGATGAACGCCTTGTCGACTTCCTCCTGACACATCACGACCTGGCCTGCGGCCAACGCCTCGGCAAATGGGGTCCGCTCGATTGTGGTGGTCGACATCACGCGATCGATCACGCCTTGATCGTGTGGCGGCAGCAGTTGCCCGCCGGTCGACCAGTAGGCCTTCACGGCGTTGTCGCTGGGCGGATTGTGGCTGGCCGTGACCATGATGCCGCACGCACACTTCTTGTGCCGCACGGTGAACGACAGCTCCGGCGTGCTGCGGTAGCCGTCGAGAAAGTAGACGGTGAACCCGGCGGCGACCATCACCTCGGCGCACAGCTCCGCAAAGTGCCGCGAGCGATGCCGCGTATCGTAGGCGATTGCGCACGACAGCTCCTCGCCGCCGCCGACGCCTTTGACGTAGTCGGCCAGGCCCTGGGCGCTTTCGCCGATTGTGCGATCGTTGATGGCATTGGAGCCGATCGGATACATCTTGCCACGCCGGCCGCCCGTGCCGAAGGGAATGATCGTCCAGAACACGTCGTCGAGCTGCTGAAACTGCTCGCCGGCCAGGTGCTCGGCCACCCGCGGGGCGTATTCGGCGTACCGCGGCTCGGTCAGCCAAATGCGGATGTTTTCCACGGCCCCGTCGGACAGTTTGCCCGCGGTGGCCGCCGCGTCGAGTTGCGAAAGCGCCGTCTGGAGATCGAAAGTTTCGGTGGTCATCCTGAACGAGGCTCCTGGATTAGCGCGCCGGCAAGAGAATTGCGTGTGTTGGTGCCAATTCTGCCCGATTTATCCGCCGCAGCCTAGGGGCAGCCGCGGGGTGAAACGACGTGGTGGCGCGTCGATCGTGAGGATTCTGCCAGCGCGGCGGCGCACGTGCTAGAATTCGGCGCTCGCAGCGCCGCCAGCCACGGGCGAACGCCCAGACCCCATCCGTCCGGCAATCACCACGAAGCGACCGTGAACGAGCCGCTCATCAGCGTCTCGGGACTACGCGTAATCGGCGGCGATAGCCTGACCCCTGACATCGCCATCCGCTACGCCTGTGCCTTTGCCGCACCGTTGCCCCCCGGGCCGCTGGTCGTCACCCGCGACGGCCGCTCGACCGGCAGCATGCTGGCCTCGGTCGTCTGTGGCGGACTGGCAGCCGTGGGCCGCGATGTGATCGACGCCGACGTGGCGGCCACGCCCACGACGGGCATCCTGGTGCGTCAGCTCGAGGCCGCCGGCGGCATCCAGATTTCGGCCAGCCACAACCCGCGCGAGTACAACGGATTGAAGCTGTTTTCCGCCGAGGGCCGCGTGATTCCGCAGGACTCTGGCGCCCAGGTGATTGAGCGCTACCGCGAGGGCCAGCCGGCCTGGGTCACCTATGAAAACATTGGCACGCAAAGCACGTGTGCCGACTCGATCAGCCGCCACTGCGAACTGGTGCTGGCCACGGTCGACGTCGAGCGGATTCGCAGGCGGCGGTTTCGCGTGCTGCTCGACTCCAACCACGGCGCGGGCAGCCTGGTGGGCCTCAAGCTGCTCGAAACGCTGGGCTGCCACGTCACGCTTTTGGGAGGAACGCCCGACGGGCAATTCGAGCACACGCCGGAGCCCACGGCCGAAAACCTGGCCAGCGTGCTGGCTGCCGTCCCGGCACACCGTTGCGACGTTGGATTCTGTCAGGACCCCGATGCCGATCGCTTGGCCGTGATCGACGAGGCCGGCCGGTATCTGGGCGAGGAGTACACGCTGGCCATTTGTGCCGAGCACCGCCTGCGGCAACAGCCCGGCCCGATCGTGACCAATTGCGCCACCAGCCGCATGGCGCAGGACATCGCCGAGAAACACGGCGGAGCCTACCATCGCGCCGCGGTCGGCGAAGCGAACGTGGTCGACGAGATGCTCCGTCGCCAGGCCGTGCTGGGAGGCGAAGGCAACGGCGGCGTGATCGATCCGCGGGTGGGGCTGGTGCGCGACAGCTTCGTGGGCATGGCCATGTTGCTCGACGCCATGGCCGCGCGCGAGCTGCCCGTCAGCCGGCTGGCCGACGAGCTGCCGCGCTACGAGATCGTCAAGACCAAGGCCGTAATCCCGCGGGCCCGCATCGCGGATGCGATCGAAGCCGTGGCGGGGCGGTTTACCGATGCCGAGCTCGACCGCCAGGATGGGCTGCGGCTCGACTGGCCCGGCAAGTGGCTGCTGGTGCGGGCCAGCAACACCGAGCCGATCGTGCGGGCCATCGCCGAAGCGCCCACGCGCGACGAAGCGGAACGTCTGTGCCGCGAAGCTCAAAGCGTGATGGCCGCCGGATGAATGAACGCCGAGAATTCTCGGTGCGTTTTTCCATGTGGCATTGCCCCGTCGAGCAATTGCGCCTCCCCTGATTTGACAGGGCGGAAACGTGACATAGGTTTCCAATAGCCCGTAGTAGCCGTCCCCCTTGTAGGGCTGGCGAGACGGGCCACGTCACGTTTTTTCTTGTTTCACGTCAGTTTGATTTCGCGAGTTTGGCGGTCGAGTAGCACGCGTTGCTCCTGGGCTACCATCCTCGAAAAGGCAAACCGGCCGCAAGGCCGGGACGCAAAGCCAAGGGCCCTCGCACTTTCGCGAGGGTAGCCGGTTGTCGAAAGGTTCGGTGGTCGCGGGCGTATTGAAGCGCCTTCGATGCGCGCGGGTCACCGCGGGGTTGGTGCGCACCAGCGTACGGCCCCTATACGCACAAAGGAGCCATTCATGCTACTTCACATCAAGCGTTTCCTGACGTCGGAAGATGGGCCCACCGCGGTCGAATACGCGGTCATGCTGGCCTTGATCATTATCGTCTGCCTGGTGAGCATTCAGACCCTGGGCAGCAACACCAGCACGACGTTCAACAACATCTCCAACTCTCTGGGGAGTTAGCTTGGGAGCCGGATGGCTCGGCTTGTCGGCCGGCGTGCTGCTAGGAACGCAACCATGGCCTCTTTTGAATCGCCCGCTGGTGTTTGCATCGTCTCGGCACGAGCGCCGGTCGCGCTTCTGCGGCCGGCAAGTGCGGATCAAACGGCGGCAATGCGATCTTTGCCCACCCATGGCCTAAGCGCGTCTGGTACGACAACCGAGCCATCGGCCTGCTGGTAGTTCTCGAGCAGGGCAACCAGCGCTCGGCTGATGGCGATCGCCGTTCCGTTGAGCGTGTGGACAAAGGCGGTGCCCTTCTCACCCGTGCGATAGCGAATGCCCAGCCGCCGGGCCTGGTAGTCGGTGCAATTCGACGTGCTGGTCACCTCGCCGTATTCGCCCGACTCACCACGGCCCGGCATCCATGCTTCCAGGTCGAACTTTCTGTACGCCGGCCCGCCCAAGTCTCCCGTCGCCGTATCCACCACGCGATAGGCCAGCCCCAGCCCGTCGAACAGCCGGCACTCCAGCTCGCAGAAGTAGTCGAGCATCGCCTCGCTCTCGTCGGGGAGCGTGAAGGCGAACATCTCGACCTTGGTGAACTGGTGCACCCGATACAGCCCCCGCGCTGCCCGCCCGCCGGCGCCCGCCTCGGTGCGATAACAGTGGCTGATGCCGCAATACTTGATCGGCAGCCGGTCGGCTTCGAGAATCTCGCCCGAGAGCAGCCCGCCGAGCGTGATCTCGGCCGTGGCCACGAGGCTCAAATCGGTGTCGGCGATGCTGTAGATCTGCGTTTCCGGGCCGCGCGGAATGTAGCCGGTGCCGTGCAGGATTTCGTTACGGGCCATGTCCGGCGTAATCGTCGGAGCGAATCCTTCCTTGAGCAGCACCTCGAGCGCGTAGCGCTGCAGCGCCAGCTCGAGCAGCACGGCGTCGTTCTTCAGAAAGTAGAAGCCGTGACCGGCCACTTTGGCTCCGCCCTCGAAGTCGATCAGGTCGAGCTTCTCGGCCACTTCGACGTGGTCGAGCGGCTTGAAGTCGAACTTCGGCGGCTCGTGCTTGCCGCGGCGCAGCTCCAGGTTCGATTCGTCCGTTTCGCCCACCGGAGCGTCGGGATGTGACAGGTTGGGCATCGTCCGCAGGATCGCGTCGGCCTCAGCGGCGATCTGTTCCAACTCCGCGGCCGCGGCCGTGGTCTGCTCGCGAAGCGCCCGGCCTTCGTTCTTGCGGGCCTCGCGCTCTTCGGCGTCCTTGGCCTTGCCGATCGACTTGCTCACGGCGTTGGCCTGGCGATTGAGCTCGTCCACCTCGGCCTGCTTGGCCTTGCGTTGCGCTTCGAGCTCGGCAAAGGCTCGCACGTCGGCCTTCGCGCCGCGGCGGCGGCAGTTCTCTTCAACCAGGTCCAGGTTTTCGACGACAAACTTGCGATCGAGCATGAGACGTTGCGTATCCCTCTGAGAAATTGATCGGGGAAGTTGATCGGGCCCACCCCGCGGGGGCGCGCCGGCTATTTCAGTTCGCCCAGATGCTGCCACAGGTGGGCGCTGCTCTTGATGCCGCGATGAAAGTCGGCCAGGCAGAGCTTTTCGTTGGGGCTGTGCGTGTTGTCGTCGTCGAGCCCCCAGCCCAACAGCAGCGTGTCGACGCCTAGCAATTCGCGAAACGTGCTGACGATCGGAATCGAGCCCCCTTCGCGCATGAACACCGGCCGCGTGCCGAAGCCGTCTTCGATGGCCTGCTCGGCGGCAGCCACGTAGGGGCTGTCGAGCGGCACGACGATGCCCCGCCCGCCGTGGAACTCGGCCAGCTCCATCTCGATGCCCGGCGGACAGAGCTCGGTCAGCCGCGCTTTGAGTGCCGCGGTGATCTTCTTCGGGTCCTGCTCGGGCACCAGTCGAAAGCTGAACTTGCCGGTGGCGGTGGCCGGCAGCACGGTCTTGGCGCCTTCGCCCTGGTAGCCGCTTGTTAATCCGCAGATATCGTAGGTCGGCCGTCCCCAGCGGCGCTCGAGCGTGGAATAGCCCACTTCGCCGTACAGGTCCGAAACGCCGATCTTTTCCATGAACGCTTTTTCGTCGAACGGCAGCTTGGCAAACGCCTCGCGTTCGCGCGCGGTCAGCGGTTCGACGTCTTCGTAGAAGCCGGGCAGGTCCACGGTGCCCGAGGCGTCGATCAGGGCCGAGAGCATCGTCACCAGCGCGTTGGCCGGATTGGCCACGGCGCCGCCGAAGGTGCCCGAGTGCAGATCGCGATCCGGGCCCTTGAGCCGCAACTCGTAGTAGGCGATGCCCCGCAAGCCGTAGGTGATGGCCGGCTGCCCGGCGGCAAACTGGCTGGTGTCGCTTATCACGACGACGTCGCAGGCCAGGCGCTGTTTGTTCGCCGCGATGAACTTGTCGAGGTTGGCGCTGCCGACTTCCTCTTCGCCCTCGATCAGGAACTTCAATTGCAGCGGCAGCTTGCCCGCCGTCTCGATCCAGGCCTCGGCGCTTTTCACGTGCGTGAGCATCTGGCCCTTGTCGTCGGTGGCCCCACGGGCGTAGATGTTGCCGTCGCGCACCGTGGGTTCGAACGGCGGGCTGATCCACTTCTCCAGCGGATCGGGAGGCTGCACGTCGTAGTGCCCGTAGACGAGCACGGTGGGCGCGCCCTCGACCGGCGGCGACTCGGCCACCACGATCGGATGGCCCGCGGTGGGGACGACCTCCACCTCGAGCTTCATGCGGCGGAACTGATCGGCTACCCACTCGGCGGCCTTGGCCACGTCGGCCCGGTGCGTGCTATCGGCGCTGACGCTGGGGATGCGCAACAGCTCGGCCAGTTCGCTTTCGTAGCGCTGCTTGTTGCTGGCCAGATACTCGTCGAGCTGGTTCATGCTGGCATGCGAAATGCTAAGTATTACGGAGTGTGAGGTTGGGGAAGACTGCTGGGGCGCTTCGGCCCGAACGCTCGCCTTGACCGGGGCCCTGCAATATAATGGCTGCGGGTCTATTCGGCTATCGCGTCGGGACAATTCACGAGGTGCACACCGTGGCAGACGAATCCACCAGCGGCGTCGCCGAACCTACCGAACAGACGGTTCTCAAAGAGCGCCCCGCCCAGGACAAGAAGCCCAAGCGGCAACCGAAGTACAACGTCATCCTGTGGGATGACCAGGAGCACACCGTCGACTACGTCGTGGCCATGATGCGGAAGTTGTTTGGGCACCCGATCGAGAAAGGCATTCAGATTGCCATGCAGGTCGACGGGCAGGGCCGTGCCATCGTACTCACGACCACCAAGGAACATGCCGAGCTGAAGCGCGACCAGATCCACGCCTTCGGCAAGGACGATCTCATCGCCGGTTGCAAAGGATCGATGTCGGCCAGCATCGAACCGCTGCCGGAGTAGCCCCCCCTCGCCTCATTCATGACGAAGCTTCGCACGGTAACCCTCGGCTGCAAGGTCAACCAATACGAGACCGAACTGGTGCGGCAGTCGCTGGCCACGGCCGGCTATCAGGACGCCGCCGACGATCAGGTGGCCGAACTCTGCGTGGTCAACACCTGCACGGTCACCTCCGAGGGTGACTCGAAGAGCCGCCAGGTCATTCGCCAACTCGCCCGACGCAACCCCGGCACGCGCATCGTCGTGATGGGCTGCTATGCCACCCGGGCGCCTGAAGAGATTGCCGCGCTGCCGTCAGTCGCCGAAGTGATTACCGACAAGCGCGAGCTGCCCGACTGGCTCACTCGCTGGGGCGTGGCCGACGTGCCCACGGGCATCTCGGGCTTTAGCGGACGCAGCCGGGCCTACGTCAAGGTGCAGGACGGCTGCATGCTCAATTGCAGCTTCTGCATCATTCCCACCGTGCGTCCGCACCTGGCCAGCCGCCCGCTAGCGCACATCACCGACGAAGTGAGCCGGCTCGTCGACGCCGGCCACCGCGAGATCGTGCTCACCGGAATTCATCTGGGCCACTACGGCGTGGAGTGGAGCCGCACGCGTCCCAAGCACGAGTGGCTGCGGCTCTCGCACCTGCTGGAAAAGCTCGCCGCGTTGCCGGGCGAGTTTCGCCTGCGACTGAGCAGCATCGAGGCGACCGAAGTCTCGCGCGAGTTGATCGCCGTGATGGCCGCCCACCCGGCGCGAATCTGCCCGCACCTGCACATTTCGATGCAGAGCGGCTCCGACGCCGTCTTGCGGCGGATGCGCCGCCGCTGGGGCAGCCGGCGATTCGTCGACCGCTGCCACCTGGTGCGCGAGATGCTCGACATGCCGGCGCTCACCACCGACGTGATCGTGGGCTTTCCCGGCGAGACGGACCAGGATTTCGACGACACCTGCCGGGTGTGCGAGGAGGTGGGTTTCTCGAAGATCCACATCTTCCCGTTCAGCCCGCGGCGCGGCACGCCGGCCGCAGACATGCCCGACCAGGTCGCTCCGGATGTGAAAGCCGCCCGCGGCCGGGCGCTGGCCGAGTTGGAAACGCGCTTGCGCCAACGGTACTTCGCCGGCCTGCAGGGTCGCCGGCTGGAAGTGCTGGTCGAGTCGGCGGCTGAGACCCCGGGGCGCGTGGTGGGCACCGCCTGCCGCTATGCGCCCGTCGAGCTCCCGGCCGAGGCAGGGTCGATCGGCCGGTTGGCTCGCGTCACGGCGGGTCGCGTGGCCGAGGGCCGCATTCAAGCCGAATAGCGTTAGGCACTTAGGTGGACGTGCCTGCGGACTCCCCGCGTCGGCCCAATCCGTCTGGCGGCCCGCTTGGGCGTTTGCTAGACTCCCGCCCTCATCTTTGGCACCCGCCCAGATCGGTTGCTGTGCGGTGCCACCTTTCATGCGACCCGGCCATCATGGCCAGCGGTGCGGGCAGGAAGCCCCCGCGAAGGACATTTCCAGGGAGTGGATATGCCAGCCAAACGATCTGCATGGCTCGTTGTCGGCGCGCTTGCCGTCATCGTTTCCGGCGGTTGGGCCTCGGCCGCGCCTCCGTGGTCGAAGTTGTTCAAGCAGCTGGAAGCCGATCCCCACCAGCTTTATCCCATCACCGATGCCAACGGTCCGTGGCTGATCACCGCCGCCACGTTCTCCGGCGAGGGCGCCGAAGAGCAGGCCCGGAAGTTGATCTACGAGCTGCGCAAGGAGTACAAGCTGCCGGCCTACTCGTACCAGCGCAAGTTCGAGTATTCGAAGCCCGTGCGCGGCAAAGGGCTCACGCCCAAGGGCGAGGCCCCGCTGATGCGCTACAACCGCGGCGAGGACGTGGTCGAGATCGCCGTGATGGTCGGCGACTTTCCCACCGTCGACGATCCTGAAGGGCAGCGGATCTTGAAGAAGCTCAAGTCGGCCCGGCCCAAGACGCTCGAGGTCGATCCGAAGCAGTCGAACCAGGCCCTGGCCACTTACCGCCGCTGGCAGCAGCAGGCCAAGCAAAAGCTGTTCAAGGACGACGAATCACTTCAGAAGGGGCCGATGGGAGGAGCGTTCATGGTCGCCAACCCCATTCTGCCGCGCGAGTACTTCGTGCCCAAGGGCGTCGACAAGCTGGTGGTCGAAATGAACAGCCAGGTGCCCCACAGCCTGCTCGATTGCCCCGAGCCGTACACCGTCAAGGTGGCCACGTTCACCGGCCACGCCGTCATCCTGGATGCCAAATGCCAGGAGGCCATCGATCGCGGCGAAATGCCCAAAAGCTACCTGGAAGAGGCGGCCAAGAACGCCCACCTGCTCACCGAGGCCCTGCGCCGCAAGGGCTACGAGGCCTATGAGTTTCACGATCGCCATTCGAGCATCGTCACCGTGGGGTCGTTTACCACCGTGGGCTCGAAGCGGCCCGACGGCAAGATCGAGATCAATCCGCGCATCCACGCCATCATGAAAACCTTTGGCCCCGAAACCACGATCGAGCCGGGCAAGCCGCCCCAGATCGGCAAGCCCAAGAAGCTCGCCGGCATCCCCTTTGACATCCAGCCCGTGCCGGTCGAAGTGCCGCGGATGAGCATCAGCAACACCTACGAGCGCACCTCGGGTGCGGTAGCGGACCGGGCCTTCGGGCGATAAAAAAGACGCACGGCGCCGCGCGTTTCGGCGTCGCCGGAGCGTCCGCTCCGGATCGCCGTCGCTATCGCTTCGGAGGAGCGCGCGATGCCGCTCGTCGTGCTGGGCACGAAGAATCGCAAGAAAGCCGCGGAACTGGTCGACCTGCTCGCGCCGGCCGGCGTGCAGGTGCAGACGCTGGCCGACTATCCGCTGGCGCTCGAAGTCGACGAGACGGGCGACTCCTTCGCGGCCAACGCCGCGCTCAAGGCCACGGCGCAGGCCAGGCAACTCGGCGTCTGGGTGCTCGGCGAAGATAGCGGCCTGGTCGTCGACTCACTCGACGGTGCCCCGGGCATCTACTCGGCACGCTATTCCGGTCCCGATGCCACCGACGAAAAGAACAACCAGCGCCTGCTCGCCGAACTCGGCGACACGCCGCTTGCGAAACGCACGGCGCACTACGTCTGCCGGATGGCGCTTTCGGATCCCACCGGCACGGTGCGGGCCGAGTGCGGCGGAAAGTGCTTCGGCCGCATCCGCTTCGAGCCGGCCGGCAGCGCCGGTTTCGGCTACGACCCGCTGTTCGAGGTCGTCGAATACCATCGCACGTTCGGCGAATTGGGCGAGGCCGTAAAGGCCGTGCTCAGCCACCGGGCCCGCGCGGTCGAGGCGTTCATCCCCCTGGTCTGGACGCTGGTGGGCAGCGGGGCCTGGAAGTAGCGGTCGCAGACCGCGGCGAACCGCAGACAGGCCGTTCGGGGCGCGGTAAGGTACACTTTCTGTGCTTTGCCGCCGCTGGGCCCCCGCGTGTATCCCGTCCGGTTCGAATCGTGAGGAAGACCATGCTCCGACGCGCCGCCTTGACGCTCTGTTTGTGTTCCGCTGCCTTGCTGGGAATCGCCCGGGCCGAGCCTCCGGCCGAATGGGCCAAGAGCCACATGTCCGAGTTGCTCGACATCTACCGCGACCTGCATCAGACGCCCGAGCTTTCGCTGCAGGAAGAGAAGACGGCCGCCAAGGTGGCCACGTTCTGGGAGGAAGCCGGCGCCGAAGTGACGACCGGCGTCGGCGGCACCGGAGTGGTGGGCATCATGAAAAACGGTAACGGCCCCGTACTGATGCTGCGCACGGATCTCGATGCGCTTCCCGTCACCGAACGCACGGGCCTGGTCTATAGCTCGAAGGTGAAAGTGAAGAACACCGACGGCAGCACCACGGGCGTAATGCATGCCTGCGGTCACGACATTCACATGACCGACCTGATCGGCGTGGCACAGTATCTCGGCAGCCACAAGGACGACTGGTCGGGCACGGTAATGCTGATCGCGCAACCGGCCGAAGAACGCGGCGAGGGCGCCCGCAACATGCTCAACGACGGGCTGTTCGAACGGTTTCCCAAGCCCGACATGGCGCTGGCCCTGCACGTCGACGCGACGCTCGAAACCGGCAAGATCGGCTATCGGGCCGGCTACTCGCTGGCCAACGTCGACGCGGTCGACGTCACCATGCGCGGCCGGGGCGGCCACGGAGCCCAGCCGCACACCACGATCGATCCCATCGTGCAGGCGGCGCAACTGATCGTCGCCTTGCAGACGATCGTCAGCCGCGAGATCAGCCCCATCGAGCCGGCTGTCATCACGGTCGGATCGATCCACGGCGGCACGAAGCACAACGTGATTCCCGACGATTGCCACCTGCAACTCACCGTGCGCAGCTTCTCCGACGAAACGCGGACCAAGCTCTTGGACGGCATTCGCCGCAAGGCCAAGGCGATTGCCGATAGTGTTGGAGCGCCCGAGCCCGAAGTGACGGTCGTTGAAGACGAAGCCACGCCGGCGCTGTTCAACGACGAGAAGCTCGTGGCCCGAGTGGCTCCAGTGCTGAAACGCGTGCTGGGCGAGGAGAACGTGGTGGACAACGAGCCCTCGATGGGCGGCGAGGACTTTAGCCGCTATGGCCGGGCGGGCGTGCCGATCTTCATGTTCAGCCTCGGTTCGGTCGACCCGCACCGCATGGCCGGATTGAAGCGGACCGGCGCCGTGCCGTCGTTGCACTCGGCCGTGTACTATCCCGACGCCGAGCAGACCCTGCAAACGGGCATCACGGCCATGGCCTCCGCCGCACTCGACCTGCTAGCGCCCGAGAAATGAGTACCGCCGAACCGAGCCCGTCCCCCTCGACGCACGCCGCCGGATGCTGGCGGCGGCGCGCCATTTGGACCGGTTTGTACGTGGCCGTGATGGCGGCGGTGGTGTTCAGCCTGATTCAGTTTCGCCGCGTGGCGCTCGAGACCATGGGCACACCCGAGGCCCAGGCCGAGTGGCAGGAGTGGCGCGACTCGGAGCCCAACCAGAGCGACGACCTGCCGGTCCAGCGCCGCGCGCCCAAGAGCCCCGAGCCGCCGCTGCTGGTCCTGATGCGCGACCACTTCGCCGTGGTGATGACCGGCGCGATCCTGTTCAGCTCGCTGCTCTACGCCGCGCTAGCCATCGCCGCCTGGGGCGCCTTCGCCCGCCAACGGCCTACGCCTTGAAACGAAGTAGGGCGTATTTCTTCTTGCCGCTGCGCAGCACCATCACGGTTTCGCTGGCCAGGTCGGCGGGGCCGAGTTGGGCGTCGACGTTTTCGACGCGGCGGTTGTTGACGTAGGCCCCGCCCTGGGCCACGGTGCGGCGGGCGTCGCTCTTGCTCCCCGCCAGCGACGCTTCGACCAGGGCGTCGACCACGTTGAGGCCCTCGCCCTCCAAACGCTCGCGCGCCAGTTGCTGGCTCGGCACGTCGGCAAAGATTTCGCCCAACTGGGCATCCGACAGCTCGCTGATCTCGGCCCCGAAAAAAATCTCCGTCGCTCTGCGGGCCGTGGCCAGGCCCGCATCGCCGTGGATCATGCGCGTCAGCTCTTCGGCCAGCCGCTTCTGGCTTTCGCGCTTGCCGGGGTCCGACTCGCGGGCCGCATCGAGCGCTTCGACTTCTTTTTGTTCGAGCTCGGTGAGAAACCGCAGGCACTTGCCGGCGTCGGCGTCGTCGACATTGATCCAGTACTGGTAGAACGCATAGGGGCTCGTGCGCGAGGGCGACAGCCAGACCGTGCCGCTTTCGGTCTTGCCCATCTTGGCCCCGTCGCTCTTGGTCAACAGCGGGCAGGTCAGCCCGTAGAGCTGCACGCTTTTCATCCGGCGGGCCAGGTCGATGCCGGCGGTGATGTTGCCCCACTGGTCGCTCGCGCCCAGTTGCAGCTCGCAGCCGAACTGCTCGTGCAGGTGGACGAAGTCGTAGGCCTGCAGGAGCATGTAGCTGAACTCGGTATAGCTGATGCCCACGTCGTCGCGGCCCAGGCGCGTCTTGACCGAGTCCTTGGCCATCATCACGCTCACCGGAAAGTTCTTGCCCACGTCGCGCAGGAAGTCGAGGTAGCTGAACGAGCGCATCCAGTCGAAGTTGTTGACCAGCTTCGCGCCCCGGTCGCCTTCAAAGTCGAGCAGCATTCGCATCTGGGCCTCGATGCCCGCCACGTTGGCCGCCAGCGCGTCGACGTCGAGCAGGTTGCGTTCTTCGCTCTTGCCGCTGGGATCGCCGATCATGCCGGTCGCCCCGCCCACCAGCGCAATCGGCCGGTGCCCGGCCTTTTGAAAGCGGCGCAGCATCAACAGCGGAATCAGGCTTCCCACGTGCAGGCTGTCGGCCGTGGGATCGAATCCGGCGTAGAGTGTGCGGCTTTTCTCGCCCAGCCAGGCGGCCAGCTTTTCGTCGGTCTGTTGGTGAACCAGGCCGCGCCACTTCAAATCGGCGATGATGTCTTGCAACGGGGTCCTTTCGGCGAGAGCAGAGCAGGGGAGTGCAGCGCGACTAGCGCCACATGTCGTCATCGGCAAACGGATGGGCCGGGCCCGTAAGCTTCGGCTTGGGCAGCGCCTTGAGCGCCTGCTCGGCCAACCGCAGGTCCTCGCGGGTGGCGATCTTTAAATTGACCGGCGAGCCGGGCACCACGGTCACGGCGTGCCCCAGGGCCTCGACGAGTTGGGCATCGTCGGTGGCCGCCGGCTTGCCTCGCTGGGCGTGGGCTTCCATCAACAGCTCGCGGCGAAACACCTGCGGTGTCTGCGCCTCCCAGAGTCCCTCGCGGGAGACGGTTTCGGTGATCTTGTGGTCCGAGCTGACACGTTTCAGCGTGCCGGCCACGGGAATGGCGAAGATCGCGGCGCCCGACTTCTGCGCGGCCTCGAAGATCGTATCGACCCACACGTCGGCCAGGCACGGTCGGGCGGCATCGTGGACGCAGACAAAGTCGACGTCCGGCTTGACGTGAGACAGGGCCTTGCCGATCGAATCGGCCCGCTCGGCCCCGCCCAGCACGACGTCGATGCCCAGGATCGCCGTGTTGGGGGCGAACTTGAACTGGAAGTACTCCTGGTCGTCGGGCGAGATGACCACGATCGTCTGCTTGACGTCCGAGCGATTGACGAACCGTTCGGCCGAGTGCAGCCAGACGGCCTTGTTGGCCAGGGGCGCAAACGGTTTCTTGTAGTTCTTGTCGCGAAAGCGGCTGCTGCGCCCCGCCGCCGCCAGAATCACCGCAAACTTCGCCACGGCACGCGTCCTCGCCCGAAGTGCCTGTCCAGAGAGCCCAAGCGGTCATTTTCCGCCTTGTCCGGAGGGCGTCAAGCAGCCGGCTGCCGGCTTGGGGACGAATTGGCTCGGCACATGAATGTGCCGGCTAACACAACAATCGCACGAAAAAAGCCCGGCGAGTGCGGAACTCGCCGGGCTTCGGGTGCTTGCGGGCAGCTTAGTTGTCGTACTTCATCATGATCTCGGGGGCTTCGATGCCCTGGATGGACTTGAAGCCGCCGTCGGCGATCGTCTCGCCGAGCTTCGTGATCGTGCGGAAGTAGCGGTCGCTGGGACGCTCGCCGGTCATCTTGCGGGTGAGCTCCTGGCAGAACACGTCGGCGGCCTGACGCACGACTTCGTCGGCCTGTCCGGCCGCGTAGAGCGAGGTGCAGAGGATCGTCACGGCGTCCTGCAGCCGCTGCGACAGCTCGGACATCCGGCACTGCCGGTCGGCCAGCCCCAACTGGTGCTTGCTCATCGTGCCGGAAATTTCGCGCGGCGACCGTTGCAGGAACGTGGCGGCGAAATCGGCATGGCGACGCAGGCTCTCGGGCATGGTCGGCAGTTGCGGCCGCGACTTGGGACGCATGTACTGCCCGGCCAGCCACTTGCTGTAGTTGGCCATCGGGCCCTTGAGCGCCCACAGGTGGGACGGGTTGCCGAGGTTCGGCTTCTTGATGCCGGCGGCGTGCAGGGCCTTGCCCACCGGCTCGAAATACTCGGTGCCGTGGTTCTTCACCAGCGACTTGAAGAAGGCCATCGAGAGCATCTCGCCCTCGCCCTCGTAGATGCAGGGGGCCAGGTACTCGTGCACGTTGTCGCCGAACACGTGGCCGTGCAGGAAGGAGCGGCCGCCGTGCGTTTTCATCAACAGCTCGATGGCGGCCTCTTTCTGGGCTTCGCTACCGAACACCTTGGCGATCACGCATTCCATTTCGCCGCGATAGCCTTCGTCGATCAGGCCGCCGCCCCATTGGACCAGCGCGTCGCAAGCGACGATCATGCCGGCGATCTTGCCCAAACGGCGCTGCACCAGCTCGCGGGTCGCGATCGGGGCACCGTAAGTTTTGCGGTAGTGAGCCCAGGGGATCATGCTGGCCATCATCAGCCGCATGGTGCCGGCCGCGTTGGCACACAGCGAAATGCGGCCCAGGTTCAGGCCGTGGTAGGCGATCGTCAGACCGTCGCCCCGCGTGGGCGTCAGCAGGTTTTCGGCCGGAACACGCAGGTCCTTGAAGATGATGCCCTGGTTGTACGTGTGCTTCAGGGCGTACAGGCCGTACTTGCGAAGCTGAAAGTGCTCGTTCTCGTGCTCCGGCAGGTCGACGACCAGCACGGCCGGCTTCTTGTTGATCAAGCACACCAGGCCGATCGTGCGGCCGGGCACGACGTTGGTGATGAACAGCTTCTCGCCGTTGACGACGTACTCGTCGCCGTCGAGCACGGCTTCGGTCTTCAGAGCCGTCAGGTCCGATCCGGCGCCCGGCTCGGTCAGCGCGAAGGCGCTCAACCGCTTGCCGCTGGCCAGATCGGGCAGGAACTTCTGCTTTTGTTCGGGATTGCCGAACGTGCGCACCGGGTCGACCGCGCCGATGCAGCCGTGCACCGAAGCCAGGCCGGCCACGGTGGGATCGACCATGGCCATCTTGCTCAAAAAGCCCGCGAAGGCGGCAAAGGGCGATCCCGATCCGCCGTATTCCTTGCTAACCAGCAGACCCCAGTAGCCGGCCTCGCCCAGTTCGTCGAGCACGCTCTGGGGGACCTTGCGATTCTCGTCGAGGTTCGTGCCGGCTTTGACGTGCCGCGACATCACGTCGATCGAGTCGTCCATCACCTTCTGCACGTCGGCCGGCGGAGCCTTCGCCTTGCTCTGAAACAGCGAGACCGGCAACTCGCGATCCCACACGGCGCGGTGCACCGGGCTGTTCTTCGTCTGAAAGCGTTTGGCAAACAGCTCTTCAACCTGGTCGTCCGCCTTATCGACGGCTCCCATGCGGCGTGCTTCGTCCTCACTCTTGCCACCCAGTTTGAGCGCGGTTTCGGCGAAGGATGCCTTGTTGTCCTGATCTTCGACGCTGGCGTCGCGCCGCTCGGTTTGCGTTTGAGGATTCATGACGAACTCACGGGTTTGGATGTGTTGGACAGACTCTTGTTTTATACCCTACCGTCCGAACGGTCGGTAGCTACCTTTATTGAGTATACGGTTACCCCACGTCAGGAGTACATGGCCTCGATCTCCTTGGCGAAGTTCTTCATGATCACGTCGCGCTTCAGGCTCAGCTTGAACGTCAGCTCGCCGGTCTCGGGCGTCAGCCCGCGCGACAGCAGCGTGAACTTGCGCACGTGCTCGGAGTTCGACACGTCGGCCAGGCGCTCGTTGATGCGCTGCTCGTACAGGGCGTACACGTCCGGATGCGCCACGGCCTGCTCGGCGGTCAGCACCGGAATCTGCCGCTTGATGATTTCGGCCTTCAGCGCCTCAGGCTCGGGAACGATCAGCGCGGTGAGGTAGTTGCGGTCATCGCCGATCACGACCGCCTGGGCGATTAGCCCGTCGGCGGTGAGCAGACCCTCGATGTAGGTGGGGGCGATGTTCTTGCCGCCGGCCGTGACGATGAGCTCTTTCTTGCGACCGGTGATCTTGAGGAAGCCGTCTTCCATCGCCCCCAGGTCGCCCGTGTGCAGCCAGCCGTCCTTGATGGTCTCGGCCGTGTCCTCCGGCATGTTCCAGTAGCCGACCATCACGTGCGGGCCGCGGGTGAGCACCTCGCCTTCGTCGGAGATCTTCACTTCCACGCCGTCGATCGGCTTGCCGACCGTGCCCACGCGATGGTCTTCCATCGTGCCGGTGCTGATCACCGGCGAGCTTTCGGTCAGGCCGTAGCCCTGCACGAGTTGGATGCCGTGGTCGAGGTAGTACTGGTTGACGTGGTCGGGCAGCGCCGCCCCGCCCGCGCAACACATTTTCATGCGTCCGCCGAAGGTAGCCTGAAGCGCGCCGGGCGCGTCGGCCACGCCCTTCTCTTGCAGCGTGCGCATCACCTTGTCGAAGAAGTAGGGCACGCCGTTGAGGTAGTGCGGCTTGAGCGCCTGGCAATCGGAAATGATCTCCTCGCGGCTGGCACACAGCGCCAACTCGCCGCCGGCGGCAATCCACAAATAGTAGTCGGTGGTGCGGGCAAAGATGTGCGACAGCGGCAGCCAGTTGAGCCGCACTTCGCCCGGCTCGACCGTGAAGGCCTTCATCACGGCCTGGCAGTTCGACGTCAGGTTGCGATGCGACAGCATCACGCCCTTGGGTTCGCCGGTCGTGCCCGAGGTGTACAGGATCGTCACCAGGTCCTCGGGCTTGGTTTCGGCAAGCGCCGCCTTCTCGAGCTCCTTGCCCTCGTCCTCGCTGCACTCCTCGGCCAGTTGCCACAGCGAGCGAATCTCCTGCCCGCCGATCTCGACCTCGGTGCAGGGATCGAACGAAACGTATTCGACGCCTTTGGGCAAATGCGAGGTCGCGGCGGCCAGCTTCTTGGCCTGGTCGGGGCCCGACACGATGACCAGCTTGGCGCCGCTGTCGGCAATCTGCCAGGCGATCTGCGGACCGGTCAGCGTGGCATGCACGGCCACGTGGATGCCGCGGGCCAGGTGCACGGCCAGATCAGTGACGATCCACGCGTAGCGATTTTCCGAGGCCTGCACGACGCGGTCGCCGGGCTTGACGCCCAGCTTTGCCAGAGCCGCGGCGGTGCGCCGGACCTTGGCGGCGACTTCGTTCCAGGTGCGCGTGGTGATCTCGCCTTCCTGGCGAAAGTGGATCGCCGGTTTGTCGCCGTCGGCCTCGACGCGCTGGGCGAACAGGGAAACGATCGTTTCAGGAGACGCAGCATGCATGGCGATACCTGGTTCGAAGGACCCGAATTGAAAGCGCCGGCGGCAGAAGTGGGGGACCCGCCGCCCATCAGGATACCAATAGAAAAAACCGATTGGTAGCGCGCGCACCGGCGACAGCGGCAAATTTTTGCGATCAGAGAGCCGCGCAGTCAACACACTGGCCCGAAGCGCGAGCGAGGGTCTTGTCGGCTCAGACGATTAGACGACCCTCGCTCGCGCTTCGGGCTGGTAAGAGTGCGAGCATGCCGGTCGTCACTTACACACGCTCGAAGATCGTGGCGATGCCCTGGCCGACGCCGATGCACATCGTAGCCAGGCCGATACTGGCGTCGCGATCGATCATGTTGTTGATCAGCGTCGTGGTGATCCTTGCGCCGCTAGCACCCAACGGATGCCCGATGGCGACCGAACCGCCGCGGACGTTCACCTTGTCGAGATCGAGCTTCAGCATCCGCAGGCACGCTAGCGCCTGGGCGGCGAACGCCTCGTTGAGCTCGATGACGTCGATGTCCGAGAGTTGCATGCCGGCCCGCTTGAGCGCCTTTTTCGTCGCCGGCACCGGACCGGTGCCCATCACGGCCGGATCGACGCCCACCACGGCCGTGGCAATCACTTTCACCAGCGGCTTGAGACCCAACTCCTTGGCCTTCTCTTCCGACATGACCAACAGCGCGGCGGCACCGTCGTTCAGCGGCGACGAGTTGCCCGCGGTCACCGTTCCCATGCCTGGCATGAAGGCCGGCTTGAGGGCCGCCATCGATTCCAGGCTGGCGTCGGGGCGCACGCACTGGTCGAAGTCGACCAGGATCCGCTCGCCGGCTTCGTCGCGGCCGTAGACGGGAATCATCTCGCGCTTGAACTCGCCCTTGGCCTGCGCGGCGGCGGCCAGTTGATGGCTCCGCAGAGCGAACTGGTCCTGCTCTTCGCGGGAGATGCCTTGCGTTTGGGCCAGGAACTCGGCCGTGACGCCCATGGCCAGCGCGCCCTTCGAGGTGCGGTGGAACAGCTTGGGATTCAAGTTGATGCCTGCATCCATCGGCAGGTGTTGCATGTGTTCCAGGCCACCGACGATCTGCACGTCTTCGAAGCCCGCCATGATGGCGTGCGAGGCCTGGTTGATCGCCTGCAGGCTGGAACCGCACAGCCGATTGACGGTCGTGCCGCCGGTGTGCGTGGCCAGCCCGGCCATCAGTCCTACGACGCGGGCCGCGTTGAGACCCTGCTCGCCCTGCTGCTGGGTGTTGCCCAGCACGACGTCTTCAATTTCGTCGGTGTTGATGCCGCTGCGCTCGACCAGGGCCTGGACCACTTCGACGGCCAGATCGTCGGAGCGGACCTCGCGAAAGACGCCCTTGTCTTTGTGGGCCCGGCCAACCGGGGTGCGTACGCAATCGACAATGACAGCGCTTTTCATCGGGCTACCTACCTCGCGGTTTGAGTATCGGAGGCGCGCCGCGGCGGGCACGCGTCGTGGGTCTCTAAAGAATTGTACCTGCCACTACAAGTCGTAGAACTTCTTGCCCGTCTTGGCCATATCTTCCAGCATCGGGGTGGGCTGTGCCCGCGGGCCCAGGTGCTCGAGCGGCTTGAGCAGCTCGATGATCTTGGCCGCCCCCAGCGTATCGGCCCAAAACAGTAGTCCGCCCTTGAACGGCGGGAAGCCGACGCCGAAGATCAGCCCCAGGTCGACGTCGCGCGGGTCGCGCACCAGCTTCTCCTCGAGGATCCGCGTGGCTTCCAGCACCATCGGCAGGAATAGCCGATGCGTGATCTGTTCGGGCGTGAACTTTTCCTGCTTGCGGATGTAGGTCTGGACGATCTTGTCGGCTTCGGGGTCGGGCGTGCCGCGGCCCTTCTTGCCCTGGTAGGCGAAGAAGCCGGCGCCCGACTTCTGCCCGAGTCGACCGGCCTTGACCATCGCCCCCAAGATCGGCGAGCCCACGGTGCGATCGGGAAACGCCTCGTACATCACGCGGCCGGCGTGAAACGCCGTGTCCAGGCCGACCACGTCGTACAGCGTGATCGGGCCCATCGGCATGCCGAAGTCCTTGGCCGCCCGCTCGATGTGCTTGACCTGCGCGCCGTCGGAGATCAGCTCGAGCGCTTCGTTCATGTACGGCAGCAGCAGCCGGTTGACCAGAAAGCCCGGCCCGTCGTTCACCACGATCGGCGACTTACCGATCTGCTTGGCATAGGCCACGGCCGTGGCGACCGTTTCGTCGCTGGTCTTCTCGCCGCGGATGACTTCCACCAGTGGCATCCGCCGCACCGGGTTGAAGAAGTGAATGCCGCAGAACCGCTCGGGGTGCTTGAGGCCGTTGGCCAGCTTCGTGATCGGAATCGTCGAGGTGTTCGAGGCCAGGATGGCATCGGGCCGCATCTGCGGCTCGAGCCGGGCAAAGAACTCTTTCTTCGCTTCGGGCTTTTCGATGATGGCCTCGATGATCAGATCGCACGGGGCAATCTCGGCGTCGACCGTGGCCGGATTGATCAGCCCGGCGAACTTCACGGCCTTGCCGGCGTCGGGGCCCTTGGTCAGCTTGTCGTAGGCGACCTCTTCGAGCACCTGCTGCACGCCGTTGGAAATGGCCGCGGGCACGGCGTCGGTGAGCATCACCGGCAGGTTGCGCTTGAGCGTCGCGGCGGCGATGCCCTGGCCCATGATGCCGGCTCCCACCACGCCGACCGACTTGATCTCGGCCGGCTTCACGTCTTTGCGGTCGATGCCTTTGTCTTTCTTGTTGCGATCGGTGAGGAAGAAGATGTTGATCAGCGCGCGATTGATCGGCGAGCCGAACAACTCGGCCATGGCCTGGGCCTCGGCCTTGCCCGCGCTGTCGGCGTCCTGGCCGGCCGATTCGAGCATCAGCTCGAGCGCCACTTGCGGCGCCGGGTACTTGCCGCCGGTCGCTCCCTGAATCACGGCCGACGCCGTGGCGCCCAGGAAGCCCAACTCGGTGTCGCTGATATCAACCGGGCCTGCCCACACTTCGCGGTCCTGCTTCCAGTCGCCCGATTTCTGCTCGGCGCGAATCACGTTCTTGGCCGCCTCGAGCAGGTGGTCCGAGGGCACGAGGTCGGAGATCAGCCCCATCAGCCGCGAGGTCTCGGCATCGATCGATTCGCCGCCGGTCACCAGCTCGATGCCGTTGGCCAAACCCAGCACGCGGGCCGAGCGCACCGTGCCGCCCCAGCCGGGCAGCAGCCCCAGCTTCACTTCGGGAAAGCCGAACGCCGCTTTCGAATCGCTCGACATCACGCGGCGGTCGCACCACAGCGCCAATTCGGCACCGCCGCCGACGCACTGGCCGACGATCGCCGTGACGGTGACAAACGGCATCTTCGACAATCGCTGGAAGAGCGTGCGGCCGTTGTCGCACATGGCCGCGATCTGATCCTTGGGCGCGTCGATGTTGGCCACGAACTCGCGGATGTCGGCACCCACGATGAACACGCCCGGCTTGCCGGAGCGAATCACCAGCCCGGCTAGGTCCTTGCGTTTTTCCAGCTCGTCGAAGTTCTTTTCCAACTCTTCGAGTAACGCACGCGAGAGCACGTTGGCGCTGCCGCGCGGGTCGTCGAGCGTGAGCACCGCGATATCGTCTTCGATGCTGAGGGTCATGAAGCCTGGTTCGGCCATGGTTCGCTTGCCTTTCCGATGGCGACCGGCGGGTCGCAAATTGACGAGGGGACGCCCCAGGGGCGACTGCGGCGCCGCAAGAGAAAATGCTCTGCCACAAAGTCTTATTGATACCGCCCGGCGCAGGCCCTCACAAGTGGCCCGGGCGATTTGACAAACCTCCGCCCGATGTCTCATCTTACAGGCATGATCGCCCCTCGCCGCACACATGACCCCGCAGCGTGCTTGCTCGCACACCCAGGCTCAGCACGCCTGGCAAATCGTGCCAGGCCCCGCTTGCCGGTGGTGGCCGCATGGCTGCTGCTGGTGTTCGCGGCCGCCACGGTCCAGGCGGCAGACAAGCCCGACACCGTGAGCATGGTGGTCGACTACGGTGACGGGGTGCAGGTGCATTTCACCGCACTGCCCTGGCAGGATTCGATGACCGTGCTCGACGCGATCGACGCCGCCGCAAAGCACCCCCACGGGGTCAAGTTCGAGAAGCGCGGGCGCGGCACGGCCACGCTGGTAACGGGTATCGGCAAGCTGAAGAACGAGGGAAGCGGCAAGAACTGGCTCTACTCGGTCAACAAGAAGGACGCCGACGTGGGCGTGGGGGCCTATCGCCTCGAGCCCGGCGACGCCATCTTGTGGGAGTTCAAAGCATACGACTACAATCGGTGAGCGGCACGACGGGACGTTTCCACTCGGTCGCACCGGCGCTGCACCCGCGGCGTGCGATTCTCTTGATGCAATGAGGAGCAGGTGACGTGAAGCGAGATCAAGCGATTCGGACGGCCGTGTTCGTGGCCCTGGTGGCGCTGGCCGTGGCCGTGCGGCTGGTCAGCGAAACGCCGAACTTCAACGCCGTGACGGCCGCGGCGCTGTTCGCCGGCTTCTACTTCCGCAGCCGGCTGACGGCGGTTTGCGTGCCGCTATTGGCCATGTCGATCAGCGATGTCTTCCTGGGCGGCTACGGCATGGCGATGATGGCCGCGGTCTACGTCTCGCTGTTCGTGCCCATTGCCTGGCGCAGCGTCTTGCGGCGCGGGCTTTCGCCACTGTCGGTCGGTTCCGGCGCGGTCTCCTCGTCGCTCGTGCACTACGGCCTGTCGAACCTGGCCGTGTGGTACTTCTGGTATCCGCACAATTGGGAAGGACTGGCCCGGTGCTACGCCGTGGCCGTGCCGTTCTTGGCCAACTCGCTGGCCAGCAACGTGCTGTTCGCCGCCGGCTTCTTCGGCCTGTATGCGGCAGTCACGCAACTGGGCGCAAAGCCGACCACCCAGCTCGTGCCCGAGGCCGCCTAACCCCGCGCTCCCTACGGCGAACCGGCGGCGTCCTGCTGCTCGCGGTACCACAATTGCCACGAGCGTGCGCGCTCATCGGTGCTCAGCGCGCGGCCATCGGGTGTTGCCGTGACGTCGCGGCCGGCGATGCGCTCGAGGCTTTCCATGGCCGCGATCTGCACGTCCATCTCGTCGTCGAGCTGGCCCATCAGCACGGGCATGAAGGCCGGATCGGCGACGTCGCCCATGGCCTGGGCGGCGCGAATCCGCACCGCCGCGTCCGCGTCGGCCGCCATTTGGGCAAGTTTTTCGGCGGCCTGCTGCCGCGCGGCAGCGGGCAGATTGGCCTGCCGGATCGCGGCCACGGCTTCCTGCATCTCGGTGAGCCGCCGCGACGTGTCGGCGACGACGGCCTGTGCGTGATCGAGCTGCTCTTGGGCACCATCGATGAGTTGGTGCGCTTGGGCAGTGGCGGCCAGCGCCGCGTCGTTGATCTCGCCGTGCTGGGCGATCCACTCCTGCCGCAGCCGCTCGATGGCCGCCTGGCGACCCCTGGCCACCGATTCGACGGTATACCTGGCCGCCGGCGCCCACCGCCGGCCCAGTTGTTCGGCGGCCGCTTGTTGCACTTCCGGGCTGCCCTGCGACATGGCCACCAGCAGCAGCGGGCCGGCTTGCTCGAGCGGTCGATCCTCGAGCGAGGCAATCGCCTGCAACTGCGCCGCGCGTCCGGCGGCCCGGGCCGCGGCTTGCGCGTCGGCTACCGAGCGCTGGGCCAGATCGCGTCCATAGGCCTGGGCGTCGTCGGCCATCGCGGCGGCGGTCTGCTGCACGTCGGCGCCGGTTTCGACCGCCGTGGCCTGCACTTCATCGCGGAGCGAACGCGCCGCGTCGGTGGCCGTGGCCGTGGCCTCCTGCAACTCCCGGCCGCGCTGTTGCAGGCGGTTGACCAGGTCGCGGGCTTCGTCGTAGGCGTGGCCGGGTGCGGCATACTCGTCGTCGGTCATGCCGGCCGCGGAATCTTCGGCGCCGGTTTCCGATTCCGGCGCTTGGGCCAGAAACGGGTTGTGCGTGGGATCGGTCTTACAGCCGGAGAGCAACGGCGCGAGCGTGAGCGTGCAGAGCAGCGCGAGAGCGTGGCGGCAGCGAAACGGCGCCGCGGCCCATCCTGGGGAGGCGTTCATGGCAAATCCTTTTGCCTTGGAGAAAGGGCGAAATGCGAATCGTGTTTGGGTGAAGGGTGACGTCCTGTCTCCCCGGGGCGTTAATCGGCTTCCAGCGTCTCACTCGACGCCGCCGGAGGACCGGTCTGGAGCACTTCCTCGATGGTCGGCAGCTCCGTGTTGACCATTGCGGCCAGCTCGGCGTCGGGCGTCTTTTCCTGGTCGTCGAGATCGCGATAGAGCGAGTAGATCGTGCCGTACAACTTGCGGATGTAGGTCTCGGCTTCGCCGTTGGGGGCCGACTTGGCCAGGCCCTTGAGCCCCTCGTAGGCGCTGTCGAGCGAGTACAGCAGCACGCGGCGCGAGGGTTCCCGATCGGCTTCCTCGGCCTGCTGGACCTCGCGCTGACAATTTTCGATGGTCTGCCGACCGATGGTGGCGGCGATCTGTTGCACGTCGATCTTCGAGCCAGCCGGATAGTTCAGTTCGCCGAGCAGCCGCGCCATCGAACAACGCAGCGACAGCCGCGACTTAGGATTAGTGGCGATGGCCGTAAATGCCTTGACCACTTCACCGTTGGGGCCCGGATGGCCGATCTCGGCCAGCACCTCGGCGGCGCTACGCCGCATGAAGGCGTGGGCCGAGGCCGAGCGCCCCGCCGGCGGATCGGTCTCGTTGACGATCTGCAGCATCGCCCCGGCAACCGCGCCGATTTGGTTCTGCGGAATCGCCCCTTCCTGAGCGAATCGCTTCAGGCCGATCAACGTCGCCGGCTTGAGATAGTCCATGCTCGCCGGAGCCCGCGTCAGCACCAGCATCAGCTTGGGCAAGGCCTCGGGCAGCGGCTTGACGTTCTCTTCAGTAAGCTCGCCCAGGAACAGCATGGCGTTGTACTTCGCCGCCGGCGAATACGACCCGCTTGTGGCCACGCGGAACAGACCATCCAGCAGCATCTTGTTGACATAGTCCAGCGCCGGGTTCTTGTTCACGCCGCGAACGAGGTTCTTGTATCCCTTGGCACGTACGTCGGGCACCTGGTCGCCGGTCGAGGGCTTCATCATGATCGTCACGACGTCTTTGTAGAAGTTCGTGAGCGTTTGCTTGTCCTGGGCGCTCAGCCTCCCGGCCATGAAAATCCGACGCACGTCGTTCGGCATCACACGCTGTTGCGCCTGAGCCCGGGCCACCAGGGGCGAGAGCGCAACGATTGCGGCGCACAGCAGGATGGATACCTGCACACCGATTGCGGAGATGCGCGTGGGGAGCCCGTGCATGAAACTGCGAAACCTCTCTGACCGTATCCCCCAAAAGGCGGCGTGGCGGACGCACGCAAACCGAAAGGACGCTTGGGGTTTGATAGATTTCTACCCTCGTTAGGATACCAAGACGGCGCCGAATCTGTCAAGTTGTACAGGTTCGCCCCGGGCGACCCAGCCCCCCGCGGCTGGGTCGCGCCAAGTGCTGCCTGCTAAGCCGCTTACGCTGCGTGCCAGCACGCCCGTGACGATCGACGCCGACAGGCCCCGGGATCGCGCCTGGCCAGCGCTTGAGAAACGTCTGGAGAAAACCCGCCCATGACGCTGCTCTACTACGACCCCCTGTTTCTCCAGCACCAGACCGGCACGCATCCCGAGCGCCCCGAGCGTTTGGTGCAGGTCATGCGGCATCTGGAGCGCACCCGGCTCGACAAGCGTTGCCGCCGGCCCGACTGGCAGCCGGCCAGCGCCGAGCGGCTGTCGCGCGTCCATACGCCCGAATATCAGCAGTCAGTCGAGGCGTATTGCCGTGGGGGCGGAGGGCGTATCGAGATCGATACCCGGGTGAGCGAAAAGTCTTGCGACGCGGCGCGGCTGGCGGCCGGCGCCGCCTCCGACGCGGTCAAGCGTGTCGTTTCCGGCGAAGACAAGCAGGCCCTGTGCCTGGTGCGGCCGCCGGGGCACCACGCCCTGCACGACGCTCCGATGGGCTTCTGCCTGTTCAACAACGTGGCCGTGGCCGCGCACACGGCGACCGACGAGTTGGACGTCAACCGCGTGCTGATCGTCGACTGGGACGTGCATCACGGCAATGGCACGCAGGCGGCCTTCTGGGAGGACCCGCGCGTGGCGTTCCTGTCCATCCACCGCTGGCCTTTCTATCCCGGCACGGGCCGGCCCGACGAGACGGGCACCGGCAAGGCCCTGGGTACCAAGCTCAATCTGCCGGTCGAATTCGGCACCGCGCGCGAGGCCTACTTCGACACGTTCCGCACGGGCTTGGAGCGCCTCGCCGCGCAGACCAAGCCCGAGTTGGTGATCATCAGTGCCGGTTTTGACGCCCATACCGACGATCCGGTCGGCTCGCTGGGCCTGGAGACCGAAGACTTTGCCCGGTTGACCGAGACGGTGCTCGACGTGGCCGACACCTACGCCGGCGGCAAGGTCGTCAGCGTGCTGGAGGGCGGCTACAACACCGGCGTGCTGGCCGGCTGCGTCGCGGAACATCTTGAAGGTTTGCTGGCCCGGGAAGCGGGGCAAGAAGGCTCCTGACTGCGCGGCGCGGATGTGCGACTCGGCGCGATTGCTCCGGGCGTTCCTGTGGAGCGGAAACGTCTGCCGAGAAGGTTGATTCGGCTCATAGCGAACGGCGCGTTCGGCGCGCGCGTTCTTTGACGGCTAGTCGGGCGCGGCGCCGCCCGGCGCTCGATCCTTGTCGCTGATTCGCTCGCTAGCGTCCGCGTTTCTGGTCGATGGCTGATGATGACTTTTGCGCCGCGACACGGACCGCCGCGGCGTTGCCACGGATGCACCCTTCGGACCTGCGATGGATCGTAACACGCTTGCCGCATGCGCGCTCTGCGTCGCGCCCTGGCTGTTGGGCGCGGGCTGCGATTCGGGCCAAAGTGCCCCGGCTGTGCCTGCGCCGTCGCCGCTCGAAGAGTTGCAGCAGGCGGCCCCAGGTGCCTGGCGTCCGCCCACCGCCGAGCCGGTCGAGGTGGCCCAACGCGAAACGCCCGAAGCCGATCCTTACGCGCCCCCCGCGAGGCTTCCGGGCGTGGATGCCGCGGCCGTCGAGAGCGCTCCGGTCGATCGTGCTCCCGCGCCGCTCGAGGCGCCCCGCGAATCGCCCGCCAAGGCGAGCGAGCCTGCGCCCGCGGCCGAGCCCGCCGCGTCGTTGCGTCCCACCAGCTTCGCCCCGCCCTACGCGGGCAGCCGGCGCCTGCCCTCGGCGTCCGAGACCGTGGAGCCCACCGGCGAGCGACGGATCAGTGGCGAAGTGACCGCCGCCATCAAGCAGGCGGGGCGCCGCGTGCGGCACGGCTTCCGGCTGGCCGAGCGCAATGCGATCTACCTGGCCAAGGGCGAGTTCGTGGCGGCGCTGGAACTGCTGGCCCAGGCCAACGACCTGGCGCACGACTCGCGGTTCTACTCGCGGAGCCTGGTGGAAGGGTTGGCCGCTCTCGAGGAAAGCCGCGACTTCGTCCGCGCGCGGCCCGGCGGCAAGCCGCTCGACGTGGCGCGCATCGCCAGCGGTCATCGCACGCCGATCGCCAAGGGCCAGCCCGCCGACGGGCTCACGTCCACCGCGGCCCTGCGGCGGTACCACGACTTCGCGCTCGAGCGGCTGGCCACCGCGGCCGCCGGCGATCCTTGCGGATCGGCCGCACTGTTCGGGCTGGCCAAAGTCGCCCAGACCGACATCGACGGCAGCCTCGCCGAGCATCTGCAAGGCAACGACCGGGCCCAGGTGCTGTTTCGCGCGGCGCTGGTGGCCGATCCGGGCAACTACCGCGCGGCCAACGAATTGGGCGTGATCCTGGCTCACGATGGCGACCTCGAAGGCGCCCGGGAGCTGTTGTCGCGCAGCGCCGCGATGCGACCGCACCCCACCACCCTGCGCAACCTGGCGAGCGTCCAGTCGAAGCTCGGCCAGGGCATGCTGGCCGAAAAGTCGCTGGGCCAGGCGGCGCAGCTCGAGATGCAGGGCGCTGGTCGCGGAGGACCCGCGGTGACTTGGGTCGATCCGGCCACGTTCGCCCACACCAAGCCCGCCAGCGACGCCGCGACGCCGCCGGCGGGCAAAGCTCCGGCCGCGGCGCCGCCCGTGGCCGCCGGAGAGCAACCGACCGTCACTACAGCCCGCGGCGGCGTCGCCGATTGGCTGCCCTGGAATCCCCGCCGCTAAAGGTAGAGCACCGATGAAGCGCGTGCCCGTCACCTGTTTGCGTTTGTCACGTGGAGACACCCAGCGAGCGTCCATCCTGAAGCGCTGCTGGTGGACGGGTACTTCGGCGGCCGCCGCGGGCGTGTTGTGGGGACTGGTCGTGTTGGCGGGCGGCGGGGGCGACGTTTCGCCGGGGCGCGAGACCGCGCCGGCCGAGCGGCCGGCGGCCCAAGAGAGCGCGAGCCATTGCCGCGATCCCTGGCAGATCCCCATCGTCTCGAGCGACAACATCGTGCAGCTCTGCCAGCACCTGACGTCCGCCTCGCCCTACCCGACGCCGGCCATCGACTGCAACGGCACCGATCCCTGTTGCACGCGGCGCGGCTGGCAGGCCCTGGGGCCCGTGCCCGACTTTCAGGAGTACTCGCAGGGCGAGTACGTGGGCCGGGCCCGGTTGCCGCACGTGTCGACCTATCGCCTGCGGGTCGACGATCAACTTGAGTTCGTGTTCCGTGTCACACGCGACGAGACACCCACGGCCTACCGCATCAACGTGGGCGACGAGCTCAACGTCGAATCGGCCACCGATACGAACCTGCAGCGCACCCTTGTGGTGTTGCCCGACGGCACGATCACGCTGCCCCTGCTGGGACAGGTGCGCGCCGCGAACCTCACCGTGCAGGAGTTGCGCGAGAATCTGGAAAACGACTACAAGAAATACTTCCGCGTGCCGGCCATCACGGTCACTCCGGTCAAGGTCGACACGCAGCTCGAAGACCTTCGCTTCACGGTCGCCGGCCGCTCGGGCTTCGGCGGGCAGGTGCTGCCCGGGCGCGTCACGCCCGAGGGCACGATCCAGTTGCCGGTCGTGGGGTCGGTGCCGGCGCAGGGTCTGACGATCGACGAGTTCGAGCGCGAGTTGAACGCCCGCTTCAACGAACGGATCGAAGGCATCGAGGTGGTGCCCGTGCTGTCGCGCCGCGCTCCGCGCTACGTTTACGTACTGGGCGAGGTGAAACACCCCGGCCGCTACGAGTTGGAAGCGCCCACCACGGTGATGCAGGCCATTGCCCTGGCCGGCAGCTACAATGTCGGGGCGCACATCAGCTCGGTCGTTGTGTTTCGCCGCGCCGACGACTGGCGGTTGATCGCCACGGTGGTCAACTTGCGCAACGCCCTGCTCGGCAAAGTGCCCTGCCCGGAAGGCGAGATCTGGGTCAGCGACAACGACCTGGTGCTCGTGCCCAAGAGCCGCATTCTCTGGACCGACGACACCATCGAGCTGGTGTTCACCCGCGGCATCTACGGTGTGATCCCCTTCATGGGGAACTACTCGTTCACGAATTTCACCGAAGTCGGGGCGCTGCAATAATCGCGCGAAACGCGGGTTTCCCACAGGAGCGCGACGATTTTCGCGCCCCACGCTGTTCACGGCCCGTGCGGCGATTTATTCTTATGCCGCACCGCCGCCCGCGGTTGTTGGGCGGACCAAACCAGGTGGTGTCCTGCCAACTTCACTCCCGGGAGTTTCTGCCATGACGTTTCGTTCGCCGTTTCGCGCGCTTGTTTCCTGTGCCCTGCTGGCCGCTGTTGCCGCCGGCTCCGCCGTGGCCAAAGACGTACCCACGACCGTCAAGGCCGTGCCGCACGTTCGCCAGATGGCGCGTCACGAAAAAATCAACGAGCGGGTCAAGCAAGGCGACATCGACCTGGTGTTCATCGGCGACTCGATCACCCAGGGCTGGGAAGGCAACGGCAAGGACGTCTGGAAGAAGTACTACGACAAGCGCAACGCGGCCAATCTTGGCATCGGCGGCGACCGCACCCAGCACGTGCTGTGGCGCCTCGAGAACGGCAACATCGACGGCATCTCGCCCAAGCTGGCCGTGCTGATGATCGGCACCAACAACTCCAACGGCAACGACAACACGGCCGAAGAGATCGGCGCGGGCATCACCGCCATCGTCGAAAAGCTGCGCAAGGAACTGCCGGAGATGAAGATCCTCATCCTGGCCATCTTCCCCCGCGGCGAAAAGCCTAGCCCGCAACGCGAAAAGAACGCCAAGGCCAGCGAAATCGCCTCGAAGCTGGCCGACGACGAGATGGTCTATTACCTGGACATCGGCCCCAATTTCCTCGAGGAAGACAAGACGCTCACCCGCGAGGTCATGCCCGACCTGCTGCACCTGAGCCCCAAGGGCTACGAAATCTGGGCCGAATCGATCGAGCCCCACGTCGCCAAGCTGATGGGCGAACAATAATACGAGCAGCGTGATGGGGCGGCGCGGTGCTGACTCAACTTCAGCCGGTGCTTTGTCCCCTGAACCACGCCACGAAGTCGCGCACGCCCTCGGAGATCGTCACCCGCGGCCGATAGCCCAGCAACCGCTCGGCTTTCGACAGGTCCGCGCACGTCACCGGCATGTCGCCGGCGAATGCCGGCTTGCGGTCGATGTTCGCCTGGCGCCCCAAGGCGTCTTCCAGCAGCCGCACCAGCTCGGCCACGGCCACCGGTTTGTGATGCCCCAGGTTGATCGCCTGGCCCACCACGCCCTCGGCCGTCATCGCCGAGAGCAGCCCTGCGCACACGTCGCTCACGTGCGTAAAGTCGCGCTGGTAGCTGCCGTCGCCAAAAAGTGGAATCGGACGCCCGGCGGTAATCGCGCTGGCAAACACGTGCATCGCCAGATCGGGACGCATCCGCGGGCCGTACACGCTGAACGGCCGCAGCCACACGGCCGGCACGCCCTGCATGCGCGTGTAGTACTCGGCAAAGATCTCCGCTGCCCGCTTGCTCGCTCCGTAAGGGCTCAACGGCACGCCCAGCGGCGCGTCCTCGCGAAACGGCACGTCGCAGCCGGCTCCGTACACGGTGGACGACGAAGCCAACACGAACCGCTCCACCGGGTGCAGCCGCGCGGCCTCCAGCAGCACGAGCGTGCCCTGCACGTTGGCTTCGGCATACGCCAGCGGCATCGATACGCTGGCCCGCACGCCGGCGTATCCACCCAGATGGACGATCGCGCGCACTTCGTGCCGCGTCATCACGTCTTCCACCAGACGCGCATCGCCGAACGATCCCTCGACGAGCGTCACGCGCTCGCTACCGGCGATGCCTGCCGCGTTCTGACGCTTGAGCGCCGGGTCGTAGTAGGCGTTGAAGTCATCCAGCGCCACGATGCGCGCGTCGGGGCGTTCGGCGAGAAGCCGCTCGACGAAGTGGCTGCCGATGAATCCGGCAGCGCCGGTGACGAGAATGGCCATGCTAACCCGCGCGTCCGAGAAACGGCGACGCTAGGAAGCTCCGCGCCGCGAAAAGACTCCTGCCATTCTAGCAGTTCCCGGCGCCGCGCTCTTCTCCCCGCGCGGCCGTTGGCGCCCTGTGCGGCGTTTCGCTGGTGGCGCTAGCGCCGCCGCGAGGGATCGACGCGAATGCATTCCGCCGCGGCGAGAACCAGTTCTCCAGTCCCAGCCGAAACAGGATCCTCAACGCCGCGAAGGCCTCGCTGCCGTTGATCTTCGAGGCCCCGCGTTCGCGGTCGGCAAACGTGATCGGCGTTTCGCGCATGGTGGCGCCCAGCCGCTTCAGCCGCCAGAGGATCTCTTCCTGAAACGAGTAGCCCCGCGAGCGGACTTCATTGAAATCGACCTGTTCCAGTAGCGACACGCGGTAGCAGCGAAACGCCCCGCTGCAGTCCCGGGCTCGCAGGCCCAGCAGCAACCGCGCATAGGCGTTCACCGTGCGGCTCATGATCTGCCGGTGCAGCGGCCAGCCTTCGACTCCGCCGCCGGCGACGTAGCGCGAGCCGATCATCACGTCGGTCGGCGGATCCCCGCCTTCCATCCCCGCCAGCATGGCCGGCAAATGCCGCGGATGATGGCTGAAGTCGGCGTCCATGTTGAGCACGTAGCGGTAGCCGTACTCGATGGCGTACTGCATGCCCGCGATCGTGGCAGTGCCCAGGCCGAGCTTGCCCTCGCGGTGCAAGCAGCGCAGCCGGGGCTCCTGCTCGGCCTGTTCGTCGCACCAGCGGCCCGTGCCGTCGGGCGAGTTGTCGTCGATCACCAGAATGTCGACTTCCGGCACGGCCGCCAGGATCGCCTCGATGAGGCGCGGCAGGTTCTCGATCTCGTTGTACGTGGCCAGCGTGACCAGCGTCGGGTGCGGTGCGCTCATGGTGTGCAATGCCGCCTGGAAAAAGTCCTCGCGCGCGACGTAAGGCGTTGCCGAGACTCGCGCAAGGACCACTCGAACCTAAGCATGGGCACGGGCGTCTCTATCCGCGGTGCCGTGCTCCATCTACAATCCTAGGTTGCCAGGGCCCGTTCCTCCCTACTTTCCCGCCTCTATGAGCGTTTCGTCGGAAGTTTCCGAGTTGTCCGCCGCGCCAGCCAGGCTACCGGCCCCGGCGCGGCGGCGCGACGAGGGCCCGCTGTACGGCCGCACCTTCTGGCTCACCTATCTGGGCAACACCGCCTTCACCATAGCGATGGCGTTGATGTACCGGTATGCCGATTTCGTGCTCTACCTGGGCGGAACCGAGTGGAACGTCGGCTTGATCGTGGGCTTGGGCATGGTCGGCAGCCTGGCCATGCGCTTGTTTCAGGGTTACGGCATCGATCACTTCGGGGCCCGACGGGTCTGGCTGTGGTCCAACACGTTGTTCGTGCTCAGTTTGCTCGCTCATCTGACCGTTAGCGATCCGCGCGGGCCGTGGATCTTTGTGCTGCGCATTCTCTACGCCACGAGCCTGGCGGGCGTGTTCGGTTCGTCGATCACCAGCATTTCGCGCCGCCTGCCGCTGGAACGCACGGCCGAAGTGATCGGCACGCTGGGCACCAGCGGCTTCATCGGGATGGCGGTCGGTCCGATGCTGGGCGACTATTTCTGCGGACACGAACCGATCACCCGCACCGACCTGGTGTGGATGTTCACGGTGGCCGCGGCGCTGGGCACGATTTCGCTGTTCTGCGCCGAATTGGCCACGCGACACGATACCCGGCGGCCGTCGCACCGCCGTTCGCCCATGCTGTGGGTGCTCAAACGCTATCATCCCGGCGGCGTCATGTTTCTGGCCGTCGTGCTGGGCTTCGGGCTGGTGATCCCCACCACGTTCCTGCCGACCTTCATCGAAGCTCGGGCGATTGAGAACACGGGCACGTTCTGGGTCGCCTACGCCGGCACGGCGTTCATGGCACGCCTGGCCACGCGCAGCTTTCCGCAGCGCTACGGAGTGCGGCCCATGATCCTGATCGGACTGGCGTCGCTGGCGGTGAGCCTGTTGCTGTATTTGCCGGTGCGGACCCAGTGGGCCCTCGTGCTGCCGGGGGTCTTTGCCGGCATCTCGCACGCCGTGTTGTTTCCCAGCGTCACCGCCCAGGGAGCCACTTCGTTTCCCAGCCGCTACCGCGGGATGGGCACTTCGGTCATGCTGGCCATGCTCGACACGGGCATGTTTGTCGGCGCTCCGGTCGTGGGCCGCGCGGTCGAGGTCAGCCAAGGGGCCGGCCTGCCGCCCTATACCACAACGTTCGTCAGCCTGTCGATCGGCGTGATGCTGACCGGCGTGTGCTACGCTTTGTTTGCCCGCCGGAGATAACTTGATGGCCGACAACGGCAGTGGTACGCAAGACGGCAACGGTGCGTATGGCACGGACCTGGCCTTCATCCACGACGCCGGCTTCGGCATCCCCGCCCAATCGGCGGCCCGCACGCTTCTGCCGATTCTGCACGACCTGGGCTTCGACGAGGGACAGGTCGTCGAGCTCGGTTGCGGCAGCGGCATTCAAGCGGCCGAAGTGACCGAGGCCGGCTTCGACGTCCTGGGCTACGACATTTCGCAGGCCATGGTCGATCTGGCCTGCCAGCGCGTGCCGACTGGCACGTTTCGCTGCGGTTCGTTCGTCGACGCCGAGATTCCGCCCTGCGTGGCCGTGACCGCCGTGGGCGAGATCTTCAACTACCTGTTCGACCGCCGCAACACGCAGACCGTGTTGAAGAAGGTGTTTCGCCGCGTGTACTCCGCGCTTGCCCCGGGTGGCGTGTTCCTGTTCGATGTGGCGCTGGTCGGCCGCGTGCCCACGGGGCGCTCGCGCACCTACAGCGCGGGCGACGATTGGGCCTGCCTGTACGAAGCCGTCGAAGACGACAAGCGCCGCACTCTGACGCGCGACATCACCACCTTCCGCAAGTCGGGCGACACCTACCGCCGCGAGCACGAGCTGCATCGCCTGCGACTCTACCAGCGCGACGACGTCCTCACCCTGCTACGCACCATCGGCTTCCGCGTCCGCACCTTGAAGAAGTACGACGAGATGAAGTTCCCGCCGGGGTATCTTGGGTTTCTGGCGATCAAGCCGAGATAGGTGTGCAATTGCCGAAAGGAGCCTCGCATGAGCGCTGAGGAATTGCTGACCGCTGCGCTCAACAACGATGTTGGCGAGATTCGTCGACTTCTCGACGCGGGCGTCGATCCAGATGTCACAAACCATCGCGTTGGCAACTCGGCGCTCTACAACGCCACGTATACCAATCAGATCGATGCGGTGCGCTGTCTGTTGGCTTGCGGAGCTGACCCGAATCTTCGATTGACCTATCGATCCCCCGTCGACCGGCGCGTGGAACGCCATGTCGTGGCTCTGATGTACGCCAGGTCGGGCGAAGGTGCAGAGGCGCTCCTCGGCGCCGGTGCCGAAGTCGATGCGGCGGATTCGAAGGGCGTGACCGCGCTCATGCGAGCCGCCCACGGCGGTAGCGAAGAAGTCGTTCGCGTCCTGCTGAACCACGGTGCGAACCGAAGTCGAAGAGCAACGAACGGCGCGAGCGCAAGTGACATCGCGGCCGCACGAATCGCCGACTACCAGGAGTGGATAAGGGCCGGCGCGTCGCGTGAACTAGTCGAGAAGAGGATCGAACTGTTTGCACGGATCAAAGAGATCCTCGAGGAAGAAAAATGACCTACGACCTCGCGCTCATCCGGGCGGCAGCACACGCGATCTAGTGATATCCAAGTCCCTCTGCTGGCAGATCTCGCCGAACCTCCATGATTTCGTCGCCCCTAAATATCACGAAGAAATCGGAATTTGGCATCCGAAGGTCGGGAGGAATGAGGTCAATCGGAAACTCCATCGGAATGCCAAAGTCTGCCATTCCATGCTCGGCCCAAAGCAGAACTCGGATCGTTCGATCGTGCAAGCGTCCGAGAACTCGAACAGGCGTACATTGGCGACGCTCACGAAGCTCTTGTAGATACTTGTCCATTGTCACCGCCCCAAGACACCGCCAATCAGTATAGCGTCCGCTAGGGTGCGTCAGTCATGTCTGGACAAAACGTCATCAAGGCCGGCGCCGCATACGGCGAGCTGACGCTGCGCAATTCACTGGCGCGCTGAATGGCGCAATGCGGCAGCTCGGCGGCCTTTGCCCGTCAGATGCACTCTAGAAAAAGGGAACGCAAGTGGCGTCCCATTCTTGTTGCAACTTACTTCCGCACTAGACTTCGGTAGTAATCAATCGAACGCCGAATCCCTTCCTCGAAGTCGACTTGCGGCTCGTAGGCTAGGCATTCTCGGGCTTGGGTGATGTCGGCGAGGCTCTCGCGCACGTCGCCGGGGCGGGGGGGCTGATGCTCGGGCTGAATGTTGGTGCCCAGCTCGCGGTTGAGCACGGACAGGAGCTCAAGCAGCGTGGTGTTGCGGCCGCCGGCTACGTTGAACACCCGGCCGGAGCATTGCGCGGCCTCGGCGTCGGCGGCCAGCAGGTTGCCGTGCACCACGTTCTCGATGTAGGTGAAGTCGCGCGACTGGAGACCGTCGCCGAACACGATCGGCCGCTTGCCGCCGAGCATGGCGGTGATGAACTTGGGAATCACGGCCGAGTACTGGCTGTGCGGATCCTGCCGCGGGCCGAACACGTTGAAGTAGCGAATGCACACCGTTTCGAAGCCGTAGGCCGCCGCGAAGGCCCGGCAGTAGTTTTCGCCCGCCAGCTTGGCCGCCCCGTAAGGCGAGATCGGCACCGGCAGATCGGTCTCGCGCTTCGACGAAGTGGGCTGATCGCCGTAGGCACTGCTGGAAGCCGCGTACACCAGCCGGCGGACGCCCGCCTTGCGGGCCGCGTCGAGCACTAGCAGCGTGCCGGTCACGCAGGCCGCGTGCGTATCGAGCGGCCGCTCCATGCTGCGCGGCACCGAGGCCAGCGCCGCCTCGTGGAACACGCAGTCGACGCCCTCGACCGCCGCGGCCGTATCGTCGGCGCTGGTGATATCGCCCTCGACGAAGTCGACTTTGCCTTCGAGATGTGCAAGGTTCTCGCGCTTGCCGGTCGACAAATTGTCGAGCACCCGCACCCGATCTCCCCGGGCCACCAGAGCCTCGGCGATGTGCGAACCTATGAACCCTGCGCCACCGGTGACCAGAAACGTACGCATCAAGGAGCCTCGAAGGAGTCAGTGCAATGCGGCATGGCAAAGCACTGAATTCTAGTCGGCAGGTCGGAAGCGCACCACCGCCCGCGGCATCAGTCGTCGGCCACGATCGCGCCTGCCACGTTGGCTCCGGCCGATCGCAGGGCGTGTACGGTGGCCGTGGCCAGCGAGCGGCGCGTGTGCCGCCGCGAAAGCACGTAATACACCGCGTCGCAGCGCGAGGCCAGCCACTGGGTTTCCGGCTCCCCGGCGTCGGCCGGACCAATCAGCACGAAGCGGTACATGGGCCGCAGCGCCGCCCAGCCGAACTCCGACCGCTCGAGCGTGGGCACCTGCGCCAGGCCCCGGGCCACGAAGTCGATCCGCGGCAGGTTCGTGGGATGGATGATGTCGGGCCAGGGGGTCTTGCCCAGCATGGCCTCGATCATGCCCGGCCCGCGCCGGGCGATCGATTTGGAGAGCCGTCCGGCGCGCAAGTCGCCGTCGATCAGCAGCACGTCGCCGATCATCTGCTGCGAGAACGCCTGCGCCAACTGCGTCATCGAGAACTGCCGCTCGACTTCGTGTCCCGCGGTCACGAAGGCGACCACGTTCGAGTAGTTCACCGAAAGCTGCTCGCCGATCCGCTCGGCCATCTGCAGGTAGGCCTCGTCCGGCTCGGGAACGATCGGCAGCACGCACGTCTCGAAGGGCGCCTGTGGTTGCGCCGGCTCGACGATGCGCGGCGATGCGGTCGGTTCCGCCTGCTGCTGCTGGGGCTTGGGTTCGCCCAGCTCTTCGGCCAGGCCGTCGGAAATCTCGTCGAGCAGGGCCTCGATCTCCGGTTCGTCGTGCTCAAGCGGCGCGGGGGCGATCTCCGCGGCCACCGCCTCGGGCGGCGGTACGGTCTCGCGGCGCTTGCGCGCTTCGAGGGTTCGCAACGCGTCCAGCATGCGACTCATGGCCGTCGCTCCTTGCGCTGTCGCGCTCTAACCGTGGCGGAGTCTGCGAAACAGTTGACGAAACTCCGCCTTGGCCGCCCGCTCCATCCGAGCGTGCGCCGCGTCTGAACCTTCTTCCACGACGATCACGTCGCGATCGCTCTGGCCGCCCGAGAGACGCTCGAGCGGCTCGGTCTTGCGCGGGGCCGGCGGCTCCTCGGGCTGGACGTGCGCGGCCGGAGCCGATTGCGTCTCCTCCCCGACGTCGTGGGCCTCGTCGGCTTCCATCGGCGGCCACGAGAGCGTCACGTTCGGCCGCGGGCTGACTTCGGGGGCCAGAGGGCCCAGTGTCTTGAGCATCGCGCCCAGTTGGTGGCCCTCCCAGCAACTCACGCGCGGCACGTCGGCGAAGATCTCCATGTCGGAGCGGTGCGGGTTGAGCACCACCTCTTCCTCGGCGAACTGCTCGTTGAACGGATCGCCGAATTCGGGAAAGTCGAGATCCACCTCGCTGGAAGCTTCTGCGGGGCGACCTTCCTCGGCCAGCGACGAAATGTGCTCCTCGATCGCGTCGAGTTGTTCCTCGGGCTCGGCCACGTGCAGCGGCGTTTCGGGCTCGCAGCCGCGGAAGGGGATCGCCTCGGGTAGATCGTTGTCGTCAGAAAGTCCGCCGAATTCGACGATGCCGCCGGTCACCTCCGTCGCGCCGCCGCGCCAGGGCACCGGCAACTGCTGCAAGTCGGCCCAAGCCTCTTCGATGGCTTGGCTGTTCAACTGGGCGCGTCCGCCCAGGCTGGCCAGCACCAGGGCATGGTCGCACACCTGGTTGACGAGCCGCGGCACGCCGTCGGTGGCCCGGTACACGCTCTTGAGCGCGTCCTCGTCGATCAGCTTTTCAGGGACGCCCCCGGCATTCTGGAGTTGACCGAGGACATAGCGCGAGGTTTCGGCGCAGTCGAGCGGCTCGAGATAACACCGCCCGGCCACGCGTTGCGCGAAGGAAGCCAGCTTCGGGCTGGCGAACCGCTCTTCCAGCGCCGGGTTGCCCGAGAGCACGACCCGCACGCGCGGCTGGCCGTCGCGCACCAGGTTGGTCATCAAGCGCACTTCTTCGAGCAGCCGCCAGGGCAGGGCGTGCGCTTCGTCGACCAGCAGCAGCAGTCCGCGCGAGCCGTCCTTCGGCTCAAGCGCATCCAGCAAGTTGAGCCGCAAGTCGCCTTCGTCCATGCCGCGGCAGGGCAGGCCCAACTCGTAAAGGATCGTCTGCAACAGCACGCGGCAACTACGTAGCCGCCCGCCGCCGAGCATCGACACCGCGAACGTGTCGCGAAAATGTTCGGCCAACAGATGACACAACAGCGTCTTGCCCGTGCCCGGCGGTCCGATCACCAGGCCGGGCCCTTCGCCGCGCTCGATGAGCCGCACCAGCGTCTGGCGCGCGTTTTCGATCAGCGTGGCTGGAAAGTAGCAGCGCGTGTCGGGCGTCGAGACAAACGGGCGGCTGCTGAGTTTGAAAAACGCCTCATACATTCCCGATGTCCCCCAAACATCCTATCCGCATGACATTTACAGCGATCTGCCGGCCCGCAGACTCTTATTGGTTCGGCATGCCCGCAGGTCGCTCTGCACTGCGAGCGTGCGCTTGGGACGAAGTTTCGTCCCGCGTTTCGATCGGACGCCCTCGATGTCGACCGGGTCCGACCCCCACACGCGTCTGCTAGCAGCTTGCTGCTATCGCATTCCCGAGATCGATTCGTGCACGAGGTTTCGCAGGCCCTCGGCGTTCTTCACGGCCAGCGTGCCCAGCACCAGCACCACCACGGCCACGAGCACCGGCACGATCCAGTGGCGCAGCTTGGTCTTGGTGACGCTCTGTCGCGCGCTGCGCGGCAAGCTTCCGCCGGCCGGCAACAGGCCCACGACCGGCAAGGCCAGCGCCGCGGCCACTTCATCGACGCTGGCAAACACCGGATCGACCGCCGACCGGGCCAGACGCACGGCCGCCAGCGCCGCCACGGCCAGCGCGATCAACAGCGCCGCAAGCGCCAGTGGCGCTGAGCCCGAGGCTTCGGCCGCGGCCGGTTGGGCAGCGTGCTTGGCTTCGTTGTCATCCGTGGCACGTTTCTCGACGTCCGGAGCGGCAGGCGCGGCGGCCATCTCGGGCACCGGCTGCGCTTGCACCGCCACTTGCTCGTCGTCCAGCAAGTCGGGCAACAGCTCCAGGTCTTCCTGGGCGGCTTTCCACTCGTCGATCGCGGCGGTCAGCGCGTCTTCGGCCTGGGTCCACTCGTCGAACAGGCGCTGATACTCCTGGGCGTCGTGGGCCGATTGCTGCTTGTGCTGCTGGACGAACTCGGCCCACTGCCGTTCCACGTCGTCGTCGTTCGAGGGGGGCGGCAGTTCCGGTACCTTGAGGCCGTCGATGCGGTCACTGATCGTGGCCATCCGCACGTCGAGCTCGATCAGTTCGGGGTGCGCTTCGGTCAGGTACGAAAGCAGCCGCATCCGGTGGACGCGCAGCACGGCCAGCTCTTCCTCGAGCTTCACGATCTCGGGATTCGGCAGCGCCACCGGTGGGCCCGTGGCCCGTTCCGGCGCGAAGCGTGGGGGCTCGGCCGCTTTCTGCTCTGCGAAATGCCGCGACAAGAAGGCGTCGAGCCGGTGCCGCGTTTCTTCGGCCGCGATCCGGGCCTGGTCCACCTTGTCGCGAGCCTGCTGGATGCGGCGGTTCAGTTCCTGCCGCGACCCGACCGCCGCGACCTTGTCCATGTCCACAGCCGCGGCGAGGCCGGCGGCGCCGGCCAAACTCAACAGCGCCACGATCAGGCGCAGGCCGAGCCGGACTCCCGGCGGGGAGCGGCGCGCCCGCGGTCTCGACGACCGGGTGAGGAAGCGAAGCGACATCAACAACAACCTGGGCCAACGTTCGGCGGGACGTAGCGGTTCCTGTTCGTCATCGACCGCCCGCGCAGCGCGTCTTGAAGCCAAGGGACGCGCTTGCCCGGAAACGCTATACTTACCCAGCTAGCATGTGACCGACCGAGGAAGACCATGTTCCGAGTGAAGATCTGCGGCGTCACCACCGCCGACGACGCGCGCCTGGCCGCCGACGCCGGGGCCGACGCGATCGGCATCAATTTCTACCCCGATAGTCCGCGATACTGCACCATCGAGCGGGCTCGCGAAATCGCCGCCGCGGTGCCGCCCCACGTTTGTAAAGTGGGGGTATTCGTCAACGCGCCGACCGGCGACGTCCGCCGCGCGTTTGCCGAAGTGCCGCTCGATGCCGTGCAGTTCTGCGGCGGCGAGCCGCCCGAGTTTCTGCGCGAGGTGCGGCCCGCGCCCATCGTGCGCGCGGCGCGCATCGGAACGAACGTCGACGACGTGGTTGCCTACCTCGAAGGGTGTCACCGGCAGCAGGCGATGCCGCGGATGTTGTTGTGCGACGCCAAGCGCGACGGCCACTACGGCGGCACCGGCACGACGCTCGACTGGGAGATGCTGGCCGCAAACCGCACGAAGCTGCGCGGCCTGCCGCTGGTGCTCGCCGGCGGACTCACGCCCGACAACGTGCACGACGCCGTGGGGATCGTGCGCCCCTGGGCCGTGGACGTGGCCAGCGGCGTGGAGAGTGCTCCGGGGGTGAAGTCGCCGAAACTCGTCAAGCGCTTCGTCACCTTAACGCGCGAGGCCCTCGCCAGAGCGTCCCATCGGCACCCCTAGCCGGAATCCGGCGGAGCGTGCCGCTGCCTTGCCAGTAGCGGGTGTGGTGCCTTATGATAGGTCGCGGCCGCGGTCCTCTCTGGACCGGTGGGCCGCTCGCACAAAGTCAGTTCCTGGAAGGAGATATATTGTGGCGCAGGTCGAATCGCGTTTGCCGTACAAGGTTGCTGACATGTCTCAGGCCGATTGGGGCCGGCGAGAAATCATGTTGGCCGAAAACGAGATGCCCGGCCTGATGGCCCTGCGGGAAAAGTACGGCAAGGACAAGCCGCTCAAGGGTGCCCGCGTCGCCGGCTGTCTGCACATGACCATCCAGACCGCCGTGCTCATCGAGACGCTCACCGAGTTGGGCGCGCAAGTCACCTGGAGCAGTTGCAACATCTTCTCCACGCAGGATCACGCCGCCGCGGCCATCGCGGCCACGGGCGTGCCGGTCTACGCCTGGAAGGGCATGAACAACGAAGAGTTCGACTGGTGCATCGAGCAGTCGCTGTTCTTCCCCGATGGCGAGCCGTTGAACCTGATTCTCGACGACGGCGGCGACCTGACCGCCATGGTCCACCAGAAGTATCCCGAGCTGCTGCCCGGCATCCGCGGCCTGTCCGAAGAAACGACCACGGGCGTCAACCGGCTGTACCGCATGCTGGCCGCCGGCGAGCTCAAGGTGCCGGCCATCAACGTCAACGACTCGGTCACCAAGAGCAAGTTCGACAACCTGTACGGCTGCCGCGAATCGCTGGCCGACGGCATCAAGCGCGCGACCGACATCATGGTCGCCGGCAAGGTCGTCGTCGTGGCCGGCTACGGCGACGTCGGCAAGGGCTGTGCCCACGCCATGAAGTCGCTCGGCGCCCGGGTGATCATCACCGAAATCGACCCGATCATCGCGCTGCAGGCGGCGCTCGAGGGCTACGAAGTCACCACGATGGAAGAGGCCGCCCCGCAGGGCAACATCTTCGTCACCGCCACGGGCAATCGTGACATCATTACTGGCGAGCACATGCTAGCAATGCCCAACGATGCCATCGTCTGCAACATCGGTCACTTCGATCTCGAGATCGACATGGCCTGGCTCACCAGCCAGAAGAACGTCGAGCACGTCGAGATCAAGCCGCAGGTCGACCGCTTCACGTTCGAAGACGGCCACTCGATCATCGTGCTGGCCGAAGGCCGGCTGGTGAACCTGGGCTGTGCCACGGGGCATCCCTCGTTCGTCATGTCGAGCTCGTTCACCAACCAGGTGCTCGCGCAGATCGCGCTGTGGACCGAGCCCGACAAGTACCCCCTCGGCGTGCACGTGTTGCCCAAGTCGCTCGACGAGGAAGTGGCCCGGCTGCACCTGGGCAAGCTGGGCGTCAAGCTCACCAAGCTGAGCCCCGAGCAGGCCGAGTACTTCGGCGTTCCGGTCGAAGGCCCCTACAAGCCGGATCACTACCGGTACTAGGGCGACTCCCGCGGCGCGCTCAAGCTCCGGCGGGCCGCACCAGACCTGGCGAATTGACAACCCTCCAGGGCTTCGGGATAACAACCGAAGCCCTGTTCTTTTTTGACACCACGGTGCAGACATGCCTGAGATTCACGCCTTTCGCGGGCTGCGGTACGACCTGGGCCACGTGGGCTCGTTATCCGATGTGGTCGCTCCGCCCTACGACGTTATCAGTCCGCAGATGCAGGAGGAGCTCTACAAGAAGCACCCGGCCAACGTCGTGCGGCTGATTCTCAATCGCCACGAGCCGGGCGACGACGACGAGAACAACCGCTACAGCCGCGCCGCCGGGTTTCTGCACAACTGGCGGCGCGAGGGCGTGCTGTTTGCCGAAGCCCAACCGGCCCTCTACGTCTACCACCAGGTGTTCGCCGTCGGCGGCCAGGAGTTCACCCGCCGCGGGTTCATGGCCCGGGTGCGCTTGGAGCGGTTCGGCGAGGGCAAGGTCTACGCGCACGAAGAAACGATGTCCGGCCCCAAGCAGGACCGGCTGCTGCTCACGAAGGCCTGCCACGCGAACCTCAGCCAGATCTTCGGCCTGTACCCGGACGAAGGGGCCGGCGTGCAGGAACAGCTCGAAAAGGCCATCGCCGGCGAGCCCGCGATCGAAGCCACCGACCACCTGGGCGTCGTGCACCGGCTGTGGCCCGTCACCGACGTCGCCACCGTCTCGGCCGTCACGGGATTGATGGGCGACAAGCCGATGTTCATCGCCGACGGCCACCACCGCTACGAAACGGCCTGCAACTACCGCGACGATCTGGTCTCGACGCGCGGCCCGATCGAGCCGCACGACGCGGCCAACTTCGTGCTGATGATGTGTGTCGGCATGAACGACCCCGGCATGATCGTGCTGCCCACCCACCGGCTGTTTGCCGCCGGGGCGGGGCTCACGGCCGAGTCGCTGGCGGCCACGCTGGGCGACCTGTTCGAATGCCGCACCGCAGGCCGGGGGCCCGAGCGAGCCCGCGAAGTCTGGGAAGAAATCGAAACCGGCGGCGACCAGGGAACGCTGGGACTGTTCACGAGACAGGACAACACCTGGACCCTGGCCACGATCACCTCGGCCGGCAAGGAGAAGATGGCCGAGCTGGCCCAGGAACACAGCACCGACTGGTGCGGGCTGGGCGTCAGCATCCTGCACCGCCTGGTGGTCGAGCACCTGCTCGAGGGTGCCGACTGGGAGCGGCCCAAGTACGTGCACGACGTCGACGAGGTGGTCGAGAACCTGAAAGGCGGCGAGGCATCGCTGGCGGCGCTAGTGATGCCGGCCACGCTCGATCACATTCGCTCGATCAGCGAACACAACGAGCGGATGCCCGCCAAGAGCACGTACTTCTACCCGAAGCTGCTCAGCGGCCTGGTGATCAACCCGCTCGACTAACGACCGCTACGGTCTCACCAACCTCCGCCGTTTCACGTGAAACGCCCCGCCGGAGTTTTCACTCCCACCGATTAGCCCGGAGCCACCGGCGACGGCGCGTCCCGTGCCCTCTCCGTGTCTCTTATCCCACCGCGCAAACCGTCTGTCCCTCCCGCGTCCTCACCCTTCCCCCATCCTCCGCCGTTTCACGTGAAACACTCCCGCTTGCTAGCACCGTCGCGCGCCACTTCTGCGTGCCGATCGCTGCGCTTCAACGGCGCCCGGTCGAACTGACATAGGGCCCATTTCAGCCCCGCGGTACAATCGCGCCTCCTCAGTTGCTTCCACACCATCGCTTGCCACAGGGGCGCGTCGTGGGCCGGATTCTGTGCGTGGCCAATCAGAAGGGTGGGGTCGGCAAGACCACCACGGCGGTCAACCTGGCCGCCGCCCTGGCCAAAAGCGGCCGCCGCACGCTGCTGGTCGATCTCGATCCCCAGTGCAACGCCACCTCGGGACTGGGCTGCCAGCCCACGGATCACCACCCGCTCGTGTCGCGCCAGCCGCTCAAGGAATCGCTCTGCCAGACGCGGATCGAGAACCTGGAGCTGCTTCCCGGCAGCCGCAGCTTCCAGGATGTCGAGGCCCTGGCGGCCGGCGAACAGAGCCGTTCGGCCACGCTCGGCCAACACTTAGCTAGCGGCCTGTCTGCTTACGATTTTGTGCTGATCGACTGTCCACCGTCGCTTGGCCAGCTCACGCAAACTGCCCTGGCCAGCTCGACCGAAGTGGTGATGCCCATCCAGTGCGAGTACTTCGCCATGGAAGGGCTTGCGCAGATGATCGAGGTCATCCGCCGCGTGATGGACACTCGGCCCGAGCGTCTTCAATTCGGCGGCATCGTGTTGACGATGTACGACGATACGCTCGAGTTGACGCGCGAGGTCGACGAGGAGGTGCGCGACTTCTTTGGCGAGATCGTCTTTCGCACGGTCATTCCGCGCGACGTGGCGGTCTCCGAAGCTCCCAGCCACGGGCAATCGGTCATTGAATACGCGCCGCGGGCACGCGGCTCTCGGGCCTACGTTGAACTCTGCATGGAGGTGCTCAAGACGTGAACAAGGAAAGAAGACTCGGACGCGGGCTCGAGGCATTGCTGGGTCGGCCGCTTGGTTCGGAAGAGATGGTCGACGCCGCGCACATGGCTGACGACGACGGGCAAGGCGGCCACGACGGTCTGTTGCACCTGCACGTCTACGACATCGAGAACAATCCCTTCCAGCCGCGCATCGACTTCGACGACGCGGCCATTGGCGAACTGGCCGCCAGCCTCCAGACGCACGGCATGATCCAGCCGCTGGTCGTCCGCCGCCACGGCGAACGCTTCCAGTTGATCTCCGGCGAGCGGCGCTTGCGGGCCGCGATCAAGGCCGGCTGGGAAAAGGTGCCCGTGCAGTTGCGCGAGGCCGACGACCGCCAGATGTCCGAGGTGGCCATCGTCGAGAACCTGCAGCGCAAGGATCTCAACGCGCTGGAAAAGGCCCACTCCTTCCACGAGTACCTCGAGCGCTACGGCTGCACCCAGGAAGAGCTGGCCGGCCGGCTGAACATCGACCGCTCGACGATCGCGAACCTGATCCGCCTGCTCGAACTGCCCGAGGCGATCCAGGTCGACCTGTGTGCCGGCAACCTGACCCAAGGCCACGCCAGGGCGCTGCTGCCCCTGGGCGATGAGCGCGAGCAGTTGGAATTCGCCCGGCGGATTCAGGAAGAGGGCTTGAGCGTGCGGGCCACCGAGGAGCTGGTGCAGCAGACGATCCACCAGGCCGACCACGAGCCGCTGGCCGTCGTCGGCGGCGAGGCTCCAGCCCGCGGCCGCGCTCCGCGCCGCTCGCGCGAGCACTCCGCCGCACTCGAGCAGGAGCTGCGCAGCGCCCTGGGCACGAAAGTGGACATCAAGCAGCGCGCCGCCGGCCGCGGCCAGATCGTCGTCCACTTCACCAGCCCCGAAGAGTTCGAGCGGCTGCGCGAGCACCTCTGCGCGGGTGTCCACATCAAGGCCGGGTAGACTGCAAAGCAAGCATGCTCTTGCTGTAAGGCTCCCCCCTCCCCGACCCTCCCACAAGGGGGGGGGGCGGAATATTGGCGCCCCGAACTATCGTTTTCTCCCTCCCCCTTGTGGGGAGGGGCGGGGAGGGGGGGCTTACCCGCGCCGCCTCCACCCTCACGCGTCCTGCACCTCGGCCCGCTTCAGCGTCCGCTCCAGCAGCACGGTGTAAATCGGGCGCCCGCCCAATCCTTGCGCGACGATCGCCGCCACCATGCAGGTCAGAATCAGCGGCAGGATCAACTCGTAGTTGCCGGTCATCTCGATCGTCAGCGCGATGCCCGTCAACGGCGCGCGTACCGTCGCCGAAAACAGCGCGCCCATCCCGGCCACGGCGAAGATCTGCGGATGCGCCACCCAGTCCGGGAACCAATCGTGCGCGTAGTGCCCCGACCACATGCCGAACACGGTGGCCAACGCCAACATCGGCGCGAAGATCCCGCCGGGCGCTCCCGAGCCGTAGCTGAGCATCGTGGAGCCGAATCGGGCGATGAACAGTCCCAGCATCATGCCGATCGGAATCGATTCGCTCAGTGCCAAGGGAATCACTTCGTAGCCGCCGCCCACGACCTCGGGCCGCAGCGCCCCCAGCAGTCCTACGCCGGCGCCGACGATCAGGCCGGTGAGCGAGTAGGCCCAACCCTGCAGGCTGGCGAAGAAGTCGAGGGTGAACACCAGCAGCTTGTTGAACACCACCCCGAACACGCCGAAAAACACGCCCAAGATGGGGAACAGCCACAAGCTCGCAAGCGGCGGCGGCTCGAGAATCGGCATCTCGATGTCGGGCAATTGCCCCATCAGCGCCCGCAGCACGATGTCGGACATCACCGAAGCGATCAGCACCGAGTGCACCGAAAGAAAGTTGTACTTGAACTGCGGCCGCATCTCTTCGACGACGAACAGGATGCCCGCCAGCGGCGCGTTGAACGCGGCCGAGAGCCCGGCGCCTGCGCCGGCGGCGATCAGCGTGTGCACGTCGACGTTGGAGAGCTTGAACAAATCGCCGAACATCTTGCCGAGGTTGCCGCCCATCTGGATCGTGGGTCCTTCGCGGCCCAGCACCATGCGGCCGCTGAGCGACAACAAGCCCGCGACGAACTTCACCGGCAGCACGCGCCGCCAGCGGAGCGGTCGCAGATCGTCCAATCCGCCCTCGATTTCCTGCACGCCGCTGCCCGAGGTTTCCGGCGCCACGTGGCGTACCAGCAGAAACGACGCATAGACGACCACCGCCGAAAACGCGGTGGGAATCAGCCACCACAGCACGGGTCCGCCGGCGAACGAGGCCGCGAGGTTCTCGGTCCAATCGGTGATCGAGGTCAGCGTCAACTGAAACACGCCGCCCACCAGTCCCACCAGGCTGCCCAGCAAGGCGGCCCACAGGAACAGCGTCATCGGCCGCAGCCCCTCGGCCTCGAGAAACCGCCGCTGCGCGCTCTGCGGCGCGGCCCCGGCGGCTTCCTGAAGGTAGGCGTTCTGAGGATTGCCGCTGGGAGGGTCGGTCATCAGGTGGGTGGGGCAGGGGAGAACTTCATGTGCGCCACGGCCGCCAGCGTGTCGTTCACTCGGCTCGCCGGCGAACAAAGAACTTTGCCGCGGCCGCCACGAAAAAGGTCGGGGCGAGAGGATTCGAACCTCCGACCCCCTGCTCCCAAAGCAGGTGCGCTAGCCAGACTGCGCCACGCCCCGATACAGCCATTATGGACAATCGGCCGCCCACTTGCGTTCGGGCGGCCGGTCGCTCGGGTATCGTAGCACCGCCCCCGATGCCGGGCAACTGCGTCACCCGGCCGGCTCCTTCGGGGCCGCCAACTCGCCTTTTTCCGCGGGCGGCGCGGGCGTTTCGCCTTTGAGCCAGGCATCGAACAGCCCCATCTGCCACAGCAGCACGATCGTCACCATGATCGGCGTGACGAAACGAATCAGAAACTGCCAGATGCCCCCGAATACGGCGCCACCTTTGACCATGTGGCGAAAGCCGCTCAATCCGTCCTCGGGCAGCACCAGCCAACCGGCCGCAATGGCGATCAGCAACCCGCCGATGGGCAGCATGTAGCGCGACACGATGTCGTCGAGCCCGTCTTGCAGCGTCGTGTCCTGGGTCATCATCACGCCCATGGCACATGCCAGACCCAGCGCCCAAATACCGGCTCCGATGCCGCCGGCCGCAACAAATCGCGGCCACTTCCATTCGTCGACGAAGTAGGCCACCACGACTTCCAGCAGCGAAATGGCTGAGCTCCAGGCCGCGAACACCACCAGGCCGAAGAACACGCAGGCCACGAAGCGACCGCCCGGCATGTTCACGAACAGCTCGGGCAACGTCTGAAACAGCAGTCCCGGCCCGGCCGAAGGTTCGAGGTCGCCCTGAAACACCACGGCGAAGATCACGGTGCCGGCCAGCAAGGCCACGATCGTATCGAGCGCCGCAATCGCCACGCTGTCGCGAATGACGCGGCCTTCTTCCTTGAGGTACGACCCGTAGGTGACCATCGCCCCCATGCCGAGCGAGAGCGTGAAGAACGCGTGCCCCAGGGCTTCGAGCACGGCCGAGGAGGTCAGCTTGCTGAAGTCGGGCCGGAACAGAAACGACAGCGACTGATCGAGCCCGCCGGTGTAGGCCACGTAGCCGAGCATGGCCGTGAGAATCACGAACAGCAGCGGCATCAGCGTCTTGCAGAGAAACTCGATGCCGCGATGCACGCCGAGCGTCACGACGCCGATCGTCATCAGCATGAACACCGTGTGGCAGATGGCCGACGTGCGGGCGTTGGCGGCCAGTTCGTCGAACACGGTGGCATTGCCGAACTCGACCGCGGGAATCAGCCCCACCGAAAGCAGAAAGAAATAGACGGCCCAGCCGGCCACAACGGAATAAAAGGCCAGCATCAGAAAGGCCGACAACACGGCCATCAGCCCGGTGAGGTAACTGAAAGCGGTGCCCAGCGCACCCTTGCTCTGGGTCAGTTTGCGAAGCGCCCCCAGGATGTCGCTACCGCCGCGGCGGCCGATGATCAACTCGGCATACATCAGCGGCAGCCCGACCATCGTGATGCACACCAGGTACACCAACACGAACGCCCCGCCGCCGTATTCGCCGGTGATGTAGGGGAATTTCCAGATGTTGCCCAGCCCGACGGCGCTGCCCACCGCGGCCATCATGAAGCCGAAGTTGCTGGCAAAACTGCCGCGGGTGGTGGTCGTGCCCTCGCTCATCGTGCATCTCCCGTGGGGCGGAAAGTCAGGTTGGTCGGCGGCCGCCGCTTGGGGCGCGCTGGGCCGCTACCCTGCGCAAGCGCAGCAATTCGCGGAATGTTACACACCCCGTCGCGATCACCGGCCGAGCGGGGCCAGTCTAAGGCGGCTAAAGTGCGACGGTCAAGCGAGATGAGCAAGGCTGTTCGTGCCTTGGCCCCGCGATGCGCACGCCGGTTACGGCCCCTGGGCTCCGTTGCTAGAATTGGTTCTTCGTTCGAATTTCGCTAGCTCGTACGGCTCGTGGCTCATGTTTCGCTCGGCGTTTGACGACAACCGTGTTCCGCTGCCGCTGCTGATCACCGGCGTGGCCGGCGTGGCCGGCTACAACGCGCTCTCCTACTTCCAGGCGAAGTATCCCGGCCAGGTGATCGGCATTCGCCAGCGCGACAACTGGCGCTTGGACGGCCCCGGCATCGTGGCCTGTAACGCCGAGGATCGTGAAGGCCTGGCCCGGCTGTTCGACGAGCATCGTTTTGCCGCCGTGCTCGACTGTGCCGGCAACTGCGCGCTGCGGGCTTGCGAGCTCGACCCGCCGCTGGCCTGGCGGATCAACGTCGAGGGCGTGCGCAACCTCATCGGCGTGGTCGAGCAATACGGCGCGCAGCTCGTGCACCTGTCGATCGACCTGGTGTTCTCCGGCACCGGCGGCGGCAACCACGTCGAGGACGATCCCACCGACCCGGTGACGGTCTACGGCAAGACGATGGTCGCCGCCGAGCAGCTTCTCGTCGAGCGCCTTCCGCAAGCCTGCACCCTGCGGATCAGCCTGCCCATGGGCATCAGCTTCAACGGCCACGCCGGCGCGATCGATTGGATCCAGTCGCGGTTCAAGAAGTCGAAGCCGGCCACGCTCTACTTCGACGAAGTGCGCACGCCCACCTACACCGATTGCCTCAATCGGCTCTGCGAAGCCGTGCTGGCCAGCCGGCTGGCGGGCCTGTACCACGCCGGCGGTCCGCGGCAACTGAGCCTGTACCACATCGCGCAGATCATCAACCGCGTCGGCGGCTACGACCCGCGGCACCTGGTGGGTTGCCCGCGGATCGACGCCGGGCCGGTGCCGCCGCGTGCCGGCAACGTGACGCTCGACTCGAGCAAGCTCGCCGCGGCGTTGGGCTACCAGCCGTTTCACGCCTGGCCCTACGACGACGCACTGGTGCCCACGCACCCCGAGTGGCATTTCGAGCGCCCCCGCGACGAGCCGCGTGGTCCCGATTGGCTGGCCGACGTGCTGTACCGCAATCCGCTTCGCGCCCAGCCCAGCTAGCAACCTCGCTGCTCTTGCCGGCCCGCGCGCGTTCTGATAGCTAAACGGCACTCGGGGGCGCGCCGCTTTCTTCGCGCCTATCGGCAACGTGTTGCACTCGCGCGGTAACGCATGCGGTTTGAGCCTCCGCCCAACCTGACGGCACTTTTCGTGCGGCTCAAGCTGGCCACGCCCGAGCAACTCGCCTCGGCGGCTCCGCGTGCCGCGCGGTTGGCCGGCGATCTGCCCGACTTCGAATCGGTGTGGGTCGACGCACTGGCGCAGATGCGCGTGCTCTCGCCTTATCAGGCGGCGGAAATCAACGCCGGCCGCGGCGAGGCCTTGCTGGTCGGCCCGTATGTGGTCGTTCGCCCGCTGGCCGGAGCCTACTACGCCGACTGCTACGCCGCCCGGCACGCTCAGACCGGCCGGCAGGTGCGGCTCTACGTGGTGCGCGCAAACCAGACCGCTGCTGATGCGCCGGCCGAGGCGCTGGCTGGGCTGGTGGCTCAATCCGCGCCGCTGGCAGGCACCGGACTCGCGCTGGTCGAGGACTGCGGCGTGCGCGGCAAGCTCATCTGGGCCGCCACCGCACCGATCGAGGGCACGCGCGCCGCCGACTGGATGGTTGAAAACGGACGCTTGCCCCCGCGAGCCGTGCTGCACGCGGCACGCGAGATGACGGCCATGTTGTCCGTCCTCGAGGCGAATGGCCTCGTACACGGTGACCTGGGCGCAGGCGAACTGTTTCTGCAAGCCTCCGGCCACGTGACCTTGGGTGCTGCCGGACTGCGGGGCGCGGTGCGTCCGCACGAGGGCTACAGCTTCGGCGAGCTGCACGTCGAGGCGTACGACTACCTGGCGCCGGAACGCATCGCCGCGGGTTCCCCGCCCACGACCGCCAGCGATCTCTATGCCTGCGGCTGCCTGTGGACGCACCTGTTGACGGGCCGCGCGCCGTTTCCCGGCGGCAACAGCCTGTCCAAGCTGAAGGCCGTGCACGCGGCCCGACCGCTCGACGTGCGCTTGCTGGCCCCCGAAGTGCCCGACGCGCTGGCCGCGGCGATCGAAGCCTGCCTGGCTCGCGATCCCGCTTCGCGCCCGCAGTCGTTCGCCGAAGTGGGTGCAATGCTGGGCCCGACGACGCGCGGCGGGGCGGCGCTGCTGGCACAACTGGTGCGGCGTCCGCAATCGAGTTGGCAACTCGTGCCGCGCGGTGGAGCCTCGCGCAAACCGGCGGGCCTTGCTGCGCGCGTCGCCGTGGCGGCCGCCACGGCCGTCATCCTGGTCGGCATCGCGCTGGCTCCCTGGATCGTCGGCCGTTGGTCGAGCACCGAAGTGGCCGCCGCTCCGACGAGTAGCGCTCCGCCCGACAAGCCGTCCGAACTGGAACCTCCAGCGGCGGAGAAGCTGCCGGACATACCGGAAACACTCTTGCCGACCGGGCCTTTGCCGACGCCAAGTGCCCCGGTCGCCGATCCCGAAGTGCAGCCGGCAGCGGCCGTCGCGCCCACAACTTCGGCATCGCGCGACATCGTGCTGCCGGCCGGCCGGGTGCTGCACGTCGAGCAGCTCGATCTGCGGCCCCACGTGCGCGTGCGTGGCCGCGCCGGACGGCGCCCGCTGGTCAGCGTGCCGCGCCGCGGGCTGGTGATCGACCGCGAAGGGGTCACGTTCGAAGGCATCGACTTCATTTGGGAAGCACCGCCGAGCACCAGCACCCGTCCGCTGCCGCAGGCGGCGATGCTGGTGGTCGAAGCCCAAACGGTCGCGTTCCGCGGCTGCTCGTTTTCGAGCGAGAGCGCCCAGCCGCCGCACGCGTTGTTGTGGGCCGGCGCGAACAAGGGGGCAGCCGGCCTGCCCGGCGAACTGGCGTTTTTCGATTGCGTGTTTGACGCGGTCGCTTCGGTGGTCGACTGCCGCGGCGCGAGTGGTTGCAACGTGCGGCTCGAAAACGCGCTATGCCGCGATGCCGGACCGGTGGTGCGGCTGCACGATTGTCCGGCGGACGACGCACCGGTGTCGTTGGTGCTCACTCGGGTCACGACGCGCGGCGAAAGCCCTGTGCTCGAATGCCGCTACGGCCGCATGCGCGATAAGCCGGGCCGGATCACGATCACGGCCCACGACAGCGCGCTAGCCGGCAGCGTCGAGGGCGGGCTGGTCGTCCTGCGCGGAGCCGAGCGGCCCGAGACGCTTGCCGCGGCGTTCGCCTGGGGAGGGCAGGGCACGATCATGCCGCCCGAGACGTCGGTGGTCGTGTGGCGCGCCCCCGGCTCGAGTGCCTGGGTGCTGGACGAAGCCGAGTTGGAAGTCGCCGGCCTGGTGCGCGGAGCGTTAACGTTCGCCGGACCGGCCGATGGTCCCCCGACCGAATCGCGCGTCACCCGCTGGCAGGTACCGCTCCGCTCGCCCGATCCCCCCGGCGCCGATCCCCACCCACTCACCTCCGCCCGCCGCTAGCGTCGTCCCTCCGTTAGCCGGAGCCACCGGCGACGGCGCGTCCCCCCAAACGTGTTCCGCGCCTAACATCTCCCGCGCCGCCACTCGTCACTTCCCGCGCACCCGATCGTAATACATCAATCCCACCAGCGTCTTGGCATCCTCGATCGTGCCGTCATCCACCATGCCCATCGCTTCCTCCCAGGAAACCACCAGCGGCTCGATCCGCTCCCCGGCCTCCAGTGCCGTTTCCCCCGGCGTCAGCCCCGTGGCCAGATACAAATGCATGCGTTCGTTCAGAATCCCCGGCGACATCGTGAACTCGCGCAGCGGCTCGATGCTGGCAGCGCGAAAGCCGGTCTCCTCGATCAGCTCCCGGGCGGCGTTGGCGGCGGGGTCTTCATCGGGTTCGAGCGTGCCGGCCGGTAGCTCGACCAGCGTCTTGCCGACCGCGACGCGCCAGTTGCGGATCAGGCAAACCCGGCCGTCGTCGAGGATCGGGAGGATCGTAACGGCGCCGGGGTGTTGGACGGTCTCTTTGACGTGCTCGCGTCCGTCGTTGCCGATCTCGCGGTGGCGGACGACGCGAAACCGGCGCGCCGTCAGCAGCAGTTCGGGTTCGTCGGTCATGGGGGTGCTTTCTGCGCCAATGCGGCGTCGTTGATTCGTCTTTCGGCGGCTGCTAAGATAGCGACGGAGGCCGTTTTGGTCCAAACGGCCGCAGGCGCATTGGTCCGGCCGGGTGCGATTTTTCTATGAGTGATGTGCCCCCCTTCAGCCTGTTTTTGGCCCGACTGCGCCGCATGCACCTCGGCTTTCACGCCTTGTTCGTGGCCGTGGCCGTGTTCGTGTTGTTTCTCAGCACGAGCCATCCCGGCGAGGAAGCCATCGGCTACGGCGTGCTGGCGGTGGCCGTGTTGCTGGCCAGCGTCGCGGCCCACGAAGCGGGTCACGCGCTGATCGCGTTGCGCGTCGGCGGCAGTGTCGATTCGGTCGTGCTCGGCCCCTTGGGAGGTCTCGCGCATCCCGAGCTACCCCGCGAGCCGCAGGCCGAATTGCTCACCGCGCTTGCCGGCCCGATCGTGAACCTGGCGATCGTGCTGATCACGCTTCCGCTGTTGTTTGCCACCGGGGCGAACGTCTGGGAACTGATCAGTCCCTTGCAGCCGGTGGGGCTGATCACCGGCGCCTGGTGGGCGGTGACGCTCAAGCTCGCCTTCTGGATCAACTGGGTGCTGTTCATCGTCAACCTGCTGCCGGCCTTCCCGCTGGACGGCGCTCGCGTGCTGCGCGCACTGTTGGTGCCGGCGCTCGACTACCGCAGCGCCAGCCTCGTGGCGGTGCGCACGACCAAGCTCACCGCCGTGGGCGTCTGCATCCTGGCCTGGCTGGTCAGTGACATCAAAAGCGCCGACGTGCTGCCGACCTGGGTGCCGCTGGCGCTGTTCGCCGTGTTTATCTGGGCCAGTGCCCGGGCCGAGGCGACCAAGCAGGAAGAAAGCGACTGGGAAGAGGATCTCTTCAGCTACGACTTCTCGCAGGGTTATACGAGCCTCGAGCGGACGATGGAGCCGCAGCGTCGGCCGGTCGGCGCCGTGCGACGTTGGATCGAGCAACGGCGCGAGCAGCGCCGTCGCAAGCGCCGCTCGATGGAGCGCGAAGAAGAGCGCCAGGTCGACGCCATTCTCGTGCGCCTGCACGAAAAGGGCATGGAGGGCCTCTCGGCCAAAGAGCGGGCCGTGCTCCAGCGCGTCAGCGCCCGCTACCGCGACCGCCAGGGGAGCTAGACGCCGCCTGGCTGTTTCTCGGCCCCGATTCACGCATCTGTGGGCCCGAAGCGCACCTTGCCCCCGCTCGGTGGGTCACGATCGTTGCAACCCGTGCCTGCTGCGTCCGGGCCGTCGTGGGCCCGCTGCAACTGCTTCCAGGCCACTAATCGGACCGCGCTCGTGGCGTAGGGTTGTGGTGGAGGCAACTTGGCCTCCTGGCACCCAACCGAGGCCCATCCCGCCGAAGTCCCATGTCGCCCAAACCAAGCGTCGCCACGCACCCTGCTGCGCCTCCCGAGCCGTGTCCTTCGCCGCAAGTCCGCGCCTGGCGGTCGAACTTGCTGGACAAACTCCGCGAGTGGTTCGCGATCGAGTTTCACCTGGTCGACGGCATGACCGGCGAACTCGTGCATCGCGCGCCCGATCAGGACGCGCGCGATTGGCTCGTGCGCGGCGAGCTGTGCCGCGCCGTGGCCTCGCGCGGCAAGGCCGAACTGATCGAAGAGTCGCCGCCGCTGGTGGTGATGGCGTTGCCCGTGCACGGCGAGCACCAACAGTGCGTCGTGGCCGTGGGCACGTTCGCTACCAGCAACAGTGCCACGATCGCTCAACTGGCCCAGGCCGCCGAGCTGTTGGGCGTGGCGCCCGAAGAGGCCGAAAGCTGGATCGCCGCGCAAACGCCGTGGGCCCCTGACGTGTTGGCGCGGATGGGGCAATTGGCCACCGAGCGGATGGCCGCCGAGTGGCGGCTGGGAACGCTCGACCGCGAAGTGCGCGAGCTGACGCTCAACCTGTCGACGACGTACGAAGAAATTAGCCTGATCTACCGGCTGACCCAGAACCTGAAGCTCACCAGCCGCGGCGACGAGCTGGCCGCGTTGGCGCTCGAGTGGCTGGCCGAGGCGCTGCCGGTCGAATCGATGGCCGTGCAGTTGGAGGGCGCTCGCGAAGGCAGCCAGCCGACGCTGCTGACGTTCGGGCCCAGCTTGATTCGCAACGAAGAGCTGCGCGAAATCGTGGCCCAGCTCGCCCCCTCGCCCGGCAAGCGGCCGATCATCGTCAACCGGCCCACCACCAGCCAGGAAGATTGGCGTTGGCCGCAGGTGCACGAGCTGGTCGTCGTGCCCTTGAGCGAAGGCTCGCGCTCGTTCGGATGGCTCGTGGCGGTGAACCATTCCTCCGGCGGTGAGTTCGGCACGGTCGAAGCCAGCCTGCTCAGCTCCGTGGCGGCCATTCTCGGCATCCACAGCGGCAACGCCGAGCTCTACGAGCAGCAGCACGAGCTGTTCAAGGGCGTGGTCCGCGCGCTCACATCGGCCATCGACGCCAAGGATCCCTACACCTGCGGCCACAGCGATCGCGTGGCCCGCGTGGCGGTGCGGCTGGCCGAGGAAATGCATTGCGACCGCAACCAGATCGAAACGGTTTACATTTCCGGGCTGCTGCACGACGTGGGCAAGATCGGCATCGACGACGACGTGCTCCGCAAGCCGGGAAGGCTGACGACGGCCGAGTTCGAGCACATCAAGACGCACACCGAAATCGGACACCGCATTCTCAGCGACATCAAGCAGCTCGACGACGTGCTGCCGGTCGTGCTGCATCACCACGAACAGTGGGACGGCCGCGGGTACCCGCACGGCCTGGTCGGCGACGAGATTCCGCTGTTGGCGCGGATCGTGGCCGTAGCCGATTCGTTCGACGCGATGGGCAGCGATCGCCCGTATCGCGAAGGCATGCCCGAAGAGAAGCTCGACGCGATCCTCCGCGGCGGGGCGGGTCAGCAATGGGACGCCGAGGTGGTCGAGGCCTTCTTCCGCGCCCGCGACGACATTCGCGACATCGCCCGCAAACAGGTAAAGAACCTCTCGCTCGAAGCGCGCCAAATCACCTGACGCTCGCGCGAGCTTACCGCGGCGCGAGTGAAGGGTTCCCCTTCCGCACACTAGCCCGAAGCGCGAGCGAGGGTGACTCGTCGTGCGAGAGAGGCGTTGTCCGCCAAGCAAACCAACGACCCTCGCTCGCGCTTCGGCTAGTGTGAAGAAATCAAGCGCGGCGGCGCGCGAAGCACTACGCTTCGAATCCGCTGGCGAACATGGTCTTCAGGGCTTCGACGCCCAGGCGCATGGCCATCACGTCGCTGCCAAAGGTGAGCATGCGGCAGCCTTTCTCGATGCAGCGGTCGGCGTACGAGGGGCTGGCCGGCACGATGCCCCAGCCCTTGCCGTGCCGCTTGCAGGCAGCAGCCACGCGATCGATGGCCTCCCACACTTTTTCGTGCTCGGGCTGACCCAACACGCCCAGCGACTGCGAGAGGTCGGCCGGGCCGACGAACAACAGGTCGACGTCCTCGGTGGCCGCGATCGCGTCGACGTCGTCCAGCGCCCCCAGCGTCTCGATCTGAATGGCCACGAAGTTGTCGCGGTTGGCGTCGTGTGCCAGCTCCATCTGCGATTTGCGGGTGAAGTGGGCGTCGGCCCCCTGGGTGTTCAGCCCGCGCATGCCGCGGGGGGCGAACTTGGCCCAGGTGACGAACATTTCGGCTTCGGCGGCGCTAGTGACCTGGGCGGCCATCACGCCATCGACCCCCGACTCCAGGGCCTGGGTCACCGTGGCATAGCTGGTCATCGGCAGCCGCAGGAAGCTTCCCAGACCGCAGGCACGCCCCACCAGGGCCGCACTGGTGATCTGCTCGGTCGAGATGCCCGCATGCTCGGCATCGAGCCAGAAGCCGTCGTAGCCGCCGGCCAGGCCGAACATTTGGATCGACACCGGGTGCAGCAGCCGCCCGCTGCAGAACACGCGAATCACCTTGCCGCCCGCCAGCAGCTCCTTGAAGAAACCGGCCATGTGGTGAGGGCCTTTCCGTGAAGTGAGCGTTTGTAAAGGTTTCCAGGTCTAGACGTTAGGGCTTGGAGAGCGGGGCGTCAAGCAGCCGGGGCCGCCGGAGCGTCCCGGCGTGGAATGGCTCGTTTTCGGCCGGTGGACGCGAATCTGTCGGGCCGGCAAAAACTTTCTGAACCCACGGTGAACCTTCGGGCCGATACGGTGTCTAACCCAGCGACGGCCGACCCGGTCGGGGGTGGAGACACCCTTGGCTTGACGGGGCGGCCAAACCGTGCGAGCCTTATGGGGGGTGGCGTGTTCATAGCTCGCCGCCTTTCCTGGCTTTAAGCCAATCGGTTTCCTTAATCTCTCACCGCGCGCAGCGCAGGGAGCATCCCGATGCGTACGAACATCAACACCGCAGTTACGAATCGCACCGTCTTTGGTTTTGGCCAAGACGTCGTCGTGACGGCCGGCGGTGATTCGTGCGCTTATGCTGCGCAGCATCTCGAATCGCGGCACGCCAGCAAACGTGCCCGCGGTTGGGGCCTGGAGCTTAAGCGCTCTTGGCCCATGACCGTGGTCACCGCTGGGGTGGCTCGAATTACCGAGGCCATGTGCCCGGTAGTTCTGAGGCCGCGACGGTTGCGAGTTACCTCGCCATTGGTCGTCCAGTCATAAGTCGCGAACCGCTCGCACTTATCACCAACGACTAGCCGTCAACCCGGCCCGGGAACCGCGGACCGATCGCGTTTTCGCGTCCGCACGTCGTTTCCGAGCCTCCGGCCTTCCCAGGGCAACTTGTGCCGAAGTTTCGTGAGCATTTTTTCTGGAGAGAGTGATGGAAACGCTGAGCCTGAATGAAGCGAGTGAGGAAAGCCTCGTGCGGGACGCGCAGCGGGGCGACCGGGATGCCTTCGGCGAACTGGCCCGGCGCTACGAGCGGGCCGTGTACGCCACGGCCCTGCGCCGGCTGGGCAACCACGCCGAAGCGCAGGAAGTGTGCCAGGAGGTCCTGGTCCGCGCCATGCAGAAGATCGGCCAGCTCATCGAGCCGGCCGCCTTCGGCTCGTGGCTGCAGTCGGTCACCAACCGCATGGCCATCAACCGCGCCGTGCGCAAGCGGACCGCCATTGCCGTCGAGCCGGAAACGATCGCGGCGACCTGCATCGAGAACGAGACCCCGTTCTCGCGTGCCGTGACCCGCGAGCGGCAACTGCAAGTGCGCGCCGGCCTGGGTCGGCTGGGCGCGCTCGACCGCGAAACGCTCGTGGCCTTCTACGTCGAAGGTCAGAGCCTGCTCGAAATGAGCCAGGGCTTCCGTTCGCCGGTCGGTACCATCAAGCGGCGGCTGCACGTCGCCCGGAAGCGACTCGCCAAGGAGTTGGAAGACTTCGTGGCCGTCTGACATCTCGCACCCGCGGGATGTCAGGCGGCGCGGGTCGCCCCTCTCTATGCGGGCGCCCGCGTGGTCAGCGCGGCGACGGCCAACATCAGCCAGGCGAGAATCCAGGCCGATCCGCCGACGGGCACGACCATGATGAACGGCCGCACGCCCGTGGCCAGCCAGGCGTAGATGCCTCCCGAGAAGAGCACGATGCCCAGGGCGAAGAGGATGCCCGTGGCGTTCAGCAGCCCGCTCGAACCGCGCGCAGCGAGCAAGCCCACGACGATCAGCGCCAGGGCGTGATAGATCTGGTAGCGGACGGCCGTTTCGTACGTTTCGAGCACCGAGGGCTCGACTTTCAACGTTTCTTTGAGCACGTGGGCACCGATGGCCCCGGCCGCCACACCCAGCCCGGCCAACACGGCCCCGATCGCAATCCACACGCTACCGCTCATACCTTGGCGACTCCCCGATGCAGGCTGGCGTTACCGCTGCATTCTACGCGGCGTGGCGGGCGCTGTCAGCAGGGGCGGCTCGTGCCCCTGCCGCCGGCGCGCAAAAAAACGGCGCTCGCCGAGGGGGGGGAAACGGCGAGCGCCGCGTGCGACAACGCAATCGTTCGATGCCGCGTCTACGAGGAGGGCAACTGGATGCCCAGTCGTTCCTCTTCTTCTTCCTGGATGATGATCCGCGGCGTGACCATCATCATCAAGCTTTGCGTTTCGCGGCCGATACCGACGTTCTTGAACAGACGGTTGAGGTACGGCAGTTTGCTCAACAGCGGCACGCCGAACTCGTTGCGGCCTTCGCTCAAGCGTTTGATGCCGCCTAACAGCACGGTACCGCCGTCGGGCACGCTGACAGTAGTCACTACCGACACAAACGAGAAGTTCGGCAACTGTACGGTGACGCCGTCGTTGGTGAGCGTTACTTCTTCGGCAATGGCCTCCGAATCGCCCGCCTCGCCGCCGGTGCTTTCGCTCGCGGCCGCGGCCTCGCTGGTGGTGCTCGAGCCGGAGAAGGTAAACTCGGTCACGTCGCCGATCTGGCTGAACAGCGGCAACACCGTGAGCCGCACGAAGCGGCGGTCGTGCGAAATGACCGCCTGCACCGTGAGCGCCGTGCCTTCGGATAGCACGGTGATCACCGGCTGATACGCGGCCGCGAAGTCGCCGACCACGGGAATCACGCTGATCACGAACGGCATGGCCGTCTGATCGAACACCGACGCCTGCTGGCCGTTGAATAGCGTGACCTTGGGAGCCTGCAAGACGTTGCTGCGTCGATCGCCTTGAGCGGCCTCGACCAGCAAGAACGCTTCCAGGTCGCTGAGGATCGCAAAGCCGAACTGGCTCACCGGCACCGGCGTGCCGAACTGCGGCACGGCCAGGGCGAAACTTTCCTGCGTGAACGGAATGCCCAAGTCTTGGGTGAAACCGCCGGTGGGCGTGAGGCCGACGATTTCACGCTTGTTGCGCGGCGGCACCAGCGGGTCGGGATCGACCGTGGCGCTGGTGTTGATGATGTTGAAGTCGAAGTCGACGCCGATCCGCTCGAAGAACGTATCGCTGAGCGTGATGAACCGCACTTCGATCGTCACCTGCAGGTCCTGGTTGCGGCGCAACTGCTCGAGCAGGTCGACGATCTCCTCGTGCACGTCCTCGGTCTGGTTGATCACCAGGCTGAGATTGTTCTCGAACGGCGAGATCGAACCGGGGCCGCCCACCTCGTCCCAGGTTTGCGGCTTGACGGTGGTCGTGATCAACTCGATCAGCGAGTCGAAGTCGGCTTGGGCACCGCCGCCCATGCCGCCGGGACCCATGCCGATCGGCTGGTTCATGCCCGAGGCCATGCGCCCGTCGCCCGGCATCAACTGGGCGATCTGAGCCTGCATCTCGGGACTCATCAGGCCGCTGGCGCTTGAGCCGTCGTGGCCGGCCACGAAGGCCGAACCGGGGCTCAGGCCCACGCCCGTGCCGGTCATGTTGTAGGCCTCGGCGATCGCCCCTTGCAGGCCGAAGCGGCCGTTGGGCGTGAAGTTCGGAATCGGGATCACCAGGTCGGCTACGTCGTAGATCCGCGCGTCGGTCACGCCGTCGCAGAGTTGTTCGCTGGTGACCTTGAGCACTTCGTTCTGAATCACGTAGCTCAGGTGCAAAGGCTCGAGAATCAGCGTCAGGGCACTCTTGAGCGTGATCTCCTGCGTCAGGTCGATCGTCACGGGCGTGTCGCTGCCGACGCCTTCGTCTTCCAGGCCGAGCGGATCGACATACAGGTTCACCGCGGCCAGCGTGGCCAGGTGCTCGAGCACCTCGGACAGCGGACGCTCGCGGAACTTGAGCGACACCGGCGTGCGGAGCTTGGCTTCAATCTCCAGCTCGCGCTCGCTGCGCCGCGACTTGCGCTCCGACATCATTTCGCCCCGGCTCTTGGTGAGATCTTCCCACTTCTTGGCGTCGCCGAAGCGGTAGGGGTTGTTGTCGTCGAACGGTTCGGCCGACTGCTCGACGCTGGTCATCGCGGCCCAATAGCCCGACTCCTTCGCGTCGCCGATCGCGCGGTTGCGCTGCGTGCGCTTGACGAACTTGCTCTGCCAGATGAGCTGCTTGACGATGGGGTTGTCGGGGGCCAGTTCGCGGGCCCGCTTGGCCAACACTTCGGCCTCGGCGAAGCGCTCTTCGTCCATGTAGCGGTTGAAGTCGTCGACGAGCTTGGCCAGCTTTTCGTCGACCTCGACCTTGGCCTGCAAGCGGCGGTCGACTTCCTCGAGCACCTGGCGGTTCTTTTCGTCCTGCTCGATCTGGATGCGATGCTCGACGATGTACTGGTCGAGCTCGTTGATCTTGCGATCGACGCGCCGCAGCAGCACGCCCTTGGCCTCGGCTTCGATCGTCGAGGCCTCGACGGCCGCGCGGGCTTCCTTCAGGATCTCCATCGAGCGCCGCGGTTCCTTTTGCTGAATCTTCGAGGCGGCCAATTCCTGCTTGGCCAGATCGTTCGAGACCTGGCGCACGAGCAACTGCTGCTCGCTGGCGGCGTCGTCGAGCAGTTGCGGTTCGACGCCCCGTGTCGCCTTGGGCGGAGCCGAGAGCAACTGCAAGTGATCCTGCAACCGTTGGGCTACCGTGGGATCGAGTTGATCGCGCAGCTCGTACGCCCGGCGAAACAGTTCCAGGGCCCGCTTCGTGTCGCGCGCCCGCAGCGCTTGTTCGCCCAAGCCGTACAATTGCATGGCATTGCCGCCCTGCGGAATTGGCTCGGCGCCCTCCAGCGGCAGTTCTTCCTGAGCGTTCGTCTGGCGAGCCTGCGGAGCCTGGTCGCCTTCGTCGTAGACCGCCTGCCCCACGGGAAACGGTTCGCCCGCGGGCTTCTCGCCGGCAGGCATCGCCGCGGCCGTGGCTTCGGCGCCGGCGTCATTCGGCGGTTGCGGGCCGCCGCGCCGCGCGCTGGCGATGCGTTCCAGCAGCGTCTCGGGCTGCACATCGAATGGGCTGTAGTTGACGTTGAGCCCCTTGACGTGGTGCACGAGGCGTTCGGCCTCGTCGTATTCCTTCCACCGCACCAGGTGTTCGGCCTGGTCCAGCAGCACGTCGGCGAACTGCCGCCGGGCGGCCGCGTCCTGCCGCTGCTCCATCAACTGGCTCGCCTGGCGATACGAAACGATCGAGTCCTGGACCCGATCGGGCGTGTCGTCGTGATAGCCGTATTCGACGTTCAGTTGCTGGGCGGCTTCGACCGCGGCCGCCGCGCGGCGCACGTCGCCGACCGCCAGGGCACGGCGGGCGCCCAGCAGCAAGGCATCGCTCTTCTGTCGCGCGGCCGGATCGGCCGGCGGGGTCAGCTTGCGCGCGCCGGCCACCGGCTGCAGCTTGCCGGGCACGGCATGCGCCTCTTGTTCGGGAGTGGCCGGCGTCGTGAGCGGCGCCAGGATCGGCTTGATGCGTCCCTCGGCCTGCGGTACTTGCATCCGCGGCTCCTGCTGCGGCGTCTCGATGCGCTGCGGACCGTGCGACGCGATGCGTCCGGCGGAAGGATTGCCGGTGGGAGCCGGGGCCGTTCGCCGCGTCTGGGCCACCTGGGGGGTGAACTTCTGGCTGGGGCGTTGCGGCTGCTTGGCACTCTTGCGCTGGGCGGCTTGCACGTCGGCGCGGAGCTTGCGCGGCGTATCCCCGAAGTGGAAGATGCCGTAGCTGACGCGCATCTGCTCGACGGCCTGGGTGAGCGATTCGGCCGTGTCCAGGTCGCCTTGCTTGAGAGCCTGCCGGGCCCGGACCATGAGCTGCTCGGCCTCCTGGCGCCCCGAAACGACGCGCGAGCCGTCGGCCTGCGTCACCGCCGTTTGCAGCAGCAACAGCGACGTGCCCGGATGGGCGAACGTCATGGCCGGAAAGAACGCGGAGACGACCAGCGTCAGGGCGACGAAATGCCAGAGCGATTTCGACGTTTTCAAGACGATTCTCCTTCTCAAGACGCGTGGCGTCCGCCGGTTGTCGCCGTTTGCCCGCGCGGGGCTCCAAACACGGCGGACCGTAGACCTGCCTCGCCTCGAGGTTCGCATGCCAGAGTATTGAGTTGCTTGGCCGAAAGTGGCCGGGATCACAGTTCCGCCCGCGTACGTTGCCGCGTGCCGTAGCGCGTGGCCGTCGTGCGCGAGCGGTGTTTGTTCGACGTTTGCCAGAACTGGATTCGAGATAAGAGCGGGGATAGATATCGGCAGCCGCCGGATGGGTCAAGCCCACTTGATCCTTTTTTGCCACCTGCCGCCGCGGCGCACGGCGCGACGACACCCGCGGCGAACGCGATTGTCAGGAAAAAGCCGCGAGGGCCAGAGTGGCCGACGAATGCACCCGCACCGCCAGCAACGCGCGCGTCCCCGTTGAGCCTGAGCCGCCGGCGACGGCGCGTCTCTCCTACAACGATACCCGGCCACGAATCCGGGCGGCCGCTGGCGACGCCGCGTGCGGCGATCTGCCAGCAGCTAGCGATTCGAGAGAATACGCTCTTTCTCGTCCTCGGGCTTCTTGTCTTCCTTGACGAGGATTTCTTCGTATTGCGCCGCGTCGTCGAGCTCGCTGCGCACGGTCATCTTGCCGTCGGCATCCATGAACAGAATCTCGCCGGGATACGTGGCACGCATCTTGCCGGGCATCGACTCGCCGCCGTGCATGTCGAGCACGACGAAGTTCGAATCGAACTTCAGCTCGACGTTCGTCACCTGGCCCGTGATCGGATGCTTGACGGGCACCTCCGTCATCGACGTGTTGCCCGCGGCGCCGCGGTGCACTTCCTTGAGCTCGATCGGGGCGGTCAGGCCGGTGGTGCGATCGATGGCCGTGACGACGAAGTTGGCCGTGGGGCCCGAGTGGCGCGATCCGGCTTCGACGGGGCCTGCCAGCACGCCGTGTCCATGCGGAATCCGCACGACTTCGGTTGGCGGAGTCGGCTCGGCGACCAGGACGCTCTTGGTGGCATACGCGGGGTCCTCGAGCGTGTGCGGCATCTTGCCCGCGTTCGGGTTCCGCAGCGCCACGATCAGGCGATAGCGGTAGTATTTGCCCGGTTCGACCGTGTAGTCGAACACGCGCACCAGGCGATGCGGTGCCGGCTCGACAGCACCCTTTTTCGTGTTCTTGTTGTCGGCTGCGGGCTTGCGGGGGGCCTCGCGGCGGGGACTACGGACCCCGAATCGACTGGGCTCGGCGGGCTCTTCGGGTTCGGCCTCCGCGGCCTCGGGCTCAGCCTCGGCCGCCGGCCGGCGCTGGCCGACGCGGAGCACCTTGGGGTGCAGCACTTCTTCGCCCCAATCGCCCACGACCAGCGGACCCAGGGGGCCGGTCAGCTCCGCATGCACGAATTCGCTGTCGGCCAGTTCTTGCTTCGACCCGCCAGCCCACGATTTTTCGAAGTCCTTGGCGACCGGCACGTCCTTCCAGTCGACCTGGTCGGGCTGCGAAGGGTTGACATCGGTGCGCTGTAAGACGGGCATCAGGTACTCGGGCCTGTCCTGGTCCTCCGAGTAGCCCACGGCGTTGGCCAGGGCCGCGGCGAACGCTTCCCGTTGCTGCTCGTAGGGCACGACCGCCGTGACGACGGCCCACGGCTGAGCGCGCAGACCGACTTTCTTGTCTCCGCCTTCGGCGGGCTGGTCCACGCGAAACACGCCGATTCCTGCCGCCACGCGCGGTTCTTCAGGAGGCAGCACTTTCGGCTCGCCGCGCTTGGCCTTGGGGTCGGTCGACGGCGGATCGAAGGGCAGCTTCAGCGAAAGCGTGTCCGGCGCGATCTCCTTGGCGCGAGCCCGCTCCAGGTAGTTGGCGGTGCGTACTTCCTGGGTCTGTGGATCCCAGCGCGAATTGGCCACGTGTTGCGTCACGGCACTGGCCTTCTGTTGCAGGTTGGTCGGCTCGTATTGCGAGTCGAGCGACTCGCGCGAGAACGCCGAGTAGGCGAACCACAGGAACGCCAGCCCCACGATGCCCAGCGCCAGCTTCTCGCCGTGCGACAGCATCCAGTTCTTGATGCTCGTGACATCCAGGCTCATTTTTTTCATGGCTGCCTCGATCCTCGAAGGGCTCGCTACCTGCCGGCCAACTGCGCGCCGTCGGCCGGGACTCCCAGTTTTTCCATGTCGGGCGGATTGAAGATGTAAATGATTCCGCTGATCTCGACGGTCACGTCATACGCGTCGGGGACGGCGGCCGGCGGTCCCATCCGCGCTTGAGCGGCTCCGGTCGATGACTGACTGGATCGCTTGCTTTTTTCCTGCTTCGACTTGGGATTGAGGCGAAACTGGTGCACCTCGACCGGCAGCGGATAGTTGGCGCATTCGGCCAGCAACCGCCCGATCTCGCGCTGATCCATCACCAGCTTCATGAACACGGGCATCCGCTTGTATTGCTCGCCGGGGGGCAGCGTGGGCAGCGGATTGCCGTCGGCGTCGAGATAGCGGTTCTCGTCCAACGGGCGCTCGATGGTCGGGTCCGGCGGCGGTGCCGGCGGGGTCATGGCCGCGCCACTCGGCGCGGCGTTGGCCAAGGTCTCAATGTGTCCCGGGGCCTTCCCCTCGGCGAACTTCTCGGCCGCCTCCTTGCCGATCGACAACTCCTCGATGATCTTGACCCGCGAGTTGTATTGCGTGCCCTCGTTCGTCTTGCGGATGATGTTCAACAGCGCCTTGAATACCCACAGATCTTCCTGCCGTTGCCAGACGGCCTGCGACGTAGGGACGCTGCCGGTCATCGCGAGCATTTCGCGCACGTCGTCCTGGCTCTCGCTGTCCCACACGACTTTGTACTGGGCCATCCTCGATTGATCGTCGCCGTCGCTGCGGCCCGTCATGGCGTCCGGCGCGGGGGCCTCGACGATTTCGCGCAGCCGCGGGAATTCATTGTTGATGACATTGTTCTGATAGAAGGCGCGGTCGTTCTGCGGGATCTCGCTGCCCGGCTTGGCGTCGGCGATTCGCTGGGCAAACTCGTCGCCCATCACGTCGATGGGCCAATCGAGCACCTTCTGCTGATCGTCGTACACGGCCTGCCAGGCGGCCCGCACCTTTTCGCGCTCCTGTTGCGTGAGCTCCGCCAGCGACGCCGTCCAATCGGCATTGGGGGGCGTCTCGCCGTTGAGGATGCCTACCAGGGAATCGTACTTGCCCGTCACCGTGCCTTTGTGCGTCTGGTACTCCTGCGACAGGCTCCCGCTGGCTTTCATCCAGCCGACCAGCCCGGCGACGATCACGACGACGCACAGCAACCAGAAATGGTACTTCTGCACGTAGCCCAGGACGACCTTGACTTGATCCATGCTATTGTCCCCCCACCGCGGTCAACGCGGCGTCGGCCTGCGCTTTGTTTTCCTCGCGCTCGCTGATCGTGGTCGGCGACCAGGCAAACTGCAAAGTGAAATGCCACACCTTCACGGGGATCTTCTCTCCCGTCGTGCGGTCCTCGATCGTCTCGTCCTTTAAGGTGACGTCGTCGGTGAGGATCACCGGATGGCTGATCCCCAAGTCCGAGACGGGCACGGTCGTGGGATTGCCGCTCCGATCAAGCACCTGAACCTCCTTCTCGCGGAGGTTTTCGACCAGCGTATCGCGCACGAAAGCCGCGCCGAACCGCCGACGGTCTTCGTTGTGATAGTGATACCCCCGCAGCTCGATCACCCAGCCGGGACCCGTGGGGCCCGTATCCGGCGTTCCGCCGGGAGGCGCCCCCGGCCCAGGTCCGGCCCCGTTGGCTGCCGCCCCGAAAGGATCCGCCGACTCGGGCGGCACGCCCTGGCCATCCGGCGAAGCTGTGTCCGCACCGCCCGCGCTGCCGGGCGCCTGCTCGGCCTGCTTGGCCGCTTGAATGCGTTCACCGATCCCCGAGGAATACCACGTGGCCAGATCCGGGTACCATTCGCAATCGAGCCCCGTGATATGGATTTCTTCGCGCTGGCCGATTTCTTCAGGACGCTCGCCCGGCGGATCCGACGGCAGGCACTGGTTCAGCGCGGCGATCAACTCGAGCCACAAGAAGCGTCCCTCGACGTTGCTGACCAGGCCCTCGCCGATCGCATGAATCTCTTCGAATTTCGCCTTTTGGGCCTCGTAGTCGCTGCGCGCGCTGCTGGCCATGCTGGATGCCTGATCGGCGGCGCTTGAGGCCGCGGAGAACCTCTCGGGGTGCACCGAGTTCCAGGCCCGCCAGTGCCCCAGGAAGTTGATCGTGATGCCCAACAGCAACATGGCCACCATCGCCACGGCCCACGGCTTCTTCTCCCGGATCATCCGGTCGGTGAGAATCTCCGGCGGCAGCAGGTTCGTCGACAGGCTCGACTTGTCCATCCCCTGTAGCGCCAGTCCGTAGCACACCGGGAAGCTGAGCAGGTTGCTCTTGAAGGCCGGCGCGTCGACCACGGTCGGGCCATTCAGCCCGCGATAGCCTTTCACCTCGGCCACGTTCTGGCCCAGGTTCTGCGACAGGTACTTCTGCAGCCCGGGCAGTTTCATGGCATTGCCCAGGGCGATCACGCGGCCGATCTTGGCGTCGCGATCGATGCTGGTGAAGTAGCCGATCGACCGCTGAATTTGCGTCAACAGGTCGTTGAACACGGGCCGCATGGCCTGAAACACGGCCTTGGGATCTTCGGCCTGCGAAGCGTTCTTCTTCAGATGTTCGGCCTTGGCGAACGTGAGCCGCAGCTCCTTGGTCAGCGCCTTGGTGAAATGGCTCCCGCCCAGGGCGATGCTCCGCTGCCAGACGCGGTACCCGTTGGTGATCACCAGGTCCGTGGTGTCGGTTCCCAGCGAGATGACGACGATTGACTCGGGCGGATTCTCCGGGTCGTACTCTTCGGCCGGAGGCAAATCGTTCATCTGGTCGAAGACGGTGAAGTTGTAGATCGCCAGCGGCGTGAGCTGCACGATATCGACTTCGATGCCGGCGTCGTCGAACGGCTTGAGGGCCCGTTCGGCCTGGTCGCGCTTCATGGCGAACAAGCCGACTTCGGTTTCCAGGGCGAAGCCGTCTTCTTCGCTGCCCCCCTGCATTTGCTGGTAATCCCAGACCACGTCTTCCAGCGCAAAGGGAATTTGTTGCCTGGCTTCGTATTTGACGATGTCGGGAATCTTTTTCGACTCGACCGGGGGCAGCTTGATAAACCGCGCCAGGCCGCTCTGGCCCGAGACGGAAATGGCCACCTTGTCGCCGCGCACGGTGTTGCGCGACAGAAACAGCTCGAGTGCCTCGCGCACCAGCTCGGCGGGGTCGGCGTCGGGCTGGCTGAGAATCTTCGGGTACTCGATGTAATCGAAGGCGTCGGCAACGATTACGTCGTCGGTCTCGCCGGGCTGGCAGCGCAGCGCTTTGACCGCGCATTGCCCGATATCGATACCCCAAACGGCGCCACTTTTCGCCATTGCGTTAGCCCTGTTCCACGCGAACGCTATCGAGCGGATGGCTGCACGCCCGCCGCTCGCAACCCTGTGATTCGAGTGAATGCTGGAGAGATGATCCCACCAGGGTTGTCCAACTCCTCATGAACATTCAATTTAGACCCGCGCGGGGTGCAATGTCAAACAACGGTTCCCACCCGGCCGAACCCCCCGCCTACCTGTGTGACGGCCGCGCCCCGATGCTCCGGGCTCCACTGGCCCCGATGCCCCCTGTCTGGCGGCGGGATGTCGTTGCTCGCAAATCGGTATACCTGTATAATTTGCGATTCCTCGCGCTTGGCCCTTCAGGCCACTAGCGTAGCTGGCCGGCGAAGCGCGAAACCGGGACTTTACAGCAAGTCAGGCGCTCGCCCATCTCAAGAGGCGGACGAGGCTCGGCCGCGCGCTTCCAGTCGCTGCGGCCCCTCGAGGGGCACCCTGGCGGAAACGGCACACGAAACAATCGCATGGTAAATCGTAATCTGATTCGCGGCTTGGATCCCAAACCCGAGGAATGGGAGGAAGAACTGGCCAAGGCCATGGGCGGCACGGCCACTGAGGAACTCGACTGGGGCGGCGGCGAACTGTCGGTCAACAAGATCGTCGAGGGCCGCATCCTCCGCGTCGACAACGAGTTCGTCCTGGTCGACGTCGGCTACAAGAGCGAAGGCGTCATCCCGCGCAACGAGTGGGAAGAGGAAGACGAACCGCCCGAGGAAGGCAACACCGTCAAGGTGCTCGTCGAGGAAGTCGAGGACGTCTTCGGCCGCCACGAAGACTCGCGCGGCATGATCACCCTGAGCAAGCGCAAGGCCGAGAAGATCGAGGCCTGGCTCAAGGTGATGGAAACGGTGCACGAAAACGACATCGTCACCGGCACCGTGACCCGCAAGATCAAAGGCGGCCTGCTGGTCGACATCGGCGTCAACGTGTTTCTGCCGGCCAGCCAGGTCGACATTCGCCGCCCGGCGGACATCGGCGACTACATCGGCCGGACGATCCAGTGCGTGGTGCTCAAGATCGACGACGCGCGGCGCAACATCGTCGTCAGCCGCCGGGCGCTGATCGAGGCCGAGCGCGCCGAGAAAAAGTCCCAACTGCTCTCCACGCTCGAAGTGGGCCAGTTGCGCAAGGGCGTCGTCAAGAACATCGCCGAGTTCGGTGCCTTCGTGGACCTGGGCGGCATCGACGGCCTGCTGCACATCACCGACATGAGCTGGGGCCGCATCGGGCATCCGTCCGAGATGGTCTCCATCGACCAGGAGATCGAGGTCCAGATCCTCAACGTCGACCGCGAGAAGGAAAAGATCGCCCTGGGCCTGAAGCAGAAGACGCCCAGCCCGTGGGAGAACGTCGAGGACAAGTACCCGGTCGGCTCGGTCGTGCACGGCGTGGTCGTCAACGTGATGAGCTACGGGGCCTTCGTGAAGCTCGAAGAAGGCATCGAGGGCCTGGTGCACATCAGCGAAATGTCCTGGACCAAGCGGATCAGCCATCCCAACGAGTTGGTGCACATCGACGACGAAATCGACGTCGTGGTGCTCAACATCGACAAGAACAAGCAGGAGATCTCGCTCGGCATGAAGCAGACCCAGGCCAACCCCTGGGACAAGGTGGCCGAGCGCTATCCGCCCGGCACGATGGTCAACGGCACCGTGCGCAACCTGACCAACTACGGTGCCTTCATCGAGATCGAAGAGGGCATCGACGGCCTGCTGCACGTCAGCGACATGTCGTGGACCCGCAAGATCAGCCACCCCAGCGAAGTCGTGGAAAAGGGCCAGCAGGTCGACTGCAAGGTGCTTTCGGTCGACCAGCAGCGGCGGCGGATCGCCCTGGGACTCAAGCAGCTCGAGGAAGATCCCTGGGCCAGCGACATTCCCAGCAAGTATCAGCCGGGCCAGCTCGTGACCGGCACGGTCACGAAAATCACCAACTTCGGCGTGTTCGTCGGGCTCGAGAACGGGCTGGAAGGCCTGCTGCATATCTCGGAGCTGGCCGACCACAAGGTCGAGAACGCCGAAGAGATCGTCAAGGTCGGCGACGAGATCGAGGTGAAGATCCTGCGCGTCGACGCGGCCGAGCGCAAGATCGGCCTGTCGCGCAAGCGGGTCGACTGGAAGGAAGAAGACGTTGAGAAAGCCGATGCCGAATCGGGCGCCTCGGCGGCCAAGTCGGCTTCCAGCCCGCCGCCCTCGGAGCTCAAAGGCGGCGTCGGCGGCGACTCCGGCCCGCTGATCAAGTAGCGTCAAGCGCAACAAACTTGAGATATCGCACGACCCCGCGGGGTAAGTCCTCGCGGGGTCGTTTTCGTGCTAGGCCCGGCGATTGGCATGACCGGAAGATCGATGTACTTCCTGGGCGTCAAGCCTCCGCCGCGGACGGCGCCAGCGCAGGCCCTGCCCGGGCGGCGCGCGGCGGCGGCACGGCCGCTTTCTCCGGCGCAACCTGCACAGCAGCTTTCTGCGGCGCGCCGGCGAGGCACATGCCGGCACTACGCCGGGCACAATGCGAACTTTCGTTTCGCCGCGCGGGTCGTGATCCGTGGGGCCGCTTTTTTCGGCACACCGCGAACGCACCTCACATTCGTCTCACCTCGTCGCGCGGCACGCGACGTGCAGAAAGTCTTTCGTAGACGACGATAGTGAAGTTGTTCCAAACAACGCAGTCCAGGGCATGGCTACCGAATGGGTATGACTACGACACGACGACGACAAACATCCGCCGTGCAGACGCCGCTGGAGACCTATCTCCGCGAGATCAACGAGACGTCGCTGCTGACGGCCCAGGACGAACAAGAACTGGCCACCGCCATCGGCAACGGCGACATCCGCGCCCGCGACCGTATGGTCCGCGCCAACCTGCGGCTGGTGGTCAACATCGCCCGGGGCTACACCGGCAAGGGCCTGAGCCTGCAGGACCTGATCGAAGAAGGCAACCTCGGCCTACTACGCGCGGTCGAGGGGTTCGATCCCGGCGTCGGCACCCGCTTCAGCACCTACGCCAGCTACTGGATCAAGCAGTCGATCAAACGGGCCCTGATCAACACGGCCAAGACGATCCGCATTCCGGCCTACATGGTCGAACTGCTCAGCAAGTGGCGTCGGGCCACGGCGCGGCTGGCCGAAGAGTTGGGACGCACGCCCACGCCCGAGGAAGTGGCCCGCGTGTTGGGCTTGCCCAAGAAGAAGCTGCCGATCATCAAGAAGGCCATCCGCATCTACAACTCCACGCCGCAGACCGACCAATCGGAAACCGGCTGGTCGCTCGGCGAGATGGTGATGGACGAGCGGCTCAAGAGCCCCGACGAGGAGCTGGTCGACAGCGACAACCTGGTCCACGTGATGCAGATGCTCGAGACCATGGACCCCCGCGAGGCCACGGTGCTGCGGATGCGGTTCGGCCTCGAGGACCATGAGCCCAAAACGCTCAAAGAGATCGGCGAGGCGCTAGGCCTGACCCGCGAACGGGTCCGCCAGATCGAAACCGAAGCCTTGGGCAAGCTGGCCGTCAGCCTGCAAGGCGGCCCCTCCTAAGCGGTTAGCGGCGGGGCGCGTCCTGCGGATTGTCCTTCTGGCTGCTATCAGCGGCATCAGGTTTGCACTAGCGATCTGCCCAGGCGACACCAGCGGTGTCTCAAAGGAGGGCAGATCGATGAAACGTTTGACCAAAGCGGCAGTTGCGCTCGCAGTCGTGGGTTGTTTCACCTGCGCAACACCTGTCGTCAAAGCGGCCACACCCGGCGTGGCGGCCACCTATCGTTCGACCGGCACCGGGCTGGCTGTCACGCCCGTGCGGGGCTACTACGGTTACGGCTACGGCTATCGCTCGTACTACCGACCGTATGCCCGCGGCTTCGACTATCGCTACGGCTACCGTCCGTACTACCGGGGCTACAACGCGTTTCGACCGTACTACGGCTACTACGGCCGCGTGCCCTACTACGGGGCGGGCAGCACGTTCAGCTACCCCTTCGGCGGCTACCGCTACCCGATCTACACGCCGCGGTACTACGGTTACGGCTATCGCTGGTGATTCCGACGACGGCTCAGCCGGCCTAGCGTGCCACGCCGACGAAGAAGCTGACGTTCTGGATCAGGTCGCCCTCGGCGTGTTTGACAGGCACGGCAAAGTCGACCGCGATCGGCGCTGCGCTGATCGCGGGAATCGTCACGCGAATGCCTGCGCCCGGGGCGATGCGGAACTCATCCCAAGTCATTGCGACGCTCTCCTCGACGGTGCCGAAGTCGACGAAGGCCACCATCTTGAGCATGTCGTCTGCCGTAACCGGGAACATGTACTCCACCGAGTTCAAGAACTGAAAGTCACCACCCACGATGGCGGATTCGCCGGGTTCAGTTAGGCTGTCCTGCCGTGGCGATGCACCGCGGAACTGGAAACCGCGGAGGGTCGAGAAGCCACCGGCAAAGAACCGTTCGTAGACCGGCGTGTCCGACCCGGCGAAGCCGAGCTGGTTGTAGTAACTCAGGGTGTGGCGTCCCGTACCGTCGGGGCGCTGCCGCAACAGCCAGTGCTGCTGGAAGTTCAGCGCGAACCAGGGGTACTGGAAAGTGCCTTCAAAGTACTCGAACGTCGTGGTGATGTAGTGGCCCTCGGTCGGCAGGAACGTGCTGTCCCGAGTGTCGTGTGCGAGCGATCCCCGTGCGCTGTACAGTTGCGTGCGCCCCGCGGCCTCATCCAGATCGGGCACGCCCTCAGGATTAAAACTGCTTGCCGGCAACAGCACGTCTTCGGCACGCAGACCCAGGCTGCCGGAGAAGTCGGGCGTGAACTGGTATCCCAGCGTGACGCGGCCGCCCAGGCGCTGTTCGGTCCAGTTCAGGTAAATCCGGTTGAAGTAGTATCCGCTGAGGCCGAAGCTCACCGGCGTGTCGAACAGAAACGGCTCGGAGAAGTTGAACAGGTAGCGCTGCACCTCGGTACCGGGGGCCGCTTCGATCCGCAGCTTCTGGCCGGCACCGCGGAACGCGCGGCCGGAGCGGAAGTCTTCCCAGCTCGTGGGCCAGCGGCGCCAGTCGAAGTTCTGCTCGTCCAGCACGATCGAGCCCACCAGACCGGCGTTGGAGTTGACGCCCGCACCGAGCATGAACCGGCCGGTCTGGCCTTCGCTGGCCACGACGTCGATCGGCAGGCTGGGCTGCGTGCCCGGCATGCCATCGGGGCCCAGGAAGTTGCCCGGCGGGGTCACTTCCGGAGCCGAACCGAAGTCGCGCGGCGTATAGCCGCCCGAGGGCGGAATTGTGTCGTTGGAGAGTGGATCCTGGGCCGGCTCGGCGTACTGCGCCGGAGTGACCTGGCCGCCGGGGCCCGGCTGCACGGGCGCGTCGTAACGTG
>ERZ869936.187-NODE-187-length-75302-cov-8.077518_pt1 | contig 75302 bp, 60 predicted proteins | sample MGYA00520876_ERZ869936 | MGnify/ENA primary metagenome ERZ869936 (study PRJEB32218, sample SAMN09650985) | biofilter metagenome | isolation source: enrty point of leading RO module | place: Saudi Arabia: Thuwal, RO plant located on Red Sea | collected 2016-02-17 ... | reverse complement strand
AAGGAGCAACGAGCCCTTCATCCATCCCCATCCGGAGCCACCGGCGACGGCGCGTTCTTCGTCGTATTCGCTCGCAAACAAACACTGACGCGCCGTCGCCGGTGGCTCCGGGCTAAACGGACTCGATCCGCCTCACGAACGACCATTGCTGTCGACGCTTCCGTTCCTTCACCGGATTCTGTTCGACGTACTCGATGGCGGCGCGAATGTGCTCATCGTCTTCCAAGAACACTTTCCAGAGTCCTTCCTGCCATAGCGACGGGACCTTGCCGTTCCGCGCGAATGCGGCCATCGGGTGCCGGCCCTCGCGATGGAGCTGCTTGGTGGCCTCGCCCTTGAGCAGGATGCAAACCTGCTCCATCGAAAAGCGATGTCGGCGAACCACGAGGTGCACATGCTCCGGAAGGATTGAGCATGCCAGGATCGTGAACTTGCTCTTGCGCACCGCGTTGCCGAACCCAACGCCCACCGCATGCCCTTGCACTCCCGTCAGACGCACCGGCGGATAGCGCAAGCTCTCAACCGCTCGCTTGCGCCATTTCTCGAGCTCCGCCCGCTCGACGCTCTTGAGCTGACCCCGCGTCGCTTTGCCGTGACGTGCCAACTCCCACGACGCTACAAACTCCGACCACGAGCCCCGCGGATCGTTCGGCAGCCAGAATCCATACACGCCCCAAATCACATGGCACGCGCGGATCATCCCGCCGTCTCCCATGCATGGTTTAGCCCGGAGCCAACGGCGACGGCGCGTTCTTCTTCGGCCCCATGTACAAAGAAACGCTGACGCGCCGTCGCCGTTGGCTCCGGGCCAAACGACCCTACTTCGGATCCAAGTTCTTCTTGAGATCCTCGGGCGTGACGCTCGATGCGACGCCGTCCTCGGGCACTTCGACGCCGGCGGACCAGAGTAGGGCGTTGAGGACGAGCTTGCGGAAGTCGTCGTTGCCCCAGTTGGCATGACGGTGGCCGCCGGTAAAGCCGAAGCCACGGCCGCCGTCGGGACGCTCGAGGGCCCAAGCCACGATCTCTTCGCGGCCCGGGTGCTTCGCGGCCGCGTCGGTGCGACGCGTGCGGTCCGGCGGGGTGGCCACAAGCAACGGCTTGATGCCGCTCTTGCCCTCGGGGAAGCGGATGTTGTAGTACCACTCGTCGTTGATCGTAAACGGCTCCACGCCCCGCGTGATCGGGTGCTCCGGTAGCTTCGAAAACTCGGCGTCCCAATGCGGGTTGATCGAGAAACCTGTTTCGTAGTAGCCGCCAATCCAATTGCTCAACTCGGGTCCGCCCTTTTCCTTGGGCACTTCGACCGCGTAGTGCGCACAGCAAAGGCCCACGCCGCGCTTGATCAACTGATCGATCTCGGCCAGGCGGTTGCGCTGGATCACCGGGTGGCGTCCGCCGCCGTCCATGTAGAGCAGGATCGCGTCGGCATTGTCGAACGCCGTGGGGTCGGCCGGCCAGCCGTTGTAGTAGGCCGTGGCCACGACGCCGGGCACTTCGTCGAGACACTGCTTCAGCAGGGCCGTGCCCGCGTTGAACTCGTGATCGCCCGGGGCATGGCTGGGCGTGCCGGCCACCATCACGATCTTCTTGCGACCGTCCTCCAACCTGGTGCGCTTGAGCCGGATGTCCTTGAACTGCACAGTCATCGGCGGACCGGCGTGCAATTGCAGGGCCAGGATGCCGCTTTCGGCCCGCTTGTCCGCCTGGTTGTCGATCACTTCGGCCGTGATCTTGCCATTGATCTTGTGGATCAGGTGATTGCCCTGGGCGATGATTTCGTAGTCGTTCCAGTCTTCCTTCTTGATATTGGCTTGCAGCTCTTTCGAGTCGCTGACCTGCTCGGCGTCCTTCGTGCCATCGGGCCCGATCGTGACCTTCTGGCCGCGCTGGGCGAGAATGCCGCGGCCTTTCTCCTCGTAGAGGATGCCCGAGAACGTGTCGCCGGCCTCGAAGTCGCCCTGGTAGCCGGAGACGACAAAGTCGTCGACCTCTTTGCTGCGGTACTGGATGCCCGAGTTGCCGCCCACGATCTTGTACTTCAGCCGCAGCACGAAGTCATCGACCGGCGCATCGCGCCAAATGATGAACGTGTTCCCCTTGGTCGGGTTCTCTTTGGTCGTGCGGCCGGTGATCGCGCCGTCCTCCACGCTCCAGAACTCGGGCTTGCCTTCCCAGCCGTCGAGGTCCTTGCCGTTGAAGATCGGCTTGAAGCCGGCCTCGTCGTCGGCGTGCACAGCCCGTGCGGCGGCGAGCGCCACGCACAACGACAGCAATCCAAGCAGCAGGGCAGGGGGGCCGAATCGGCGCATGGCGGGAACCTCTCGTGGCGGATAGATGGTGGGTTGGCTTGCCGGCTATTTTAGCCCCAGTTTAGCCCGGAGCCAGCGGCGACGGCGCGTCTTTGCGGGGGCGATTCCAGAGAAAAACGCGCCGTCGCCGCTGGCTCCGGGCTAAGCGGTATTGGAAACGGCTCAGGAAACCGTCTCGTACGTTTCCGGGGGCGTGAAGTCGAAGTTGCGGCTCTGGCTGAAAAACTTCAACGGGTTCTCGTACACGACCCGCCGGATCAAGCTTTCCGGGTGACCGCGGAGCCGCATGGCCAGGATAAAGTCGGGCACGGCCGTCGGCTTCGAGGGGCCCCAGTCGCCGGCCGAGTTGACCAGCAGCCGCTCGGGGCCGTACATCTCGACCATGTCGACCGCCCGCTGGGGCGTGCACTTGCTCACCGGATAGAGCGTCATGCCGGCCCAGTAACCTTCGTCGAGCACGGGCCGAATCGTGTGCTCCTCCACGTGGTCGACCAGCACGCGGCTGCGGTCGATGCGGCTGTCATCGCCGAGCATGTCGAGAATCATCCGCGTGCCCTGGTACTTATCCTCCAGGTGCGGCGTGTGAATCAGAATCTGCTCGTCGGTCTTGGCCGCCAGGTCCAGGTGCTCGAGAAAAATCGTCGCTTCGTTCTTGGTGTTCTTGTTCAAGCCAATCTCGCCGATGCCCAGCACGCCGGGCCGATCAAGAAACTCGGGGATCATGGCGATCACTTCCCGCGAGAGCTTGACGTTCTCGGCTTCCTTGGCGTTGATGCACAGCCAGGTGTAGTGCTGCACCCGGTACCAACCGGCGCGCTTCGACTCGAACTCGATCAACTGCCGGAAGTAGTCGCGAAAGCCGTCTACGCTGCCGCGGTCGAACCCGGCCCAAAACGCCGGCTCGCTCACGGCGACGCAGCCCATCCTGGCCAGCGTCTCGTAGTCGTCGGTCACGCGCGAGACCATGTGAATGTGCGGATCGATATAGTACATGGCAGCTTGGAGCCGGCTATCGGGTAGGACGGAACGTGGCGAGCCAATTGGCTTCGTACGGCCGCGAGAACAGCAACTGGATCTTCTCGGCCCGCTGCTCGTCGCCGCCGGCCAGAATCTCGAGGGCCTGGCGAATCTTCATCAGCCGGGGGTCGTCGTCGACCGCGCCCTCGGCGCGTTCGATGCGATCCAGCGACGCGGCCACTTGCAGCAGGCGGGCGCGGATCTCGAGAAACTCGCGGTCCAGCACTTCGGGGGCATCGAGCGGAATCGGCATGGCCGCGTCTCTCCAGGCGGGTCAGCGTGCGGGGACCCTTTGAGTGTCTCCGCCTCATCGAGCGAAATCAAGCAGCCCTCGCGCCGCCGCAAAACGGCAACGCGGCGCCTAGTACGGCACTTCGCGCACCGCGCCGCGCGGCTTGCGCAAGTCCCTGGGCGTTTCGCTGCCGGGCATCACGCGCTGCACGCCGTTGGGCAGCCGGGGACGAAAGTCGGAAGGATCGGCAAACTTGCCCAGGTTCACCGCCGATTGCTCGCGCTCGTAGCCCATGTAGCGGAGGAACTCGGCCAGGCCAATCGTACGCACCCCTAACCGGTCGGCCTCGCCGCGCAGGTCGGTCCAACCCTGCACGTTGCCGCCTTCACTCTGGGGACGCTCGCCTTCGACCAGGTACTTCGTATGAATCGAAAGCTCGCCCGTCTTGCCGCCGTCGAGACCCGCCTCGGCGTCGATCACGCCGCCGTTCAGCGCGATCAGGTCGCGCAGCCGCTCGCGATCGTCCTCGCCGTCGCCGTCGATGTCCATCAGGCCGGCCAGCGCGAAGTGTTCGCGGTGCCCGGCTTCCCACACGATCGAAAATACGTTGTCGCCGGGCATGATCGGATCCGACAGATCGTCTTCGACGATGCGGGCCTCGGAATGATGGTCGTCGAGCAGGCGAATCACTTCGAGCTTGGCCTTGGGTTCGGTGCGGTTAGGATTGCCCTCGTCGTGACCCACGACGACGAAAGTGGTCTGCGTCTTGAGTCCGTCGGCCGAGCCGATGTCGAGCCACGCCAATCGCGACCGCTGGCTGACGCGGGTCACTTTGCCGTCGGGATACTCGCTGGCTTCGCGCTCGCGCTGTTCCTTGTTTTGCAGGTCGATTCGCAGCGACTCGCTGCGGCCGAGTTCCTTGGAGAGCGAAGCGATGCGCTCGCCCGAGGTGCGCGACTCCTGCTCGGCCTGGGCCTGCGTCGATTCGAACTGCTTGCGGATGGCGTCCATCTGCTGGGTGAGTCGTCCGCGGTCTTCGCCGAACTTGCCGCGCTCGCTCTCCAGGTCGGCGGCCGTTTCGTCGAGCTTGGTCTTGTATTGGGCCACTTCGTCTTCGGCGGCCAGATCGTTGGCGGCCAGCTTGTCGCGCAGGGCCTGGGCCTCGGCCGTCAATTCGGCTTTCTCGGCCTCGCTCTTGCGCACCTGGTCGGCCAGCCGCGCAACCAGAGCCCGGTAGTTCTGCTCGGAGTCGGGCAGGCCTTCGCCGTGGGTTTCCAGATCCTTGTTCGCGGCCTCTTCAATCGCTTCGATCTGGTCGGTCTGGGCCGCCCCGATCACGGTCTTGATGCGATCGAATTCCGCCAGCGCCGTCTGGGCCGCCTGGTCGGCGCTCGACTTCTGTTCGGCCATGGCCTTGGCCTTTTCACGCTGTTCGGAGTAGCTGCTGAAAAACAGGTACGTGGTGACGATCAGAATGATCGTCAGCATCACGAACACGATCAGCGCCGCCTGCAAGCCTTGGTTCTCGCGAGCTGCCATCAAAGTTCTCCTGCGAAAGCGCGACCGCCGCCGGGGGTTAGCGCGCTTGAAGTGGGTTCGCTGCTGTTCCGTTCCAGCTCGGCCGGGGCCTCGATCGGGTCGCTGCGCGCCGAGCGTAAACTCGCAAGTGCATTGTAATTAGGCACTTTTTGAGTGTCAAACTTCCGCGGCCGGAGCGCGACGGCCGAATCTCGGCGGAAACACGCGATGCGGAAGCGTGTACCAGTAGGCACCAGCGGCGCTTACAGCGATTCGGGACTGCCGTCGTCGGGGCCGTGCGAGTGCCGGCGGATCGTGTCCCGCAGCCGCGCGGCGTCTTCGAAACGTTCCTCGCTGACCGCCAGTTCCAGTTCGGCCTGCAAGCGCGTCAGCGGGTTGTACGGCTCTTCGCCGCCGCTGCCGTCGGTCTTCTCGGCGATCTCGTCGCGCCACCGCTCGAGGTATACCAGTTCGCTGCAATTCTCGGCGTTGTGGGTCTGATCGTACTCGCGCAGAAAATCGCGAATGCCCTCGATCGCCGCGTCGATCGCCCCCAGGGCCGCCACCGAATCGCGCAACTGCAACAGCGGCGTGGCCACGGCCCGGGCGTGCATCATGGTTACGTAAGGGCGCCACTGATCGAATTGCAGCTTATCCTTCGTGTGCCTGGCAAACTGACGCACGAAGGCAAACAGCCGCAGGTTGCGGTTCGTGTCGCGGGCGCACAGCTCGAACCGCTCCAGGTGCCAGAAGCTGACGTAGCGGTGGTAGTACTGCACGCCCTCGCGCAGCAGGTTTTGGCAGTCTTCGGTTTCCAGCAGAAACGGCGGGCCATCGGGGTGCTCCGCGTCGTGCTTCTTCTGCTGCCGCTCGTAGTAGTCGAGCCAGGTGGAGCCGCCGGCGACCCGCTTGCCGTCGGGGCGCCCGTCGAATTCCATTTGCAGCAGTCCCAAGTCGATCCGCAGTTGGATCTTGTCGCGTCCGTCGTCTCCCTCGACGATCCGCACCGAGACCTTGTCGGGGTCGTAGTCCCAGCCGGAAAGCGAACTCGAGATATCCTTGGACACGCTTCACACTCCCAGAGAGGTGGAGAACTGCCGTCGCCGGCAACACCCCCGCCTGCTTGGCACGGAGTGTCAGTCTATCCGACAAGCCAAATCCGGGGGAGTGCAGCCCGCGGGCTCGCCGGACCCTCCGACCCGCGAAATCCGGGCAAAAAGCGGCCCCAAGGCGCAGCAGACCGCGTGAGGCGACTCTTGGAAAGGTGCGCTGTGCGGCGAGGCGATGCTTGCGGTACCGGGCCTACTCGTTGGCCTCGCGCACCACGGGCTCCATCACCTTCGTATTGCGCTCGACCGCCAGGACGATCGTCCGCTGCTCGGCGCCGTTGGCGGCGCTGGCGACCACGGGAATCACCTGCCGCTGGTTGGGCAAGCTCATCCGCACGGTAAACGTGCCGTCGGGCCGAATCTTCACCGGCTCACCCCGCAAGCTCACGTGCGTGCCGGGGTTGGTCACGCCGTAAACGATCATCTCGGCGTCGACCTCGAAGCGGAAATCGTGCGCCGCGGGCATCAGGCCGGGCGTGCCGGCGCCGTAACGCGTGACCATCGGCGAGCCCATCGGTCGCCGCAGCCGCTCTTCGAACAGCTCTTGCAGCTCCAGGCTGTTGTTGTCGGGCGAATAGCCGCCGCTCATGGCGTAGATCTTGTCGAAGTTCTCGGCCACGTCGGTCCAGTTTTCGTCGATCGCGTCGCTCGAGCCCGGCTCGGGCGTGGTCACGACGTTGGACCGCACCAGCGGAAAGAAGCGGCCCTCGCTGCCGATGTAGCCCAATTCGAGCCGGTAGCTGGCCGGCGAATTGTCGACGTGCACGTACCAGTTGTTCACGCCGCCGTGCACTTCGATGTCGCGCACCACGGTCTCGCTGGCACTGGCCGAGCCGCCGTCGTGCACTTCGAGCAGCCGCAGGTAGGGCTTGGCCGTGTGCCAGTCCTGACTCATCGCGGCCTGCACCCGCTCGACACTCTTGCGGCGCACTTCCCAGTAGACGTGCAACCAGTACGGATCGCGGACCATCACGACGATGCGTTCCTTGACGCGGCCGCCCTTGGCCTTGCCGTTGCGCGAGGCCAGGTTCTTGGTCTCTTCGAGCTTGGCCCGCACCTTGCTCAGATGACGCTGGACGCGGGCGCTGGCTTTGCGAGCCTGGGGGCTCTTGGTTTGCTGAGCAGTCTTGCCGGCCCGGCGGGCGGGTTTCTTGGAATTTGCCGTGGACGCTTGCGATTTGGTCGTTTTTCCGGCCTGGAGCAAAGCTTTGACCAGTTGGTCCTTCCGCATACTGTGCCAACCGCGAACGCCTCCGCGTTTCGCCATTTGCGCTAAATCTTTATGCGTATAGGACTTTAGAGCAGCTTGGGTCATCAATGGACTTACCTCCGCGTTCGCCAGTGCGCAGCGCTTCTCGTAAACGTTGCGCGAGGCAGCAAGTCGTGGTTGGAGCGTCGTCCTTGACTGGAGTTAACGCTCGAACCCTCTTGGGCAGTCCGTAGCCGCATTAGAGGTGACGCAAAAGGCAGCAACCCTAACGAGTTACGGCCGGTTGGTCGGATGTTGGTTTGGCGAAGAAGCGAAGCGTGCCAAGACCTCCCTGCAATCAAGTCGCCGGCCTGGGGGATGCCGCCGAAAGGTGATTGCTCAAAGCCCACTCCGCCAGGTGGGGTACTCTTCCCGTGGTCGGAAAAGCACATCAACCTCGCTCCTACGAGTCTACTCAAAACGACGCCAAAACGCAACGTCCCCCCGAAGGGGAGCAGGCCGCGCGGCACCCCTTGTGGTTGCTAGCTTTAGGCGCAGGCAACCCTGCGAAACTGCCCAAACCTTCCGACCGCCCGGTAGATACGCGCGTGGCGACGCTCTCGGGCGCCGAAACGCTCTCCGGCGGCGGCCGAGGGTCTCTTAATAACGCGTTTGACAAAAAGAGCTTATGGCCCGATAATGACTTTGTGAAAAAAAACACGAATTCTGCCCCCCAGCCCGTTGACCCCTTGCAAGCCTTCGATTAGATTGCGTGCCTTACGGGGTCGTAAGGGGCGTGTGGATACAGCTTTTTGCTGCCCACTTGGGGCAAGTTCGAGCTTCTTTCCGGGTCGTTTTCGGGGCCGCGAGAGATGGCACACGTGCCCGAGCCCGACGACGGCCGATCGCCGATGGCCATCGCCTTCGAATGGTCCGCGACGATCATGACCATCTCGCTGGAGATGGTCGTACCGGGGCTCTTGGGCTACTGGATCGATCAGAAGCTCGGAACGAAAGCGGTTTTTCTGCTGATGGGGTTTGCCATCGGCGGCACCTTGGCGGGCGCTCAACTGATGCGAATCGCCAAAACCAAGTCCGGCCCAAGGGACGGGCAATAGTAATGTCGAGCACGGGCAGCAATACCTTCTGGAGCAGGCTCGCCAGGCTGGGCGTGGCAGGCCAGGCCGCGCTCGTCTCGCTGGTGATCGCTGGTTTGGCCCTGATCACCGCCCCGATCGCCCAAGCCGTTTCCGGCACCATCGGCCTGGCCGCCGTGGGCGTGGCCGGCGGAGCCTGCTGGGTGGGAGCGCTGGCGGCGCTCCTGTTTGTCTCGCTGTTCCCGACGCCGCAAACCGCCCTGTACGGCCTGGCCGGCGGCATGTTCTTTCGCACGACGTTGCCGATGGTCGTGGGCGTGGTGCTGCACTTCAAAGTACCGGCCCTGGCCGATGCCGGCATGATCTTCTACCTGCTCGTGTTCTACATGGCCACGCTAGCGACCGAGACGCTGCTGCTGGTGGCGAAAATCCCGAACACCCCGAACCGCCGCAATCCGGCGAGTGACCCGAGCCATGGCTGACGACGGACAAGCCAAAGCAGAGCAGGCAGGCGCCCCTGGCGGCGAGGAAAGCCATGCGGCCGACGAGCACGCGCACGCCGCGGAGCACGAGCACGAACACGCCTCTCACGAGCACGCCGACGCGCACGGTCACGCACACGACCCGTTCGACAAGAACCACTTGATCGAGCACGTCAAGGACGCGACCTACTTCGACCTGCCGCGCATGCTGGGCGGCCACTGGGAAATTCCCCAGATCCGCGACATCGAGGAGCCCATCGCCACGATCGGCGTCGGCTTCAAACCGCTCGACGACCGCATCGAGCCGCTGGACGCGAAGATCACGAAGTTCATGGTGCTCGAGGTCGTGGCCGCGGTGATCATGATCGTGTTTTTCACGGCGCTCGCGCAGCGGCTGAAGAAGTCGACCGCACCCAAGGGACGGCTGACCAATTTGCTCGAGTCGATGGTCGTGTTCATTCGCGACGAAGTCGCCCGGCCGGCGATCGGACATCACGACGCCGAGAAGTTCCTGCCGTTTCTGCTGACGATCTTCTTCTTCGTGCTGACCTGCAACCTGCTGGGGCTGTTGCCCTGGGCCGGGTCGGCCACCGGAGCGCTGGCCACGACCGGGGCCCTGGCGTTTGCCACCTTTTGCACGGTCACCTTCGCCGGCATGGCCAAGTTGGGGCCGGTGAAGTTCTGGCTGGCGCAAGTGCCGCACATGGACCTGCCCAAGCCCATCGGCTTCTTGCTCAAGCCGATGATCTTTTTCATCGAGATCATGGGTCTGCTGATCAAGCACTTCATCTTGGCCATGCGTCTATTGGCCAACATGATGGCCGGCCACCTCGTGCTGGTCGTGATCCTGACGTTCATCGTCGCAGCCTCTTCGGCCGGAGCCGTCTGGTATGCGGTCACGCCGGCCAGCGTGCTGGGCGTGGTGGCCTTGAGCCTGCTCGAGTTGTTCGTCGCGTTTCTGCAAGCGTACATTTTCGCCTTTTTGTCGGCTTTGTTTATCGGCATGGCCGTGCATCCGCACTGACCGCGGGCGGCCTCACCCAAGCAAACTTTCCATCTACGTTGTATAGGAGATTCGATCCGTGAACCGATTCGTACGAATTGTGGCACTCTGCTTCGCAGTGATGTTGATCGCCTCGCCGGTCATGGCCCAAACGCCCGATCCGGAGCCAGGCGGCACCGGCGCGCACGCCTTGAACCTGGGTTCTGCGTTTGGCGCGGGCCTGGTGATCCTGGGTGCCGGTTTCGGCATCGGCAAGATCGGCTCGGCGGCCGTCGAGAGCATGGCCCGGCAGCCCGAGGTGGCCGGCAACGTGCAGACGGCGATGATCATTGCCGCGGCCCTGATCGAAGGTGCCACGTTCTTCGCGTTGATCGTTTGTATGTTGTTCAACACCCCGTAACGCACTTTGGCGTCGCGGCCCCCCACGGGGTCCCTAGACGCTCGATGAGGTAGCTATGAACTGGCTGCGGATGTTGATGTGCGTGATGCTGGTCGGAGCCGCGTGCGCCGTGGCCGCGCGTCCGGCCCGGGCCCAGGTGGAAGAAGCGGTCGAGCACGCCGAAGAGACCGCCGAGCACGCGGCCAGCACCGATCCGGCCGAGACCACGGGCCCCGATCCGCTCTCGTTCGATCCCGACCTGGCGATCTGGACGCTGGTGGTGTTCGTGATCCTGTTGATCGTGCTGGGCAAGTTCGCCTGGGGGCCGATCATCGAGGCGCTCGACCGCCGCGAGGAGACGGTGGCCAACCACATCTCCCAGGCCGAGCGCAATCACGAGCAGGCCCGGCTGCTGCTTTCGGAATACGAGCAGAAGCTGGCCAGTGCGGCAAACGAAGTGCGCGGCCTGCTCGAGGAGGCCCGGCGCGACGCCGAGCACACCAAGCAGGCCATTCTGGCCGAGGCCAAAGAGGGTGCCGAAGCCGAAAAGGCCCGGGCCCTGCGCGACATCGACGCCGCGGCCGACGCGGCGATGGAATCGCTGGCCCAGCGCAGCGCCGAGCTGGCCATCGATCTGGCCGGCAAGATCGTGCAAGCGCAGTTGTCGCGCGAGGATCACGCCCGGCTGATCCAGGAAGCCATGGCCCGCTTCCCGGCGGCCTCGGCAAGCCAGAACTGACCCGGGAAATCGCAGGACCCCCGCGATGATCGATTCGACGAAACAGGACAAGCCGCGAGCCGACGTCGGCGCCCAGAAGGTGGCCGCCGTCTACGCCAAGGCTTTCCTGGCCACGGCCGAAAAGTCGGGCCAGCTCGACCAAATGGTCGACGAGGTTCACTCCGTGGCCGACGTGCTGCGCGAGTATCCCCGGGCCGAAGAGTTGTTCGCCTCGGCCCTGGTGCCGCACGAAGAAAAGGTGCAGATGCTCGACCGCGTGTTCGGCTCGAAGGTCTCGCCCCAGGTGCTCGATTTTCTCAAAGTGCTGTCGCGCAACGGGCGGCTGGGCATCGTGCCCACCGTCTCGCTCGAACTGCAATCGCTTTACAACCAACTGCGCGGTCGGATCCGCGTCGATGTGCTCACCGCCAGTCCGATGGAAGCCGGCGTGTCGCGCAATCTGGAAAACTCGCTGCGGCAGATCCTGGGCGGAGAACCCCAGGTCGCGTCGTCGGTCGAGCCGGGCCTGATTGGCGGCGTCGTGCTCCGCGTCGGAGATACCGTTTACGATGGCTCGGTGGCCCGCCAACTGGAGCAGGTCCGCGAGCAAATGATCATGAGGACTGTCCATGAAATTCAGAGCCGACGAGATCGCTTCCGTCATTCAGGCGGAGATTGAAAACTACCGATCCCAGATCGACGTCCGCGAAGTCGGTCGCGTCCTCGAAGTGGGCGACGGCATCGCGCGCGTGTACGGGCTCTCGGGCGTGATGGCCGGCGAGATGGTCGAGTTCCCCGGCGGTATCATCGGGTTGGCCTTCAACCTCGAAGAGAACTCCGTGGGCGTGATCATTCTCGGCGACTACCTGCAGATCACCGAGGGCGACGAAGTCAAAAGCACCGGCAAGCTGCTGAGCGTGCCGGTGGGCGAGGCGGTCATCGGACGCGTGGTCGATCCGCTGGGCAACCCGCTCGATGGCAAGGGCCCGATCGTCACTTCGGATCGGCGCGAAGTGGAAACCGCCGCCCCCGGCGTGGCCGAGCGCCAGCCGGTGAAGCAGCCGTTGCAGACGGGCATCAAGGCCATCGACTCGATGACCCCCATCGGACGCGGCCAGCGCGAGCTGATCATCGGCGACCGCAAGACGGGCAAGACCGCCATCGGCGTCGACGCGATCATCAACCAGCGCGACAGCGGCGTAAAGTGCTTCTACGTCGCGGTCGGCCAGAAAGAATCGACCATCGCCGGCGTCATCGAAGTGCTGCGGGCCAAAGGTGCGATGGACTACACCACGGTCATCGTCGCCGGTGCCAGCGACCCGGCTCCGCTGCAATACGTGGCCCCCTACGCCGGCACGGCCATGGCCGAGTTCTTCATGTATAAGGGCGAGCACGCCCTGATTATTTACGACGACTTGTCGAAACAGGCCGCGGCCTATCGCCAGTTGTCGCTGTTGATGCGACGCCCGCCGGGACGCGAAGCCTATCCGGGCGACGTGTTTTATGCCCACAGCCGCCTGCTCGAGCGGTCGGCCAAGCTCAGCGACGCGTTGGGCGGTGGATCGCTCACCTCGCTGCCGATCATCGAAACGCTCGAAGGTGAGGTGTCGGCCTACATTCCCACCAACGTCATCTCGATTACCGACGGGCAGATCTACCTGCAGCCCGACTTGTTCTTCGCCGGTATTCGCCCGGCCATGAACGTGGGTATTTCAGTGTCGCGCGTGGGTGGCTCGGCCCAGATCAAGGCCATGCGCAAAGTGGCCGGCGGTTTGCGACTCGACCTGGCGGCCTTCCGCGAGTTGGAGGCGTTCGCGCAGTTGGGTACCGATCTCGACGCCGCCACGCAGGCCCGGCTCGACCGCGGCTATCGCATGGTCGAGGTGCTCAAGCAGGGCCAGTACGAACCTTTGAACGTGATCGACCAGGTGCTGATCATCTATGCCGGCACCCGCGGTCACTTGGACAAGATCCCCGCGGGCGAGGTGCCCGCGTGGGAGAAACAGTTCCTCACGTTCATGAACGACCAGAAGTCCGAAATCGTCGCCAAGATTCAAGAAGCCAAAGACTTGGACGAAGAGACCATGGCGGCCATCAACGCCGCCATCGGAGAATTCCAGCAACAATACGCCAGCCAGAAGGAAGCCACCGCCAGCGCCTAGCGGATGCGGCGGTCCTGGGGCTGGCCTCGAGAGGGAGGGACCAGCCATGAGCCAAGTTCCGCACGAACCGCACGAGGAAGAATATCCGGTACTGTCCGCCGACGTGCGGAATTGGGCCATGCTTTGCCACTTAAGCGCATTGCTGGCCTTCATTCCGCCCTTCGTGGGCGTGATCCTCGGGCCGCTGCTGCTGTGGCTGATCAAAGGCAAAGAACACCCGTACATCGACGAGCACGGAAAGGAATCGCTGAACTTCCAGATTTCAATCATCATCTACTCGATACTGCTCATACCGACCGTGTGTATCGGTATCGGCGTCGTGCTGTTGCCCGCGTTGTGGCTGGCCGATGCCGTGCTGATCATCATGGCGGCGATGAAAGCCAGCAACGGCGAGGCGTATCGATACCCGATGTGTATCCGGCTCGTTCAGTGAGCAGACGCATACCCCGGCTTTCACCGCCGGCTTGATCTCCTCGAACACGACAGACCATGGCCAAAGCCCGAGCCCTCGATAAACGCCGCAAGAGCATCCGCAACATCCGCAAGATCACGCGGACGATGGAGTTGATCGCGACCGCGCGGTTCAAGAAGGCCATGGACCGCGCCCACGCGGCCACGGCCTACACGCGCCGCATGACGCAACTCGTGGCCGACCTGGCCAACTCGGGTCTCGAAGTGAAGCATCCGCTCTTGGAACCCCGCGAGACGACCGACCGCGCCGTGTTGTTGGTGCTGACGGCCAATCGCGGCTTGTGCGGCGGCTACAACTCCAGCGTGTTGCGGGCCGGTTTTGCCCGCTACGTCGAGTTGCAGCAAGAGATTCCCAACTTGGAACTCGAGATCTCCGGCAAGCGTGGCATCGCCGCGGCCCGCTTCCGCGGCTACGTGCCCAGCACCACCTACACGCAGTTCGAAGACAGGCCCTCGTTCGAGGAAGTGAACGTGCTGGCCGAGCGCTACCTGGCCGAGTACTCCTCCGGCCAGCTCGATCGGCTCGACGTGGCTTACATGCAGTTCGAGAACGTCAGCCGGCAGTCCGTCGTCGTCGAGACACTGCTGCCGCTGGGCTCGCTCGGCGAAGAGCCGGCCGAGGAGAACAAATCGCAACTGCAGTACGAGTTTCTGCCCTCGGCCGAGAGCATTCTCGAAGAGGTCGTGCCGACCAGCTTCAAGGTGAAGCTCTTCAAGTGCCTGCTCGACGCGGCCGTGAGCGAACAGGTGGCCCGCATGGTCGCCATGAAGGCCGCCACCAAGGCCGCGGGCGATCGCATTCGCCAGTTGTCGATGGCCTACAACCGAGCCCGGCAGACGCAGATCACCGGCGAGATCATGGAAATCATCGGCGGCGTCGAGGCCCTCAACAACTAGCTCCCCCGAGAGACCGAACTTCAGGCCCCGCGCCTCACGAAATAACCTCCCGCAGCATCCAACGACGCGAGAAACCATGGCAACTTCCACGAATCACCAGCCGTCCGCCGGAACGGTCGGCCACGTGACCCAGATCATCGGCTCGACGTTCGACGTCGAGTTTCCCGAGGATCGCCTGCCGGCGATCTACAACGCGGTGAAAGTCAGCGCCGAGCACAAGGGCGTGAAAGTCGACCTCACCGGCGAGGTGCAGCAGCACTTGGGCGGCGGACGCGTCCGTTGCGTGGCCCTGGGCTCGACCGACGGCATGGTCCGCGGCGAGGAGTGCATCGACACCGGGGCTCCGGTGAAAGTACCGGTGGGCGAAGCCACGCTGGGCCGGGTGTTTAACCTGATCGGCGAGCCGGTCGACGGCGGCGGTCCGGTCAATGCCCAGGAACACTGGTCGATCCACCGCGAGGCTCCCAAGCTGGCCGACCTGTCGACCAAAACCGAGCTGTTCGAAACCGGCATCAAGGTGATCGATCTGCTCACGCCGTTTGTCCGCGGTGGTAAGGCCGGTCTGTTCGGCGGTGCCGGACTGGGCAAGACCGTGATCCTCACCGAGTTGATCGCGCGGATCGCCAGTGCCCACGGCGGTTACTCGGTGTTTGCCGGCGTCGGCGAGCGGACCCGCGAAGGCACCGACCTGTGGCTCGAAATGCAGGAAGCCAAGATCGGCGACACGGGCCGCAACGTGATCGAGCAAACCTGCATGGTGTTCGGCCAGATGAACGAGCCGCCGGGAGCCCGCTTGCGGGTCGCGCTGTCGGCTTTGACGATGGCCGAATACTTCCGCGACAAGACCGGCGCCGACACGCTGCTGTTCATCGACAACATCTTCCGCTTCTCGCAGGCCGGTAGCGAGGTATCGGCCTTGCTGGGCCGCATGCCGTCGGCCGTGGGTTACCAGCCGACGCTGGCCACGGAAATGGGGGCCTTGCAGGAGCGGATCGCCTCGACCAACAACGGGGCCATCACCTCGGTGCAGGCCGTGTACGTGCCGGCCGACGACCCGACCGACCCGGCTCCCGCCGCGGCGTTCGGACAGCTCGACGCGTTTCTGTACCTCGAGCGTTCGATCACCGAGAAGGGTATCTACCCGGCCGTGGATCCGCTGGCCTCGTCCAGCCGCATTCTCGATCCGCAGTACGTGGGCGATCGGCATTACGATATTGCCCGCCGCGTGCAGACCACGCTGCAGCGCTACCGCGAACTGCAGGACATCATCGCCATTCTGGGCGTTGAAGAACTCAGCGAGCAGGACAAGCAGGTCGTGCACCGCGCCCGCCGCATGGAGCGGTTCCTGTCGCAGCCGTTCCTCGTGGCCGAGGTGTTCACCGGCAAACCGGGCGAAATCACGCCGCTGGAGGACACCATCCGCAGCTTCGAGGAAATCGCCGACGGCAAGTGGGACCATCTGCCCGAGCAGGCCTTCATGTACGTGGGCCCGATCGAGCAAGCCGAAGAGCAGGCCAAGAAAATGGCCGAGAAATCATAAGGGCGCGAGTCACCGATGGCACAGATCCAGTTGGTTGTCGTCACACCGGAGGAAACCGCGCTCGAAGCGGCCGTCGATTTTGTCGCCGTGCCGCTCGAAGACGGCGAACTCGGCGTCCTGCCCGGCCGGGCGCCGATGATCGGCCGGCTGGGCTACGGCGAAATGCGGCTCCGCTTCGGCAGCCAGGTCGATCGCTATTTCGTCGACGGCGGATTCGTGCAGATCGCCGACAACGTCGTGTCGGTGCTCACCAGCCGCGCCGTTCCGGCGGCCAAGATCGATCGTGAAGCCGCCAGCAACCAATTGTCCGAGGCCCTGGCGCTGAAGCCCAACTCCGACGAGCTTTTCGAAAGCCGCGACAAGCTCGAATCGCAGGCCCGGGCACTGTTGCGCGTGGCCCGCGGCTAGCACGGTCGTTTTCCCGCCCGTGGCGTTTACCCCGCTTCGCAAAGCGATCGGCGGGCCTCCAGGTTAACGCTGCCCCGGCCCGACTTGCTACGATAGGCGTATCGTGCTCGCTCCTCTCTTGGCCGCTACGGGACGATTCGTTGAAGCAGCGCCTGTTCGTCCTTGCCCTGTTCGCCATCCTCACCGTCTGGCTGTTCGCTCCGGCCCTGAGCGGTGCGTACAGCTTCGTCTATCGCGATGCGGGCTACTACTACCATCCGCTGTTCGAATTCATCCGCAGTGAGTGGGGCGCGGGACGCTTCCCGCTGTGGAATCCGTACGAGAACACCGGCGTACCGTTGCTGGCGGAGAACACCTCCAGCGTGCTCTATCCCGGCAAGCTGCTGTTCGCCCTGCCGCTCGACTACATCTGGCTCTACAACGCCTACATCGTCGCGCACGTCGTACTGGCCGCGGGCGCCGCCTACGCGCTGGCCCGGCACCTGCGCACCTCGGTGCTGGCCGCGGCCATAGGTGCGCTGTCCTATGCCTTTTCCGCGAACGTTCTGTTCCAGACCTGCAACGTGATCTTCCTGGTCGGGGCGGCCTGGCTGCCGCTGGCCATTCTGCTGGCCGACCGCACGCTGCGACAAAGGCGCCCGGCCAGCTCGCTGGGACTTGGCGTCGTGCTGGCGCTGGTGGTGTTGGGGGGCGATCCGCACATGGCCTACAACATCGTCCTGCTCTGTGGGCTGTACGCCTTGTTGCTGTGGCTCGACGACCGGCGCGCCGCACGTGCCACGGGCCAGCCAGTTCGCTTAAGCGTGCTTACGGCGCGGCCGGTGCTTCTGGGCCTTTCGCTTGCCACGGCCGGCCTGTGTGCCGCGGTGCAGGTGCTGCCCACGCTCGAGGCCGGACCCTACAGCGCCCGCGCCAAGTACGATGCCCCGCGCAACATCTACGAGCTGGCCGAAACGCAGCTTACCGAGCCCGACGGCGACGACCGCCTGCCCTGGTACGCCGCTATGCTGGGTAGCGCCAAGCGGGGTCATCACAAGAAGGTCTACTACTTCAGCGTCGCTCCGTGGCGCGTCGCTGAGCTGTTTTGGCCGAACGTCACCGGGCGCGCCTTTCCCACCAACCGCCGCTGGCTGGCTGCGCTGCGATCTGAGTTCAACATCTGGGTACCTTCGCTCTACCTGGGACTCGCCCCGCTCGTGCTCGGACTCAGCGCCTGGAGCCTGCGCCGCCGGGCAGCCGTCGAAATCCAGTTTCTTTCCTGGATGGCGCTGTTGAGCGTGGTGGGAGGACTCGGCTCCTTCGGCGTGGCCTGGTTCGTGGGACAGGCTCTCGGAGAGACCGAAGGCTGGGGCGTCGGCGAAGAGGTGGGCGGCCTCTACTGGTGGCTCAACACGCTGCTGCCCAAGTATGTCCAGTTCCGCTATCCGGCCAAGCTGTGGGTGCCCGCCAGTTTGGCCTTGAGCATGCTGGCCGCGTGCGGCTGGCGCGATGCCTGGGAGTCGTCGCAGCGGCGCGTGCTGCTGTGGCTTGCGGGCACGAGCCTCGTCAGCATCGTGCTGGTGGCGGCCTTCCCCTTCGTCTGGCGGCCGTATGTCGAGCAGCGTGCCTCGACGCCCGAGTCCGATCGTTGGATGGGTCCGTTCGACTGGAGCGGCGCCGCCGGCGACGCCATGGGCGGACTGCAACACGCGGCACTCTTGGCACCGGCGCTACTGGCGATGGTTTGGGCCGGCCGCCGCCATCCGCGCTATCGCACGCTGATGCAGCTTGCCGTGCTGGGCATCACGGGGCTCGAGCTGGCCGTGGCGCAGGAGCCTCTGTTGAGATACGCCCCCAGCGACGACTGGCGCTACCAACCGCAAGTCGTGGACATGCTGCCCCCCGATCTAGCGCGGTACCGGGTGTACCACCAGGACGCCACGTTCGCTTCGTCTTGGAGCAAGATCCAGTCGCCCAACCGCTTCCAGGAATGGCTCCTGCGAAATCGAGACACGCTGTCGCCCAAGTTCAATCTGCGCTACCGCGTTGCACTGGTGGAGGTGCTTCAAGCGGTCGCGGGCCACGACTACACTCTCGTGCTCGACGCGGCCCGACTGCACAACTATCGCCGCAACAGGATCAACATTCCCGACCCCTCAGTCCTCGATCTGCTCGCCGCCAGGGCGGCCATCGTGCAACACGGTGCGACCTCCCAGATCGTGCACCCCAGAGTGGTCGCCGAAGGAATGTCGTTCGGCACGCGGCGCGACGCTCTTCCGCGGGCATGGATCGCGCACAACGTCGAAGTCATTCCCGAGTTTCACAGCCGCTCGCCGCGCGCAACGTTCAAGTTCACGCAGCAGTTTCTGTTTCCCGACCACCAGCCGCGCGACTGGCACACCGTCGCCGTCGTGGAAAGCGATACGCCCGTCGAGGTTGATCCCCCGGTCGAGGACGCCGAAACGTCGGAGACTTGCACGCTTGTCGACGTCGATCCCCAGCGCGTCGAGATCGAGGTCACGCTCGCCTCGCGCGGCCTGGTGATATTGGCCGACCAGTTTTATCCCGGTTGGGAACTCACCGTCGAGACCGACGGCGGGCCGCCGCGGCGCCATCCCATCCTGCGCACCAATCGCGTGCAGCGCGGCGCGGTCCTGCCGGCCGGCAAGCACCGTCTGGTCTACCGCTACCGGCCGAAAAGCGTGCTCTATGGGGCCATCATCAGCACCGTCAGCACGCTGGCGCTGCTCGTCGCAGGGGGCGTCTTCTGGTGGCGCGGCCGCTCGAAACCCTCACCGGCTGTTGAAGTGCCTGCCGACGGCTAGATCTGAAAGTTTACCTCGGCGTGGGCCGGTTCGCTTTCGCCCCGAATCCGTAGCTTCGGCTTCTCGAGCACCACCGTCGTGTTGGGCTGCACGCTGCGAGTGAGCCACACGCTGGAGCCGATCACCGAGTTGTGGCCGATCACCGTGTTGCCGCCCAGCACCGTGGCGTTGGCGTAGATCACCACGTTGTCTTCGATCGTCGGATGCCGCTTCTGGCCCCGCACCAGGTTACCGTTGCCGTCGGTGGCAAACGACAGCGCGCCCAACGTCACGCCCTGATAGAGCTTCACGTTGGCGCCGATCTCGCACGTCTCGCCGATCACCACACCCGTGCCGTGATCGATGAAGAAGTGCGGGCCGATCGTGGCGCCGGGGTGGATGTCGATGCCGGTCTTGGAGTGGGCCCACTCGGTCATCATCCGCGGGATCAGCGGCACCTCGAGCCGGAGCAGCACGTTGGCCAGGCGGTAGATCGTCACCGCTTCGAGCCCCGGATAGCAAAAGATGATCTCGTCGAGCGTTTTCACCGCCGGGTCGCCCGCGTGGGCCGCCTCGACGTCGAGCGCCAAGGCCTCGCGGATCTCGGGCAGCGACTCCAGAAACTGGATCGCCTTGGCCTGCCCCAGCGCCTCGTAGTCGTCCCCGTCGTTGCCGCAATCGTGCGACATGCCCGCGTCGTGCCGCAGGGCGCGGCCGATTTGCGTGGTCAGCTTGTCGTGCAGCCCGTCGATCAGGTCGCCCACGTGGTAGGTGACGTTGCCGGCGTGCAGCCCCTCGCGCCGCCGGTAGCCCGGGTAGATGATTTCCTTGAGGTCCTCGATCGCGTCGATGACGACCTTATAGTTGGGCAGGGGGCAGTGGCCCAGGTGGCTGATTTCGGTCAGTTGCGAGTAGGTGCCGACAATGCGCGCCGTGAGTTCCGGCAGTTGTTCCTTGCGGCGAAGATCCGAGGCCATGGCGATTGCTCCTGAACGCTTTCGCGTGTGCGCGGCGTTGGGCCAAAGAAGGAGAGAAACGAAACGTGTGCGGTACGGAGAAAGACGGAAGTGGTAGCCGTAATGGCTACTCCGTACACACGCAGCGACAACCGCGAGCCTGATATTTTGGGATCGTGGTCATTCGTTGGCACCCCGTCGCCGAACGTGGCCTGGAGGTCTCAAAAAAGGCTGGTCAGGTGGCCAGCGGCACCAGCCGATGACGCGACAGCTAGCGTGGCCTATTGCCGCTAATCGTAGGCGCCAAAAAGGGCAAAATCAAGATTCCTGGTCTAGTCTTCGGATGCGCTCGCCCCACGAGTTTAGGCAAAGCAGGGACGCGCGAAGCCACCCGATGGCAGCACCGCTACCGCGCGCGGTTTTCGCCGCTCGCCAAGGCAGGTCTTCCCCGGGGCTGGCTCGCTGCGGACGTCCTCGCGACTAGTCCTCTTCTTCTTCCTTGAGCACCGCCTTGTCGACGATCTCTTTCTGCACGTTGCCGGGCACCAGGTCGTACTTGGAAAACTCCATCGTGTAGCTGCCCTGGCCGCCGGTAATGCTCGACAGGCTGCGGGCATAGGTCGTCACCTCGGCCAGCGGCACTTCGGCGGTGACCGTTTGCAGGTCGGCCCCGGCCGAGTCCATGCCCAGCACGCGGCCGCGGCGGCCCGACATGTCGCTATTGATGTCGCCCAGCTTGTCGCCGGGCACGGTCACGTGCACGACCACGACCGGTTCCAGAATGCCGGGCCGGGCCTGCTGGAACACGTCGCGAAAGGCCATCGAGCCGGCCGTCTTGAACGCCGCTTCCGAGCTATCCACCGGGTGGTGCTTGCCGAAGTGCACTTCCACGCCCACGTTTTCCACCTGGTAGCCGGCGATCACGCCGCGGCCCAGCCGCTCCTTGAATCCCTTCTCGACCGCCGGCAGAAAGTTGTTGGGTATCGTGCCGCCCACGATCGAGTCGACCCACAGAAAGTTGTGCTCCGGGTCGTAGTGATACTCGCGCATGCTCGGAAAGCGTTCCTTCGTGCAGAACTCGGCCGGATCGGTCTCGGCCGGGAAGGGGAACATGCGAATGTGCACTTCGCCGAACTGGCCGCGGCCGCCGCTCTGCTTCTTGTGGCGGTAGCTGCCTTCGGCATTGGCCTGCACCGTCTCGCGATAGGGAATCTTCGGCTCTTTCGTGTCGACCTCGACCTTGTCGCGGCGCTTGAGTCGCTCTTGCAGCAACTGCAGGTGCAGTTCGCTCATGCCGTTCATCACCAGCTCGTGCGTCTGCGCGTCACGATTCAGCTTGACCGTGCTGTCCTCCTCGACGATCTTCTGCAGCGCCCCGGAGAGCTTGCCCTCATCGCCGCGGCTCTTGGGCGTGACGGCCAGCCCGACCATCGGCGTGGGAAACTTGATCTTGGGCAGCTCGAGCTCGCCCAGGCAGACGCCCGTGTGCAAGTCGTCTACTTTGGCCACGGCCACGATGTCGCCGGCAGCGGCCGAGTCGACCGGATGGGTCTCGCCCGCCTGCACCGAAAGCAATTGATGCAGTTTCACCGCCTTGCGGGCGCCCGAGACGTGCACCGAATCGTCCTTGTGCAGCGTGCCGGAAAACACGCGCACGAAGCTCAGCTTGTGCACGAACGGGTCGATCCGCGTCTTGAACACTTGCGCCACCAGCGGCCCGTCGGGGTCGGCCTTCACCGCCACGGTTTCGCCGGCTTCGTTCTTGGCCTCGCGCTCGATCGCCTCGGGCGGCAGCGTGCACTGAGCCAGGGCGTCGAGCAGTTCCTGCATGCCGACGCCCGTCTTGCTCGATACGCACAGCACCGGAATCAGGCTGCCCTGGGCCACCGACGTGACGATCAGCTTCGACAGCTCTTCGTCGGTGGGCAGCTTCCCTTCGAAGTAGCGCTCGGTCACGGCCTCGTCCACTTCGATGATCGACTCGATCAGCGTCTCGTTGATCGACTTGGGATCGATCAATGCCCCGTCGGCGCTTTCCGGCGGCTTGAGCGTGCTGGCCACGCCCTTGAAGTCGCCGCCGTGCCCCAGCGGCACGTTGAGCGGCACGCACGCCGGGCCGAACAGCTCCTGCACCGTGGAAAGCAGTCCGGGAAAGTCGACGTTGTCGGCGTCCATCTTGTTGATGATGATCACGCGCCCCAGCCCGCGCTCGCCGGCCTCGCGAAACACGCGGCGGGTGTTCACGCCCAGCCCCGAGTGGGCATCGATCACCACCGCGGCGGTCTCCACCCCCCGCATGGCGCCGATCGCCTGGCCGATGAAGTCCGGATAGCCGGGCGTGTCGATCAGGTTGAAGTGCTTGCCGGCGTGGTCGAAGTGCACGAGCGTCGACTCAATCGTGTGGTGATGGTGCTTCTCTTCGTCGTCGAAGTCGCAGATGCTGGTGCCGTCGTCGACGCTGGCCGGCCGCTTGACGGCTCCGGTGAGGTTGAGCATAGCATCGGCCAACGTCGTCTTGCCGGCCGATCCATGGCCACAAAGGACAATGTTGCGGATGTCTTGGGTCTGCGCCATGCGGAATTCCCTTCTGAGCTTAAGAGTCTTGGCCGCACGCCAGAAGCGCGTCGGCCAGTTTCAAGTTTCCCTCATACAGGGCCCGGCCAACGATGCAGCCCGCCAGGGGCAGCTCGGACAGTCGGGCGATATCGGCCACCGTGGTAACGCCGCCCGATGCCACGACCGGCAACGGGACGGCGCGAGCCATTTCTTCCAAGGCGGCAAAGTTGGGACCACCGAGCATGCCGTCGGTTTCGATGTCGGTATACACCAGCGCCGCCAGCGGCTGCTCGGCAAACTGCTGGGCCAATTCCACCGCCGTGGCGCTGCTGGTCTCCAGCCAGCCCTCGGTCGCCACGCGCCCGCCGCGGGCATCGATCCCCAGCACGAGCTTGCCGGGAAACTTGCCGCACATCCGGCGAAACCAGTCGGGTTTTTTCAAAGCCAGCGTGCCGACCACGACGCGGGCGACACCCAGCTCGAGCAGCCGGGCGATCGTCTCTTCGTCGCGCACGCCGCCGCCCAGCTCGCAGGGGATGGAAACGGCCGCGACGATCGCCTCGACGCTGGACCAGTTTTCCACCCGGCCGCTGCGGGCGCCGTCGAGATCGACCAGATGCAGGTATTCGGCCCCCTGGTCCACCCAGTGCCGGGCCATGGCCGCGGGGTCTTCGCCAAAGACGGTCTCGCGCGCATAGTCGCCCTGCTGCAAGCGCACGCATTTGCCGCCGCGAAGGTCGATGGCGGGCCAGATCTGCATTGCCGATCCCTCGTCCTAGAGCCACAAAACGGGGGCAATCCAGCAAATATCCCACAGATATTTTGACCCTGCAAGTAGTTGGTACGCCCCGCCGTAAGGGCCACGCGACCAGCAAGGCTCGCTCGTCGTCGCCGTACAACCGTTGTAGAATTGAACGCTGCTCAATTGAAAACCCTCGCCGGCCCCCGCAGCGCAGACGATGGCTTCCTTCGACGACAAACGCGACAAGCTGCTCGAGTTGATCCGCGGCTACGGATCGTGCGCCGTGGCGTTCTCCGGCGGCATCGACAGCACCGTCGTCGCCAAGGCCGCGCAGTTGGCCCTCGGCGAGCGGGCGGTTGCGGTCACCGGCACCAGCGCCAGCCTGGCCGCCGGCGAGTTGGACGAGGCACGCGAGTTGGCCGCCTTGATCGGCATTCGCCACCAGGTGATCGCCACCGACGAGTTTGCCAATCCCAGCTATGTGCAGAATGCGCCGGACCGCTGTTACCACTGCAAGACCGAGCTCTACGAGCAGATCGAGAACCTGGCCGAGCGGCTCGACGTGGCCGTGATCGTCAACGGCGCCAACGTCGATGACCTGGGCGACTACCGTCCCGGCATGCGGGCCGCCGGCGAACACCAGGTGGCCAGCCCGTTGGCCGAGTGCGGTTTGACCAAGGCCGACGTGCGGGCCCTGGCCCAGGCCTGGCAACTGCCCACCTGGGACAAGCCTGCCGCGCCCTGCCTGAGCAGCCGCGTGGCCTACGGCGAGGAGGTGACCCCCGAGCGGCTGGCAATGATCGACGCCGCCGAGCGCTTTCTCCGCGAGCAAGGCTTGCGCAGCGTGCGCGTCCGCTACCACAAGGGCGACGTCGCCCGGCTGGAAGTGCCGACCGAGGCCCTCCAGCCCTTGTGCGAGCCGGCCACGCGCGAGCAACTCGTGGCCCAGCTCAAGCAACTCGGCTTCAAGTACGTCACTCTCGACCTCGAAGGCTTCCGCTCCGGCAGCCTCAACGCCCTGGTCGGCATCACCCCGCTAGCCAAGCCGACACCGTAGCGGGCGCGCTCAATACCAGCCCGAAGCGCGAGCGAGGGTCGTCACCGTCAGCGCTAAACGGCCGCAGACCCTCGCTCGCGCTTCGGGCTGGTAACGCGCTTGCTTCAACGGGCTAGCGCCGTCTGCCGACGCGGGCCAGCCAGGCATCGATCGACTCTTGCGGCTTGCCGCGATAGATCTTGGCGAATGCCGTGTCGAAGTCGGCGCCCTGCTGCAATTGGCTCACCAGCGCCGTGTATTTCCGGCTGGGGGTCATCAGCAGCTTCGAAACGAAGCTGTAGGCCAACACGTCGCTTTCTTCGGGCGGCAGCGAGGCGGTGAGAAAGCCGGCCGGATCGTCGACCCGCTCGAGAATCTCGCGCAGGTGATCGTCCCAGCCGGCGACGCGCTCGTCGCGCGGATCGAGCCGCTCGGCCACGGCGCGGGCCGTGCCTTCGGCGAACCACCGCGGCACCTGTCCCAGGCTCGAGGCATACACGCCGGCCAACAACTGGCCTACCAGTCCCGCCGAAGCCTGTCCCTGTTCATCCAGCAGCACACACCCATAGGTGTCAAGCGGACCGTAGCGCCAATGCCCGCGCCAGGCCTGGGGAATCTCGCGGCGTTCGAGCATCACGCCGACTTCGCCGTATTCGAATCGCTTGTCGAACACGTACAGGGTGAGCCGGCCCTTGATGAGCGGCTGCTCGTCGGGCACTCCGAACAGCTTGCGAAGTTTGGCCGCCTGCTCTTCGGCCGCGCGGGCCACCGCGGCCAACTGCTCTTGGCCGACGCCGCCTACGACCAGCACCGTCTTGCTCTCTTCGCGGCGAGGCTGCACGTCGGGCAGGATCAACCGCCACGTCCTCTCGGCTTGGTCGAAGCGTCGCCCCGCCAGCTCCTCGTGCGTCATGCTCTCGGCCGCGGCCCGGGCGATCACTTCTTCGAGCGGCAGCGAGGCGTTGCCGCCGAACTTGGCTCCCGCGGCGATCCACGCCTCGATCTTGGCAATCTCGCCGCGCGGCAACGGGTCGGCGCCTTGCGGCATGCGGTCGCCGTCGGCCGTGCCCAGCAGCTTCTTCACCAGCAGGCTCGCTTCGGCCTCGCCGGGCTCGATCGCCGGTCCACTGGCTCCCTCGCGCAACAATCGCGCGAAGGTGTAAACGCTGAACCCGCTACGGGCATTGCGATCGCCGTGGCACTCCACGCAGTGTGTCACCAGCAGCGGAGCCACGTCGCGGGCAAACAACACCGAGTCTTCTTCGCTTTGTACACGGTTGGGTTCGGCCGGTGTAGAAGCCTCCGGCACCTTGACGCCCTTGTCGGCGAGCATCTTCCGCGCTCGATCGACCTGTTGCCGCAGGGGAGATACCCATTTGGCCAGCTCGGGCGACGGATTGCCGGGCAGTTTGGCCAGGTTGCCGGCCGCCTCGACGATGGCCTCGCCGGCCTCGTCGTATTTCTTGGCGTTATACAGGCCGCCCGCCTTGCGAATGGCCGACTGCGCGAGCCGCACCAGCGTGCGCTCTTCGCTCGTGGGTGCATCGGCCTCGGCCTTCTCGACCACGGCACCGTGCACCAGCCCCACCAAGGCGGCGGCCATGAGTAAGCGAGCGATGCGTCGGGTCATGGGCCTGGCTTCTCCGCGAGCGATCCCATCCTGCGGGCGGTTCTTTCGGCCCTATTATAACGGCACGATGACAGGCGCGGGAGCGACGGCAGTTCGCCGCCAAGCCAAACGCTGGAAAGCATCGTGAGCGATCAAGCGCGCTTCAGGCGTCCCGAACCCTGGCGATGGTGCCGACGCACGATCTTCTTGGCCGGCCGCGCGGCGCTGCTGCGCTTGTAGCCGTATTCGAGCGCAAACCACTCGGCAAACCGCTCGCGGGCCGCATAGCCCGTATTGCGCGTGTCGACCAGGTGCCCCAACTCGTGGATCAGGATGTTGTTGAGGTAGAAGTCGCGGATGGTCTGTTCGTTCCAGGCCAGCGCCCACACGCCGGGCGACGTCTCTTTCCAGCAGCCGCCGTACATGCGGGCCTCATTCTCCTGGGCCGGCGTCGGCGGGCAGGTGTAGTACTCCACCAGGCTGGTCTCAATCGGATAAAGGTACAGGCTCGCCCCCCACTGCATGCCATAGCAGGGGAAGCTCTGCTTCTTGCGAGTCATGCAACTGAGTTGAACGACCTCCAACTCGCGGGTCATCCATTCGGGCAGCTCGCCCAGGCGGTCACGAACGTCCTGCGGGGTCAGAATGTGGCGATATCCGGGACCTGGTTGCTGGACGACCACCTTGTATCCGTCGGTGCGGCCCGTCGGTTCGTGCCAGTCTTCGGGGGGTACAAACGGCAGCTTTTCGTTGCGGCTGGTGATCCGGGTGCGCTTATGTCCGCGCGCGACGCGACGGCGCGATTTTGCCTGGGCCACCGTGTTGTAAAACTGGGGCTTCAGGATGCGACCTTTGAAGTTGTGCTGACGACGTTGCATGACCGTACCAACTGACGCGCCGAAGGGACATTTGCGGTGGGACCGGGCACTCCGTTGGGGCAAATCGAGCCGGTGATTCAGCCCGATTTTCCTGCTTCCTGGGACCGCCGGAAGCTCCTGGGGAAGCCGCCCGTGCCAGACGGCTACATCTATCCTACGTGGCGGCGGAGAGCATTTTCAACGAGATTATGTAAGTGTCTTATTTCATTACACTTACAGATTAGACGGGGTGCCGATTTTTCTGCCAATCGGGGGTCTTGACTGGGGCCATTTCATGCCGTTGGCCACCGGCCCCAAGAGGCCCTTTTCGGCACGCGCGCGAGGCCCTCAGCCGCGCATCGCGAACAGCGCCAAAAGCGCGGCGCCGACGACCAGCGCGCTGAGCAAGGCAGCCCAGCCCCATTGCGTCGCGCGCGTGCTTCGTCGAGCGCGCGGCGCGGTGTGAAACGTGCCGCTGGAAGAAGGCGGCAAGCCGCCGTGAGAGACCTCGCTCGAAGCGCTTGCAACGGGCGTTTGCGAAGCCGGCGCGACGGGCGAAACCGGCGCGCGCTGCGCGTCGCGCGGGGGGGGAACGATCGGCGGCACCGGCGGCGGCGGAGGCATCGACAGCACATCGGATCCCGATGTCGCGCCCGCAGGTGGCGGCGTCGCGCCCGGCGGCGCGATCACGTCGGACAAGGCGCCGGCCCCGAGCACCTCGCCGCGCAAACTTTCTCGCAGCAGACGATCCGTCTTTTGCAAATTCGGTGCCGTATCGCGCATGGCCGAGTCGATATCGCCGCTCGAAGTGGGACCGCAGGCCGCGGGAACGAAGCGGCCCGCGTTTTGTTCCTGGTCGAGCCACGCGGAGAGGGCATCGAGCACTTCGCGCGCCGATTGATAACGGTCCTGCGGCGCTTTCTCCATCATCTTCTGGCACATCGACACCAGCGCCAGCGGCGCGTCGGGCCGATCGAGCCGCACGCTGGCGGCCACCTGCTGCTGATGCGCCGTGGCCAGTTCCGACGTGCTGCGCCCCGAAAAGGGCGCGTGCCCGGTAAGCAGAAAGTAGAGCGTGCAGCCCAGCCCGTAGATATCGGCCCGATGGTCGACCGTTCGACTATTTTTGGCCTGCTCGGGCGCGAAGTAGTCGGCCGTTCCCAGCACTTGCTCCTGCTGCGCAAAGGCAGGCGACGGCCGCACTTGGGCGTCGAATTTGGCCAGCCCCAGATCGAGCACTTTGACCGTGCCCTGGCGGTCGACCAGCAGGTTGGCCGGCTTCACGTCGCGGTGCACCAGCCCGTTCTTGTGGGCGTGGTCCAAGCCGGCGGCTGCCTGGGCCACGTATTGCGCGGCCATGTAGTAATCGAGCGGGCCGGTGCGCTCGACCAGTGCCTCCAGATCGCTGCCGTCGACGTATTCCATCACCAGGTAGTGGATGCGTCCTTCGCTCCCCAGGTCGTAGGCGCGCACGATGTTCGCATGATCGAGCGCGGCGACCGCCTGCCCTTCGAGGTGAAAACGGTCGAGATAGGCCGCGTCGGCCACGCGGTTCTCGGGCAGGACCTTGATGGCCACGAGCCGCTGCATCAGCACGTGCTCGGCCAGGTAGACGTTGCTCATGCCGCCGGAGCCCAGGTGATCCAGCAGCTTGTAGTTGCCCAAAAAGAAGCCGCGGTGGCGGCCTTCGAGCAGCTTGTGGCACTGCCAGGGCGTCAGCAGGCCCAAGCGCACCAGATAGGCCCCGCACGCGCGTGCGTCGTCGAGATGGCTGGCCGAGGCCTGGCTCTTCCAGTCGGTGACGGCCTTGGTGAGCCGTTTGGACTCGATCAGTCCGCACCGCTCGACCAGGGCCAAGAATCGATCGACTGCGATCCTGCTCATTCCGAATGACTCGATCGCCGGGACAACGCTTCGTAGCCAATTGGCGGCCGAAGCGCGAAACACATCTGCAATAGGGCCGCCAACTCCCTCCATGAACGCCTTTTGAGCAAGTCTAGCAGGCGGCGCTCGATCTCCGCGTCGGCGCAAGCCGCGAACGCGCCGATTTTCGTCCTCCGAGCAGCCACCATCGCATGCAGAATAATCCCGCCTCGCAGCCCCGAAAAGAGCGCCAGCCGGGGCGTTCGCCGCGGGGACCGGCTTGCCGAAGTCGTGCCAAGGCCTAGGCTAAGGGAAATTTCGTGCCGCCAGCCCGGCCCCGGACCGCGGTCGCCGTAGGGCCACTTGGGCGGCCGACCTCCCTGGAAACCCCGATTCCGATGTCCCAAATCGTGCTCTACACGCGCCAGGGCTGCCATCTTTGCGAGGTGGCGGCCGACGTACTCAAGCGCCACAACCTGTCGTTCGAGTCCATCGACGTCGATGCCGACCCCGAGCTGCGCGAGCGCTACAACGAGTGCGTGCCGGTGGTCACGTTCGACGGCAAGGAGCGTTTTCGCGGCCGCATCGACGAGCGGCTCCTGCGCCGCCTTCTCAAGTAACGGCGACGCACAATGATCGCCGCGCGAGCGGGACGGGTCCTCGTCGCGCTTGCACGCAGGCGATACAATGGCGCGAAACTGCCGCTCGTTCGATTGCGTGGACTCGGGAACTGTGAGCATGTCGGAGTGTTTGGTCGTTGGCGGAGGCGTCGTCGGTCTCTCGATCGCTTACGAACTGGCCGGCCGCGGCCGCCGCGTACGGGTCATCGACGCCGCTCAACCGGGACGCGAAGCCTCGTGGGCCGGCGCCGGCATTCTGCCGCCGGCGGGTTCCCACTCCGACGAACCCCTGGAACAACTCGCCGCGCTGAGCAACCGCCTGCACGCCCAGTGGTGGGAGCATCTGCGCGACGACACCGGCATCGACAACGGCTTTCGCCGCTCGGGCGCGATCTACCTGGCCCGCAGCGCTACCGAGGCGCGCGCTCTTCAGACGCTGGCCAGCGTCGCCCACCGCCGGCACATCGTCGTTGAGCCATTGTCGCAGGAGTCGCTCCGCGAAATCGAACCCGCGGTTCGTCCGCGGGGCGGGCTCGAAGCCGCCTACTACGCGCCGACCGAGTGCCAAATTCGCAATCCGCGCCACTTGAAGGCCCTGCTCGTCGGCTGCGCGCAGCGCGGCGTCGAGGTGCTGCCGGGAACGCCGGCCGAAGACTTCGAGATTCGCGATGGCCGCATCGAGGTTGTGGTCACGCCCGCGGGCCGACTGTCGGCCGACACCGTATGTATCACCACGGGGGCATGGAGCGGCGCGCTGGCGCGCAAGCTCGGCCTGACACTCGAGATCAAACCGATCCGCGGCCAGATCCTGCTGCTTTCGCAGCCTCGGCCGGTGTTGTCGCACATCATCAACGAGAGCAGCCGATACCTGGTGCCGCGGCCCGACGGGCGCGTGCTGGTCGGTTCGACCGAAGACGACGTCGGATTCGATCGCAGCACGACCGCCCAGGGAGCCGGCGACCTGCTGCACTTCGCCTTGGGCCTGGTGCCCGAGTTGGGTAACTCGCAGCTCGAGCGATCTTGGGCCGGCCTGCGCCCGGCCACCGTCGACGGCATGCCGTACTTGGGGCGCGTGCCGTCGCTGGACAACGCGTTCATCGCGGCCGGTCACTTCCGCGGCGGCCTGCAACTTTCGACCGGCACGGCGGTGGTGATGAGCCAACTGATCGACGGAGAGACGCCCGAGGTGGACCTGAGCGTGTTTCGCGTCGACCGATTGAGCCACGATTCCCCGGCCCCGCAAGCCAGCAAGACGCGCCCCGCCGTCTCGCTCGGATAAGGCGAGCCCCATGGCCATCGAAACACCGGCACGGATCGCTGTTCTGGGAGCCGGACCCTTGGGCCTGGAAGCGGCCCTGTATGCCCGGTACCTGGGCTACAACGTCGATCTGTACGAACGCGGACGCGTGGCCGACAACGTGCGGCACTGGGGCCACGTGCGGATGTTCACGCCCTTTGGCCACAATCGCTCGACGCTGGGGCTAGGTGCCCTCAAGGCCCAGGACCCGCACTGGGTTCCACCCGACGACGACGCCACGCTCACCGGCCGCGAGTTCGCCGAGCGCTATCTCGTGCCGCTCGCGCAGTCCGATCTGATCGTCGACGGCCTGCACGAACAGACCGAGGTGCTGGCCATCGGGCGTGCGGGGCTGCTCAAAGGGCAGTTGGCCGACGACGAGCAGCGCGGCGAGCACGACTTTCGCATTCTGCTGCGGGCCATCGAAGACCAGGGCCACGTGCGCGAGTATTTCGCCACGGCCGACGCCGTGATCGACACCACCGGCACGTACGGGCGGCACAATTGGCTGGGCCCCGACGGTGTGCCGGCGATCGGAGAGCTGTCGGCCGCCGCAGAGATCGAGTACCGGCTGCCCGACGTGCTGGGGGCCGACCACGACCGCTACGCCAGCCGCAATATCCTGCTGGTGGGCGACGGCGATTCGGCCGCCGCCAGCCTGGTGAACCTGGCCGAATTGGCCGCCACCACGCCCGATACCTGGATCACCTGGGTCACCCGAGGCCATGCCGATGAGTCGTTGCCCGGGCCGGTGCCCGTGCTCCAGGACGATCCGCTGCCCGAGCGGCGTCGCGTGGCCCTGCAAGCCAACGGCCTGGCCGTGGGCGACGCCAACCACATCACCCATTTCGGCGGTACGGCCGTCGAATCGATCGTGTGGCACCCCGACCTCGAGCGGTTCGTGGTCGAGCTGGTCGGCAAGCACCCCGGACAGCTCGAGTTCGATCGGGCCATCGCCAACGTGGGCTACCGCTCGACCGACGAGTTGTTCGCCGAGTTGCACGTCGAGCGCTGCGGCCGCTCGGGCGCCCCCCGCACGCTCGCCGGCGAGCAGGGCCACGGCGTGATCACGGCCGAGCCCGACTACTACGTGCTGGGCGCCAAAAGCGGCGGCCGCAACGAGCCGTTTCAAATCGCCCAGGGCCTCGAGCAGGTGCGGGCCGTGTTCGCCATCATCGGCGACCGGGCCGATCTCGACCTGTACGCGAACGTCGTCCTCGACGGCTCCTAGTCACGAGCGCTCGGCTCCCGGCGACTCGCGTCCGTTTCTTTCGCAGTTCGTTTCTGCGTGTTGGTAGTCGTCGTCGGAATACACGTCCAGCAGCGGCACGCCGAACAGCGACCGCTGATACGCCGGCCTGGCGTGGTCGATCAGCCAAACGTCGTGCGGACGGTACACGCCTCCGCGACGCTGCACCACGTACCAGCGGTACGAGCCGGGATCGCTTTCCACGCGCTCCAGCAGCCCCCATCGCTTGAGCAGCGCCAGATTCGCAGTCGGTCCCCAGGCAAACCGCACCTTCTCGTCGTCGGCCGTGTGCTCGCGCAGCCAGGCGAGCGTCTCGCGGTCGAGCGAATCCCAGTAGTAGGTGGCCTCCATTCCCACGGCCGCCGCCCCGCGCAGCCCGCCGATCAGGCGGTTGTAGTAGGAAAGCCCGTGCGGGAAATAGGCGATCGCGTCGAACGTCGACATGACCAGCGCCAGTGCGATGGCGACCTTGGCCCAGCCCTGAGCGACGATCTTGTCCTGGTCGAACAGCGACTCGCGATACAAGGCCCGGCCGGCTCCCACGCCTGCCAGGGCCGCGAAGAATGCAAAGCCGGGCAGAAACAGCCGCACTCCGTCGTGCGGCGGCGCCCAGGGCAGGGCACGCACCACGATCAACGTCGCCCAGCACAGCACGACCAGCAGCGACACCCGATCTCTCCGCCAGCGCCGCACCGACGCCACGAGGCCAATCCCGCCCAGCAGCAACGCCATCGGCGAGATCGTGATCGCGGTCCACACCAGCGTGTTGTACCAGGGCAGGGGATGGCCGAGGTTGTATCGCGAGCCGAAGAATTGCGTCGTGATGTTGAGACCCGGCTGCTCGGCCCGATGGAGGTTCAGCGACAGAAACGTCCGCAGCCCGGCCAGCGGCTCGCTCCACAGCGGCGGGTTCAGCGCCACGAACACCGCCACGGCCAGCGGCACCCCCACGACCAGCGCCCGCCACGCCCGGGCGTCGCGGTAGATGATCGCCCAAACCAAGAACGGCACCGGCGCCAGCCACCCGGTGAACTTGGCCGCGAAAGCCAATCCCAGCGCTGCGCCAAACACCGGCGTCAAGCGCCAATCGCGGCAGGCCGGAGCAAACGCAGCCCAGGCCAGCACCCAACCGGCAGTCACGGGCGCGTCGTAGGTCGTGAAATGCGCATGCGCGAACATCCGCGGCATGGTCAGCAGCACCGCCACGGCCACGATGCCCACGATCCACAATCTGTAATCGCGCACCAGCCGATAAAACATCGCCCCGGCCGCCACGGCAAACAGAGCCATGTGCCCCAGGCGAAGCCGACTGAGCGGATCGAGCCCGCGCGGCGCAATCGCATCGCTGGCCACGATCAGCAGCCCTGCCAGCGGCGGATGCCCCTCGCGGCCGACGGTAAACGGCCACGCCGCTTCCAACCCGGCCAGCCCGCCCGGCCCGTCGTCCCCACCCTGCGAGTTTGCGACCGCGACGATCGCCTCAGCTCGCGCGATCGTGTCGCCCTCGTCCCAGCCCATCGGCATCGCCGCGCTCGTCGCCAGCAGCAACAGGCCGCTGCTCACAGCGACGGCACAGGAAGCGAGCGTGAGATGGAGACGTGAATTGGCGTTCATCGGCGGCGATTGTATCATGGCCGCTCCGGCGCCCAAGTCGCTTTAGCCCTACGGCCGGCCGTCATGAAGATTATCTACGAGGACCAAGTCGACTGGGAACCGCTGGAGATGCGATTCCTGGTCAAGGGAACGCCCACGACAAAACGCTCCCAAGCGGTGGCCGACTTCGTTGTGGAGTGGATGCGAACGCGCGAGCGCGCCGATCCGCAAAAATGGCACTTCTGTGAGTACCAGGCGGCCGTCCTGTCAAGCGGCACGATCGAAGCATTCTGCGAGTTGATGCCTGCGGACGAGATTGAATCTCTGGCCGGCGCTGTCGCCGATGCGTTCCCGTTCGTGAGCGAGCTACGCCTCGGTCGAGCGCTCACCAGTAGCGGCTCGATGGCACGGATTGACTGGTTTGACGTGCCCGCGGGCACCGTTGTCGTCGACGGAGAGAGCTTCCACGTCGCCGCGTTTTCCATCAGCTTGACCGCTGTCACCGCTGGGCAGTTCTGCCAGTTCCTGGACGCCACGGGTTACACGCCGGTTCCAGACACGATCGAATACCTCGGGTATACGATCGGGCATTTCAAACTCAACTTCGGACAGTCGCCGAAGATTCCGCTGTTCGGCGTGACCTACGATGATGCGGTCGCATTCTGCGAATGGGCGGGCTTTCGCTTGCCGGCCGACGCTGAGCTGAGAGCGTTCTTCGAGACAGTCATGCGACGGAGGCGCGAGTTGAATTGGGGGGGCGAGAATTGGACCTCGACGCCGGCAGGTGAGGACTCGTTCTACGTGCGGAACGGCCCATTCCACGAAATGCCGTCAGACGAGTACGACCCTTACCGGAAACCGCTGCATCGCCACCACTACCAGTTCTTAGAAGCGCCGTCGTTTAGGATCGTCAAGACCTGAAAACGACAGCCCCCTCACTCCGGCGTCACCGTCACCAGCTCGTTGCACACCGATTCGATGTGCGGGGCGTTGATCCGCACTTGCTCTTCGGCGTAGCCGATCAGCAAGGCCAGGTCGCACAGGCGGTTGATGCGGCGCGGATTGCCTCCGGTCAGGTGAAACAGCGTCTGCAACGCTTCATTGGTGAAGATCTCGCGGCTGGCGCCGGCCGCCTTCATGCGATGGTTGACGTAGCTGCACGTCTCGTCGAGCGTAAAAGGACGCAGCAGGCACTTCACGCCCAGCCGCGCTTCCAGACCCGGCAACCGCTCAAGCGCCGGCAGCAACTCCGGCTGCCCGGAAAGCAGCAGCGTCAGCACGGGCTGTCCGTTGCTCTCGAAGTTCAACAGCAGCCGCAGTGTCTCGAGCGCTTCGGTTTCGAGCAGCATCTGGGCTTCGTCGATCGCCACCACGGCGTGCTTGCCTTGCTCGGTGTTCTCGGCCAGAAACTGCTGCAAGCGGCGAATGCTCTCGTCGATCCGCACCACGGCCGTGGGACTCGACAGCGCGCCCAACTCGGCGGCCAGGTAGTTGAGCAACTCGCCGGGCGACATCTGCGGAAACACGATGTGGGCTTTGGGGGCATACGCCTCGCCGAGTTGCCGCCCCAGCGCCCCCACCAGCAACGTCTTGCCGACGCCCGCGGCGCCGGCCAGAAGCGCGGCCCCGCGGCGGTTTTCGACCGCATAGCGCAGCTTGAGCAGCGCTCCCTGGTGCACTTCGCTCGGATAGTAGAACGCCGCGTCCGCGCAGTTTTCGAACGGCCGGGACTGCAACTGCCAATAAGCTTCGTACATAGTGCGACCTTTACCAGTCCATACGCATCATCATTGAGTTCCGTCCGCCACACCCCCGCCGCCACAGTCGTGCCGCCACACGATCGTCTTTGCGTTTCCAACACCAGCCCGAAGCGCAAGCGAGGGTTCTTCGTCGGGCTTCAGTTGGAGCACACGACCCTCGCTTGCGCTTCGGGCTAGTGTCGGAGCCCGCGCTTGCGCTTCGGGCTGGTATTTCTTCGGTGACCCGGGGCCTTGCGCGACTATCCGTGAACGGTCAATTCGCTGGGCGCGTCTTCGGGTCGGGCGACAAAGTTCTCAATGATGGCCGTCAGCGGCAATCCAGCGCGGCGCACCCGGGCGCACATCGAGGCCAGCTCGCCGCGCGACGTGCCGCGCACGTTTTGAATCAGGTACAAGGCGTCGAGGTGAATCGTCCGGGCAAACGCCGCCAGATCGTCGAGCGTCGCCTTGGCGCCCAGCGGCAGCGTGTCCAACAGCACCAGGTCGTACTGCTCCCGCAGCGTGCCAAAGATGCGTCCGGTGCGCAACGACGTGGCCAGGTCCATCAGGCTCACCGGTCCGCCGCGCCAGGGCATCAGCGTCAGCCCGTCCTGCGGCGCCGCAATCAGCGCCTCGCCCAGGGCCAGCTCGCTGCCGACCAGGTCGTCCCAGCCGCTTTGGACCGAGATCCCGCAACCGCGCACCAGGGCCGGATTCTCGACGTCGGCATCGACCACCACGACGCGCGATCCCTCGGCGACCATGTGCTTGGCCAGGGCCAAGGTCGTCGTCGTGCGTCCGTCGCCCCGTTCGAGGCTCGAAAACGCCAGGCACTTCTGGCCTTGGCCCATCCGCTCGACCAGGTGCTTGCGAAAGCCCTGCCACTGGCGCTTGGCCCGCTCGAGCAAAGCGTCGCAGCTCTCCGGCCAGATCAGCCGGTCGACCTCCAACAGCGCCTGGCTCGAATCGTGAATCTTGGGCGTAGGCGCCGCATAGCTCGACAACGGACGCGAGGGCTCGGCCGCCGGCGCTTTTCCGGTGGGCGGAGCCTGTGCCGGCTCCGTCTCGTCGACCAGCGTCGTTTCCACCACCTCGGCCTCGACCGAAACCTCGATGTTGAACTGCGAGCCTCCGGCGGCGCCCTGGTCGACCGTGACATGGTCGGCCCCGACGTGCTGCTTGGGCGTCGTCAGCTTCGCCGGCGCCTCGAATGCTTTCATGAACGATCGATCGAGTGTGGTCATGGCTGCACCGGCACGGTGACTCCAAGGGGTTGGGGATCGCTCGAGTTCTCATACCGCGGCGCCTCGCCGCCCGAGCTCTCGGGACGTTGTGCCGTGTAGGCCTGGGCAGGCACGTATTCCGGCACCGCCGTGCTCGCATTGCCGGCCGACTCGGCCCACTCGGGCGGCATTTCCGGCGGCGTCGGATCTGGTTCGTACTGCGGCGCCCCCGAATCCCACGCTGGTGCCTTGGCCTCCTCGGCGGCGGGCGCTTTCCACTGGGGGCTCGCGCCGCCGTCGACGTCCCCCGGCGCCGTCCAGGCCGGAGCCGCCTCGACCGGCTTCCCCGCGCGTCGCCCGCCAAAGTTGAGCCACAAGGCCAAGAGCGCTCCCAGGCCAATCAACACCCACTGGGTGATCTCCCAATAGCTGACCCGCATGCCTTGCAGGCTGCGCACGGCGATCGTCAGATCGGGCAGCCGCAGCAAGGTCTTGGGCACGGCGGCATGTTCGGCATCGCCGGCGTCGACCCGCACCTGGTGTGGTTTGCCCGACTCGGGCGGTTTCGCACCCGGGCGACGGACGTTCACCACCGCGGGTCCGTCGTCGCCCGAGGCGTGCATCGCCGGCCGTGGTCGATAGGTTTCGCTCGTGGCCATCACGCGTTCCCCGCTCGAAAAAGTTGCCCCGCCGCTGGCGCACCCGATCCCTGGGCGCACTTCGGCGGCTGCATCTCGTATCGGTTCGGGTGGTAATGATCTTGAGTCCTATCCGGAATGCGGCATCTGGCGATGCTGGGCATGCTGGGTCGTCGAGCAGTCGAACGCCCGCGACGAGGCGAAATCAACGAGCCGAAATGACCTGCCATGCGCTGCAGCGCGAACCTGAGGCCCCCGCGGTGGCTCGTTTGACGAGAGACAAATCCGTGCCAGCACGAGGTTTGCCGATACGTGTGCCGCGGTTGCGGCCCGCCTCGGACTGTGCGATAGTTGTCGTTGCCGTTCCGCCCTCCCGAAGCGCAACCGTCTCGAAGTTGCACGCCGCGCAAACCATGCGGTGATCGAAAGATACGGCTCGGGCCATCCTCTGACCGCTTCCGCACCCCGCTACAATAAGATTGCTATGCCAGTACTCACTCAGGCCCAATCGCGCGAAACCCTCGAAAAGCTCCTCGCCCAGCGGATTCTGGTGCTCGACGGGGCGATGGGCACGATGGTCCACGCGCTGAAGTTCGACGAGGCCGACTACCGCGGCAGCCAATTCGCCGACCATTCGCACGACCTGAAGAACTTCATCGATATCCTCGTGCTGACCCAGCCCGACGCCATCGAGAACATCCACCGCCAGTATCTCGAAGCGGGTGCCGACATCGTCGAGACCAACACGTTCGGGGCCACGAGCGTCGCCATGGCCGACTTCGGCCTCTCGGACCGGGCCCGCGACGTAAACCTGGCGGCCGCGGCACTGGCCCGCCGGGCCGTGGAAGCCGTGAGCACGCCCGAGCGTCCCCGCTTCGTGGCCGGCTCGATCGGTCCGACCAACAAACAGCTTTCGATCGCCGGCAACGTGTCCGACCCCGGCTATCGCAGCGCCACCTACGACCAGATGGTCGAAACTTACTACGAGCAGATCGACGCGCTGGTGGAAGGCGGCGTCGACCTGCTCTTATGCGAGACGGCCTTCGACACGCTAGTGCTCAAGGCCTGCCTGTTCGCCGTGGAAAAATACTTCGAGGATCACGGCATCCGCCTGCCGGTGATGGCGTCGTTTACCATCTTCGAGGGCGGCCGCACGCTCTCGGCCCAAACGATCGAAGCCGCCTGGAACTCGGTGTCGCACATCGACCTGCTGAGCGTGGGCATGAACTGCGCGCTGGGCCCCGACATGCTGCGGCCCTACGTCGAAGAGCTGTCGAAGATCGCGCCGATCTACGTCAGTTGCTATCCCAACGCCGGCTTGCCCAACGCCTTCGGCGGTTTCGACCAGACGCCCGAGATGATGGCCAGCGTGCTGGGCGAGTTCGCCGCGGGCGGCTGGCTCAACATCGTGGGCGGCTGCTGCGGCACCACACCCCCGCACATCGCCGCCATCGCCGAGGCCGTGGCCGACAAGCCGCCCCGCCGCCGCCCGAAGATCGAACCGCTCACCCGCTTAAGCGGCCTGGAACCGCTCACCATCCGCCCGGAAAGCAATTTCCTGATGATCGGCGAGCGCACCAACGTCACCGGCTCGAAGCGCTTCGCCAACTTGATCCTCGCCGACAAGTACGAGGAAGCCGTGGCCGTGGCCGCCAGCCAGGTCGAGGGCGGAGCCAACGTGATCGACGTCAACATGGACGAGGGCATGCTCGATGGCGAAGCCGCGATGACCAAGTTCCTCAACCTGATCGCCGCCGAGCCCGAGATCGCCCGGGTGCCGATCATGGTCGACAGCTCCAAGTGGTCGGTCATCGAAGCCGGGCTCAAGTGCGTGCAGGGCAAGGGCATCGTCAACTCGATCAGCCTCAAGGAAGGCGAAGAAGCCTTTCTGCACACCGCGCGGCTGGTGCGCCGCTACGGCGCGGCCGTGGTCGTGATGGCCTTCGACGAACAAGGGCAGGCCACCGAAACCGATCGCAAGGTCGCGATCTGCGAGCGGGCCTACAAGCTGCTCACCGAACAAGTGGGCATGCCGCCCGAAGACATCATCTTCGACCCCAACATCCTCACCGTGGCCACGGGCATCGAAGAGCACAACAACTACGCGGTGAACTTCTTCGACGCCACGCGCGAGATCAAGCGGCGCTGCCCCGGCGCCAAGGTCTCCGGCGGCGTGAGCAACGTCTCGTTTTCGTTCCGCGGCAACAACGTGGTGCGCGAAGCGATCCACGCGGCCTTCCTCTATCACGCGATCCAGGCCGGGCTGGACATGGGCATCATCAACGCCGGGCAACTGGCCGTCTACGACGAGCTCGATCCCGAGCTGCGCGACCTGGTCGAGGACGTGCTGCTCAACCGCCGCGACGACGCCACCGAGCGGCTCGTCTCCTACGCCGAAACCGTCAAGCAAAAGGGGCCCGCCGACGCTTCGGCCGCGCTGGCCTGGCGAGGCGAATCGGTCGAAAAACGCCTGGCCCACGCGCTGGTCAAGGGCATCGTCGAGTTCATCGAGCAGGACACCGAAGAAGCCCGGCAGAAGTACGACCGCTGTTTGCAGATCATCGAAGGTCCGCTGATGGACGGCATGTCGATCGTCGGCGACCTGTTCGGTTCGGGCAAGATGTTTCTGCCGCAGGTGGTCAAAAGCGCCCGGGTAATGAAAAAGGCCGTGGCCTACCTGCTGCCGTTCATGGAGGAGGAGAAAAAGGCCGCCGGCGCGGAAAGCCAGCAGACGCGCGGCAAGGTGCTGCTGGCCACCGTCAAGGGCGACGTGCACGACATCGGCAAGAACATCGTCGGCGTGGTGCTCGGCTGCAACAACTACGAAGTGATCGACCTGGGCGTGATGGTCCCCTGCGAGAAGATCCTCGAGACCGCCCGCACCGAAGGCGTGGACATGATCGGCCTCTCGGGTTTGATCACCCCCAGCCTCGACGAGATGGTGCACGTGGCCGCCGAGATGGATCGCCAGGAGTTCGACCTGCCGCTGCTGATCGGCGGGGCCACGACCAGCGCCAAGCACACGGCCGTGAAGATCGCCCCGGCCTACCGCAACACCACCGTGCACGTGCTCGACGCCTCGCGCTCGGTCGGCGTGGTCGATCGCCTGCAGAGCGACGACCTGCGCTCCGCCTTCGAAGCCAAAAACCGCGAAGAGCAGGAAGCGCTCGTCGAGTCGTTCCACGAGCGGCAGCAGGTCACGCTCACGCCCTATGCCGAAGCCTGCGACAAGCGCTTCGCCACGGATTGGGCTTCCGCCCAGATCGACACTCCCAGTTTCACCGGCACCCGGGTCCTCGACGACTTCCCGCTCGAGACGCTGGTCGACTACATCGACTGGTCGCCGTTCTTCCTCACCTGGGAGCTCAAGGGCAAGTACCCCAAGATTTTCGACGACCCCAAGTTCGGCGAAAGCGCCCGCAAGTTGTACGACGACGCCCGCAAGATGCTCGACGAGATCGTCGGCGGCAAGCTGCTGCGCGCTCGCGGGGTGTACGGCTTCTGGCCGGCCGCCTCGGTGGGCGACGACATCGTGCTGTTTACCGACGACACGCGCTCCGAAGAGCTCACCCGGTTCCATACGCTCCGCCAGCAATGGCAGCGCAAGGGCCAAACGCAATTTCTGGCCCTGGCCGACTTCGTGGCTCCGCTCGACTCCGGGCGAGCGGACTATCTCGGCGGATTCGCCGTCACCTCGGGCGACGGCATCGACAAGCTGGTCGCCCGGCACGACAAGGAGCACGACGTTTACGGCTCGATCATGATCAAGGCACTGGCCGATCGCCTGGCCGAAGCCTTTGCCGAATGCCTGCATGCCCAAGCCCGCAACGACTGGGGCTACGGCGCCGCCGAGGGCCTGTCGAACGCCGAGTTGATCGCCGAGAAGTATCGCGGCATTCGCCCCGCGCCCGGCTACCCGGCCTGCCCGGACCACACCGAAAAGCAGACCCTGTTCAACCTGCTCGACGCCACCCGAGCCACCGGCATCCAGCTCACCGAGAGCTTCGCCATGCTGCCGGCCGCCAGCGTCAGCGGCCTGTACTTCGGTCACCCGGCGTCGCGCTACTTCTCCGTCGACCGCATCAGCCGCGAGCAGGTCGAGGACTATGCCAAGCGGAAGGGTATGTCCGTCGCCGACGTCGAGCGCTGGCTGGCGCCGAACCTCGGCTACGACCCGCGCAAGTAGCCCTCCCGTTTAGCCAGGAGCCACCGGCGACGGCGCGTCGAACCGGCTCGCGGTTCACCATGCGATTGCGCTCGATTGCCAAAGCAACGCCACCGACCGCGCGACATCGCCCGGGCAACGCCGACGCGCCGTCGGCGATGCCTCCGGGCTATACGGGGACGGCCGCGCACAACGTGCTAATACAGCACCCCGTGCTCCGGCTCAAGCGCCGGCGGCAGCTCTTTTTCGCCGAGGGCTTCTTCGAGGTTGCGCTCGATCGTGTAGCTCAGTGCCGTTAGCGGCACGTCGTCCACGCGGTTCTCGAAGGGGTCTTCGGTGCGCGAGCCGATCAGGTCGAGCGACAGAAACACGAAGCTCACGATGCAGCTCAGCGGGATCATCGTCCAGCCCAGCGCCGCCACGAACGCAAACGGCAAGAGCGTCCCCTGCACGTGTACGATCACGCGGGTGAAGTAGCTATAGGGGCGGGGGAGCGGAGTCTTCTTGATCCGCTCCGACCGGCCCTGCACGTGGTTCAATTCCACCAGCGTTTGGTCGAGGTGCACCATCGTGTAGTCGCTCAGCCAGCCGCGCTCCCGGGCCACGTGCAGGTCCTTGCCCTGCAGCCGCAACAGCGAATCGGGCGGATTGTCGGCCTGCCACAGCCGGCGATACTCCTCGGCATCCAGGTGTGGTCGGCAGGCCCCGTAGCTGTTGCGCTTGTCGCCCGGCTCGTCGTCGGTGATCTCCTGCGGAAACGACTGCGTGGTGCGCAAGTAAACCCGCAGAGCATGGATGAACGCCATGTGCCGACGCACGAGCCGTCGCTGAAAGGCGGCCAACTCGTCGCGCTCGTCCTCCGGAGCCGCAAACAGCGTGAGCACCTGGCGTCCCCAGGCTCGGCTGTAGTTGACCGCCAGTCCCCAGATGATGCGGCCCTCCCACCAGCGTCCGTACGCCTCGTTGTTCTTAAAACCAAGGAAAATGGCCAGGGCCGTGGCCATGATCGTCACCGGCTGGAACGGAATCTCGAGGTCCCAAGCGTCGATCGCCCGCCGCAGCACGTACACCACCACCGAGAGCAGGAAGAAGTACAGCATGCTCGGCCAGGCATAGTAGAAGATCCACGTCCAGGGGATGTTGCGTCGCACGAACATGAAAAGTGACCCTCGAAAGAAACGGGAAACGCGAGCCGGATTGCCCGGCCTGCTGAAGCACATCGAATGCCAAGCCGCCCTAGCGGCGAAGCGCCCCTCGGCCAACCAAACTTCTGGTCGCGCCACGATCAGCGTGGTCGACCGAGACTCACACCCGGTGAGCCGGCTACTTGCGCTTGTTGTCGATGCGGCGCTCAAACTTCGCCAAGTCCACCACGGCCCGCACGTGCGTGCCCGAGCCGACCAGCTCGTCGCCATCGTGGGCTTCGACCGCGAAGTGCACCAGGCGGTCGGCCACCGCGGTGACGCGGGCCGAAGCCGTGACGGTGTGCCCCACCGGCGTGGCGGCCAGGTGCCGCACGTTCACTTCGGCACCGACCGAGACCCAGCCCGGCGGCAGCAGCGGCTGAATGGCCAGGCTGGCGGCCACCTCCATCAGGTAGATCATGAACGGCGTGCCGTACACTTCCGGCATCTCGGGGTGGAAGTGCGCCACGGTGATCTCGCGCGTCACGACCGTGGTTTCGGTGGCCGATAGACCGGGCTCGATCTGCGCGGTGGGGTTGGCGGGAGGATTCAACGTCTACTCCAAGACGGGACGATTGCGGGGAAGAAACACACGGTGGGCTTTGCCAGCAATATGCCCGAAGCCGCCGCCGCGGTCGAGCACCGCGCGGCGTCAGCTTCAATTTGCCGCCGCCTCCTGCTAGACTAGGCACCATCCTTTCCTGGCTCTTCTTTCCGGGAGCGAACGCATGATGACGCGAGCTTTCGCCTGGGCGGTCGTCTTCGTGGCCGCGTCCACGCCGGCCGTATGTGTGCTGGCCGCCGACAACCTGCCCGCCGCCGAATCGCGCACATCGCCGGCATTCACGGGCCGCGGCTACGAGATTCTCACGACCAAGGCCTTCCTGCCGCCCGACTTCGACCAGGAAACGTTCGACAACCTGTGGCAGGCGTGGGAAGAGCCGCTTCGCTCGCAGGCCGAGAAAGCCGGGCCCGAGGAGCGCCGCCGCATGGCCTTCTCGCGCTACGGGCTCACCCCGCGGCCCGACGATCCGGCCAAACCCCAGCAGTACGTCGTCGACGCCGCCGGCAATTGGACGATGAGCTGCCTGGCCTGCCATCAGGGTCAGGTCGCCGGTCAGGCGATTCCCGGGCTGCCCAACGCGCACTTCGCCCTGCAAACGCTGTCCGAGGACGTCCGCGCCACCAAGATGAAGCTGAAGAAGCGGCTGGTGCGAATGGACCTGGCCTCGGCCGTGTTTCCCCTGGGCACGACCAACGGCAGCACCAACGCCGTGATGTTCGGCGTGGCATTGATGTCGAACCGCGACCCCGCGTTGAATCTGAAGCCCGGGCTGCCGCCGGCGATGACGCACCACGACCACGACGCGCCGGCCTGGTGGAACTTCAAGAAGAAGACCCGGCTGTACAGCGACGGCTTCGCCAGCAAGGGGCATCGCCCATTGATGCAGTTCATGCTGATTCCCGAGAACGGCCCCGAGGACTTCGCCGCCTGGGAAGACGATTTCCGCGAGGTCTATGCCTGGCTCGAATCGCTCGAGCCGCCGGCGTATCCGCACGCGATCGACGAAGACCAGGCGCTGCTGGGCGAGGTGATCTTCAACAATCAATGCGCCGAATGCCACGGCAGCTACGGCGATCCGGAGATCTACCCCAACCGCATCGTGCCCATCGACGAAGTGGGCACCGACCCGGTGCGGCTCGGCGCGCTGTCGCCCAAGCATCGCGCCGGCTACGGCGAAAGCTGGTTCAACCACTTCGGCGAGCACCGCACGATCGCCGATCCCGGCGGCTACGTCGCGCCGCCGCTGGATGGCATTTGGGCCTCGGCCCCGTACTTCCACAACGGCTCGGTGCCCACCTTGTGGCACGTGCTCAATTCCGAACAGCGTCCCACGGTCTGGCGTCGTACCGAAAACGGCTACGACCGAACGAACGTGGGCCTCGAAGTGACCACCTACGACGCCGTGCCTGAGGGCATCACCGCGGGCCACGAGCAGCGCAGCTACTTCGACACCACCAAGTTCGGCAAGAGCGCCTCGGGCCACACCTTCCCCGACGTCCTCGACGAGCACGAAAAACGCGCCGTGCTCGAGTATCTCAAGACGCTGTAGCCGTCCGCGACGTTTCCCATGCGATCCTACGACCCTCGCTCGCGCTTCGGGCTAGTGTACGGAATTCTCGCCATATTAGCCCGAAGCGCAAGCGAGGGTAGCAAGGGCCTGAACCACGCCCCCGGCCCCATCGCAGACACGTCCTACTGCGCGTCACGCACATACCGTATCGCAGCCTCAAGGCTGCTCTCGTCGTTAAGATACCGTCGACTCCCGCGCTCGCTCCACCAATTGTCTCGTCTGCGCACCTCATTCAGCTTGCGCGCCGTCCACGCCTTGAGCTGTCGACGAACTTCCTCCGGACGCTGTGACGCCGTCACCACCACGTGCATATGATTGACGCGGCAGTTGATCGCATGGAGCGTCCATCCGCGAATCTCGCAATGCTCAGCGATCGTTTCCTTGCCGCTCGGCTGGCGAGAGACGGCAAGCGTCCTCCGTCATTCGGGCCCTGGCGCTCTCGTTGCGGACCGCATCGGGAAGTTGATGGCCGTGGCGGTACTTGACCCATCCTCGATCGTCGCCGGGAAGCCACGTGCCATAGGTCGTCCAGGTGAGAAAGTACGCCAGCGGTTCCGGGAGTATGACGCCGTCACGTTCGTTCATGAGGGTCGCTCGCTCGGCGAACCGCTCCAAAGCAATGCGAATCAACGACCGCGATCTTGCGACCCTCGCTTGCGCTTCGGGCTAGTATCACTTCGCGCGCTTGTGCACGACCAGCACGACGCCGGAGTCGGGCTTGCTTTCGAAGGCGGTGGGGCGGGCGTCGCCCTCGAGGGTGTAGGCCAGCTTGAGCTGGTCGCCTTCCAGAAGATAGATGCCCTTGAGCACGCGGTCGGGCAGGACCAGGTCGATCTGCTTGGGCTCGGTCGTGGCGTCGAGCTTTACCGTGCCGTCGTACTTGGCGCCCGAGCTGGGAATGAGCGTGTAGGTGTTGTCCTTGAACTCGCGCACGGCGTCCTGCATCGACTCGACCGGGGCGCCGCCGAAATCGAACGATTCGACGGTCCACTTGCCTGCCAGCTTCTTGAGCTCGGAGTCATCGGTGCTTGCCGGGGCGGCCGAGACGGCCGGCGCGACCAAGGCAGCCAGAAGTGCGAGTTTCATTGCAGTCTCTCCCACAAGGAACGGCAATGACCGTGCCCAATCGACCCGCGTACTTGCGAGTATAACTCGCGGGCAATCCGCGTGCCACACGAGCCTGCACGGCAGCGGCCCCGGGGCGCGCAGAGCCCCCCGCCTCAAAGTTTTTGTGTTTTGCCAAGGCGCGCCCTACAATCGACGGCGTCTCGGAGCGATTGCGCCTCTGGTGGCCGTGAGCGTTGCAAGCGCACGACCAGCGAGCGTGCTATCGCACCAGCCTCCCACCATCTCATCGCTCGGAGGATACGCCATGGCGCACAATGGCACGCACAAGTCGGATCGCCGCCGCTTCTTGAAGACCGGAGCGCTGGCCGCCGCCGGCAGCACGCTGTTGGGCAGCCCAATGGCCGAGGCCACGGCGCCGGCGACCAAGAGCATCGACGTTGGCCCCGCGGGCGTTCCGCTACGTCCCTTCGGCAAGACGGGGCACAAGCTGCCGGTGCTCGGCATGGGCGGATCGGCCTTCGTGCGGATCTTCAACGCGGCTTACGGCGTGCCGCTGCTCTCGTTCGACGAGCGCGTGGCCATGGTTCGCAAGGGCTACGACGGCGGCATCCGTTACTTCGACACCGCGCGGGTCTACGGCGAGAGCGAGCGCATCGTCGGCACGGCGCTCAAGGACGTGCGCGAAAACTGCTACATCGCCACCAAGTGCCACGTGGCCGATCCCAAGCGCACCCGCGAGACCGTCGAGAAATCGCTCGACGAGTTGGGCATGGACTACGTCGATTGCGTGCAGGTCCACAGCCCGGCCATCGAGGCCGTGGGCTTCGACGGCGCGATGAAGATCCACGCCGAGCTGGTCAAGCTGCGCGACGAGAAGCTGCTGCGGTTCATCGGGCTCACCACGCACGTAGCCTTCGAGACCGTGCACAAGATGATCGAGACCGACGGCTTCGACCAGGTGCTTTTGGCCTACGGCTATATGCGCCGCGGCATGGACACGATGCTCTCCAACACCAACGTCGAGCACCGCAATCTGTGCATGAACGCGGCCCACGAGCGCGGCATGGCCATCGTGGCCATGAAGATCATGGGCGCTAACATGTTGAGCCACAACTCGAAGAACATGGTGGCCGACTACGACGAGGCCCGCCGCAAGAAGCTGCCCGGGGCGGCCATCCGCTGGGTGCTGCAAGACCCGCGGGTCTCGATGCTCAACGTGGGCGTCTCGCTCCCCAGCGACGTGGAGCAGAACCTGGCCACGGTGCGCGGCGACACGACGTTCACGCCGGCCGATCGCGAGCTGCTGGCCGACTACGCCACCGAGCTATACGAGGCGGCGCCGGTCAAGGCAATGAAGATCACCTGAGGCGGGCTCGCGCACGGGGACGCACGCACAGCATCAGAAAGCGTTATCTCAGCGGAACATCCGACGTCGCGGGTCGATTGACAATTGGGCCACGACCGATAGGATGGCTTTCGAAGCGAGCATGCGCGCCGTTTTGTCGCGCGCCCGGCTCGCCGGCCGAAGCCGCGGGTTGCAGCAAGCCGGCCGACAGCGTTCTCGACCCTTCACGGAGGCGACCGTTCCCTCATGACGCAAATCGAATTGGCACGCGGCGGACAGATCACGCCCGAGATGGAGTTTGTGGCCCGTCGCGAAGAGCTCGATCCCGAGCTCATTCGGGCCGAAGTGGCCCGCGGACGGATGGTGATCCCCGCCAACAAGGTCCATCTCGGCAAGCGTCTGGAGCCCATGTGCATCGGCATCGCCTCCAAGACGAAGATCAACGCCAACATCGGCAATTCGGCGGTCACCAGCGACATCGACGGCGAGCTCGACAAGCTGCACACGGCCGTGCACTACGGCGCCGACACGGTGATGGACCTCTCCACGGGTCACAACATCAACGAGATTCGGCAGGCCATCATCGACGCCTCGCCCGTGCCGATCGGCACCGTGCCCATCTACCAGTTGGTGCAGCAGATCGACGACATCTGCGACATGAAGCCGCAGGACTTCCTCGATATCGTCGAGCACCAGGCCAAGCAGGGCGTCGACTACATGACGATCCACGCCGGCGTGCTGCTCGAGCACCTGCACCTGACCACCGAGCGGGTCACGGGCATCGTCAGCCGCGGCGGCTCGTTGATCGCCAAGTGGATGATGCACCACCGCCAGCAGAACCCGCTCTATACCCACTTCGAAGACTTGTGCGACATCATGCACGAGTACGACGTGACCTGGAGCCTGGGCGACGGCCTGCGTCCCGGCTCGATTGCCGACGCCAGCGACGACGCCCAATTCGCCGAGCTCGACGTGCTGGGCGAGCTCACCCGCCGGGCCTGGGCCAAGAACACGCAGGTAATGGTCGAGGGTCCGGGGCACATCCCCATGGACCAGATCGACATGAACATCAAGCGCCAGATCGAGATCTGCGACGAGGCGCCGTTTTACGTGCTGGGCCCGTTGGTCACCGATATCGCCCCCGGCTACGACCATATCACCAGCGCCATCGGCGCGGCCCTGGCCGGCTGGAGCGGTGCGGCGATGCTGTGCTACGTCACGCCCAAGGAGCATCTCGGCCTGCCCGAAAACGACGACGTGAAGCAGGGCGTCATCGCCTACAAGATCGCCGCCCACGCGGCCGACCTGGCCCGTCACCGTCCCGGCGCGCAGAAGCGCGACGACGCGCTGTCCAAGGCCCGTTTCGAATTCGACTGGAACGAGCAGTTCCGCCTGGCGCTCGATCCCGAGACGGCCCGGCGGATGCACGACGAGACGTTGCCGCAGGAGACCTTCAAAAGCGCGCACTTCTGCAGCATGTGCGGCCCGAAGTTCTGCTCGATGAAGATCACCGAAGAGATCCGCGAGATGGACAACGCCGGCTCCCTCACCCCGGCCGAATCCAAATCCTGACCCTTCGTCCACCGTCCCCGCTTAGCCCGGAGCCACCGGCGACGGCGCGTCGCGCCGCAAGTCGTCGCTTCCACCTGCGCCCGGTTCATCCTCCCCTGACCCACATTCGCCGCCGCGCGCTCCCTACCGCAGCACGAAATAAAACCACCCCGCCAGCGCGCCCATCAGCGCCACCAGCACCGCGGCCATCGCCACCGCCCGCAACCCGATCTCCGCGAACGCCGACGGCACGGGCGGCGCGAAATCCTCCGGCGGCGGCGCGATGCCGTCGCTGAACTGATGCCCGCACCACTCGCACCGCGAAAGATACTCCGGCGCAAACGCCTCGTCGCAGGTAGGGCAGATCACCAGCGCTCGCTCCGGCGCGCTGGCTCCCTCGATCGGCACATGCGGCATGAACGCCTGCTCGAAATGTTCGCCCGAAGTCGAGCACACCGGGCACCGAGTCGTTCGCGCCCGGCCGCAGTGGATGCACACCGGCCAGGGGTCGTCCTCCCCCACCAGGCTCTCCAACTCCGCCAGCTCGGGCGACGAACTGCCCTCGCGCATCGACTCGGCCACGCCGGTCAGCACGGCTCGGGCGGCCTCGGACTGCTCGGCGGGGATCAGCACCGATCGCATGGGCAGATCGCCCAGCGCGGAATTTCCGCCGGCGATTTGGGCGTCGATACCGTGCTCTTTTAGCAGGTTCAGCAGCAGTTGCGAGCGTTGGGTGTCGGTCGACGCGAGCGTGACCCAATCGGTTTCGTTCACGGTCGGGGCCCTCTCCATGGCGTGCTCCCCACGTGGTCAGCAGGTCGACCGGCTCTCGGGCGACTGGTAATCATCCTAGTTTGCGCATATTCTAGACAGGTACTTAGCTATACATCGGCCCGAAACCTACCAAAACCAACTTGTTTTCGCGAGTTGCTCTCCCCATGTCGCTGCTTCTCATTTCGCATGCGCGTCACGCGGCGCTTTCGATCGCTGCCGGGCTGCTGCTGTTGTCGGTGGCCGCGGCCGGGCCGGTCGATGTCCTTCCCGAGGGCGAGCTGCCTGCGGATGCGCGCCTCGGCCCGCTTAAGGATCTCAACGGCTACTTCCCGTTCACGCCGTCGGAAACTCCCGAAGCCTGGTCCGCGCGCGCAGCCGACGTGCGGCGCCGCATTCTGGTGGCCAACGGCCTCTGGCCCATGCCCGAGCGCACGCCGCCCAACGCCGTGGTGCACGGCAAGGTGGACCGCGACACCTACACCGTCCAGCGCGTGTACCTGGAGAGCTACCCGGGCCACTTCGTCACCGGCAACCTGTACCGTCCCAAGGGCAGAGAGGGCAAGCTGCCGGCCGTGCTCTCGCCGCACGGACACTTTGCCAACGGGCGCTTTCACGACGCCGGGGTGGAAAAGGCCCGCGAGCAAATCGTGGCCGGGGCCGAGCGGTTCGAAAACTCCGGCCGCTCGCCGTTGCAGGCCCGCTGCATGCAACTGGCGCGGATGGGGTGCGTCGTGTTTCATTACGACATGCTGGGCTATGCCGACAGCGTGCAGATCCCCTCGTCGCTGGCACACGGCTTTTCCGAGCAGCGTCCCGAGTTTGACACGCCCGAGAACTGGGGCTTCTTCAGCACCCAGGCCGAGCTGCGGCTGCAAAACGTGATGGGCCTGCAAACCTACAACTCGCTGCGCGCGCTCGACTGGCTGAGCGAGCTGCCCGAGGTGGATCCGGCGCGCATCGCCGTGACCGGCGCCAGCGGCGGCGGCACGCAGACGTTCATTCTCGCGGCGATCGACGAGCGCCCCGCGGCCGTGTTTCCCGCCGTGATGGTCTCGACCGCCATGCAGGGCGGCTGCACCTGCGAGAACTGCTGCCACCTGCGGGTCGGCACGGGCAACGTCGAGTTCGCGGCCCTCACGGCTCCGCGCCCCTTGGGCATGACCGGCGCCGACGACTGGACCAAGGAACTGGCCGAAAAGGGCCTGCCGCAACTGAAAGCACACTACGCCATGCTCGGCGTGCCGGATGCGGTGATGGGCAAGGTGCTGCCGCAGTTCGGCCACAACTACAACTTCGTCAGCCGCGAAGTGATGTATCAGTTCATGAACAAGCACCTGGGGCTGGGCCTGCCCGAGCCGGTGATCGAGGAAGACTTCGCGCTGCTATCCGTGCCGGAGATGACCGTTTGGGACGAGAACCATCCGCGACCGCCCGACGGGCCCGACTACGAGCGTTCGCTGGTGAAGCACCTGACCGACGTCTCCAAGCAGCAGATCGCGGCGCTCACCCCCAGCGACGCGGCATCGCTCGAGCGGTTTCGCCAAGTGGTGGGCGGCGGCTGGGACGTGCTCCTGGGCCGCGATCTCCCGCCGGCCGAAACGCTCGAGTTCGAGCAGAAGGGCGAAGCCACCGAGCCCGCCGGCCAGGTGACTTTCGGGCTGCTGCGTGACAAGGGCCGCGGCGAAGAACTGCCGATCGTCATCCTGCATCCGACCGCCGAATGGAATAAGCGCGTGGTGATCTGGGTCGACGAGCAAGGCAAGGCCGCGCTATGGGGCGGCGACGGCAATCTCGCGCCCGGCGTGGCGCAGCTTCTGGCCGCTGGCAGCGCGGTGGTGGGGGCCGACCTGCTGTTCCAGGGCGAGTTTTTGGCCGACGGCAAACCACTAGAGCAGACCCGCCGCGTCGACAACCCGCGTCAATTCGCCGGCTACACCTGGGGCTACAACCCCACGCTGTTTGCCAACCGCACCGGCGACGTGCTCACGCTGGTGTCGTACTTCCAGAACTATCGCGACGAAAAGCCGCGCGTCGATCTGCTGGCCACGGGCGCGGCCGGTGCGTGGGCGGCGGCCGCGCGAGCTCAAGCCCGGGAGGCGGTCTCGCGGGCGGCGATCGACACCGGCGGGTTCCGTTTCGGCAAGCTCACGTCGATCGGTGACGTGAACTTCATTCCTGGCGCCGTCAAGTACTGCGACGTGCCGGGCTTGCTGGCGCTGGCAGCGCCCGGCGAACTATGGCTCGCCGATGAGAGTCCGATGACGCCGGGCCTGGTCAGCGCCGCCTACACGGCCAGCGGCGCCGGCGGCATGCTGCACGCCCACAACGGCCCCGCCGAAGGCCGCATCGCCGAAGCCGCGAAATGGCTCGCCCGGCCGTAAGAGTAAAGTAGCAGGCTCACTCCGTGAGCCGTAGCAGCACCTCGCTGGATATCCCACCGTCGTTAGCATCAACCGTAGCGAGCGCTCGCTTAGGCCCACGGCACTACGGCACCACGACACCACGGCACTTCTGCGACGGCTCACGGAGTGAGCCTGCTACTCTTGGCGGCTGTACCCGATGCAAGAAGGGGACGGCCGCGTCGATCAATCGCGGCGCATGTTCCGCCAGGAGTGGGTGGGGCGGCTGGCGTTGGGGGCGGCGGTGTGAATCCAGCGGCTAACCAACTCCTCGAGCTGCGTGTCCATCCAGCGTTCGAACGCGGCGTACGAACGCACCGCCTGGGCCGCTCGGCTGGCTTCGTCATCACGTGCTCTGGCGCCTGGCGGAAAGTCGTGGACCATCGTGCCTTCTCCTCGGTTGCGGTGGGACGAGTCGCTCGCCTTCATTCCTCTATTCCCCGATGGCCGAGCAATCTTTGCAAAACGTGGTCCGAGAACTCGGCTTTCCCTTCCCTTTATACGGGACAGCGGCACTTTGGGTTCGGGTTCGCGCGGTCGCAACGAACGGGGCCGGCAAAAACGGCCGATCGCGCTCGCCGCGGGCCAGGAATTCCGCAGGACACTTGGGACGTCACTCTGCCAAAACGCGTCGCCGCGGCACGATCTTGCTGCCAAATCGCCTCATCTCGCCCTGCGTCCCCCTTAGAAAACGAAACAGGCATCGAGCCGCGTGCAGCCCGATGCCTGTTCGGAACCTGACGCTGCTCGTGCCCGTCTACGGCAACATCGGTTCGTCAGCGTACGGCGAATTGTTCAGTTTTTGTTTTTCGCCCGGGCGCGGCCCAGCGCTTCGCGCGGCGAGAGCGTGCCGTCGTCGTCGCGATCGAGCTTTTTGAGCACTTCGGGCGCCGCGGAGATCTCCTCGCTGCTCAGGCTCCCGTCGCCGTCGGCATCGAGCGCCGCGAACAGTCCCATCCGCTCACCCATCGGCTGACGCTTGGGGCCGCCGGCCCGGGCCGTCTTCTTCGCTCCTTTCTGATCACGCTTCTGGCCCGGCTTCTTCGCGTCGCCCGGCGAAGCGTCGGGGCGCTTGCGCGGCGGCTGACCCGCCTGGCGAGCCCGCACGACGCTCATCGCGGCGGCAAACTCCCCCTTCGACAGGGCGCTGTCGCCGTCCTTGTCGGCCCGCTCGATCAGGCGCTCGATCCGCTCGCGACGTTCTTCGGGCACTTCGTCGGCGGTGAGCTTGCCGTCGCCGTTGCGATCGGCCCGATCGAAGAACTGCGCCGAATCGGGACGCCGGTCGCTCCCCGGCTGCCCGGGCGTACGCTTTGCGGGGGCTCCTGGGCGGCCGGCCTGCGCTGCACCGCGGGCGAACTCGCGTAGCGTGAGCGCTCCGTCGTCGTCCTGGTCGGCCCGCTCGAGCAACTTCTGGAAACGTTCGCGTCCCGGCTGGGGCACTTCTTCGAGCGTCACCTTGCCGTCGCCGTCGCGGTCGAGCCGCTTGAAGAACTCGCCGCCGCGGCCGCGATTACTGCCGTCGCGATCACCGCGCCCCCGCTGACCGCGGGCAGGACGCTCGGGCTTGTCTTCTTCTGCACCCGCCGAGCCGCCGGAAAGTCCCTGGGCGAATTCGTCGACGGTCAGCTTGTCGTCGTCGTTGGCGTCGCCGCGCCGCAGCAAGCGCGAGAACAGCGACTTCTTGTCCTCGGGAATCTCGTCGTCGCCCAGCAGCCCGTCGCCGTCGACGTCGAGTTGCTCGAACAACTCGGCAGGCCCCGGAGCACTCGAGTCTGCATCGTCCGCCCGGGCTGCCCAAGGTGCCGCCGCCCCTGCCAGCATGATCACCGCCAGCATGGCCACAAGTAAGCTCAATCGCGTCACGGTTGCTTCTCCTGGAAAGTTTGCCTGTCGCCGACGCCGGGGGGCGTCTTAGAGATGAAACCCCTGCACGGCACTTGAGTTTCGGAAGAAATCGGGGGGTTGCGCAAGCACGACCGGCCGGGGCGGTTACTACGTGCTGGCATCGCTTGTACGGGTCGAATTTGCGAGGGCGGTTGTGCGGCGTTTCGATCTTGCGGCCGCTTGGGGGCATTTCTATAATCCCCCGCCCCAAACGGGGCGCGCGTGAAACGCACGTCGCCAAAACGCCACGCAAAAACCCCGCGGTTGCGCCCCTGCTGGCACGGCCGCAACATGGAGGGCCCAACTTTCGTTCAATGACGCCCCCCCGGCGCGCCGATAACCAGGGTGCTCACTTCCGCGCTCGCGAGGTCGACTCCCGACATGGATTGCGGCGCCGGTAAGCGTAGAGCAACGCAAGGATCGTGACAGCAGCGTGCCGATTCCAGGAGGTTCGTCCGACCCATTCAACCAATCGCGGCTCTTTCGAGCCTGGGTCTGCCGACGAACAAGTGAATCGGAACTGCACGAAACTGAGCGTTGCCATTGAACCGGCCATTTCCCAGTAATCCAAGTTCGTTTTGGCAAATACGTCTTGTACCGGACCCGGTCTTTGCCGACCGCCTTCCGGCGCAGTATCGTTGCCAGGGGAGATTGACATGCAGATTTACGGCCCTTCGCAAGTTCACGGCGCTCAACACGTCCAAGGTCCGCACGCCACGCGCTCGCTCGAGCAGGCTGCCAAGCCCGAAACGCAAGGCGTCGGCGACCGTCTCGACATCTCGGAAGCCGGCCGCATCGCCAGCCAAATGGCCGAAGTGCCCGACATCCGGGCCGACCGCGTCGAATCGCTGCGTGCCGCCATTTTGGAAGGCACGTACGAGACCGAAGACAAGCTCGACCTGGCCGTCGAACGACTGCTGGACGAGATCGCCTAAGCGGTCCGGCGAGGCACGTTTTCGCACCGTAGCCGGCACATGCATGTGCCGAGTGCGACCCGCGCAAGCGAATCGCCACTTGTCCCCTGGGGGCTGACACCGGCCGTGGAATCGCCTACAATCAAGAATCATTCTTGGTTTGGAACCGCCCGAGCGCTCGCTCTCGGCGGTCGAATGGCGATGCCCACTTCGGTGTAGGGCCCTCGGTTTTTTGCACATGGCGCAAGATTTCTCGCTTCCGTCGGTACGCGTCGCGCTCAGCCCGCGTGAGCGGTTCGAGGAGTTCCTGCAGAGCCGCGGCAAGCGGACCACGCAGCAGCGGCGGATCATCGTCGACGAGGTGTTCAAGCGCCACGACCATTTTGACGCCGACGATCTGATCTCGCACTTGGCCGGCGTCAGCGAAGCCCGCCGCGTCAGCCGCCCGACCGTCTATCGCACCCTCAGCGAGATGGTCGACGCGGGCCTGCTGCGGAGCATGAACCTCGGCGGCCGCACGGTCTACGAGCATGACTATGGCTACCCGCAACACGACCACATGCACTGCCAGAAGTGCAACAAGCTGATCGAGTTCAGCACCGACGAGCTCACCAAGATCGGCGAAGAGCTCGAACGCCAGTACCAGTTCCGCGTGACGGGGCACCGGTTGATTTTCACGGGCCTCTGCGCCGATTGCCGCAACCAAAAGCGGCGCACAAGGAAGCTGGACTTGGTGTAGCAGGCTCACTCCGTGAGCCGTTGCAGCGCGCCGCAGCGTCGCGCTGTGATTCCGAGCCGCACCTGAACGTCCTACGTCTCCTCGACGCGCGTGTACTCAAGCATGATGCTCGCATCTTCGTTCGCCTGGATAAAGCGATTCGGGTCAAACATGTAGAGCCGCCACAGGTCGGGATACCAGATGCCGTTGTGCTCACTCGATTCCTGCATCCACCCGTCCGGCCCCAATTCCCAACGCCCGATGCGAGCCCCAAACTCGCCGTCCGGGTCACTGCACAGCCAGGACCGAGAGCGTCCTGAGGCCTCGAACACAGACATGGTCGCTTCGCCATTTGGAAAGTAAGCTCGCCACCGCCCGACGAGCAAGTGCGGATCGCTCCAGTACTTGGAAGTCCCGCCGAACTTCTTGTCAATCAGCCCTTTTATTCGCTGTTGGTATGCAAGGTCTTCTTGGTCGCACATGCGTTCACCGCGCACACCTTTTCACCTTGGACAACGGTGCTGTGACACTGCTTGCGGCTCACGGAGTGAGCCGGCTACTTTACACTTTCAACTCGGCCGACTTCTTCGTGGCCCCCGCGTAGCGCTTGCGGATCGGGGCCACGACTTCGGCGAGGAATTCATCCACTTGCTCCGGCGCTCGCCCCACGAAACGCGACGCGTCCAGCGTGCCGCTTAAGTCGACGCCGGCAAATGCGGGATCCGCTCCCAGCCGCTCGAGCAAGTCGTTGGCCGCGCCGTGCTGCTTCACCTGTGCCGCGGCATCCTGGCTGTGCTGTCGAATCCGCTCGTGCAGCTCTTGCCGATCGCCGCCGGCGGCCACGCCGGCCATCAGGATCGCTTCGGTGGCCATGAACGGCAGCTCTTCGGCCAGGTGCTTGGCGATCACGTTGGGATACACGACCAGCCCGGAAGCCACGTTCTGGTACAAGAGCAGGATCGCGTCGATCGCCAGAAACGCCTGCGGCAGCACCAGCCGGCGGTTGGCGCTGTCGTCCAGCGTCCGCTCCATCCACTGCGTCGACGCCGTGGCCGCGGCGCTTGATTGCAGGCTGGTCACGAAACGCGCCAGCCCACAGATCCGCTCCGACCGCATCGGGTTCCGTTTGTAGGCCATCGCCGAGGAGCCGATCTGTTCCTTCTCGAACGGCTCCTCGATTTCCTTGCGGCTCTGCAACAACCGCAGGTCGGTGCCCGCCTTGTGGGCACTCGAGGCAACGCCCGACAGCGCGTCGAGCACCTGCTGGTCGACCTTGCGCGAGTAGGTCTGACCCGTGACGGGGTACGAAGCGGCAAAGCCCATTTTCTCCCGCACCAGCTCGTCGAGCTTGCGCACTTTGGCGTGATCGCCCTCGAACAACTCCAGAAAGCTGGCCTGCGTGCCGGTCGTGCCTTTCACGCCGCGGGCCTTGAGCTCGGCGAGGCGATGCTCCACCTCGGTCAGATCCTGCACCAGGTCGTAGATCCACAGACAGGCCCGCTTGCCGACGGTGGTGGGCTGCGCCGGCTGCAAGTGCGTGAAGCCGAGACACGCCAGGTCGCGCTGCTGCCTGGCAAAGTCCGAAAGCGCTTCGATCACCGCCGCCAGCCGCGTCTGCACCAGCTCGAGCGATTCGCGGATCAGGATCAGATCGGTATTGTCGGTCACATAGCAACTGGTGGCGCCCAGGTGGATGATGCCCCGGGCCGCCGGGCAGGCGTCGCCGTAGGTGTGCACGTGGGCCATCACGTCGTGCCGCAGCTTCCGCTCGTAAGCTGCCGCCTTGACGAGATCGACGTCGTCGACGTGCTTGCGGAGCTCGTCGAGTTGCGCGTTCGTGATCGGCAACCCCAGCTCGGCTTCGGCCTCGGCCAGCGCGACCCACAGCCGCCGCCAGGTGCTGAATTTGCGCTGCGGCCCCCACAGCGTGGCCATCTCCGCCGACGCATACCGCTCGATCAAAGGATTCTGATACGTACTCGAATTGCTCATCGCGCCCTTTGCGGAACCCAACTACACGAGCCCGAAGCGCCAGCTAGGGAAAACCACGCGTTGGCGCGGACCCACATTAGCCCGAAACGCCAGCGAGGGAGAACCACCCGTCGGCGCGACCCTCGCTTGCGCTTCGGGCTAGTGTCGTTCTGCTGACACGGCTTAGCCTACCACGACCCCATCGTGCCCCGAAGCCCTCGCTACATATTCGTCAAGTCGTCGCTGCCGCCGGGGCCGATCACCGCGTCGAGCGCCGCGGCCAACTGCGGGGCGTGCGAAGTATCTTCCACATAGATGCGGCAGATCCGATGCGCCAGTGGCAACTGCCTAAAAAGTTGATCGAACCCCAGCGGCCGAGGTTCGCCTCGCGACGGATCCCACAGGAAATTCTGCCCCGTGCTCGGGCCCCGCGTGTCGGGTCGGTGAATGTGCCGGGCCAGGTCGACCCGCAGCGGCAAGTCGCGCAGCTCGGCGGGAAGCTGGGCCCGCAGCTCGCGCTCGACGAACTCCGCGCGGCTGAAGATGCTGCTGCGTTCGGTCTCGCTTTCCTCGAACACCAGGTTGCGCTGGCAGGCCATGGTCCAGGGCACGCGGCGAGCCAGAATCGCCTGCCAACGCTCGCCGAGCGCCCGCTGCGCCGGATCATTCGAGCTGCGCCACCGCGACACGTCGACCAGCAGCGACCACTCCGTGAACTCGCGGTACGCGTCGAGGTGTTCCAGCGGATTGCCTGGGAAAACGAACTGCTTGCTGTCGGCAAACAGGTCGGCCAGCGTCAGGTCGATGGCCCGCACCGTGCGGTGGAAATAGATCGAGCGAAACAACTCGGCTCGCACGGCCATGAATTGCACCAGGGCCGAGACGCCGCGGCTGTGAATCGTCAGCCCCCGCTCGGTGAAGAAGCTGTAGTGCAGCACGCGGTCGAGATCGAACGCCCGGGCGTTGTAGCCCGACATGTACGCGTCGCGCAGCACGAAGTCCATGTTGTCGACCGTGTAAATGCCGCTGAACAGGCAGCGCAACAGCGCCAGCCAGCGCGGCGGGGGGACTTCGCCCGCCTTGGGCCGCGCGATCAGCAGCGCGATCTGCGCCGGGTCGAGCTTCTCGCCGGGCTCGAGCTGGCTGTTGGGATTGCGGCGGATGCGCGCCAGCAGCGGACCCAACTCGTCGCGGATGATCGCTCCGCCCAGCGTCTCGTGCGTCAGCCCAAAGCCGGAAAGAAAGTGATCGTCGAAGAAGTGTCCAAACGGCCCGTGGCCCACGTCGTGCAGCAATCCGGCCATCCGCAGAAGCGACTCGACGTAGCCGCGGCTGGGGGCGTCGGGGCAGACTTCCTTGAGGCTGTCGTACAGCGTGTCGGCGGCCCGGCTGGCCAGATGCATCACGCCCAGCACGTGCTGGAATCGGGTGTGCTCGGCGGTGGGAAACACCCACCAGGCGGTCTGCAATTGATGAATCTGGCGGAGCCGCTGCACCCAGGGATGGTCGATGATCGCGCGCTCGGCGACTTCGTCCGGCTCGCTGCCGGCGGCCACGAAGGGCATGTAGCCGTGGACCGGATCGTGGCAAAGGTTTTCGCCTTGAAAGTTCCGCATTCGACGAGTACTTCCCCCCTTTCTGCGGTCGGTCTCACGCCCCCGGTGCCCGCACCGTTGACAGCCGACCGCCGCGCCCCAGTGCGCGAAACGATTATTGTACCGCTCAGCGTCGAACGAACTACGTGGTTGCCCGGATTGGCCCACGGGCGACCCGCTGCGACTCACCGCCGGTAGAGCTCCTCCAGATTCGCTGGAGTAGCCTGTCGAAGTTCGACAGGCTGCTTGATCGCATGGATGCGATCTCAAAATGACGACGCAAGTCGTTATTTTTGCGAGCCGTGCGGAGCTTCGCTTCGCACCCCGCGAGGTTGAAGTTGGCCAGGATGGCCCCACTTCAACGGACTGGGGGCGCGTTACAGTTTGCCTGTTCGCTACGGAGTGTCGACCACGCTCGCGAGTCGTGCGGGGTCGGCTGGAAGTACGTGCTCGGCAAGCCGTAGTGCGGCGGCATTCGGCGGTCATGCCGCCCCGGGTGGCGTGCCGATCTAGTAACATCGGGCGCCCATGCATAAACTTACCCGGGTTCTACCAATTACCGACTTTGGCCCCCGCTCGAGCAGCCAAGGAGCAGATATCGTGCAATTCCCCAGGGTCTCGTTTGCCGGCTTCATCCTCCTCCTCTGTACGCAGGCAGTGGCGCTGGGCGACGTGCCGGCGTCCGAGGATTTGCTGCCGGGCACGACCAAGGGCTACGTCTCGGTGGCCGACTTCGACGCCCTGGAACAGGCGTTCAACAAGACGCAAATCGGGCAATTGGCCGCCGATCCCCAGATGGAGCCTTTCGTCGAGGACCTGAAGCGGCAGTTGAGCGAGAAGTGGACCCAGACGCACGAGAAGCTGGGCCTCACCTGGGAAGATCTAGACGACGTGCCCACCGGCGAGATCGCCATCGCCCTGGTCATGCCCAGCGAGACCCGCGACGCCACGATCATCCTGGCCGACGTGACGGGGCACGAACAGCAGGCCGACGCGCTGCTGAAGAAGGTCGACGAGGAGATGGAGAAGAACAAGGCCCGCCGCTCGGAGCGTCCGCTCCACGGCGCCACGGCCGTGGTGTTCGATATTCCCGAGAAAGACGATGCGCCGGCCCGCCAGGTGGTGTACGTGGTGCACAGCGGCCTGCTGGCAGCCTGCGACGAAGTGGACGTGCTCGAGGACGTCGTCGCGCGTCTTGCCGGCGGCGCCCAGAGCGATCGCCTGGCGGCGCTGCCCGCCTTTGAAGCCATCACCAAGCGCTGTCGCGAGGCCAGCGGCGAATTGGAACCGCACGCCCGCTGGTTCCTCGAGCCGTTCGGCTACGCCGACGCCATCCGGCTGGAGAAGCCCAAGAAGCGCGGCACCGACATGCTCAAGATCCTCAAGACCGAGGGGTTCACTGCCATCGAAGGCATTGGCGGGTTCGTGAACTTCTCGGTCGACAAGTATGAGATGCTCCACCGCACGTTCATCTACGCCCCCGGCAACCAGGAGGAGGGCGCCGAGCGGTTCGAGCTTTCGGCCCGGATGCTGAAGTTTCCCAACGGCGGCAACTTCCTGCCGCCCAGTTGGGTGCCGCGCGACCTGGCCACCTATGCGGCGATGAACATCGACACCAAGAACGCGTTCGAAAACTCCAAGACCCTCGTCAACCAGATCGTCGGCGACGAAGTGTTCGAGGATGTTCTCGAGTCGATCAAGACCGACGAGAACGGCCCGCGCATCGACATCCGCCGCGATCTGATCGGATACCTGGGCGATCGGCTGACGATGATCTCCGACCTGCAAGTGCCGATCACGCCCAAGAGCGAACGCCTGCTGTTCGCCGTCGACACGAAGGACGACAAGGTGATGGCCGAGGTCATCCGCAAGTGGATGGAGACCGATCCCGACACGCGCAAGCGCGAGATCGCCGGCCACGTCGTGTGGGAAATCGTCGACGAGCAGGCCGAGCTGCCGATGGTCACCATCGAAGGCAGCCCGCTCGATGCCGAGCCCTATGCCGAAGAGGAAGCGTTCGAGGAAGAAGAGCGGGCCTTGCCGCCCAACTCGGCCGTGACCGTGGCCTACGGCCAGTTGTTCGTGGCCACGCACATCGACATCCTCACCAAGGTGCTCACCCAGTACGAGAACGGCGCCAAGCTGGCCGGCAGCGCCGACTACCTGCGGGTCGAGGCCGAGATCAATCAACTCGCCCAGCCCGAGCAGTTTGGCCAGACGTTCACCCGCACCGACGAAGCGTATCGCGGCGTGTACGAGTTGCTGCGTACCGGCAAGATGCCCGAGAGCGAGTCGATGGTCGGCAAGATCCTCAACGGCCTGTTGGGCGACGACACCGAGGGCACGCTCCGCGAGCAGCGGATCGACGGCAGCAAGCTGCCGAGCTACGACATGGTGCGCCGCTACCTCGGTCCGGCCGGCATGACGATGACCTCGGAAAAGACCGGCTGGCTGCTGACGGGCTTCACGCTGCACAAGGATGCCCCCAGCACGGCCCCCGCCGGCGAAAAAGCCAAGATCGACACCGCCGCCAAGCCGTAAAGCGGCGTTCTCGGGCCGCCAACAGCGTTCTTTCAACGGCGTCGTTCAGCAGCTTTCCCAGCCGCGTCGTCTAGCCGCCAGCAGCTTTTTCCCAGCCGCGTCGGTTAGCCGCCACATTCATGGGGCGCGTCCCGGCGCCGACAAGCGCGCCACATAAATGTGGCGGCCAGCGGCACCGCGAAAAAAATTCCGCGCTTTCTGCGCAGAAAAATCCCACTCCGCTTGTCGACAAATCGGCCGGACCCCGTATCATTGCCCCCAACGTCGACGTGCGTCCCGCTCGAGACGCGCTTCGGGCTGACTCTCGTTGTGGCAACGGCGCTGTTACGCCATGGGTCTTGAATTCTCTCCCAGCGATCCGCTCTTCCAACTGGCCATCGTCATCGTGGCCGGCATCATCGGCGGTGAGCTGTTCGGCATGCTGAAGCTGCCGAAGGTGACCGGCTGGATCGCCACCGGCATTCTGATCCGCGCGGTCGCCGATCAGCACAGCGCCTTCACCGGGCTCACCGCCGACACCGTCCCCATGTTTAAGCCGTACATGAACTTCGTGCTCGGCTACATCGCCTTCACCGTGGGGGCCGCCTTTCACATCGTCAGCTTGCGCAACTCGGGCACGCGGCTGGGCCTGCTGCTGTTGGGCGAAGCCCTCATCACGCCCACGCTGGTAGTGCTCACGATGTATTTCATCGGCGGCTGGATGGCGCCGGAAAAAATCACCATCAAGGCCAGCCTGCTGTTGGCCGCCGTGGCCATCGCCGGCGCCCCGGGCACCACCGTGCTCGTGGCCCAGGAGATCCGCGCGCGCGGCATCCTTACCCGCACGCTGATCGCCGCGGTGGCGTTGATCGACATGGTGGCGGTCTGCGCTTTCGCCTTCGTCACGTCCTATATCGGCGAAGGCGACCAGGGCTGGCACACCACCTGGCCTTCGGCCTTCGTCGCCGCCGGCCGCGAGTTCGGGCTGGCGCTGCTGGTGGGCGGAGCGTGGGCCCTGGGGGCCCTGGCACTGATCCGCCTGGTCGTCAGCCCCGCTTTTTTGGGCCCCACGATGGTCGCCGTGATCCTCGGTTCGTTCGGCGCCGCCTCGGGGCTGGGTGCCTCGGGCATTCTGGCCTGCACGTTGGCCGGCATCGTCGTCTCGAACGTGCGGCACCAAACCGTCCGCTCGACCGAGGCCTACCTGCACTCGATCGGCGGCGTGCTGTTTGCGGCCTTCTACACGCTGGCCGGCATGAACCTCGACTTCACCCTCGTGTTGGCCGCGGCCGGGCTGGTGTTCGTCTACTTCGTGGCCCGCGTCGTCGGTAAGTACGCGGGGGCGTACGCCGCGATGACGATCGGCGGAGTGCCGGTACGCGTGCGCAACTACCTCGGCCTGGCCCTCATCCCGCACGGCGGCGTGGCGGTCGGGCTGATCCTGTTCGTGCAGGGCGATCCGCGCTATACCGACATCGCCCAAACCGTCACCACCATCGGCCTGGCCGCACTGGCGATCAACCAGCTCGTCGGACCCAGCGCCGCGCGCTTCGCCATCACCCGCGCGGGCGAGGCCGGCAAGGACCTGCCGCGGCTGCTCGACTTTCTCGACGAGAACCACATCATCGTCGACATCACCGCCGAAACGAAAGAAGAAGTCATTCGCATGCTGGCCTCGGGCCTGTACCTCACGGTCGACGCGCCGCCTATTCCGCAGGAAGAGTTCGTCCAGCGCGTGCTCGAGCGCGAAAAGCAGGCCACGACGTGCCTCTCCGAAGGCCTGATGGTTCCCCACGCCGTGCTCGAAGAGGGCGAGGACATTACCGGCATCCTGGGCATCAGCTCGCAGGGGCTCGACCTGGGGGCCCCCGATGGTCGCCCGGTGCACGCCGTGCTGCTGCTGGCCACGCCCGAGTCGGATCGCCGCCGCCACCTGGAGGTGCTGGCCGCCTTTGCCAACGCGATCACCCGCGACGTCAACCTGCGCGAGCAGCTCTACCACGCCCGCAGCGCCGCGTTCGCCTACGACGTGCTGCACGCCGAGGCGGCCGAAGACCTCAACTACTTCCTCGAAGAAGCCATCGAGCGCACGAAGTAGCGCAGGCGAGGCCCGACGCCTCTCCCCAGCAGACCGTCGGGCCACGATCTCACCGATTAACCCGGAGCCGCTGGCGACGGCGCCTCACCGCGCCCCGACGTCGACCCGCTCGCGCCGGACGACGATCTTCGCTAGCCTACGCCCGCGCCGGCGTGCCCCACCGGCCACACCGCCGCCCACGACAGACGAGCATCCAGCCGGACAGGCCCGCCAGCGCCAACAGCCCGCTGGCCGGTTCGGGGACCAGCACGAACCGCAACTCGTCCATGGAAAACTCTTGGCCGCCCACGGCAAACGAGTTGATCGTGCCGACCAGCGTCACGCGCCCCGGATCGAGTTGAACGGTCGCCCCTCCCAACATCGCGGGCAGCGCGGCGAACGTGTTCACGTTGGCCAGATCGCCATTGACCCGCAGATTGAGATTGCCGCCGAACTCGCCGTACAAGAAGCTCACCGTCGTCACCGGCCCGCCAAAGTCGAAGTTCAGGTTGACGTTGCTCGGCCACAGATAGTTGCCCGATCCGCCGGGAGAGCTGCCGGCGTTGGCGACCGAATCGAACACGATCGCCGCGCCGCTGGTCGTGCTGCCCGCGGGGAGGAAGAAAAACTCGCTCAATTGAACCGGCACGCCGTCAGTGACGAACGAGTCGGGGGCAGGCGTGGCGGCCTGTAGATCGTATTGCTGGCCCAGCAGAAGGTCCTCGAACTCCAGCGTCGCCGCCCGTGCGGTCTGCCAGCCGCACGAGGCGCCTGCCAGGACGACGGCAAGAGTCAGGACATGCCAAACGCGGGGCTGTCGAGGCAAACGGTCGATGGTCATGGAAGCTCCTTGAAAATGCATGATGGATGACACCTGTCCCCGCGCGCCCACGCGCGGGCATGCTCCTTGTCGCTTGCACGAACCCGCGCAGCCAAAGCTCGACAGGGCACAGATACGCCCCGATCGCTGACACCGATGCGCGGACGTCGCCCAAGAACACGTTGCCCAGCAGGAGCTCCGCTCGGAGCCCGCGGTCAACTACGGCGACAAGAAGCAGGTCATTAGCACCCGACCCGTCGGAAGAAGAATACCGATGGCCCCCAAGCTAATGGCGGCCCCCCCGGGCCGTCAAGACTTTTGCCTGAATAAAGCAAAAAACTAACGAGTCCGGTCGAACCCCCGGCTGCTCCGCGGGCGTTTGAGCCAGCTTGTCCCCCAAACGGCGGCTAAACTGGAGTAGGCGGCCGCGCCGGACTCGCCTGCACCAACTATCGGCTCACTATCCATCGGGGGACCCCCTCCATGACGACGCGACGAACGATCCTCGCTTGTGCGCTGGCCCTGTTGATGGCCGCGCCCGCCGTGCTGCCGCTTGCGGCTCAAGAAAACGGCACGCCCCAAAGCTCCGTCGGTTCCGACCAGGACCAGGCCGAGGAGAAGCAGATCAACGTTCGCTACGCGCAGGCGTACCTCAAGTTGATGGAAGCCCAACTGGCCGAGTTCCAGCAGCGTAACCAGCGATCGCCCAACACGATTCGCCCCGAGGCCATGCAATTGGCCGCCGAGTACGTGGCCAAGGCCCGCGAGCGCCTCCGCGCGGCGCAAAGCGACGAAGCCAACGAGTCGGCCGTTTACGTACTGGCAGCCGAAGCCGAAGTGCGTGCCGCCGAAGCCGAGCTGCAGCGTGCCGCGGCGGTCAACCGCCAGCGGGCCGGCACGATCAGCCGCGGCGAAGTCGCCCGACTGCAAGCCCAGCTCGAGCTGGCCAAGGTCAAGGTCGTCAAAGCCCGCCACTTGGCTTCCGAGTCGCCCCTGTCGAACCTCCGCTTCGAGATCGACCAACTCCGCGAGGACGTGCAGCAACTGCTGCTACAGCAAGCCAAGGCTTTGCGCGGAGCCTGAGCAGCGCGCAGCGGCTTACTCTGCCGCCTGCGCTGGCTTGTCCGGCCGGTCGGATCCGTCCCACAAGAACAGGCGGGCGCCGGCAACCTGGCCTTCGGCGTTCGGATTGGGGGGCCCGACCACGGCGGCCAGCTGGCGACTGTTGCGCGAGAACTGCAAAGCATAGAACTTCTCGTCGGGACCGGTCTCCAGTTGCGCCACTTCCTCGCCGGACGCGACATGCCAAAGGTGCAGCGTACCGTCATGGGTCACGCTGACGAACACGCGGCCGTCGGGCGAAAAGGCACATTCGCTGTGTGTGGGCAACGAGTGACCCAGCGTGGCGACCTCCCGGCCGCTTTGCACATCGATCAACACAAAAGAAGTATGGGGCTTGCTGGAAGCCAGGAGTCGCCCGTCATCGGTAATCGCCAGCGGATCCGCACACTCCACGGCGTCGGCGCGGCGTTTGGAAAAGTCGATCACCCAGTGCGCTTTCTCGGACGTGTTGATGATCATGAACTGCCGACTGTGAGAATACCGCAAGTACGGCACGGCGGGCGGTCGCTTGGGAATCAACGTAAACCACTTGTCCTGCGTGTCGAGATCGGTGACGGCGATCTCCGCTGCGCTGCTCGTGATGAGATGCCGTCCGTCGCCCGACAGGGCCAGAAACGCCTCGGGCGGCTGCGGCTGCGGAAAGTGCCCCTCGAACCTGTCGACGTCGAGCCTCCATTGCCGGGCATCGTCGCCCTCGGTAATGAACAGCGTGTCGTCGTCTCGCGTCAGAAAATGAAACGGCCGCGATGAAGGACCCAGATGCCGCGAGGAGCGCCACTGGCCGGTGCGGGTCTCGAACAACTCGAACTTGCTGGCATGGTACCGCAGCACCAGCCATTCCAGATCGGGCGAAAGGGCCAGCGCATTAAAGTCAGGTAACGCTTTCGGCATGATCTCCGCGACGCGCCACAGTTTCACCGACCCGTCGAAAGCTCCGCTGGCCAGCAACGCGCCGCCGGGCGAAAACGCCAGGCTGCTGACGCGGTTGGGGCCCGCATGGCCGTTGAGCACCTGTTGAAACGGACGGAGTTCGCGGTCCCAGATGCGCACGGTCTGATCGCCGCCGCCGGTCGCCAGCCACTTGCCGTCGGGCGAATAGACCGCCGAAAACGCCCGGCCGAAGTGACCGTGAAGCGACTCTTCAGGCGTCGCGGGTTCGCCTGCCAGGATGGTCAGGCTCGGCCCCGCCACGGCCACTTCGGCATGCTCGGGATGTACGCCGATACTATCGACCGCCCCCGCGATTTCCCGCGTCGTCCCTTGCTCGGGGTCGAGAAACGTCAGCTTGTTCACCGAGCCGATCAGCACCTGCTCGCCCATCCATCGCACGGAGTTCACCGTGTAATCGTTCGTGTCGTAGGTCCTCAGCAGCCCGCCGGTCGCCACGTCCCACACGCGGACCACCGGCTCCATTCCCCCGGAGGCCAACCGCTTGCCGTCGGCAGAGAACGCCAGCGTGTGCGTCACCTTGGCCTGCCCGGGCAGGGTGCTCAGCAGCTTGTGCGTGTGAGCATCCCAGAGTTTGATCGAGTTGTCGCAACTCCCCGTGGCCAGGATCTGGCCGTCGGGCGAGAACGCCAGCTCGTTGACGCAGTCGGTGTGACCCCGGATCTCAGCGAGCAGGCCTCCGCGGTGCGGATCCCACAGCCGAATGATCCCGTCCCCGGTGCCCGTGGCCAACACGCGCCCGTTGGGCGAGAACGCCACGCCGTTGACCTCGCCGCCCCCCGGCTCGATCGTGAGCCACGCGTCGTCCAGACGGTTGCGAAAGTAATACCAGTCGAAGCTGCGCAACCCCGCGTGCTCGGTGCCGTCGTCGTAGTGCGCCAGCAACCGCCTGGCCTCCGGCGTGCTTCCCTGCCTGAGCGCCCGATCGACCGCGCGCATCCGCGACGCATAGAGCGACTGCTCGGCACGCGCCTGGAGCTCGCGGGCCGTCGCGGTGCTCTGCTCCGCGTCGCGGCGCAGCCGGGCCTCGGTATCGCGCGAGGCGCGCAAGTGCAGCAGATACGCCGTGCCCAAGGCCATCAACAGCACGGCGGCCCCCGCGCTCACGCCCACCAGGCTCGCCAGCGCCGGCCGACGACGCGTCCAGTGCAGCGTGCGCTGCGCGAGGGTAAGCGGACGAGCCACGGTCGGCTGCCCGGACAGAAAACGCCGCAGATCAGAGGCCAACGCCCTTGCCGAGCCGTACCGATCGCCGGGACGTTTCTCCAGGCACTTCAGACAGATCGCTTCCAAATCGCGGGGGATGGCCGAGCGCAGGCGTCGCGGACCGAGCGGATCATCGTGAACGACCCGCCGCAGCGTATCCACGTCGCTGGCTCCCTGAAAGGCCCGCTGCCCCGTCAGGAGTTCGTACAGCACGGCCCCCAGTGCGTAGACGTCGGTCGCCTTGCCGATCTCGTCCGTCCGGCCGGTCGCCTGCTCGGGCGCCATGTACGAGGCGGTGCCCAGCAGCGTGCCGCTGTGCGTCATGGTCGCGTCGGCGCTCTCCAGCCGGGCCAGCCCGAAGTCGGCCAGCCTGGGCGTGAAGTCCTCCGGGTCGCTCGCCGAACCTTCGCACGCGTCCGCCGATCGATCGACCAGCAGCACATTGCCGGGCTTGATGTCACGATGCAAAACGCCGTGCTGGTGCGCGTGCTCCACGCCGTCGGCCAATTCGGCCACCAGCCGGGCCGCGTCGCGCACGTCGAGCGGTTTCCCCCGGGCAGCCAGCCACTGTGCAAGGTTCGGGCCGCTGCAATAGTCCGACACGATGTACCGCACGGGCCCGACCTGGCCCACCTCGTGCAGCGCCACCAGGTTCGGATGCGACAAGGCGCCCGTCGCTTGGGCCTCGCGCAGGAAGCGACTGGAAAGCTCCGGCGTGAGCGTCACTTCGGCCCGGGGAATCTTCAGCGCCACCTTCCGGCCGAGCGAGGTGTCGATCGCCAGGAACACAACGCCGTAGCCGCCCCGGCCCAACTCCCGCACGAGCTCGAACCGGCCCAACATGCGGCTGCCGAGCAGCTCCGACTCGGGCACCTCGGTCGCGTCCCACAGGGAATCGATCGGCGGCGGTGCCGCATCCCGAACGGCCGGGTCGGCTGAGCTGGAACGCGCCGCCTCGATCAGCTCGAGCATGGCCCGCGACGCTTCCCACTCCTCGAGCATCTCTGCGGGGATCTGCGTCGAATCGACCGTGGGGGAGCGAGTGCCGGCGGCCAGGGCATCGTCGTAGGCCGTCAGCAGCGCATCGAAGAGCTCGTCGGTCGCCTGCGCGCGGTGGCCGTTTTCATCGCGACTCATCGTCCATCGTCCATTGGTCCCGCAGGTATTTGACGGCCAGACACCACCGCTTTCGGGCCGCGTCGGCGGAAATGCCCGATTCGGCCCCGATCTCCACGAACGATTTTCGCTCGAACGAGCGCAGTTGGATAATCTCTCGATAGTGTTCCGGCAGACGGCCCAAGCGCTCGTGCAAAGCCAGGATCTCCTCTTGAACGACGGCACGGCGCTGGGGCGTCGGCGCGTCGTCCACGGCGATCAGTTGCCTGGCCCCATCCGAGTCGCTCAAACCGTTCAGGTCCTGCTCGCGCCGGACGTCGCGTTTCGCGGTGCGCAAAAACGACCGGGAAGTGGTGGCCACCTTGTGCAGCAGAATTCGCTTCAGCCACAGCCGCAGCTCTCCCTCGCTGCGCCCCTGGAAGCTTCCCATCGACTGTTGAGCCGCCAGCAGCGTCTCTTGCACCAGGTCCGAGGCACCGGTCTTGCTGCGGATCCTCCCGTCGAGCGCGCGGTTGGCGACCAACAGCAGATACTGCCGGCAAAGCTCGACCAGATTCGCCAGCGCCCCCGGACACCCGGCCCGCGCCTCGACGATCCATTGCTCGACAGGATCCCCTTTGCCAGAAGAGGCTTCGCCCGATTCGCGACGCGAACTGCTGCTAGCCATGAGTTCCCTTTTTGCAAGCGAAGCGGACACCGACAGCATCCCTTCGGTTGCAGCCAGTTTCCCCTCCGCTGGGTAAGATCGTCAAGCAGCCCCCCACCGTCGCGGTCCCTGGGTCGAGGCCTCGGGTCACGCGTTCAAGAATTTCCCGCGTTCTCCGTCCGGACCGGCGCCAAAAAGCGACTTATGGGTTTTGGCCGCGCTGCACGCAGCGGTCCAGCCGCGGACGGCCAGCGCGGATTTCAAGCGAATCCGATCGCAACTGGGTCGCTTAGCCGCGGATCGACGCGATGGCGTGTTCGGCGGCGTCGCGAACCGAGGCGTCCGGGTCTTCGGTGGCGGTCTTGAGTTGGGCCAGTGCGTCTTTGGCCGCGGGCCCCAGGCTGCCCAAGGTCTCGGCTGCCATCTGCCGCGATTTCGGCAACGGCGATTCGAGACCGGCCAACAACTCGGGCAGCACTTCGGCTGCCGTCTCGGGCGACTTGCCCTTGATCTGCACCAGCGCCCAGGCGCAGAGCAGCGTCAGCGAATTGTCGTCCTTGGCCATCGCCTGCACTAGCGCCGGCTCGGCCGCCGCGGCCGCCGGACCGATCTGTCCCAGCGCGAAGGCGGCGCCGTGGGCCGGGCCTTCGTCGGGATTGGCAAGCGCCGCGGCCAGAGCGGGCACGGCAGCCTTGGCTCCCGGGCCGATCTTCGCCAAGGCATAAGCCGCTTCGGTGCTCACATTCGGATCTTCATCCTGCAACAGGTCCGCCAAGGCCGACGTCGCCGGAGCGGCCGGCGGTCCGATGCGCCCCAGAATGGCCGCGATCGGTCCGCGCAGAGCCTTGTGCTCGAGCGCCCCGATCAGCTTCGGCACGGCCGGCGGGCCCATCCCCGCCACGGCGTCGAGCAGGTAGTGCGTGGTTTTCTCATCGGCGTCGGCCAGGGCCTTCTCGAAGATCGGGCCGGCGATCTTCGGATTCGGCGGCAGCGCCGACAGCGCCCGCGCGGCGCCCGCTCTCACGAAAGGATCGTCGTCCTTCAACCGTTCGACCAGCCGCGTGCCCGCTTCCTTCAACAACGCCTCGTCGTCGGGATTCGCCCGGGCCAGGGCCCACAGGCTGACCGTGCTCAGCAGCCCATCGCTGCTCTGGGCATTGGCCCGCACCGTGGACTGGGCTTGCGGCGGGATCTTGCCGATCGTGCCCAGCGCAAAGGTGGCCGCCGTGCGCGCGTGCTCGTCCTTCAACATCGGGACCAAGGCCTCGACCGCTTCCGGAGAACCGATGGTCGCCAGCGCCAGCGTAGCCTCGCGGCGTACTTCCGGACGGCGGTCCTCCAGCGCCGCCTTCAGCGCCGGCACTGCGGGAGCCGCCTCGGGACCGATATCGCGCAGAATCAGGCAGGCCCAATAGGTGGCATCCGGGTTCTTAAGCGCCTCGACCAATGCCGGCACGGCATTTCCCCCGGCGTCGGCCACGGCGCTCATCACCCTCAGGCGCACGCCCGGATCGGAATCCTGCATCAGCTTCACGAACAGGGGCACGGCCACCTTCGGCCCGGGGCGGATGCCCTTGAGGGCCTCGATCACCTGCCGCCGCACGAGCGGATCGGGATCGCTGAACAGCGGAATGACGCTGTCGGCCGCCCCTTTGGCCTCGGGGCCGATCTCTCCCAGCGCTCGCAGTGCGTAGGCCCGCACGCGCGGGGAATCTGATTGCAACAGACTCTCGAGCGCCGGCACGGCTGCCGCTCCCTGTTGCCCGAGTTTGCCGATGGCTTCGAGACTCGTGGCTTCGCTGGAGGACTTCGTGGCGGCCACCAAGGCCTCGAGATCGTCGGGCTCGGCCCCCAAGAGCGGAGCGGAGAGGAACAGACACGCGAGCACGGGCAGAGCCGCCGCCCGGCAGGCAAGCGAAACAGGAAGATGTGCGATCATGGTCGGCTTCGTATCGTGAAGGGTTGGCTTGCGGATTAGCTGAGTTGGCACTTGCAGGTCGTGTACATCAGGCTCTTCAAGAAGTTTTTGCTCTCCGTATAGTCCGGGGCCGGAATGTCGCGCACCTGATCCTTCAATTCCTGATTCATCCCGTTGATCAGGTCGCGTGCCTTGGTGCGGTCCGAGTAGTTCAAGGCTCCCAACCGCGCGTAAGACGCGAACAGACGCTCCACCTGCGCGCGTTCTAGCGCGTAGCTATCCTGCTGCAGCGCCGGCGGCCAGTTCAGGTGGCCACTCACGGCGTCCATCTCGCCCGGGCTGAGCGGCTTGGGGGCCTTCTCGTGCGCGATCCGCGCCAATTGTTCGGCGGTGAGCTTCGGGCCGCGTTCGTTCTCGCGCGCCGCCTTGTTCGTCTCACGCATCTCGAAGTAGGTATCGGTGTACAGTTGGCGATTCTCGATTTCCTGCTTCTCGGCCTGGGTCATGTTCACCGCCGCGGCCGACGTGCTGAGGTTGTAGTCGCCCTTGGAACTGATCACGTTGGCCATGCCGTTCATGGACGATCCGGCGGCCGTGGTGGCGCCGCCGTATCCCCCGTAGCCGTATCCGCCGCCGTAGGCGTTCACCGAAGGCGCCGGCACCGCCGGCTCGTAGCCCGGCGACGCCGGTTGCTGTTGCTGGCCGAGCGCCGTGCAAGTGATGGTCAGTAAGGCCAAGCCCGAAATCAGTCGCCTCATGATCGTGCAATCCTCCCACAAGCCCAATCCAATGCCCGCCGATGCCGGCGCTCTCAAGACCGATTCTAGTTGCCCCCACCCGATTTGCCACCATCTTCATTGAGGATCGAGCCATGCCGCCCTCGCCGTGCCCTACCGCCCACCTGCGTTGAACAAGCAGTTGCCGGCCGTTTCGGCCTCACCTTACGAGCCCACGCGAGCAGATCGATCGGTCTCGCCGGTGTCTCGGGTTAGGGATTGCGAAAAACGAAATCGCGTCCGCGCAACAAACGCCGCCCCAGCGGGCGTATTTAAAACGAACGACGCATGAACCGCGGCCCTCGCCATCGGGCCGCTTCGGAAGCTTGACAGGGGAATCCCGCCCGATTAGCATCAGTCACGTGAATTAAGTCACGTGATTTATCTCCGGGAGGCGATTCGCTTGGCGATCGAAGCCACACGTCCTTGGGCGCGGGAACGTAGTGCCCGCACGCGGCGGCAGTTGATCCTGGCCGGCATCCGACAGATGGCCGAAGAGGGGATCGACGGCGTCTCGCTCCGCGCGGTGAATGCCGCGTCGGGGGCACGCAACTCGTCGGCGGCCCACTACCACTTCGGCAGCAAGCTCGGCCTGCTGGAAGCCATCGTCGAAGCGCTCGAGCAAGACGTGGCCATGGTGCGCCAGCCGCTGATGGCCGAACTCCGCGCACGTCCGGCTGCCGACCGGCCCACGCCGCGCGAAATCATCGAAGCGGCATACGGACCGGTGATGGGGCTCATGTTTCACGCCGAGTACGGGCTGCACGGGATCCGCTTCCTGTCGCGACTGATCGCCGACACAGGTCCAGAGCTGCGCGTGTTGGCCAACAAGTTCACCGGCCCGCTGGCCGAATACGTGCTGGAAATGCTGATCGAAGCGCTGCCGGAAATTCCTCCCCGCGTGTTGAAGATGCGGATTCTGTTTTCGTTGATCAATCTGATCAACGGCATGAGCGATGTGCTGGCGCTTGAGACTTCGCCGTTTGGCGACATGAGCACCCCGGGATCGCTCGAGGCGGCCAACTATTTCATCGAGTACATCACGGCCGGCATTTCGGCGCCGCCCGGTCCGTTGACCGAGGACTTCGTAGCACAATCGAGAGAGATCATTCGCACATATAGCGAGCTAGGGCAAGATTCCAACCAGGCAAGTTGACCAAAGGAGAATGCCATGAGCAGGCGGATCGCATGGGGTGTGGGCAGCGCGGCAGTCTTGCTTCCACTACTGTCGAGCGCTCCGGCCGACGAAACGACGTCGGCCTGGACGAACGACCTGGCGCCGATCGAGGCCGGCGACTGGAACTACGACCGGGCCGCGCATCTGCTCGAGCGGGCCGGCTTCGGCGGCACGCCGGCCGAAATCGAGAAGCTGTCGGCCCTGTCGCCCGCGGAGGCCGTCGACGCGCTGGTCGACTACGAGGACGTCGACGCCTCGCAGTTGCCCGCTTTCGAGCCGTCGGGAATCTACCCCAACGGCCACAAGTTTCGCTCGCTGCAGGAAATCGTCCCCAAGGCGCTGCTGACCGGGATGGCCTTCGGCATCAAAGCCAGCCAGGAGGGCCCGCTGCGGTTTCAGCCCGCGATCAACGAGTTCTACACGCTGCTGTGGAGCGAGCACATGGAGATGCAGCGGGCCGCCCTGTGGTGGGCCGAACGGATGCTCAACACCCCGCGTCCGATGGAGGAGAAGCTGACCCTGTTCTGGCACGATCACTTCGCCACCAGCCAGTCGAAGCTCATGAACTACGAGCTGATGCTGGCCCACGTCGACATGCTGCGCCGGCACGCCAACGGCAACTTCCGCGAGCTGCTCGTGGCCGTGGCCCAGGATCCGGCCATGCTCATCTGGCTCGACAACAAGGACAACGTCAAAGGCAAGCCGAACGAAAACTTCGCCCGAGAGATCATGGAACTGTTCACGATGGGCGAGGGCCGCGGCTATTCCGAGCAGGACATCCGCGAAATGGCTCGGGCCTTCACCGGCTGGACGACAAAGCCTGTGGAAACCGTCGACGACAAGGCCGAATTCATCGACAACCCGAAACTGCACGACGACGGCGAGAAGACGTTTCTCGGGCGCAGCGGCAAGTTCGACGGCTACGACGCCATCGACATCATTCTCGAGCAGCCGGCCACGCCCCGCTACATCGCCGGCAAGCTCTACAAGTACTTCGTCCGCGAAGAGCTCGACCAGACCGTCAACGAACAACTGGCCCGGCAGTTGGTCGAGGCGAATTACGACCTCAAGCCGCTGCTGAAGACCATTCTGCTGTCCAAGGACTTCTACAGCGATGCCTCCGTCGGCACGCAGATCAAGAGCCCGGTGCACTTCCTGGTGTCCACCTGCCGCAAGCTGGAACTGGACCGCCTGCCGGGCGTGCCGGACTATGTCGAGACCAGCGGCACCCAACTCGGTCAATTGTTGTTCTATCCGCCCAACGTGGCCGGCTGGCCCGGCGACCGGTCGTGGATCAACCCGGCCACGCTGCTGTCCCGCGGCAACTACGTCTATGCCATGCTGTTCCCTGATCCCGAGGCTTATCCGGCTCCGGACAAGGTGGGACCGGAAGGCTACCGCAAGATTCCGTTGATGTTTCCCGAGTACGACATCGTGCCGCACGTGTGGAGCGAAGAGTCGCAGAAGATGGAGCCCGTTTCGCTGGCCCAATACGACCGGCATCTGGCCGGCCTGAGTGCCGGCATGATGGCCAAGAAGGAGAAGAACGACGCAGAAAAACCCGACCGGGCGCCGCAGATGATGAAGCCCGACGACAGCCAGCCCAAGTCGCGGATGTCGCAGATCGCCCACGGCGAGCAGTTCAACCTGGCCGTCGGCGTGTACACCGGCTACGTGCAGGCGTTCGACCGGGTGAAGCCGCGTCCACGCACCACGGTGAACGTCAACTTCTCGGCGCTGGCCGAGCAGGGGCAGGTGCAGACGGCCGAAGAGGCCGTCGACTACTTTGCCCGCCGATTCCTGAGCGTGCCGCTGGCCGACCAGCGCCGCGCGGCGATCGTCGATTTCCTCACCGGTGAGCTGGGCGGAAAGCCGCTCGACTTCACCCAAGCTGCCACCGAAGAGGCCCTGCGGCGCACGGTCCAAGATCGGAAGAGCGTCGTGTAGGGAAAGAGTGTAGATCTCGGTGGTCGCC
>ERZ869936.186-NODE-186-length-75801-cov-7.916880_pt1 | contig 75801 bp, 62 predicted proteins | sample MGYA00520876_ERZ869936 | MGnify/ENA primary metagenome ERZ869936 (study PRJEB32218, sample SAMN09650985) | biofilter metagenome | isolation source: enrty point of leading RO module | place: Saudi Arabia: Thuwal, RO plant located on Red Sea | collected 2016-02-17 ... | reverse complement strand
CGCGCGGCTCAAACACGACGAGGATCCCCTCGTCGCCGCCATGCCCGTCGCGGTCCATCCCGCCCGTCAGGCGACTGTTGATGACCAACTGCGTGGGCGGGCTCTCGACGACGATGGCTTCTTCGCCTTCGGCCGGTCCCATTTCCACCGAAGGTGCTTCGGACGGTTCCGGCAAATCGATCGTGGGTGGCGTCAGGTCAAGCTGGTCGCCGCCCGGTGGCAGATTGGAAGGCGGAAGTTCAACATCTGGTCCGCGCGAGTCGGGACCAAGTCCGGGAAAGTCCCGCCGCGACGCTCCGTCCAACTCTCGCTTGAGGGCTTCGTTCTCGCGAATCGTGGCCTCGCGTGCCATCTGCGCGTCTTCTAGACACGCTTGCAGGTGGTAAATCTTGTCCTCTTGCAGTCGCAGATCGCGTTCCAGCAAGACCGTTGAGTTGTCGGCGCGACAACCCAGCAGCAACAGGCCCGTGAGGCAGACGAGATGCCAGCAGGATGGGCGCCACCAAAAGGAGCCTAACGCCGGGCGATCGACCGCGCGCCGCACAATCGCACAGCAGCGTGACCGATCAGGAATTGATTGCAAGGTTCTCATGTCAGCCTCATGCGACAGAAAACGGTGCGTGTGTGGTTGCACCTTGGCGTGCCGGCGACGCACCGCGATCCGGCGGCAAGCCGCAAACACACAGTTGACGAATCATGTCACCCTTGGCGGGCAACCGGGTGCGGGAAGTGAGGTTGCCTCGCTTTTTTTGCGCCGCTGGGACGACGCGCCTTTTTTGCCGAGCGCTGCGTGCTAGTCCTTGCTGTCTGCTAGTCCTTATCGGCGCCCATGGCCTTGATATCCATATGTTCGATGACCTGGTCGATGAGCTTGTACTCGAGCGCTTCGGCCGCGGTCATGAATCGATCGCGGTCGGTATCTAGTTCAATTTGTTCCAGCGGATGGCCGGTGTGCTTAATCAGGATCTGGTTGAGTCGCTGCTTGATTTTCCGGAATTCGGTGGCGTGAATCATGATGTCTTCGGCAGTGCCTTCCATGCCGGCCAACGGCTGGTGAATCATGATTCGCGCGTTAGGTAGGGCGCTGCGTTTGCCGCGAGCGCCGGCGGTCAGCAGCACGGCGCCCATCGATGATGCCTGGCCCAAGCAATAGGTCGCGACGTCGCAGGTGACGAACTGCATCGTGTCGTAGATGGCCAGTCCTGCGGTGACGCCGCCACCCGGCGAATTGACGTAGAGGTGGATGTCGGCCTTGGGGTCTTCCGACTGCAGAAACAACAACTGGGCGACGATCGAGTTGGCAACTTCGTCGTTGACCTGCGTGCCGAGAAAGATGATGCGATCCTTCAGCAGGCGACTGTAAATGTCCATCGCCCGCTCTTCGCGGCCGCTCTTTTCAATGACAAAGGGAATCAGAGCCATGGCTAGTTCTTCGCGTGTTCGCGCGCGTTGTAAACTCGTTTAGTCCAGATCGTCTTCTTCGCCGTCCTCGGGCAACTGGGGTCGCGAGAGGATGTCGTCGACCACGCCGTATTCCTTGGCGTCCGTGGCGGTCATGTAGTAGTCGCGGTTGGTGTCCTTCGCGATTCGATCCAGTGGCTGTCCAGTGTGCTGGGAGAGAATCTGGTTGAGGACCTCACGAGTCTTGATGATCTCGTCGGCCTGGATTTCGATATCTGACACTTGCCCGCCGACCTGGCCGTAAGGCTGGTGAATCATGACTTTGGCGTGGGGCAGGGCGAATCGCTTGCCCTTGGCACCGCCAGCCAGCAGGACCGCGCCGCCGCTGGCCGCCAGGCCCACGCAGTAGGTCGCCACGGGACAGGTCGAAATCTGCATCGTGTCGTAGATGGCCAACGTCGCGCTGACGCTGCCACCCGGCGAGTTGATGTAAAAGTGGATCGGCTTGCGGCGATTCTCGCTTTGTAAATACAAGAGCTTCATGACCAGCTCATTGGCGTTGCCGTCATGAATCTCGCCTTGCAAGAGGATAATGCGGTTCTCCAGCAGCAGGTCGCCCAGGGTCAACTGGCGCTGGCGTTGATACTCGCGATAGGCCATGAATCGTTCATCCTTCTGTCGCGCGATGCCCGTTCGCAAGGGCGCGCGGTTGGGCCGCCGATTGCGACTCGGCCGCGAAAGCTCGTCGGCGCGGCAGTCGTGTTGTCGTGTTTCCGTTACAGGCCCGAACCACGCGTTTGTCTTTGCGACACTCGCCCTCGGCTACGTCGTCGGGGCTCCGCCGGTGTGCCTGGACAATTCTAGTCGTATTCCTTCGGAGTGGGCAGCGGCTCGGCTTCGCCGGGCTGTTTGGCCTCGGGAATGTCCGTTTCGTTGTCCTGCCCGCCGGCAGCCTGATCGAGGGCCTCCGTATCGGTTCCTTCCGGGGCGTAGGGCACCTCCTTGAACTTGGCATGTGCCTGCACCTGATCGATTACCTTCCGTTCTACGATCTGATTGCGCAGCGCGTCCATCATTCCGCCCTTGTCGAGCCGGGCACGCACGCGACGCACGCTTTCGCCACTCTGTGCCGCGATTAGCGCGATTTCCGACTCGTAGTCGTCGGGCGAGGCATCGATGCCTTCCTCTTCAGCGATCTTCTCCAGTATGAAGTGTTCCTTGAGCGACCGTTCCGTGGCAGCTGCGCTGTTTTGACGCAGGTCGTTCTCATAGGCCCGAATCTCGTCGTCGCTGAACCCGGCACGTCGCAATTCCAGCACCGAGCGCTCCAGCTCGCGACGGCTCTGCCGGCGCAACAGTTCCGGCGGAAGCTGCCAATCGGCCGCGGCGGTCAGCGCGGCGGTGATCTGCCGGCGAGCTTGTTGCTGCTGGTAGTATTCGAGCTGGCGTTTCAGATCGTCTTGGATCGCGTCGCGCAGTTGGCCCTCGTCCTCGAAGTCGCCCATTTCGCTCAGCAGGTCGGCGGTCAGCTTCGGCAGTTCGAGCTGCTTGACTTCGAGCACGTCGAACACCGCGGTGATCTCCTGACCGCGGAGCGATTCGTTTGGGGCATCGTCGGACAACTTGATCGGGGTTTCGCGCGTCTCGCCGGCTTTCACGCCCTTCATCGCCTTGTCAAAGTTCGTGATCTTACCGTCGCGGAAGCTCAGCACGGGCCGGATGCGAATGACCTCTTCCTTGCCGCTGGACAGTTCGACCGCCCCGTTCATGAACTTCAAATTACACGTGATGTAGTCGCCCGACTTGGCCGGACCATCCAACGGGATGAGGCGGCCATGCTCGGCCAAAATGCGCTCCAGCCGGGTGTCGACGTCTTTCTTGCCAAACTCCTTGATTGGCCGTTCAATCTTCAGGCCCTTCCACTGCGGCAAGTCGAACTCGGGCCGCACTTCGATATCGAACTCGAAGGTCATCGGGCCTTCGGTCGGGATTTCGACAGCCATCGGGTCGAAATCCGGCTCGCTGATCGCCGAAAAATCCTCGTCCTCGGTGATTTGGGCCATGCTGTCCATCAACAGCGAACCCTTTACCTGGTCGGCAACGTCCTTGCGAAATCGCGTTTCGATCAATTGCCGCGGCGCGCGCCCGGCCCGAAAGCCCGGCACCGTGGCAGTGTCCATCAATTCGCTGAACGCGTTATCGAAATAACGGTCAATGTCCTCGCGCGGAATCGTCACGGTGATGTGCCGTTCGCACGCCGAAGGGCTATCCACCTTGATCGACAGGTTCAGCTTCTCGACGTCGGCCTCAGCCGGTTCGTCAGCGACAAGTTCATCGGTGTCTTTTTGCGACATTCTGACTCGTAGGGGAGCGAGACACCCAGCAGGCCAGATCGACCAGCAGGTGCGCAGCCATAAATGGGATCATTCCGATCGGACGACGTGTCGTGAATCCAAGAGCGGGTGATGGGATTCGAACCCACGACAACGACGTTGGCAACGTCGTGCTCTACCAACTGAGCTACACCCGCGCTGCAGGCCAACCGTAGTATACGCCACCCACACGCAGGACGTCGCTCCGACGTGCCTGGGGTGAGCGGATTATAGGGTGACACGGCACCCTGGCAAGGTCATTTGGCCAGTCGCGCAGCGTATGATAGCAAGTGGGTAAGCGTCAAGACCCAGAGTTGCCAAGCAGCCCGGATTTTCGCGTATTTCAAGCCCCGGTAACCTGCGCTGAACCGCGCAATCGAGTGGGTGCTTTGAGGTGTCGTGCATGGGTTGGCTTCGCCGCCCGACTCACTGACACACCCCTGTGGTCGTCGGTGCCCCACTCAGCACGAAATAGCGCGAGCCTCACCCTTCGCCTTCCGGGCGACCCGGTGGGCACGGTGGAAGGTCAAGCGGCCACTGGGATAGCAGCGGGACGGGACGGCGCGGGAAGCTCCAATCGAGTTGCGTCCGGGATTCCCGCTTCGGCAAACTGCTTGTAGTTGATGATTTTTTGCCACAACGGCCGGGGGTTGGTCGGCACGAATCGCGTTCGGAGTCTCGCCGGCGCGACGCCAAGATGCGCAAACACGCCTCGCATTGCGTCCACGGACCGGCTCACCAGTGCTTCGTAGGGCAGCAGGTAGGCATACTTGCGTCCGATGGCCGCAATCGCGTTGTTCCACATCTTCCGTTCACGCTCCGCAAAGGCTAAGTACTCATCCGGATCCAGCCAGATTGGAGGGATGGTCTTCGGTCGACGGACGTGCCATATGTCGTCGCGCTCGGCCAATTTGAACGATGTAAACTGGTCCAGCGTGCTTTGACGGTAGAGCATGATTACTTTGGGTTGTCCGAGCAGTTGCAGCATATCTGTCCATGTGAGCGGCAATTCATCGAGGTGAAACGTCATTATTTTCGCGCCGCTGAGCTTGTTTGGACGTCGGACGAAGAACGATTCGAGATGTAGCCGCAGTCGGTCCAACGACATCCGATACGGATAGCCGTAGCGTATATGGCCTGGACCCAAGACCTCACCGTAGCATCGAATCTGACGGCTGCAGTTGAGATAGTCACACATCAAGGTCGAACCGCTGCGAACGGCTGAAACAACAAGGAAGTTGCCGCAGCGCACCCAATCGAAGCGTCGACCGAAGGCCACGCGCCCCCGTTGCACAAGGTAGTTCGTGCGCGCGAGGCCCTGGAGGTAGCGATGTGCGTTGAATCGCATGGGTCGATCCTGCGCAGGCTAAGTGGCGCGTACTACATGAATACCGGGGTGCAGAAAGCGCTCCGCTCTCGCCAGACGACGAGAACCGGGCAGCGGATGGTAGGAGAATCCATTGGCAGCGCGAAGGGAAATCCCCTGGTCGTGGTTCCATCGGCGGTTGACGCTGCTAGCAATGCAGCGTCGGATCGGCAACCAGCATAGATGCGCAGCGACTGAGCCTGAAACGAGCGCGCTCCAGCCGCGTGCGGATCCGCGCGGTAGGCTTTGCACGCTAGCGGCAGTGCCGCTGGGCTACTGGCGGCGGCGATTGTAGCGGCGGCTGGCCTCTTCCAGCGTCCGCCGTTCGCTCTTGGTGAGGCTGGCCTCGCCTTCCCGACTGATCTTCTCCAGGATTTGATCCACCTGGCGGTTCAGATCGGCGCCGTCGTCGCGGGGCTTGTGAATCTTTAAGCGAGGCCGCATGCGCAGCGACCGAAGCGAGAAACCGCCGGGCGTCAGCCGCCCCAGATTCCACCCGGCCCGAAAGTAAACGAACCCGAACAACGCGCCGGCAATGTGCGCGATATGCGCCACGCGGCCGCCGCCGCCAAGACCGATCACGTCGAACAGTACAAACAAGGCAGCCAGGGCCCAAGCCGGAACCGGCAGCACGCCCCAAACGTAAAGCATCCGACGCGGAAAGTGCATGACAAACAGAATCATCACGCACATGATTCCGCCCGAAGCGCCCACCAGCACGGCCGGGCCGCCCGACGCAGCGGTAAACAGCACCCAGGCAAGTCCAGCCACCACGATCGACGTGAGATAAACCCGTAAGAATTCGGCCTTGCCGTACACGTCCTCCACACTTGTGCCGAATACCCACAGGCCGAACATGTTGAACAGGATGTGCTTGATATCCGCCGGATCGTGCACGAACCCGTAAGTGACCAACTGCCACACGAGCCAAGGCCGCTGAAACAGATCCGACTTCAGCGAGAATGTTTCGGAAATCTTGTGATCGAAGATCAGGTCGGCGACGAAGATCACGGCGTTCAACAGGATCAGGTTGATCACCATCGACCGGCCGCCGCCCGCGCGGCCACCGCCACCCCAGCGCCGCTGTTCTTCCTCTTGGTAGTAGTCCCGATCGTAGATGCCCATGCCGGCGTCCGCGTGTGGTTAAGTCAAGGAATGCGGCAAAGTAGAAGATCGCATCCCATTGGAAAGATATCGCCGACGACAGGCGGCGGAAAGTGCAGTCCCGCCAGCCACCCGGCGAAAAACGAGGTAAATCGGACCTTGTGCTCAAGCCCTCTTGGCAAGTCCTTGGCCGTTCTACCAAGCAGCCCCCCGGCTCAACCCGCCAGGTTCAGATCGCCTGCGCCGCGGCGCGAGTCGCGCGAAATGGTGTCATCCGTGTGCCACGGAGGTTGCGTGGCGGAGCACTATGGTTGCGTGCTGGCGGCCGCGTCGGTTCGGCGGTCGATCGCCTCGACGGCCTGGAACTGCGATTCGGTCAGTTGGGCGGCCATGTTGCGGTTGGCCAGGTAGGTATTCTTGAGCGAATCGAGTACCTGCTTGTACGCCGCCTCTAGCGACGTTTGATAGGCGGCGATCGCGTCCCGTTCGCCCTCGAACTGTTGCAGATCGCTCGCCAGGCCCGTCTTCTCTTCCTGGCGATACTGAGCTTCTTTCTCGGCTTCGGCGGTCGCGGCTTCGATCCGCTCGATGTTGCTCGTCAGTTTTCGTATCGCGTCGTTGAGCAACGTCCGTTGCACGTAGTGCTGGCGAAAATAGAGCTCGTAATCGCGCAACGTGCGATCGGCCTGGGCAAACTCCTGCACGCTGCCGGTCGGCAACAGCCCTTGGCGCGTTGCGTCGTCGAGTGCGGCAAAGAACTCAGGGTCGTCGATCGGCATCCGCATGTATAGCGTCACGTTGCCGGCAACCGCAGCCAAGCGCGCTGCCTGAGACTCGGTCAGCGGCAGATTCGACACGACCTGCACCTTGGTCGCGTCCTCGTCGACGGCCGTCACTTTAAACTCGCCGAGATATCGCCCACCCTCTTGGTACGGCGTCTCGGAGAACGCAAAGACGATCGATCCGGGCAACAGCCCATGGCCGGCCGATTTGAGCGTCAGGTTCAAAGCACCGGCGTCGCCAGGCGCGGCCGCCACTTCGTAAATCACGCCGCCGCGCTCGACGGCCACCTTTTTGAGTTCTTGCCGCAATTGGCGAATGCCCGGCGGATCGGCGACGCCGTCGGCATTTGGCGGTCCGCCCTCTTGAATGATCTTTGTATCCGTCTGAAGCTGCTCGAGGTTGGCCTTTTCTCGATTGACCACCGAGCGCCACGCGTTATGGGTCGCCAGCGTGCGAGCCGACAAGTAGAAGAATCCGACGGCGGACAAGAAGAGCAACTCGACCAGAACGACCTGATAGATCTGCCACGTTCGCGCGCTCATGTACGCGACAACGAACGAGGCCAGAATTGCCACGCCCAGCAAGATTTCTAATACGAGCGCCATGGCACCTTCGACCGCAGTTGCCTCAACCTGTCGCCGCCCATGGCGGCGCTGCTCCAATGACCGCGAAGGCTCCGCCCGGCGGACCGCGTAGCGCACCCGTATCCGGCCTACGCGCGACCATCAACGCATCACGTTCGTTCCGCGAGTGCGCCGTCGCTGATCGACGGAGCCCTTCGCGAACCGATCGGCCGGAGCCCACGAGTGCGGCTCTATGCCCCTTCAACAACAGGACTTACGACGGCCAAGGCCGATAGCTCGATGATAGATAGGGCCCTGTGCACTGTCAAGTTTTGCAAACCTGTGACACTTGTGCCCTAAGCCGCATCGCCCACACGTGTTACGACCGATACATCCGGTCCCCTAGGTGCCCCTGACAAGCCGTAGTGCTCGGCATGTAAACGACGTATTGTTACGGCCTATTCTCGCCGGTACCGCACGTCCGACAGTCGGTATTGGACACGGATCGAATCATCCCAACCCACAGTCGATCTGAACGAACCATTGATTGAATTCGTTGAACGGATCGACCATGGTCCGTTGGGGGTCTGGCGGCAGGCGATAGCCGCGGTACTGATAGTTCGGCGGGCGATAGATCGATTCGATCGGCCGCGGCACGAAGTCGGACGGCAGTTCCTCGTCGGCGACAAAGAACGCATTGACGCCGGCCCGTTCGCAATACACCAACGTATAGCCCTTCTCCTGGCCAAGCTCCTGCATGGCCAGCAGGCTGGCTCCGAAATAGTCGGTGCCGGTGTTGAACGAGCCTCCGAAACCCTCTCCCTGTACGGATCCGAAATGCGGGTTGTAGGCGATTGCCACCCGCACATCCGGAGGTGGATGCGCGTTGTACTCGATGACGACCACGCGGGGGCGAGCCTTGATGGCCCGCCAGACCCAAAAGTCGTTGCCGTCGATATCGATCGACAGCAAATCGAACCGTGGCGGCACTCCGTGCTTGGCGAACAGTTCGTTGATGTTCTCCGCCGTGACGAACTCTTGAGCGATGCGGGCCTTTGGATTGTTGCATTCGCCCGCCCCGTCCATCATCAAGCCGGTCCAACCGCATTCGAGCAGGTACGCCGCGTTGCACTCGGTGCCGTCGCCACAGCCGAATTCAACGAAGTACTTGTTCGTGGTTCCCAGCGTCGCAAAGATCGATTCGATGACCCCGTCCTCGCCGTTTTGCGAGGAGACGCTTCGTTCGGACTTTTGCAAATCGGCAAACGACATGATGTTTTCGTACGAACTACCGCCAGGAACAAGCGACTTTAGCGCTTTCGGTTTCCGAGAATCCGTCCGCGATCCTGGTGCCTATTGTGCACCGGATCGCCAGACATTGGTGCTTGCGCGGCGTTTCTGCTGCGCAACTTACGGGCCCTTCGATCGATCTGAAACTGCCGGCTCCAGCGTGTCAAGCGCGGCCAGTAGCCGCCCGATCATCTCTGGCGTGTGGGCCCAACTCAAGCTAATCCGCAACAGCGCCTGACCCTCGGGCACCGATGGTGGCCGAATCGCAGGGACCAAGAGTCCCGCGGCACGCAATTGCTCCGCCCACTTCAAAGCGCGTGCCGGTTGACCGGCCAAGAGGGGCACGACATGGCTGTTACTGGTCGTCGACCAACCCCGGCGGACCAGTTCCGCGCGCAGCTCGGCGGCCCGACGAACCAATTCCGCGCGACGATGCGGTTCGCTGCGCACGACGTCCAGCGCCGCAATTGCCGCCGCGGCGACCGGCGGAGACAGCGCTGTTGAAAACACGTAGGGCCGTGCGCGGTTGACCAGCCACCGGACCAATCGCCGGCTGCCACATACGAATCCGCCGCCGCAACCGAGTGCTTTGCTCAACGTACCGATCCGTACGTGAACCCGGCTGTCGACTCCAAGTTGCTCCGCCGCGCCCCGGCCCTCGGCCCCCAGCACACCGGTGGCATGCGCCTCGTCGACCAGCAGGGTGCAATCGTGTTCTTCCGCAAGTTCGGTCAACTGGCGCAACGGTGCGACGTCGCCGTCCATGCTGAACAGGCTTTCGGTCGCGATCATTCGGCGGCGAAATTGGGCCGCGTCGTCGAGCATGGTGGCCAATACTCGCCAATCGTTGTGCGGATAGACTCGCACTTCGGCCCGCGACAAACGGCAGCCATCGATCATGCTTGCATGGTTCTTCTCGTCGGCGAATATTACGTCGTCGCGGCTGGCCAGCGCGGCGATCGTGCCCACGTTGGCGGCGTATCCCGAGGCAAATACCAGCGCGGCTTCGGTCCCTTCGAATTCGGCCAACTTGGCCTCGAGCCGTCGATGCGCGTCGACGTGACCGGTAACCAACGGGCTCGCGCCGGCGCCGCAACCCTCGGCCAGTGCCGCTTCGGCCGCCGCCGCGATCGTACGCGGATCAGCGGCCAGGCCGAGATAGTCGTTCGAGCCAAAGTTGATCAACTCGCGGCCCGCCACGTTCACCACGGCCTGCTGTGGACCGCGTTGGGTGACAACATCGCGCAGCAAATCACCAGCAGCCAGACCGGCGAGTTCTTCGTCGATCCAGGCCAGCGGGTCATGGCCGGTGGACTCGATCGAACGCCCTACCGGTACGTCAACCGTCGGCGTAGTGTGATTGTTGGATCGGGGCTGCCGCGTCATCGCGTTACCGTTTCTTTCGAGCCGGTGCTCGCTTGGCTTTGGCCTGGTTGGTCGATCCCGCGCGGTTGGCAGTCTTGGCCGCGGCCCGTTTCTTCGCAGCAGGCCGCTTCAACGTTGACCGCGCAGACGGGCGCGGGCCGGACTTACCGTTCTTGCCGGCTCCAGGTTCGGCGGCATGTGCCAATTCAACGATTACGTCGAACTCGCGATCCGTGACCGGCTGCACAGACAGGCGCGATCCAGTCCGCAACAGTTCCATTTTCTTTAGAGCCGCCACGCCGCGCAACGTTCCGATTGGCACCGGCTCGGCAAAAACCTCGTCGAGCTTGATGTCGACCATTTGCCAAATCGGGTTGTCGGGCGATGCCTTGGGGTCGTAATGCTGATCGCGAGGATCCCAGGAGGTGTCGTCAGGGTAAGATTCGCGGACCACCACGGCAGTGCCTGCCACGGCGGGTGGGTCGGTGCTCGAATGGTAGAACAAGACCCGGTCGCCCAGTTTCATCGAATCGCGCATGAAATTGCGTGCCTGATAGTTGCGAACGCCGTCCCAGGAGGTTGTCTGGTTCGGACTCTTCGCGAGATCCTGGATCGAGAAGCAGCTTGGTTCGGATTTGACCAGCCAACAGGAGGGCTTTTCGGCCATCGAGATACTCCGCCTTATCGTGATGCTTCGGCACGGTGCGCCGGCGCGTTTCTCTGGGAAAACTGCCATTCTAGGAGAGTCGCTCCATGCTGCATACCGCTGCAGAGTCCGAGCCGCTTCGCCGGCGAAGGCCAGCCGTATAATGGCGTTTTTCGTGATCAGCGCGTCGGTGATTTCGCGGCGTTCTGCACCGCGGCGGACTTTTTTCGAAGAATCGGCGCCGCGGGGCGAAGGATTCTTCGGCCGGCGGTAACTATTCCCGTGACACGGGCCAACGGGCACTCGCAGGGCAGGACGAAAGTTTGGCCTCGACCAATCATCGGCGTATCGCGTGGCAGTTGGTACTTGCCGAACACGATCGATGGTTGCGCGCGGTCGTGTTGGCGCGGGTCGGCCAACTGACCGCCGTGGACGAAGTGATGCAGGAAGTGGCCCTGGCCGCTGTGCGGCAGCAGGCCCCGCTGCGCGACACGACCAAGATCGCGCCCTGGCTTTATCGGCTCGCGGTGACCCAATCACTGTTGTTTCGGCGTAAGCAGGGGAGGCGTCGCAAGTTGACCGAACGATATGCCGAACGCGTGCGACCGACCGAATTCGACCAGCGCTCGCTCGACCCCCTGGAGTGGTTGCTGGCCGACGAGCGTCAGAACCTGGTTCGCCAGGCAGTGAGGCGGTTGCCGCGGCGCGACGTGGAGATCCTGCTATTGAAGTACACGCAAAACTGGAGTTACGAACAACTCGCGCAGCACTTAGGTGCCAGTGAGAGCGCCATCGAGAGCCGGCTCTATCGAGCCCGCCAAAAACTGCGCAGCGAGTTGACCGCCTTGGAAGACGCGAGGGTCGAACGATGACGATCGTCGAAGCATACCACGAAGACGCAAGCCGCGTATTGGATCGACTTGTCGACGGCGAGTTGAGCCAAACCGATCGGCGCATGTTGTTGGCCGCGTTGGATGACGAACCGGAGGGCTGGCGCCGCTGCGCGTTGGCTTTCCTAGAGAATCAATCCTGGCGATGGCAACTGGCGCAGGTCGCCGCCGAGCCCATGGTCGCCCAAGCGTCCGCCGAATCGCTGGAACCGAATGTCGGCCAAGTTGCCGATTTCCGCGGCGGTTCGAGGAGCGTCGGCCGGGGAATGCTATGGGGGCTTTGCCTGGTATCCGCTGCCAGCGTGCTGGTGGCGTTTGCGTTGGGAACGCAGTACGGGGGCACCACGCGCCGGATGGCCGACCTGCCCAACCCGGCGGGATCTGACGGACCGAATGTGGTGTTGGAATCCGTCGCGACGCCAACCGTTGGCGCGACAGGCTCGGCCGAAGAATGGGCCAGCAAGCCCGAAGCGGATCGCCAGGTTGCCAGTGCCGCGACGCAGTCCGAGGGCAGCTCGCCTTGGGAAACGCTGACGCTGGCCCCGCCCGACGACGGGCCGGGGGCGACAGCAGCGAGCCCAATTCAACTGCGCGTACGTGATGCCGAGTCGGACAGCCTCGATCTTCAACAGCTACTGGTCAACGAGAGCTCGGCGCTGCCGGCGATGCTGGTTTCACAACTCGAGGAAGAAGGTTGGACCGTAACGCGCAAGCGACATCTTGTCCCAGTCGATCTGTCGGACGGCCGGCGAATGGTCATGCCGGTCGAGCAAGTCGACCTGCGGCCGCCAGACTTCGCCAACCTGTAAGCGGCCCGATTCGACACAATTACCATCCCGTTTCCTCCAAAACGACGAGCAAGGGAGAAATCTCATGGATAGCAAACCCTGGCTACAGTCCGCAGGCTGCTTTCTGGCAGCGGCAATGCTTCTGACCAGCCCGGCACGTGTAGCGGCCGACGACGATCGGCCCAAGGAAGATTCGCAGGAACGCACCTACAAAAAGCAAGACATTTCGTTCTTCGTTGGCTCCGAGTTCGATCCGGGCTATCGGCTTTCGATCTCGGTAACGCGGGTTCCGCGCGCCTTGGACACGCAGCTTGGGCTGGCAGGGAAGGGCATCCTGGTCAGTAGCGTTCACGATGGGGGGCCGGCCGATGAAGCCGGTATCGAACCGCATGATATTTTGATCCGGGCCAACGCAGTTGAACTCGCCGATCCGGGCGATCTGCGGATTGTCACGGAAAAATCCGACGGAGAGGCGATTCGACTGACCGTCGTGCGGCGCGGCGAAAAGAAAGACGTGTCGGTCACGCCCTCGAAAAGCAAGCCGACCAAAGAAGAGACCGAAATCGTCGAGATCGCGCCGTTCGGACAGATCCGGGTCGACGTTTCGGAGCTGCGCGACGTCGAAACCAAGATTCTCGAAAAGCTGAAGGACGCCGGCATCGACCTTCGCATGCAGTTGATCGAACCGGGAAGGTACTTGCCCAAAGGCCTCAACTTCGCGTTTGGCAATCTTGCGACGATTCCCGACGACGTGACCATCAAGATCGAAAAGACGGGCAGCGAGCCGGCTAATATCGAGGTCGTGCAAGGCGACAAGTCGTGGAAAGTAAAAGAGGACAAACTCGATCCGCTGCCCGAGGAACTTCGCAAGCACGTCGAAAGTTTTTTGGGACGCGGACCGATGCGATTCAACGTGATCGCCAGAGACCTGGAATCCAGCACGGCCATTGGTCCTAAACCCCCTCGACCGCCGCGGCCCAAGGGTTCGCACAGCCGTGTGGACGAATTAGATCGCGCATTCGACCAGTTGAACGAGCGGATGGGCGACCTGCGCAAGGAGCTGGATGGAGTGCGCCGACAGCTCCGCGACGAGCTGCGAGAACGTCGCCGCCTGATCATACGCGAAGAAGCTGACGAAGACGTGCGGGGTGAGACAGGCGAAGAGCAGGAGGAAGACGAACGCGGAAACGACGAAGAAGAGGTAGAGGATGACGAATCGCGGGAGTCGGGCAACGACGACCGCTAGCCACTCACGCAACGCAATCTCACACGGCCGGCCGGCAGCGCCGATCGAGCGCGCAGCCGGTCGTTTTTTCGTGCGCAGGCCGGCAAACGATCGGGCGCCCTACGTTGGAAGCTCGAAGCCCTTGCGCTGCTTGCGCGAAAGCATCGCGTTGGCTTCGTCGTCGCCAATGAAGTGCTCGGCATCAGGATCCCAGCGAAGCGCCCGACCCAGGTGCATCGAGATGTTGCCCAGGTGGCACGTGCTGACCGAGCGATGTTGGCTGGCCACGTCGGCCAGCGGCGCGTTGCGTGAACGCACGCAGTCGAAGAAGTTGCCCATGTGGTTGATGATGGCTTCCAGCTTGCCGAATCGCTCGGGCCGATCGAGATTGTCGTGTGGGTAGAGCGTGAATTCCTCGCGACCAAGCGGCTGGTCGGTGAGAGCCTCGACCGGTTTTCCGGCGAGCGTGCCACGGTTGACGAAGATCCGGCCGTCGTCGCCTTCGAACAACACTCCGTTGCGCCCTTCGTCGAGAATCTCGAGTTCGACGCCGTCCGCGTAGCGAAACTTTGCCGCAAAGTAGGTGGCGACGTTGTAGCCGTTTTCAACGCTGGGGAACGTCGCCTTGGCGTCGATCTCGACAGGTCCGGAGTTCTCCGCGCCGATGCCCCATTGGGCGATGTCGACGTGATGTGCCCCCCAGTCAGTCATTTGTCCGCCGGAGTACTCGTTCCACCAACGAAACGTGTAGTGGGATCGCTCCTTGATGTAGGGAACGTCGGGCGTTTGGCCCTGCCACAAGTTCCAGTTGAAGTGCGAAGGCGGCGTTTCGACGGCGAATGGCCCGCCCGTCTTGTTCTTGCCGAGCACGACCAGCACTTTGCGAAGCTTTCCGATGCGACCAGCGCGCACTAACTCGACCGCCGTACGACAACGATGGTCGCTGCGCTGCCAAGTGCCGACTTGCACGATCCGGCCGGTCTGGGCCACGACGTCGCGCATCCGCTTGCCTTCGTCGATCGTCAGTGTTAGTGGCTTTTCGCAATAGACGTCTTTACCGGCGCGGCACGCGTCGATGACCATCGCCGTGTGCCAATGATCGGGTGTGCCGATCATGATCACGTCGAGATCCGGCCGCTCGAGCATCTTGCGATAGTCTTCGTATAGCTCGGCTTTGCCGCCGAATTGTTCGCGGGCTTTTTCGGCGATTTGCCGATCGACGTCGCAAATCGCGATTACGTCGCCATGGGCCGTTGCCTTTTCCGTGATGACCGAGCCCTGGTAGCGCATGCCGATCGCGCCGATTCGCAGCCGGTCGTTTTTCGATTTAGGAAGCGTCCGCTCCTCGGCATCGGCAGTTAGCACGTAGGGTGTCAGCAGCGTGCCGGCCAGGCCGGCGCCGGCGGCGCGGAAGAAATTTCGTCGTGTCGATCGGTAGCTCGAAGTCTGGCTCATTTGCTGCTCAAAAGCTGCTCGACGATTTCATCTGGTGGCACGCTGTTTGTATATCCAACGACCACCTTGCCGGTCTTGTCAATCACGAATACGGTAGGCCAACTTGTGATCGCATACGATTCGGCCGTTTGCCCAGAGTCGATCGCGATAGGGAACGTGACGCCGTGCTGTTCGACAAACTCGGGACATTCTTCGGAACCTTGGCTGGAATGAATGCCGATGACAACAAGTCCCTGCTCGGCAAATCGATCATGTAGTCGCTGTACTTTGGGTAGCTTCTTTATACATGGTGTACACCACGTGCCCCAAAAATCGAGTAGGACTACCTTGCCTTTCAGATCGCTCCACGCAAATTTTTCGTCCGTGTTGAGCCATTCTGCGGCAATAATCTCTGGAGGCGCGCCGTCGGGCAGATTCGCGCGGATCTTTCGCCGCGCCAGTTCTCGTCGGTAGTCGGCTTCGAGCGTTCGCAACGCTACGAGCAGTTCGCCATCGTCCATCATCCATCGACGGCCGTGGAAGTAATGCACGTACCCACCCACCATGGTATGCACGCCGTGACCCGGTTTTCTCATTTCCAACGGGTTCAAGCGTACTACCGCATCGAGATGCTGCCCGTCGAGGCCGGAGGCCAGATAGCACCACTCGTCGTCGCGCCAATCCGAGAGCGTAACCTGGGGCAATCGGGAACGGCCCCATGCCTTGGTGGGTTTGATCGTTTCGGAGACCAGCTCGCTTGCCGGCACGTACTCGCCTTCCGTCTTGCGCTGGCGGACCGCGCGGAGCGCTTCGCCCGTCTCGCGAATGAAATAGCGGCCGCCGGCATAGGACAATTCGAGAAACCGTGCGCGGGGGATGACTTCGATCGTTGGCAACTCGCTTTGGTCGACCTTCGCCAGCACGATGTGCCAGTCGAGATCACCCTGCTCGTTATGGCGCTTGACGTGCAGCCAGCCGTTGTTGACCGACACCAGGTACGCGTCGCCGCCGCTGGCCTCGAGCGGCACGGTCTGCTTCCATCCTTCGCCAAACGCGTCGGCGTCGATTTCGACCGATACGCGGCGCAGCTCGGGCGCCGATTCCGGCGTCGCAGGGGCTTGGGCGTTGTCAGACTTTGCCGGCTCGGACTTGTCCGCCCCGCTTGCCGGCGAAGTCGCCCCGGGCAAGGCCACGAGAAGCGCGAGTACGAAAGTCGCCAAGAGTTCACAGCATGTTTGTCGCAGCGTCGGGGCGTGCATAAATCGCCTCCTCGTCGATGGGGTGCGCCGAGTAACCGCAGCCACGATCGTATTCGGAATTGCGACGGCGCTATTTGCGGACCTGCTCAAAATAGTGCGCGCCCTTTTTGTTGGCGGTGACCACGTCGAGCAGCCCGTCGCCGTTGACGTCCGCCACTTCAAACTGCGTACCCACGCCGCTGTCATCGTCGATGCGATGCGGAATCCAGCGCGGCTTGCCGCCTTCGCGCTGCAGCTCAAACCAATAAACGACGGCCGGATGATCGGGATTCACGTCCCCCGTCGGTCCATGTGCCCAATAGCGTTTGCCGGTGACCAAGTCGGGCAAGTCGTCGCCGTTGATGTCCACCAGGTTGAGGCTGTGCGTCTGTGAAATGTCCTTGAAGATCGTGTGCGTCTTCCAGCCGTCGGGCGTTTGCTCGTGCCACCAAATGCCGATCATGTGGGCGCTGGTCGAAGCGACGTCGTTGTCCCCGTCGCCGTCGAAATCGTACACATACATCTGTGCGCACGGTTCGCCGAAATTGACCGCATGGAACACCCAAGGCGTTTTCGATGGGCTGTCGGGCGCTTCCCACCAGCCGGCGGTGACCAGCACGTCGGTTCGGCCGTCGCCGTTGACGTCGCCGGCGCCGATGCCGTGCGAAAAGCGATCGGTCCCCGGCGCATTCTCGGCCGAGACCGGCACCAGCTTCCACGGCGTCGCGCCCCCGACTCGCGCGAATCCGATGTGCTTACCTGGATCGTAGCCCAGCAGAAGGTCGCGCCGCCCGTCGCCGTCGACGTCGAGAAAGCTGGGGCTCTCGTTATTAGTGATCGGCGTGCCGACGTGACGTTTCCATGCGCCGTCCGGGCTGGCGGGCTGCTCGAACCAGAGCGTCTCTTTGCCCGGAAAGCCGACCACAATCAGGTCGGTGCGGCCGTCACCGTTGACGTCGTCGGCAAAGTTGCAGAACGAGTCGCTGTAGGCGTGCGGATCGAACTCTTTGGGTTGTTCGAGCACCGACATCATCTTCCAGTCGGGAGCCGCGTAGTAGACGCTGCCGGCGCCGACGTCCATGCGGCCGTCGCTGTTGAAGTCGCCGACGGCGACCCCTTCGCTGCGAAACTTGTCGTCCAGCCGCGTCCGCTTGAACTCGATATCGGCGGCATCCGCCGCAAGACTTGTCGCCGAGCTGACGAGCAAGACAAGGATCGATAGCGCAACGGTCGTTCGCCGTTTCATCGTGAGTGTCCTTCGGGGGTCGTGGGGCGAGACGCCCGACGGTCTGGCAAGCCATGGGGCGGGTGGGAACCTGACGGCTTTCAGCGTAGTACACCACCGACGCCGACGCAAATCGTGCAACCGGGCCGAACAACGCTGCCGTTCGGTGGGCCGACACGCCGTCACGCAGCCCGATTGACGGGACAAGCGGCTTCTCGCACCGCTTCGGATCGCGGCAGCACCATCGGCGGCGATTCTCGGCCGTCCGTATCTTACAGCAGGCTTTCGAGCAATAGCCGCATTTTTCGCAGTTCCGCCGCGTGATCAACGTCGGGCACTTCAACGATGTGGACGGTTAAGGCGCGCTTGTAGCCGTTCTTGGCCAATTGAGAAACCAACCGGCTGTATTCTACCTGTCCCTGTCCGACGCGGACTTGCAGATTGTCCTTGCTAGTGTCGCGCAGGTGGACGTTCAACACGTGGGGCATGACCTGATCGTAGTTGCCGCCGGCATGCGGTCCGTAGATGTAGTGGCTGGGATCCAGTGCGATGCCCAATCCCTTCACGTTGTCACATAGCACGACCGCCGTATCGGGATCTTGGGTGATGCGACCGGTCTCAGTCTTTACGGCAACCAGCACGCCGTCGACCGCGGCGATCGACACCATGCGCTGCAAACGTTCGATTTCCGCATTGAACGGAGTGCCCAGTTCGGCGGCCGGGATCGTCAACGTCACAACCTTGGTCGCCTTCGCCAGCCGGCAACAGGCGGCGAACTGCTCGTAGTAGAGCTCGTCTTCGGCTTGGATGTCGACGCTGAACCCAGAAATGGTGAGTCGCTGCGTTTCCCGGCACTTGGCGACCACCTCGTCGAGGTTGGCCAAGATGTCCGAAGGCTTGATCTGGCCCCCGTTCTCGTGCAGGGCGATTTCGACGTTATTGTACTCAAGGCCGACCAACCGGCTGAACACGCCATCCAAGGAAAGGTCGCCGAAGCACTCGCTCGAAGCAGCAACAAACACTCGAACTTCCTCCTTGCGGCAGACCGATGTCAGGAAACGGCAGGATGGGCAACGAACCCGAACGGGGCGTGGTGTCGCGTAGCTTACCGCTTGAGCACACGTCTTGGCAACACCGTACGGTGCGGCAACGACCGGGTTGGGATGCCGGGGGCGAGCCGTATAATGCTCGCGTTCAGGCCGGATCGTCAGCGGTCGCGCACGCTGCGCGACGTTGCTATCAATGTAGCACCGTCTCATGTGAGGTGAATTCATGGACTCCCAACCCACTCCGCCCCCAAGCGAACCGGTTTCCGCCGAACTGGTCAACGAGGCCGCGCGCGGCCCGATCCGCGTCGTCGTAGAACAGCCACGCGCAAGCGTGCTCGGCCGCATCGTACGGTGGGGCATTTTTTTGATCTTCGGCATTTGGATAATCGGCGCCGCGGCCGGGATGTACGGCGAGCCGGACGACGTACAAGAGCGTTGGCACTCGCTCAGCCGATCAGCCTCGGACAAGATCGCGATCGTTTCAGTCAGGGGCGCGATCTTTGGCGATGATAACTTCGCGAAGCGGCAGATCGACCGCGTGCGCGACGACGAGTCGGTCAAGGCCGTCGTACTGCGGATCGACTCGCCGGGCGGCACGGTCGCCGCCAGCGACCTGATCTACCACCGGCTAAAAGTGCTGGCCGAAGAGCGCGAGATTCCGCTGGTGGTCAGCATGGGCGGAATAGCGGCCAGCGGCGGATACTACATCGCCATGGCCACCGGAGATGTAAAGGACACGATCTACGCCGAGCCCACTACGTGGACCGGATCGATCGGCGTCATCATTCCCCACTACAACCTCACCGGACTGTTGAACGAATTCAACGTCAAGGATGATTCAATCGCCAGCAACCCATTGAAAATGATGGGCAGCCCAACCCGCGAATTCCCAGAATCAATCCGCGACGAGGAGCAAAAGATCCTGCAGGGCCTGGTCGACGCCAGCTTCGAGGACTTCAAGCAGATCGTGCTAGATAGCCGGCCCAAGCTGCGCGAGGACTCCGAAGCGCAAGATTTGGTCTTCACCGGCCGCATCCTGACGGCCAAACAGGCCGAAGCGAACCATCTGGTGGATCGCATCGGATTCATCGAAGACGCCATTGACCGGGCCATCGAGTTAGCGGCGCTCGACAAAGACGACGTGCAAGTGGTCGAGTTCCAGCAACCGCAAGGACTGCTTGACCAAGTGTTGTTCGGCTCGCAGGCGCGGCGGGCTGCGCCGAGCTTGTCGGCCCTGTTCGATTTGGACGTACCGCGGCCGTATTACTTGGTCACGTGGTCGCCCAGCATGATGCTCCAACCGCGCTAACGGCGCGCCTGGCCGTATCAAGTCGCCGGGCCGGGCGATGCGCGAGCAACCGGAGCCTGGGCAAGACCATTCAGATGGAGGACTCGGCCGGGTCCGTTTCCGGTGCGTCGGGAGAGGAATCAATCGAGCGGGGACGTCGCGGCGGGCCGCGCTCCGACTTGGGGGGTGGTCCTTCGCCCGGACCGAACGCTTTGCCGCCAAGCGGAGGCCCCTCATGCGGAGCGGGCCGGGGGCCGTCAGGACGGAAGCGGTCTGGACCCCGCCGGTCGGGTCGGGGTCCGCCGCCGCGCGGCCCGCGCGGACTTCCGCGAAACATGGACTCGCTGCGTTTGCCCCGCCAGTACATGCGTCGCAATTCCTCTCGTGCGTCACGCGGATCCTTGCGCATCAATTCGTCGCGCTTGCCCGCCGACAGTTCTTCGTCGAAGAACTGGGCTACGTCGGCCTTGGGGAGCAATTCTGCCCGACGCGCCGAACGCCCGTCGTCGGATCGCTCGAACATAGCCGACAGCACCCAACGCCCAATTAAGTTGCGGCGGTCTTCAAAGTCGGTCCGCTTGCCAAGCTCCTCTCGGGCTTGCGGCGACAATCGATCGGACAAATACCCAATGTCTTCATCGCGAATGTCAACACGCGTCTTTCCGCGGCTGCTTCGCGCTCGCTCGATCGCAAAGTAGACCAGGTGGCGGCGTTGGCTCTGTTCGTCCTCGCGATTGAATCGCTCGCGATGGCGGGGCGACATCTGGGACACGAGCGTGTCGCGCTGCTGCCACAAGATCCTCTCGATCCAGTGGACGATTATGTTCATGTCGCGACGCGTCAGCATCTCGGCACTCTCTTCCAATCGGCGCCGAAATGCCTGCTTGCGGGTCCGTTGTGCAATCTGTTCGACTCGCTCGGTCGGGCTCATTTCCAATAGCTCGGCCCGTTCCCCCGGCGACAGCGTTTTGAGCCATTCGTGATACGCGGCGAGCACTTCGCGCAATCGTTCGGCTTTTGGATCCGCGTCGATCGCGGCTTGCAATTCGCGCAGTCGCTCTTGTTCATCGGGCGGCAGCGCGGAGAAGCGCTGGTATTTGTCGAGTAACTCTTGCTGTTCGACCGGCGACATCGACGCGATGCGCTGGCGCCTGGCGACCAGATCGTCAGCGGCCATCGCCCTCGTCGCACCGTCCGCGGCCAGCCAGCCCAACGCGACGACCAGCGCAACCCGGCACGCGCGGCGCAAGGGAACCGAATCGGCAAACATCGGCCGCCTAGTTGCCATCTCGGTTGTCTCCGTCGGCAAACAGATCGGCTTCCTCGAGCATCCGCAAGAACTCGATGTCGTCTGCCTGGTAATAGAGCTCAAAGTTTTCGACAACTGGAAGATCGCGCAAGAGTTGCTCGTTCGGGTCGGGCCAAATCTGGGTACCGATCACGAACCCCACGAGCACGGCGGCCACTGCACCTAGCGCGCCGAGCCAGCGCTGGCGACGTCGTTTGCGCGGCAGTTCGGCCAGCGCGGCGTCGGCTTCTTCCGAGGCAGCGACGGCAACCATCTCGATTGTGCTCTGCGTAAACGACTCGTCGACGGTCGCCCTGGGAAGGCCGTCCAACAACCCCCAAGCGCGCTCGAGCCGGCGCAGCTCGAGCTGATAGTCCGCGTCGCGCGCCAATCGCTGTTCGACTCGTCGCACGCCGTCGGCATCGAGCTCGCCATCGAGGTACGCGCTGAGCTCCTCAGACACGGAGTCGGTTGGTATCGATTCAGGTTCGGTCATGGTTTGAATTCACGCGATTGTTTTGCTGGTGAGTGATGCGTGCTGGCGCTGCGCTGCACGCAGCGTTCATGCCACGCAGCCCAAGGCCGCCGCCTACGGTGGTCGCGTGCCGTCCTCCAAGTAGGGTGAAAGGATCTCCTTGAGGTTGACTCGGGCGCGCGACAGCAGCGACTTGACCGCCTGGGGCGACATCTCCATCGACTCGGCGATGTCCGCGTAGCACATTCCCTCGAACTTGTTGAGCAGGACCGCCATGCGCTGCCGTTCGTTCAGGCCCGAGAGCGCTTCGCGCACCACTTCGCGGAGCTCGGCTTTGTCCAATTGGCGGGCGGGCATGGCACCGCTGGCGGCCAGCGCCATTCGATCCAGCGCGCCGACGCCAGTCGAATCGTTGGGCCGCGGCACGAGATTGACCTCGGGACGCCGTGAACGGGATCGCAGTGCATTCGACGCGACGTGATTGGCGATCGTGTAGAGCCAGGTGGAAAACTTCGCGCCCACAACGTACCGCTTGCGGGCCCGATACACGCGCATGAACACCTCTTGGGCCAGGTCTTCGGCCTGATCGCGGCGGCCGGTCAGGTGCTCGAGCACGGTCACCAAACGACTCTGATAGCGCATCATCAATTCGTCGAACGCGGCGGCGTTGTCATCGCGCACTTCCAGCATCAACCGCACGTCGGGGTCTTGCAGTCGGTACCGCTGAGCCGAGGATTCGCTAATCGCCACCGGGGCGTCTCGCACCAGGTTCGTCGAGGGTTCGTACGCGGGCGCCAAGCTACTAGGACCAGTTTATCACAACCGTCGACCGCTTGTCCCGACGATGAACGAGCAGCGGTAAACACCCCGCCGGATTGGTCGCGATCCAATTGGCGTACTAAGTGATTCCGGCTGCCACAACCGCGCCGGACGCACACAGTTTCGCTACCAGCCGTCGGCCCAACGTATTAAAAACCGCCCAAGCCAAATGGTTCCGCCAGCCGTTGCCGGGCTGTGCCACCGCCAATGCCAGCGGTGGTCGACAGGCGCCGGCCGGGGCGATAGGTTGGGTGCCGAGAACGACCGTTTCGCTTGTTGTTTTTGACCACGGCAGCGCGACCATGCAACCTGATCTGACGAATCGTGTGGCGGTAGTCACCGGCGGCTCCAGTGGGATCGGCCGTGCAACGGCGCTGCTGCTAGCCCAACACGGGGCCCGCGTGTTCGTGGGCGACCTTGAGCTCCGCCGCCAGAACGAGGAAAACTTCTCGCGGCTGGGTATCCGCCAACGCGCATGCGACGTGCGCGACGCCGCGCAAGTTCGCGCATTGATCGAAACAGCTGTCAAAGAGGGCGGCGGGCTGAACATCTTGGTCAGCAACGCAGGCGTCGACCTGCCCAAGTCTTTGCTCGAAGTGACCGAGGACGAGTGGGATAGGTGCGTCGACACCAACGTTAAGGGAAGTTTCTTGCTCTGCCAACAGGCGCTGCCACACCTGCGCGCGGCCGGTCGCGGAGCTGTGGTATTCACCGCGAGCAACGCCGGACTGTTGCCGCGGGCGCACGATCCGGTCTATTCAACCAGCAAGGCCGCGGTCGTCGCTCTGGCCCGTGCCCTGGCATTGGCGCACGCAGGAGACAAGATTCGTTTCAATTCGGTCTGCCCGGGTCCGGTTTGCAATACCGGAATGATGGAGGCGGGGCTGGCCACCAAAGGCGAGCGAGCAGCCGCCGAACAGTCGTTCATCGACGCCAGTCCGATGGCGCGTGCCATGGGCCGGATGATCACGCCCGAGGAAGTCGCCGAAGCCATCTTGTACCTGGTCAGCGACGCGGCGGCTCTGGTGACGGGCACGGCGATCCGAATCGATGGCGGCAAGTCGTTGGGCGTTCCGCCCCAGACATAGCCGCATTGCGTCCTTCGTATCGTGCACACCATGGTCCGCCCCTCGGCGGCGCATCGCGAAAGCGACCAGGGGGTGCGAACCGACCGGTAGCAGGGCCAGCAAAACTATTGCCACAGTGCCCAAAATCGCGATATCATAGGTGGGCGAACTAGCACAACAAGTGCGCGAGGGGGCACATCGGCGGCGCGGATTTCTCCATTCTCCAACGTCGGAATACGAAACCATGAGACACGTTTGCTCGCTAATGATGGCTCTGGCGCTTTGCGCCGTCCTGGCGCCCCGCGCGGTGGCGTCCGAAGCCGCGGTGCCCGCAATCGGAAAGACGATCGATGGATTCACGCTGCAAGACTTTCGTGGCAAGTCGCACGCGCTGGCCGACCTGAAGGGCGCGAAGGCGGTTGTGATCGCGATGTTGGGCGTCGAATGCCCGATGAGCAAACTCTACGCGCCGCGACTTAGCGAGATGGCCGCGAAGTACGAGTCGCAGGGCGTCGTGTTCTTGGGCGTCGACCCGAACCGCCAGGACGCGGTTACCGAGATGGGACACTTCGCCAAGCTGCACAAACTGACGTTTCCGTTTCTGAAGGACTTGAACAACAAGCTCGCCGACGCCTTGGGCGCCAGCCGCGTGCCGCAAGCGTTCGTGCTCGATGACGACCGCAAATTGCGCTATGCCGGACGCATCGATGACCAGTACGGCTTTCAAACCGGCTCGGGTTACGCCAAATTCAAGATCAACAACCACGATCTTGCCGAAGCGATCGATGCCGTGCTGGCCGGAGACGAAATCAGCGAACCGATTACCGAAGCCAAGGGCTGCTTGATCGGTCGAGTGCGCGACGCGAACGAAGATAGCGACATAACGTACTCGAATCAGATCGCGCGGATCTTCCAAGATCACTGCGTCGAGTGCCATCGACCGGGCCAGATCGGCCCCTTCGCGTTGCAGAACTACGAGGAGGCTGTCGGCTGGGCGGAAATGATCGAAGAAGTGGTTCGCGACCAGCGTATGCCGCCCTGGCACCCGCACCCCAAGTACGGCAAGTTTCGCAATGACTTGTCACTGTCTGCCGAAGAGAAAGATACGATTTACCAGTGGGTAGCCAACGGGGCCCCGCAAGGCGATCCGAAAGATCTGCCCGAACCCAAGGAGTACTCCGGAAACTGGACGATCCCCGGCGGACCGGATGCGGTCTTCTACATGACCGAAAAACCGGTCGACGTCCCGGCGGAGGGAACCGTCGACTATCGCTACTACGTAGTCGACCCGGGATTCAAGGAAGACAAGTGGGTCAAGATGGCCGAGTGCATGCCGGACAATCGGGGCGTCGTGCATCACATCATCGTTTTCTTAAAGCCGCCCAAGGTGTCGCTCTTTAGCGACGGCGGAGACGCCGAAAACGACGACGGCAACCGGCGCGAGCGCGGTCGCGGCGGGCAGGCATCGTTCGGCCAGCTATCGGGTTTCGCGCCCGGCACGCGGCCCTACGTCCTTCCGGATGGTATGGCCAAGATGATCCCGGCTGGCAGCCAATTTGTGTTTCAAATGCACTACACACCGAATGGCTCGCCGCAAAAGGATCGCAGCGCCGTCGGCTTGAAGTTCGTCGATCCATCGGAAGTGACCCACCGGGTAGCGACCTCGAACGCCGCCAACGGCTTATTCGCGATTCCGCCGGGCGATCCCAACTACAAGGTCGAGTCGGAGCGAACCTACGGCGGCGACGCGATCATGTTGTCGCTGTTTCCGCACATGCATCTTCGGGGCAAGGATTTCCGCTACGAGTTGATCTATCCGGATGGAAAGCGCGAAATCATCATGGACATGCCGCGCTACGACTTCAATTGGCAGACGAGCTATGTGTTCGACGAGCCGTTGCACCTGCCGGCAGGCACGAAACTGCATTGCACGGCGCACTTCGACAACTCGGAGGACAATCCGGCCAATCCCGACCCGACGATCACCGTGCGGTGGGGTGATCAGACTTGGGAAGAGATGATGATCGGCTGGTTTGACATCGCCGTGCCCCGCGGCACGAACATCGCCGACGTGCTGCTGCCAGAAGATCGCGGGCGCCGCCGACGTGGCGGTCAGCAGCGGCCGGGCGAAGCGGGCCAGTAGTTTCCGCCGCGCGACGCCGCAGCCGCGCCCGAGCCGAACGTCCGGCGCTACGGTTGCCAGCCGCTGAACGAACCGAGAAACCACAAGGAGCCGACGGACATCCGCCGGCTCCTTTTTTTATTCGTATCGTCCGCCGAGTCCATTTTGCCAGTTCGCTAATGTGCGAAATCGCCGGCAGGAGATAATCGCCCTGTCCAGACCGCTGCGCACCAGGCCGATTCCGCCGCTGCCGGCCAGGCTGTTTCATGAGGTACAATCGCTCAGGCACGAAGGCCGGCCCAGGGAAATGCCGCGCGTGGAAGCATTTTTTTCGGCGCGCGGCTAGAATTGTAGTGACCTGCAACTCATCCTCGACGGTATGCGGGAGAATCATGCGACGCCCTCAAAATCGACGCAACGCGGCAAGCGTGCCTTGGCAACTATTGACGGTAATCACGCTGATGGCAATCGGTGCCGTGACGGGTTGTGGCGTCGGGATGTCTCCCGAGCACCGTGATGCCCTGGCAAAGATCCAGCAGATCGGCGGTGTGATCAACTTCGCCGAGGGGGGCTATCGCGTCGATCTTTCCAGCACGCAGGCTGTCGATGATGACCTGGCTTGTCTCAAGGACATCGACAACCTTAAGGAAGTCGATCTGCGCGGTACGCTGGTCACCGACGCAGGCGCGCAACACCTCAAGGCGATTCCGAATCTTGAATTCATACGCCTTGAACGGTGCAACATGACCCGCGAGGGCGTCGACGATCTAAAGCAAGCGATGCCCGAAGTCGACGTGATGTACTAGGATCTGTCTTGCGAGTGCGATCTGGTTTCGTCCGGCGATGCTCCGCCAGGCGGTAGCAGAATTCGTTCGATGCTCTCCCGCCGAAACGAGAAGATATGCTTGAGTTGCCGCCTGACGGCCCAGTGCCCTAGATCGCCAATCGGTTGCAGCGGCAACTCATATTGGACGTGGTCTTCGATCAACGTGCCATTGGGCTGCTCGAGGAACCGATGCGTGTGAACCCACTGTTTGTACGGGCCGGCAAGTTGCACGTCGACGAACTTCCGCGGTGGATCCCATTGCTCGATCAGGCTCCGCCAGCGAATCGCGATTCCGAAAACGCGCACGCGATAGTCGATCACGGTTCCACTCGCCATTTCGAGCGGCGTGGGCGTGACCATCCGGAAGCCCATGTTCGGCGGCGTGATCCGGGCCAGGTTCGCCGGATCCGAGAAAAATTTGAACACTTGCGGGCGTTCTAGCGGCAAGAACTGCGCGACATTGAGCTCGTGTTTCATCGGTTGTTGGTAGGCGGCATATCGTCGTTTTGGCCTAGAAATCGCTGCTGGTGGCGCGGAAACTCACTTCTACGAACCGGAGCGAATTCGCGTTGTTCACCAATATACATCCACTGCGCAATGCGAATCTCCGCGGCGTCGATCTCAATCAGGTTGAAGGAGTTCTTGCCGCGCTCACGAGCCCTTCCCCGGGTCGAGGTGGTCGTGCCGGAATGCAAGATTAGGATCCGCCCCTGGTCGCCCTTTGCCGGATAGACGTCGTGCGAATCGACAATGAAGCCCCGATGCAGGTGACCACACAAGAGCAACTCGACGTTCGACGCCGAGAACTGGTCGAGCGCCTGACGGGCACGACGCACTACACTCTGCCGTTCGTCATAGTCGGGCGGCGGGGCGAAGTGGTGATGCGCCACGACGATGCGGGTCGCTTCGGGCGGGGCATCGCGAAACGCCTCGGCACTGAACGCGATCTGGCGGCGCGTTATGCGGCCGTCGACGATCCTCGGCAAAGGAGCAGTCGTGTTGAGCGCCACGATTACGGCATCATCACGCCGGTAAATCGTGTCAAGCTGCTCGGAAATGAATCGGCGGTAATTCCCGTAGGGATTCCACAATCGCTCAGCCACTCGATACAGCGGAACATCGTGATTGCCCGGCACGACGATCTTCGGCACGTCAGGCAACCGATCCAGAAACCCACGCGCCGCCACGAATTGCGCGACCTTGGCCCGCTGCGTAAAGTCGCCGCTGGCAACGATGACGTCGGGGCGCAACTCGACGGCGGCACGGGCCAAGGCTTCGCCCACTTCGGCCTTGAAGACCGGCCCAAAGTGTAAATCCGATATGTGCAGGAGCGTGAGCATGACGTCAATATTCGCAAGCAAATCGCTTTTCTTGCAACATAAACCAAACGCACTTGACATCTGTTGCCGCCGTGCGTCGCGGTACACACGGCGTCACCAGTGGCACAAACAGCGGGGTCAACTGAATCACGACGGCCACGTGCGGCGACCGATTCGCATCGTGCCGAATTTGCAAGCACCACCCTCCTAGCCAGCAAGCCGCCAGCCGGATAAGATGCGACCGGCGGGATGAAGAACACCCGCAGCGAGGAAACGATGGGCAGTTTTCGGCAGTCGTAGCACCGCGGCTACGCGTAGCTGCAGTGCATGCGGAATCTACACGCAATCCTAATGGATGTCTAACGCTACCATGGTAACTATGATCCGGCGCCAGCAAGCAGGGGAATTTGCGAAAGACCGGGTTATGCCGACGGAACAGATCCTCGTCGTTGATGACGAGGAAGATCTGCTGGAACTCATCCAGTACAACCTGGGCAAGGAAGGGTATCGGGTCCGTTGCGTTTCGACTGGTGAGATGGCCCTGCGCGAGGTGCGCACGCAGGCACCCGATCTTATCCTGCTGGATCTCATGCTCCCGGCCGTCGATGGGCTGTCGGTCTGCAAGGTGCTCAAGAGCGATCCGGCGACCCAGCACATACCGATCGTGATGGTCACCGCCAAGACGGAGGAGGCCGACGTCGTCACGGGCCTGGAGCTTGGGGCCGACGACTACATCACCAAACCGTTCAGCCCGCGCGTGCTCGTCGCCCGAATCCGCGCCGTTCTGCGGCGCAAGCTGGCTGCGTCGCTGGACGACGATTCGACGATCCGCGTGCACGAGTTGGTCATTCACCCCGGGCGGCATGAAGTGCTGTTGGGTGGGCGCACTATCGACCTGACCTTTACCGAGTTTCGCTTGCTGCAATTTCTGGCCCGCAAACCCGGTTGGGCCTTTTCGCGAACCCAAATCGTCGATGCTGTGAAAGGCGAGGATTACCCGGTCACGGAACGGTCGGTGGACGTGCAGGTGGCGGGGCTGCGCCGTAAACTGGGAGACCATGGGCACTACATTGAAACAGTGAGAGGGATAGGCTATCGATTTAAGGAATAGCCATGCCCAAGCGAAGCCTACTTTGGCACCTGTTTCCGTCGTTCGCGGCAATCGTCGTGGTGGCGGTATTGGGAGTCGGCTGGCTCGCCATCGGTCAAACGGAGCAATCATGGCTCCGTTCGACGCGTAGTGAACTGATCGGTCTTGCAAATTTCTTGGAGCGTCAACTGGGCGACGGCCCATCTCCTCCGCGCGATGAGTTTGCGCGCTTGTGCCGCGAACTTCAGCGAACACGTGGCGTACGCGTCAGCTTGCTGATGGCCGACGGCTCGGTTGCGTTCGATAGCCTGAATCGACCCGACGAGCTGGAAAACCAACTCGATCGTGCGGAGATTCGCGACGCGCTTGCCGGCGGAGCGCATGATCAAGTTCGCTACAACCCGGCGCTCAACGAGCTCGTCATTTATCTGGCAACACCTGTAGTACGCGACGCTCACCTTTTCGGCGTGTTGTATCTTTCGCAGCGCATGAGCGAGATGGACGCGGCGAGGCGGGGCGTGCAAGCCGCGATGCTCGGAACCGGCGTGGTCGCGTTGGCACTGGCCGCTGGGCTGGCGTGGCGCGCCGCGCGGTCGGTGTCGCGGCCGCTGGAAGATATTGGCCAGGCCGCCGATCAGTTCGCGGAAGGTCAGCGCAGTGCTCGCTCCTCTGTGCCCGATACGCAAGAATTGGCCGAGTTGGCTGAACGATTCAATCGCATGGCTGACCGGCTGCAAGAGCGAATCAACGACCTGCTGCAAAACAACAACGAACAGCAAGCCGTGTTGGCCAGCATGGCCGAAGGCGTCCTGGCAGTCGACAGTCAAGAGCGCGTCATCAGCATGAACCCCGCGTCACGACGCCTGTTGGGTGTGGATCAGGCGCAGGCGCAGGGCCGTCCGCTGGGCGAAGTCGTTCGCAACGCGGACTTGAGCCGATTCATCAGCCGCGCTCTTGCCGACCCCGAACCGATCGAAGCCGACGTATTGCTACTAGGCGATCGCGAGCGCGTGATGCAGGCCCACGGATCTTCGTTGCATGATGCCGACGGACGGGCAATCGGCGCGGTCGTCGTGCTTAACGACGTCACCGATTTTCGCCGTTTGGAGAACATTCGTCGGGACTTCGTGGCAAACGTCTCTCACGAATTGAAAACACCGATCACTTCGATCAAGGGGTTTGTCGAAACGCTGCTCGACGGCGCGATTACCGACCCGGAGGATTCGGGACGGTTCTTGCGCATTGTGGCCAAACAGGCCGACCGGCTGCACGCCATCATCGAAGACTTGCTCAGTCTCTCCAAGATTGAGCAGCGCGAGGACGCCGAGGACATCGAACTCGAAGTCACGCCCGTTTGCGGAGTGCTTGAGGGGGCGATCCATAGCTGTCAATCGACGATCGCGGACCGAAACATCGTCATTTCGGTCGAATGCAACGGCGATCCACATGCCAACATCAACACCATGCTGCTCGAACAGGCGGTCGTCAATCTGCTGGACAACGCGATCAAGTACAGCGAATCCGGAAACGAAGTGCGCCTCAGCGCCGAAACAAACGGCGACGAAGTCTTGATCCGTGTCGCGGACAACGGCTCGGGCATTGCTGAGGAGCACGTGCCGCGCATTTTCGAGCGATTCTATCGCGTCGACCGTGCCCGCAGCCGAAAACTGGGTGGCACCGGGCTCGGGTTGGCCATTGTCAAGCACATCGTTCAGGCACACCACGGCCGGATTTCAGTCGACAGCACATTGGGCGTTGGCACTACGTTTACGATCCATCTGCCGCGCGCCAAGTCGCCCGCCGCGTAATGGTGGCCAGCCGGCCAAAGAGCGCGCGGGTCGCGCAACGATTCAGAATACGTTCGCGCGATTCATTGAGTTGCACTGGGTGCCCTACATGCCCAGAAACGGGGCCGGCACCAGGAACGCGTGCTGCTCGTACAGACTCCACACGCCGTACCACGACAAGTACTGCGTGAAGTACGCGACGATCACGTAGGCGACGATGACGACGACCATCGCCAGCCGGCTTCCCCAGCGCCAAAACCAATGGCGGAAGGTTCTGCGATCGTACGAACGGGCAACTGCCCAACCGGTCAGCAGACGTGCGGGAAAGATCGAAACCACAAATAGCAAGCTGGGCAGCCAGGCCGCCTCGCGCGGAATGATCTCGATCTTCAACAGATACAACGGAATGGCTAGCGTCAACGTGAACGTCAGCGCGATCAGGAACGCCACGGGAGCCCGCTTGAATTGCCGCCGCACGGCCCCGACGTCGAACATCGCGTGCAATCGATTCTCGGCCGCGAACAGGGCCTGTAAGAACGGGAGCTGAAACAAAACCAACGCCAGTAGCGCGCCACCGACGAAACCGGCTACCGGGCCAATCGCCACCGGTAATTGCGAGGCAGCCGCCAGCAGGCTGATCGGAATCAACAACCAGACCACGGCCCCGACAAACCCACGTAATCCGAGCCAAAAAAAGTAGCCGAAGCGCAGGCCGACCACAAACTCCCAAACCGCGTCGCGTGCCCGTGCGTACGCGCCGGGTTCAATCGCTAACAGAACCGTGCGAATCGGACGAGGGATCAGGAAGTGGCGAATCCGGCCGCCGCGCAGGCAGGCCGATACGACCTGCAACGGCACCAACACGCTCAACATCACGACCACCAGCGACCAGCCCTCTGTTGCCCGGCTCGTCGGATCGATGAGGTATGCCGACTGCTGCATGGACGCCGCGAACCAAACGGGCAACATCAGGATCGAAACGCCCACGCCAATACGGCCCAATCGTGCCGCTCGGCGAACTCCGACGAAACCGGCTCGCAGACTGCCGGTGCGTGCCACGCGCCCGCTCACTTCCAACAAGTAGCCCAGGCTCAGAAGCTGCAGGATCGGAATCGTCGCCAGCACTGCCAGACCGACGATAAGCGTGAGCGTTCCGAAGATCCACTCGAGCGTCGCGGACACCATCGTCCAGGCAACGGCGATGACGCCGGGTGAGGAATCGCCAACGGGTATCGGCTCGTGCGTTGGCGCGGTTGGATGCCGCGGTTCAAACGTCGCCGGGCTGGCATGCATTGATGAGACCCTCACCAAGGTACTTCGTCCCGCGAGCCGACACCTTGGATTCATGATACAAAAAACCACGCGCTGGCGCCGCATCAGCAAAGAACCAGGAAGTATGCCGCGCCGGCGCGCGGTAGTACAAACACGGATTGGCAGAAAGCCGGCGGCATAAGGGCATTTTGCCACGCCCCGCGTTCTGTGATACGCTGCCAGATTGCGAAATAGTTTAGCCACCCTCACCGGGGGCAGAGGATGACCAGCAACGCCAACGGGCGCCAATCCAGCGATTCGAATGACCCGGCGCCTGACGAGTTTACACGGATTCGGGGAGCGCGGGTTCACAACCTTCGCAACGTCGACGTTGACCTGCCTCGCGATCGCCTGATCGTGATCACCGGGCCCAGCGGATCCGGGAAAAGCTCGCTGGCGTTCGACACGCTATTTGCCGAGGGCCAACGGCAGTACATCGAAAGCCTGTCGACCTATGCCCGCCAGTTTCTGCACCAGATGGAACGGCCCGACGTCGACATGATCGACGGGCTGCAGCCGACCATTTCGATCGATCAACGGGCCGGCAGCCAAAATCCTCGCAGCACGGTCGCGACGGTCACTGAGGTATACGACCATTTGCGGTTGTTGTTCGCGCGGCTGGGTGTACCGTCGTGCCCGCAGTGCGGCGCCACGATTCGCCAGCAAACCCCCGAGCAAATCGTCGACGATCTGCTCGCGCTGCCGCATGGAACGAAGTTGATCATCATGGCGCCAGTGGTGCGCGGGCGAAAGGGACGCCAGCGGGAAGCGTTGGCAGCGATACGCAAGGCGGGATTCGTTCGCGCGCGCATTGACGGCGAGGTGTTCGAGGTCGATCAGGTCGATGATCTGGCGCCACGTAAAAACCATACGATTGAAGCCGTTGTCGACCGGATCATCGTGCGCGACGGGGTCGACTCCCGGCTGGCCGAATCGACGCAACTCGCTCTGGCCCATGGCGACGGAGCCGTCGTGGCGCTGTACCTGGAGGAGGACGAGGGCGGCTCGTCAAAGCAGACGAAGCCAAGCCGCAGCAACGGCACCTGGCACGAACGACTCTACAGCACGCTGCACGCGTGCCCACATTGCCAGATCAGTTTCGAAGAGCTCGAGCCGCGTACATTTAGCTTCAACAGCCCATACGGCGCGTGTCCGACCTGCGAGGGCCTAGGGCACCGCGTCCAATTCGATCCAGAAATTGTGATCCCAGATGACAGTCTCTCACTGTCCGACGGCGCGATTGTGCCCTGGAAGGGTGGCACGCCGGCTGAAACTCGCCGTCGCAAGGGGGCGCTCGGCCCGCTTCTTTCAGCGGCGAGTATCGACTGGAAGACGCCGCTTGCGAAACTGACGCCACGCATGCGCGAGCGACTGATCCATGGTGACGGCAACGAGTTCGTGGGCCTTCTCAACCTGCTCGAACAAGAATATGCGACGTCGATGCGCCAAGCGCGCCGCGAACGGCTTGAGGCGTTTCGCGGACTGGTCGTCTGCAAGGATTGCGGCGGAGCGCGATTGCGGCCCGAAGCCCGCGCATGCCGCTTTCAAGAATTAGCGATCCACGAAATTACCGCGATGTCCGTCACCGAAGCGCGCCGCTGGCTCAGCAAGATCAAAGTGCCGCCGGGCGACGCGCCCATTTTTCGCCCCATCTGGCAAGAGATCAAAAAGCGGCTTGAGTTTCTGGAAAACGTGGGTGTCGAGTACCTATCACTCGATCGGCCCGCCGATACGCTTTCCGGAGGAGAGATGCAACGGGTGCGGTTGGCCACCGGAATCGGCTCGGGCCTGGTAGGCGTGTGCTACGTGCTGGACGAACCGTCGATTGGGCTGCATCAGCGCGACAATCAGCGGCTCATCGATGCGCTGCGAAGCCTTCAGCAACAGGACAATACCGTGCTGGTTGTCGAACACGACGAAGCCATCATGCGCAGCGCCGATCATCTGATCGACATGGGCCCGGGCGCTGGATTGCACGGCGGCGAAATCGTGGCCCAGGGCACGCCGAGCGCGGTTGCGGCAGACCCGGATTCGGTCACCGGGCAGTATCTCGCCGGCGAGCTGTCGCTGCCGTTGCCGACGGTGCGACGGCGGTTGGCCAAGACGCGCTCGATCTCGATCGAAGGCGTCTCGACAAACAACCTAAAGAACATCGACGTGCGCATTCCGCTGGGTGCGTTCGTATGCGTCACCGGTGTGAGTGGATCGGGCAAGAGCTCGTTGGTCAACGACACACTGGCCCGAGCGCTCGCCCGACGGCTTGGCGGCTCTGCGCAAAAGCCCGGACCGTTTCGCAGCCTGCGTGGCGTGAGCCAGATCGACAAGCTGGTCCAGGTGGACCAAACGCCCATCGGGCGCACACCGCGCAGCAATCCGGCGACGTATACCGGTGTGTTCGACGAAATTCGCCGCGTGTTCGCCGGCACGCGCGAAGCGCGACAGCGGGGCTACAAGGCGGGCCGTTTCAGCTTCAACGTCAAGGCAGGTCGCTGCGAAGAGTGCCAGGGTCAGGGAATTCGACGAATCGAGATGAATTTCCTGCCCGATCTCGTCGTGCCATGTGCGGTCTGCGAAGGCGCGCGCTTCAACGCGCAAACACTTGAAGTGCGATATCGCGGACTGTCAATCGCCGACGTCCTCGATTTGCGCGTCGATAGTGCTGTTGAGTTCTTCGAGAACTTTCCCCAAATTTTCCGCTGGCTGGCGGGGCTGCAAGAAGTGGGATTGGGGTATCTCACTCTTGGACAATCGTCGACAACGCTCTCCGGAGGCGAAGCGCAACGTATCAAACTGGCCACCGAACTGGCGCGCACCGAAACCGGCAACACAATGTACATCCTCGACGAACCGACCACTGGACTGCACTTTGACGATATCAAGAAACTACTAACCGTGTTAAACCGACTGGTGGATGCCGGCAACTCCGTGCTTGTGATCGAGCACAACCTCGACGTCATCAAGACGGCCGATTGGATCATCGACCTTGGACCGGAGGGCGGGGACGCCGGTGGCTATGTCGTCGCGTCGGGCACGCCGGAGGAGATCGCAGCCACGGCCGACAACTGGACCGGGCAGTTCCTAAAGCCGCTGCTCAAAAACGAGACAAACAACAAAGCGGCGTCGTAGCGTGCGACGCGCGATGGCGATAGCCGACCAATCCGCACAGTGGTCAGACGGACTTCGGCGGTCGATCAGTCCCAGATGCCGAACTCAGCGTAGTACGCGTCAGCGGCCAACTTGTCGACCGAATCACCAGAAACACCGGTGTTTGAATCTGTCTCTTCGTCCCGCGCCAACAGGGCCGGCGCCCGATCAGCATCGAACGAATCGATGATCAGCAGTTCTGCGCTTACCGCGTCGTGACTTGTCCCGCCACTAGTAGAAGTTGCGGTCGATGAACCATCACTCTCGGAGGCCGTGGGAATCGTGTTCGAGATGGGAACGATGCTGCCCGACGATGTCGCGAATGCATTGACTACCATCGCTTGCACTGGCGCCTCTTGCGGTGATGTCGTCTTGACCATCGTCGCTGGGCTGACGACCAACGTCGAAGCCGAGACATCCTCCTGTGATGCGCTGAGAGGCTCCGCGGACGGTTCCGTCGACACTTCTGAAAAACCGGCGGCTACGGCTGGCGAAACGCCCCCATCCTCCGATGCGGCAGGCGGAACGGCCACCGATCCACCCCCGTTGGGACGCAGGATCAGCCAATTGATCAGAATCAACGCGTCTAACGGTTCGAGACTACCGTTGCCCGAGACGTCGACGAATGGAGGTGGCGTGTCTCCTGCTGACGGATTAGGCAGAGGTCCCGTGCCATCAAGGATCAGACGGTTGATGACCTGCAGAGCATCGATCGGAAACACATTGCCGTCGTTGTTGACGTCCAAGATCACGTTCTTGTTGAGCCACGGCGCGTTCTGGTAGCTCAGCGCCTTGCCGTATTGAAACAGCTTCTGGATTTCCAACGGTGAAAGCGCACGATCGAAGATCGTCTGATTCACCATGCCGCCATTGAACGGCTGGGCGCCAGGATTCTGGCCGGAGCGTCCGCCGATGTAGAGATCGTGAAACACGTCGGTGGCGTACGTGCCGTTCGATCCGCCAAACGTGCTCGTCGAGGTGTATTCAGTGATCGTCTTATCGTCGACCGGCGTGACATAGAACTTGATTGGGTTACCTGGTCCATTGCCGACTGCCGCTACGTGGTACCACGTTTGCAGTGCCATTGCACCGCCGGGCGCGGGGCCGGAGAAGCGGATCGTCTCGGGCGTTCCGCCGGTGACCAACAGTGAAATTCGCCCGTCGTGTTGGCGCAGAAAACTGAATCCGGCACGTCCCGCGACGCCTTCGTTCGTGTCGAAGATCGTCATAAAGCCGCCGGTGTTCGCTTTCACGTTGATAAAGGCCGAAAGCGTAAACTCGCCGTTGTTCTGCACGAAGTCAAAGTTCGTCTCTTTGATGCCCGATGAGTTTCGGACCTTCAATTCAGAACCGCTTCCCAAGTGCGACTTGGCCGTGTACTGCCAATGGGGCCCAATCGCTTCGTCTTCGCCGTAGAGAATGCTGTTGAACTCCTTGGCCGAGAAGATCCGCCACTCGTTTAGCGAGAGGTCAATCATGGAACGACTTGCCATGCCGTTGAATGGATTCAACGGCAACGGGTTGGCGAACCGCTGCCAGTCGCCCCAGAATTGGGTTGGGTCATAGGGTGGAAGCCAGAGTTGCAACCCGGGAATCGACGTGGGAGCGTTGCCGGTGTATTCCGGCGCCGGCGGTTGCGTGGGCGCCACGAATTCTTCCGGAAGGAACTCTTCCGGCGCTAGTGCCGCCCGAGTAATTCGCAGCGTGTCAATCGTCATCGCCAATTGGCTATCAACCGACAGACTGGAATCCGCACCCAAGATCACTGGATCGTCCGGATCGCTCGCATCGCGCGGAAAGAACGTCGTGTCCACGGCGGTAGTCGCGGCGGGTGCGCCATCGACAAACAGATTGAGCGTTTTTTGGGCATTTCCAGTCTTTAACGCGTTGCGCACAACGGTGATGCGATGCCACTGGCCGTCATGGATCGTCGCGTCGCTGGTGATCGTCGGTGCGTTCGTCCCATCGTTGAGCACGAATTGAAGCTTGCCATCGACCACCGACAGACGCCACCCGTGAATCCCCAGCTGCGTCCCGATGACCACACCGTCGGCATCGCTGGTCTTCATCGTGATTTCGATGGTGAAGCTGTCGTTGACGTCGAACTGAAACGCTTCGATTTCCCCTTGCGATAGAACGACTTCGTCCCGATCGTCGGTCAATTGAAGCGCGCTGTCGCCGTTGGCACCGGCAACATATTTTGGCGCAGGCGAGTTTATCAGGTTGAACGCCGCCGCACGCTGATCCCAAGGCCCGTAGTCTTGAATGGACGCACCCGAAGTATTCGAATCTTCGCCCGGAGCGCCTTCATTGAAGTGGTATATGAACTGATACGGATCCGTGCCTTCGAGCCATTGCAGATTCACCCGTGCCAACGCGGTCTCGGTTCGCCACTCGGGAACGCTGGTTCCACTGCTGATGAACTTGCCGCCGGTGAATCCGCGGTTGTAGGCCACCAGGATGGTGTCTGGTCCGACAACGGTCATGTCGGAGTAGGCCGAGAATCCGAAAAACACAGTCCGCTTGGTGGTCCAGGTCTGGGCGTCGTCGTAGCTTGCCCAAATGGTTAACCCGCGGCGGAAGTTGTTGAATCGATTGGTTGGCGCGGCGAACAGGATCACGCCGTCATTCAGCCGAATGATGCTCCCGTGAACCTCGGGCGTGCGAAGTGCAGGCACGCGCACCATGTCCGACCAGGTGATTCCACCGTCCGTGCTCCAGGAGGCACCGCGCTGGTTCTCGTTGCCAATATTGATCCGGATGGTCATGTACAGGTCGCCGTTGGACAGCTCGACGACCTGGTTCTCATTCGAGTAATCGTTGGGCGACGGTCCGCCCTCGTGGTCGTACGGCAGTCCACCGCCCAGATTCCAAGTTTCCCCGAGGTCGTCGGAGTACATGATGTGCGACCAGGAAGGCCCAGTGTTGTCGACGGTTTGGCGATGGTCGGCCGTAAAGATCAGCCGGCCAGCGTGCGGGCCGTTCTGCAATTGAATGCCATGTCCGGGGCCCACGGCGATCCATCCCCAAGGTATGTCTGGGAACATGCCTGGCGGGCCGGGATTGCTTCCCTCGCTGACCGTTACGTCCAGCGTAATGTCGACCGGTTCGGTCCATGTGAGCCCGTCGTCGGTACTCGTCATGACCAGTACGTCGCGCACGTCGCGCGTGAACATGACGATGATCTTGCCGGTCGTTTGTTCCACAACCACCGACGTCGCCGCGATGCGATCGCCGCTTCCAGGTGGAACACCGTAGGCAACCGTTGCCGGTTCAAACGTGACCCCATTGTCGGTGCTGCGACGCACAAGAATCGCATACGAGCTTTGATCGTGCGAATTGGCCCAAGCATCGATGAACGCCAGCACCGTGCCCGCCTTCGTGGTGACGAGCGTCGGAGAAAAATGGGCCGGGTGTCCGTTGTCGCCCCGGTTGTACAACGTGATCGGCGGGCGCTGGTATTCAAGTTCCGGCACGAATTCGGGGGTATCGATGAGCTGGAGTGCCGTGGGCCCGGTCGTGGCATTGTCGGTCGCGATTTGTTCATCGGTGGCATCGACCAACGTATCGCGATTGAAGTCGTAGGCGAAATCGATCGGTGCGGGATTACCAACACCGCGCGGATTATTGGCTGCGCCCTGCACGTCGGTCGCATCAACGATGGCATCGGCGGCGCTGTTGCCGGTCTCGCCCACGGCGTTGCCGAAGTAGAACACGTCGGGAGTTTCCAGCCCGGTCGCGGGCGTGGCCTTGACCGTCACTTGTAGCCACTGCCCGACGATTGCCCCGTCGTTCCAGATCAACTTGACGCGAACCGACCCGCCTGCCCCGGCGCCGGCCTGAACGAAGATTTGCGGAATCGGCGCATCGGTCCAACTTGACGGGTCATTCGTATTGCCGACTCTAAACTCGAAGTCGTCGGCCGAAAGCGTGTAGCTGGGTAAGCCGGCGATGTCGATGATTACGCCGTTGATGCCGCGGCTGTAGCTCGAGTAGTTGGCGAAGCTCGCGGTTTCGGTCGGCAGCAACGCCGTCTTGTCTGTGGCGATGGCCGCAGCATCGGCCGCGTTGGCCGCCGGGTCGTTCCCGTCATAGCTTGAGTTGTTGTAGAACAGGTGGCGATCAACCACCTCGACCGAGACCAAATCGTGGAACACGGTCTCGACCGGCGCGACCGCTAGCATCCGCCGGTCTTCCAACGGGTCCAGCCCAAGTCGGACTACCTCGGGTCGACGGGCCGATGCGCGCGCACGCCCAGGCGCCAAGGGAGAGCCTCTGCGCAAAAGGCGATCCGCCATGGAATGCCCGGGCCTCAAACTGTCGTTCCTTGGTTGATGGGATTGGGCGGCGTCCCGACGTTCTCAGTACGGACGGGCCCAAGCGCCGGGCAGTGCACCAGGACGGAAGAAATGGGCCGAAGCCAACCGCCTGGGCAATTTCCCGGCAAACTCCGTCCTGCCGCGCTAACGCCTATTTTGCTACACCGCGTCCGGAGTAGCAAACTATTCTCGCGTGCCAAGGCCGGGATTATTCCGTTCTCGCCGGTTTTGACGGGTCCGCCTGTCGCCAACCTCTCCTTACGGGTGGCGGCACCGGACACCGTTTACCCATTGCCGCCGAATTCGACTACTGTTCGCTCCAAGGACGCCCCGGCGGAGGGGGACTGGGCTTCTGCCAACGCCAAATAGGTTCGTACGCCACATCGAGATACGGCGTATGGATCTTAGTCGAATCGGCTACGTGCGACTGCAGCAGTGCGTCCAGCGCGCCGCTGGTCAGCAGCGTACGTTCCGCGTTCCACGACGGACGGCCGCTGTACACCATGCGTTCGATGCCGTTCAGTAGCAGTTGAAAGTGATAGCCTGGCCGGGCCTCCTGCGTCCAGAATTGCGTCGATTCGATTCGGCCGTCCGAGGCATATCGCCATGCGGCCGACCAACCGCTCGCCGCACCGTTCAATTCGAACAGGTCGAGCCGTAGGCCGTCGTTGTACTCGACGATCATCAGCTTCGGATCTTTCGCCAGTTCTTCCAACGGGGCGTCTTCGCGGCGATCGGGCAGCCGATCCCAGGCCGCTTGGAACATCGCCGGATCGAACTGCTGCTGTCGCTTTGCGCTCCAAACGTCGTCGCCGCTGAGCATCTGCACGCTTCGGATGCCCGTTTCGCCTCCGGCCCGTTGTTCGGCCAACGATTGGACGGCTTCCAATGCGTGAAATCCGTACGCGTCGGTCGAGCCGTAGGTGATAGCCACAATCCGATCAATCCGCGCGCCAGATTCGACGTCGGCCGGCGGATGCCGCCACGTGCCCGGCACACTCGAACCGGCCATCAGCGGGATCTGCATCTCGCGCGCCGTGTCGAACAGATGTTTCGCGTCTTTCCAGTTGTCGGCCAGGTGCTTGTCGACAAAGACCGGAACGACCCGTCCGCTGGCCCGAAACACGGCGATCGTTTCGTCCCAGAAGCGGCGTTTCGGGTATTGGTGGTTACCAGTCGACGAATAGGGATAGTCGCCGTGTTCAGCGATCAGCAACACGCCGTCGACGGCCAACTTGCCCGTGCCCAGTGTAAGTGCGCCGGCGATCGTGTCGTAGATCGGAAACCGGTGAGACGCGGCAAGTAGCCGGCTCGTGTCGTTGGATGGTCGCTGATCCGTATACAGCGACGCCAGTTTAAGCCGGGGTTCTTTCCCCTTGCCGTCCAATGTGTCGGTCAGCAGCAACCGACTGACGATCACGTCGGCATGCGAGTTGTGTCGATATTCGGTCACAATCGCCGCGACTCGTTTGATTGGCGCCGGACGGCCCGACTCCTGATCGGATATGGCGCCCTGCTCATCGGACGACTGTGCTTGTGCGAGAGCCGTCGGGAAGTTTGGAATCGCCAACCAAGCGAGAATAAACAGCGCTCTGGTGGCGCGCGATGAAAGCGCAACGCCGCGTGCCGCCGCCACCGCGGAATCGGCACGGAGTGTCCGTGTCGAGCAGGGTCTGGGCAGCCGGTTGGTGATCTGGTCGAGCATGATGCGTACGTCAGCCAGTCGAACACACGAACAATGCGAGTGCGTCCCATTTTGGCAGGGCACATGGCGCAGAGCAAACGACGCAACACGGCGCACCATTTCGGCCGCCCACAGCGCGCTAAACTGCCGCAGCACGATTCGCGCTGGCAGCCACATGCCACACGTGCTTGCGAATAACATATCGTGTATCCTCAAGGGACTGGGGAAGCGCGCGTGAATGGCCGAGGAGCAAGCAGGATGATTGCACGCAACGTAAAGCCGTTGGCAGTCGCGATACTCGTCGTCACGGCTGCCGGGACGACGACCAACGCGGCCGACGAGCCGAGCAGAGGCAAAGACGCCACGCTCACCCGCCGTGTAACGGCCGCGCTAGAAAAAGGCGTGCCGCTGGTCGCCGTTGCCGCGATGAACTACCCGGATCATCGTCGCTGCTTCTCGTGCCACCACCAGACCCTGCCCATGATGGCTATCGTGGCCAGTCGCAATGCGGGCATCGACACCGATGCAACGGTCCTCGACCTGCAAACCGAATTCGTCCGCGGCTCGTTTAGCGGCCGACTCGACAGCTTGCGCAACGGCAAGGGCATTGGCGGACGGGCTCTGACCGTGGGCTATGCTCTGGCCGCACTGCAACTCGCCGACTGGCCGAAAGACGAATTGACCACGGCCATGGTCACCTACCTGGTCAAGACGCAAAACGACGACGGGCACTGGCAAGTGCAGTCGAATCGCCCGCCGCTCGAAGAGTCGTCGGCCAGCGCCACGGCCATCGCCGTCGCCGGGCTGCAAGCTTTCGCGCCGGACGATTCGGGCGATGAATCCGAACTGCGACAGCAGGTGGATCAGGCTTTGGTCCACGCCAAACAGTGGCTGATCAACGCGCCGGTCAATAGCACCGAAGACAAGACCGGCCGGCTTTGGTGCCTGCACTTGCTCGACGTATCCGACCAACTGGCGTCGGCGCGAGACGTTCTGCTGGCCGCGCAACGAGAAGACGGAGGCTGGCCGCAGCTCGATGACATGCAAAGCGACGCGTACGCCACCGGACAAGCGCTCTGCGTCCTGTTGGCGACGGGCCTCTCGCCGGACGAGGATGCCTGCCGCCGCGGCATCGAGTTTTTGTTGCAAACACAGCTCGACGATGGGTCGTGGTTCGTCAAGAGCCGCTCCGAGCCGATTCAGGTCATGTTCGACAACGGCGATCCGCATGGCGACGACCAGTTCATCTCGACGCCGGCAAGCTGTTGGGCATTGACGGCGCTGGCACTGTGGCGGCGCGCATCCGGGCGTTAGCCGTGCGACTCGGCCCGTTCGATCAATCCGTTGGCCGGCCGCGTCGGGTCGGCCGCTTTCTCGGCAACTTCCAAGCCCCAGACCGGAAGTGCGCTCGGGTCGATCAGTCCCAACTGAACGAGTACGGAGGCCTGGTCCCAATAGATTCGCTCGCCGGAGATCTTCCCGTCTTCGAACGAAACAACGACGATCACGGCGATTTCCACACGCTTTCCGGTGGGCGGCACGCCGGGCAGAATCCACGGCATTTCGATCGTGTGCGTGAATTTGTGTAGCAACTCGTCGACCAAACGGTCTTCGCCGATGGTGCGGGAAAGGGGCACGGTCTCGGTGTCGGGCGGCTGGCAAGGGATGAAGTACGTGCCGTAGAAGTGTTTCACCTGGTCCAGTCCGCGCCCGCCGGTTATCACCGGCATGTGATTGACCGATGGGCTACCGGTCATTGTGGCCAGGGTCGCGTCCAAGCTGTGCTCGGAAAACTCGGCAGCCACATGGGCGTCCCACATGTCGGCTATTGCCTGTTGCTTGGAAGTTAACGTCCTGGGATCCTGATCCATGATGTGGTTCCGCAAGATTCCTGAACCGGTGGCACACGTCGCGGCTGACGGACGAACAGACGGCCGCTACTTGGCGCCGGGAAGCGCTTGGACGATTTCGTCGACGTTGGCCCGGTCGCCGTGCTGCTTGCTGATCTTCACCAGTCGGACCGTGCCTTGTCGATCAATGACGAATGTCGACGGATAGGCCGTTTCGCGCGGGGCGTCCCAACGAAGGCCATACGCGTTGGTGAACACATAATCCGGATCGATCACGAGCGAGAAGTTGTCCGGCAGGTCCTTGCCCTTGAGAAACTCGGTTGCCCACTGATCCAAGTTCTCCGCCGGACCCGGATAGACGAGCACGACGTGCGACTTCGCGTCGGCCAGTTTCTCGGCGTTGCTTAACAAGCCGCCCACCTGCATCGTGCAGAGAGGACACTGATAGCCGGGAAAGCCGCGCAGCACGACCAGAACCACCGACGACTTGTCGAGCAACTTCGACAGGGTCACCTTCTTGCCGTTGGGGTCATTGAGCGAGAAGTCGGGCGCTTTATAGCCTTCGCGCGGCGGTTTTGCATCGGCGGCCATCGCGGGCGCCGTAAGCCACAAACTAGTTCCGATTGCGACGACGCTCAAACAGCACGCAGTGAGTCGGCCCATGACAGAAGTCCTCCGCGAAATCAGAATCGTTGTGCCCGCAATCTTATCACCCGAGCTGCCCGATTTCACGTTTGGCATCTCGCCGATTTCACGCTGATCGACTAGGTTGCGTCTCGTAAGTGGCTCGTCGGCCAAAGGGTGAGGCGTTTTGCCGCCGGGCAAGAAGGAGAATCGCAGGCGAATCCAAGAGATTCGTCGAGATTCGCCGACGCCGATCCGGCGGCAAAACGACCGCACGACGCTAGATCGCACTTACGACACACAACCTAACGGCGGGTGTACTTTTCCAGCGCATCGCGGTTCCACGCCACACCCAGTCCCGGGCCGTCCGGCACGCGCAGCATCCCATCCGCGTCGAGCTCAAGGCGAGGCTCGACCAGTTCCTCGATGTACGGGACGCCGGTCTGAAACTCCACCCAACGGGCGACCGGCATCGCGGCCGAAAGGGCCAGGTCGGCGGCCACGCCGATCGCCGTGTTCCACCCATGGGGCACGAGTTGGACTCCCTGGTCGTAGCTGTACCAGGCCAGCCGGAGCCCTTCGGTCAACCCGCCACACTTGGTCAGATCGGGCTGAATGATGTCGACGGCCCGCGATTGGATGAACGGCGCAAACGCGTGTCGGCGCGTCAGCACCTCGCCGGTGGCAACTAGCACGGGCGACGCCGCGCGCAATTCCCGGAATCCTTCCACGTCGTCGGGCCGCAACGCCTCCTCGAACCACACGACACCCCAGTCGCCGAGCATCCGGGCCGTCCCGCGGGCCCAGGAAACGCCGTGCGGCCAGAACTGTTCGCTGCCGCCGGCATCGACCATCAACTCGACATCGTCGCCGACCGTCTCGCGCGCTGTCTTGATCAACTGCTCGTCGAGCTTGCGACTGACGCGACCAAATGGCCGCCAGCCCATCTTGATCGCGCGAAACCCACGGGCCGTTTGTTCTCGCAGCTTCTCAGCGAGGACCGGTGGCTGATCGAACAGGATCGATGCGTAAGGCTTGATCGCTTCGCGGTAGTTGCCGCCGAGCAACTTCGAAACAGGTTGCCCGACCGCCTTGCCCCACAAATCCCAAAGCGCGATGTCCAGGCCGCTGATGGTGTGCTCCACTGAGCCGCCCCGGCCAAGCCAAAACGTACTCTGCCGCATGGTCTCGGTGACGCGCTGCGGCTCGAGCGCCGATTGACCGATGAGCATCGGGTTGAGCAATTCCAACGAGCCCTCGACCAGGGCCCGCGTGGTGTAGCAACTTCCCAAGCCGACCAGTCCCTCGTCGCTGACGACTTCCAGCAGCGTGTTGTACTGTGTGTCGGGATCGGTGCCGCCGGGCCAACCGTGGTCGTCGGTCGCGCCGCGCAGCGCCATTGTGCGTACCGAGGCGATCTTCATTGTCGGGCGCCCCGTGGCGCAACAAGTGTTTTGATCATCAAACTTTGACGCTGGCCGGGCCGGCCGGCTGTTGAGGTAAGTGTCGCATGTCGGCTAGTATGAATGGGTCATGGTAGCCGATCGTAGAGCCGCCATCCACGACGACGTCGAGCCCACGAGTCGCCCCTAGTCGGAACGATTCATGCCCAGCCGCGCAGCCACTGAATATCGTTACGAAAAGCTCACCTGGCCCGAGATCAACGACGCGATCGAGATGGGCAAGGTCTGCGTGTTGCCGTGTGGCGCGGTCGAACAACATGGCCCGCACTTGCCGTTGGACGTCGACCTGGTTTGTCCTAGCGGTATCGCATATGGCGCGGCCAAAGAGATCCCGGACAAGATGCTCGTGCTGCCGATCGTGGCATACGGATACACGGGCCACGTGATGGACTTTCCCGGCACGATCAACAACGACTTCGAGCATTTCATGCACCACGTGCTCGACATTGCCAAGTCGCTGGCGTACCACGGGTTTAAGAAGATCATCTTGCTCAACGGCCACGGATCGAACATGCCCAACCTGGATCTGGTCGCGCGGCGAGCCTGCCTCGAAACCGACGCGGAGTGCCTGGTCTGCGGGTGGTGGCAGTTGCTGACCGTCGACAAAGAGTTTCTGCCGAACTGGCGGCAGAGCAAGTTTCCCGGTGGGTGCGCGCACGCCTGCGAGTTGGAAACCTCGCTCTACATGTACCTCGACGGCGACAACGTGCGCACCGATTTGATCAAGAACGGCACGATCAGCTTCAACGAAGAAGAAAGCCCGTTCAACTGGGTCGATCTGTTCGCCGCCGGACCGGCAACCGTGATCTCTTGGACCAGCAGCTACAGCGAGACCGGCGTGCTGGGCGAACCGGAACTGGCCACACCTGAAAAGGGCCGCCAGGTTTACGAAGAAGGGGTCAAGCAATTAGTGCGGTTTGTCAACTACTTCAAGGATCGGCCCTGCGATGTTCGGCGCGACCGCCATCGCAGGCCCCCAACCATGCCGATTCCGTGGGGACAACGACCGATCGCTCCGAAGGGAAAGTCGCCGCAGACTTAACCGATGTTCGATGCACGCCGCATTGCCGCTGGTCTGATCGCGCTGGCACTCGTTGCCGGCGGGCAGCCGCTGCGCGCGCCGGCCGACGAAACCAACGCGGCCGAGTCCGCGACCAAACCAATCAAAGCCGCGGCGGCCGAAGTCGAGTTTTTCGAGAAGCACATTCGCCCGCTGCTGGTTGAGCGTTGCCACAGGTGCCATGGTGACCTGCTCGACCCCGAAGGCGGCCTGGCGCTGACTTCGCGGGCCGCGATCCTGCGAGGCGGCATTAGCGGCCCGGCAGCGATTGCCGGGGACCCTGACAGCAGCCTGCTCATCCGCGCGGTCCGCCACGACGAGTTGGAAATGCCGCCGGAGGATGATCCGCTCACCGAACAGCAGATCGCCTCCCTGGAACGTTGGGTCCGGCACGGACTGCCTTGGCCCGAAGCCGATGAACACGCCATCGCCCGACAATCGGTCGCCGCAGAGCAGGAACGCATCGACGCCGCTCGGGCAACGCATTGGGCGTTTCAACCGATCGTTCGCCCGCCGCTGCCGCAGGTTAGCCAGCCGGATTGGTGCCGGTCACCAATCGACCGGTTCATTCTTGCGCGGTTGGAGGAAGCCGGGCTCGCGCCGTCGCCGCCGGCCGACAAACGGACCCTGTTGCGACGACTGACGTTCGACCTGACCGGCCTACCGCCAACGATGGAGGAATTGGACGCGTTTGCCGCGGATGAATCACCCGACGCGGTGGAGCGAGTTGTCGACCGCTTGCTCGCCTCTTTGCGCTACGGCGAACGCTGGGCCCGGCACTGGTTGGACGTGGCCCGCTACGCCGACTCGCGCGGGCACGTATTGTTCAAGGACAGCGACTTTCCGTGGTCGTACACGTACCGAGACTACGTTATCCGTTCGCTGAACGCCGATCTGCCGTACGATCGATTCCTGGTCGAACAATTGGCGGCCGACAAGCTGAACCTGGGCGATGATCGACGTCCACTAACCGCGCTCGGCTTTCTGACGCTCGGCAACGGCTTCATGAACAACAAGCACGACGTGATCGACGACCGGATCGACGTCGTCACGCGCGGCTTGATGGGACTGACCGTGTCCTGCGCGCGGTGTCACGACCACAAGTACGACGCGATTCCCACGCGCGACTACTATTCCCTTTACGGCGTGTTTGCCAGCTCGACGACTCCGCTGGTGCCTCCGCTATTCGAGGAGCCGCCGAAGACGGAAGCCTATCGAACGTTTGCCGCGAAGTTGACGGCGCTGCAACAAAAGCTCGACGATTTTTTGCAGGCGAAGTTCGACGCCGTGATTGCCACGGCGCGGTCGCGCGTTTCGGAATACTTGCTGGCAGCGCACGACCTCAAGGACCGGCCCCCGACCGAGGACTTCATGTTCGTGGCCGAGCCGGGCGATCTGAATCCGACGATGATCGTTCGGTATCAGGTCTATCTGGCGCGCACGGCGAAAGCCCGGGATCCAATTTGGACCGTCTGGCACGCCCTGGGGGCGCTGCGCGAATCGGAGTTTTCCAGCCGCGCGTCGGACGTCGTCGCGCGGACAATCGCCGACGAACCGGTCCATCCGCTGGTGGCATCGGCTCTGTCGGAAAAACCGCCTTCCGGCATGGACGATGTGGCAACCCGTTACGGCGAGTTGCTCTTGCGTGCGGAAAATGCGTGGCAAGAAGCGGTCGAACAATCTCGCGCGGCGGGCCGTCCGACGCCGGCAACGCTCGAAGATCCCGACCTGGAGTCGCTGCGGCAAGTCTTCTACCACCCGGACGCACCGGCAGGCGTACAGCGCACCGAGTTGACGGCGCTGATGTTGCTGCCCGATCGTAAGTCGCAGAATCTTCGCGGCGAGATGCTCAAGGAAATCGAAAAGACAAGCGCAAGCGACCCTGCCGCGCCGCCGCGGGCCATGGTGTTGGAAGACCTGCCGGTCCCAACATCGCCGCGCGTTTTGCTGCGCGGCAATCCGAATCAATTGGGTGACGAAGTGCCCCGCCGATTCTTGCGCGTTCTTTGCGCGGACGAGCCGGAGCCGTTTCGACCGGATGACAGCGGCCGTTTGGATCTTGCCCGAGCCATCGTCGATCCTAACAATCCGTTGACCGCGCGGGTGATCGTCAACCGTGTCTGGCACTGGCACTTCGGCAAGCCGCTGGTTGGCACGCCCAGTGACTTTGGTGTGCGGAGCGAGCCGCCTTCGCATCCAGAGTTGTTGGATTGGCTGGCAGATGATTTCATGCGACACGGCTGGTCGCTCAAGCATCTGCACCGCCGAGTTCTGCTGTCGGCCTCTTTTGCGCAGACTAGCACCGATCGGGCTGACGGAATTGCCGCCGATCCGAGCAACGTCTTGCTGTGGCGGATGAACCGGAGACGCCTTGATTTCGAGGCGACGCGCGACGCGATGCTGGCCGTAGCCGGGAGGCTCGAACCGTCCTTGGGCGGACCGTCCCGGAAGAACATCGCCGACCCCACCGCGACGTGTCGGACCATGTATGGCTACATCGACCGGCGTGACTTGCCTGGAGTTTATCTCACGTTTGACTTCCCAAGTCCCGACGCAACGAGCCCCAAGCGGAGCCAAACGACCATTCCGCAGCAGGCTCTGTTTATGATGAATCATCCGCTGATCCAATCCTGCGCTAAGCACCTGGCCACCCGGGCCAGCACCGCGGTTGGCGATACGGGAGCGAACTCGGATGCCAAGCGCGCTCGTATGCTCTTTCGGTTGGCGCTGGGGCGCGACCCGAATGGTGACGAGCTTGGGTGGTCCGTGTCGTTTCTGCGTCGCTCGCCACAAAGAGCGCAAACGTTGCACGAGTTGGCTCAGGGATTGTTGATGACCAACGAGTTCGTATTTGTAGATTGATCGCACCTTCAGCCGACTTGTCATGAGCCAACGAATCAAGACGCCGCCGCCGCAGATCATCTCGCGGCGCGACATGCTGCGCCGTAGCGGGCAAGGCGTGGGCATGCTCGGGCTTGCCGGATTGTTGGCCGATCAGCATCTGCTGGCTGCTGCCTCCGGCGCGAGTGCCCAACCACCACCGTCCAGTGCGTCGGCGTTCGCGCCCAAGCCGCCCCACTTCGCCCCCAAGGCTAAGCGCCTTGTCCACTTGTTCATGAACGGCGGACCATCGCAGATCGACACGTTCGATCCCAAGCCGCTGCTGGACAAGTACCACGGCAAACCGATCCCCACCGCGCATCTGCGCACCGAGCGCAAGACCGGCGCAGTGATGCGCTCGCCGTTCAAGTACTCTCGCTACGGCGAGTGCGGACTGGAAGTCAGCGAATTATTTGCGAAGACCGCCCAGCACGCCGACGACTTGTGCGTCATTCGCTCAATGGTCGCCGATCTGCCGAATCACGAGCCTGCGTTGCTGTTGATGAATTGTGGCGACGCGCGGCTGCCGCGCCCGTGCCTGGGTTCCTGGTTGACGTACGGATTGGGATCGGAGAACGAGAATCTGCCGGGCTTCATCGCGATGTGCCCGGGCGGTTACCCGATCATGTCCACCCAGAACTGGCAATCGGCGTTTCTGCCCGGGGCGTTTCAGGGAACGTACATCGACACCAAGCACACCGATCTGAACAAGCTGGTGGAAAACATCCGCAACTCCACGACGCCCGGCGACGCGCAGCGCCGGCAGCTCGATCTGGTACAGCGGCTGAATCGCCGCCACGCGGACCGGCGGCAGGAAGACGCGGACTTGGAAGCGCGCATTGAATCGTTCGAATTGGCGTTTCGCATGCAATCCGAAGCCGCCGACGCATTCGACATCTCCCGCGAACCGCAGCACGTGCGCGAAGCATATGGCGAGGGCCAACACGGCCGGCAACTCCTCATGACGCGACGCTTGCTCGAACGGGGCGTGCGCTGCGTACAACTTTGGACCGCGGCCGGCCAACCGTGGGACAATCACAACGCACTAAACAAGCTGCACCCCGCGCAAGCCGCCGACTGGGACGGGCCGATCGCGGCGTTTCTCGCCGATCTCAAGTCGCGCGGCATGTTCGACGACACGCTGGTCATCTGGGGCGGCGAATTCGGCCGTACGCCGGTCGCCGAGTATCCGCAACTCGACGGGCGTGATCACAATCACTACGGATTCACGATGTGGTTGGCTGGCGGGGGAACCCGCGGCGGATACACCCACGGCGCGACCGATGAGTTCGGCTTTACCGCAATCGAGAACAAGGTCCACGTGCACGACCTGCACGCCACGGTCCTTCATCTGCTCGGGCTGGACCACACGCAGTTGACGTATCGTTACGCCGGCCGTGATTTCCGATTGACCGACGTCCACGGCCGCGTCGTCAAGGAACTGCTGGCCTAGGTTGCAACGCGGAGATGCTCATCTGGCAGCAAGCGGCGCGCTTGCCGCGAGTGCGCTCATCGCCAGCGCGGCTATTTGCGTCGAAAGACGCGCTTGATTTCTTCGATCGCGGTGCCGAGCGCGTCGACTTCTTCCGGCGTGTTGTACAGGTAGAAGCTGGCCCGTGTCGTGGCGGCAAGTCCCAACCGTTTGTGCAAGGGCATGGCGCAATGGTGCCCGGCGCGCACGGCGATCCCCTGGCGATCGAGCAACTGCGCAATGTCGTGCGCGTGAATCCGGTCGATGACAAAGCTGACGATGCCGCCACTCTGCTCCGGGCCGGGCCCTAAAACGCGCACGCCGTCGATCGAGTGCAGCACGTCGTGCGCTCGGGCGCTCAGCGCGCGCTCGTGCGCGGCGATGGCGTCAACGCCGACGTGCTCGAGATAGTCGATCGCCGCGGCCAATCCGATCGCCGGGGCGATCGGCGGTGTCCCGGCTTCGAATTTGGCAGGCGGATCGGCGGGCTCGAAGCCCTCGGTCGTGACGCGGCGGATCATGCTACCTCCGCCCAGAAACGGCGGCATGGCGTCGAGCAACTCGCGCCGCGCGTACAGCACGCCGACGCCGGACGGCCCGAGCATCTTGTGGCCGCTGAACGCGAGAAAGTCGGCCCCAAGAGCCGCAACATCGGTCTTCTGGTGGGGCACGCCCTGCGCCGCGTCGACCAGCACCAGCGCGCCGCCGCGATGAGCCGCCGCGATAATCGGCGCCAGTGGATTGATCGTTCCCAGCACGTTCGAAACGGCCGTCAGCGCAACGATCCGCGTGCGCGACGAAAGGAACTGATCAAACGCGCCCAAGGCCAGACGTCCTTCGTCGGTGATCGGTAGCCATCGAACGATCGCGCCGGTGCGCTCGGCCGCCTGCTGCCAAGGCACGATGTTCGAGTGGTGTTCCATCTCGGTCAGCAGGATTTCATCGCCGGGCTTCAGATTCGCGTCGCCCCAACTGCGCGCAACCAGGTTGATGCTCTCGGTCGTTCCGCGCGTGAAGATAATCTCCTCCGGTTGAGCCGCGGCGATGAACGTCTGCACTTTGCGGCGCGCTTCCTCGTATAGGTCGGTACTTTGCTCACTCAGCCAGTGAATTCCACGATGCACGTTGGCGTAGTGCTTTTCGTAGACGTCGACGATCGCCTGCACGACTTGCCTGGGGCGCTGCGTCGTGGCCGCGTTGTCCAGGTAGGCAAGCGGCACGCCGGGATTCTGGTCGCTCTTGTGCAGGATGGTGCGCAAGATGGGAAAATCGGCCCGCAGCCGCGTGACATCGAGATGCGAGGACGGCGCAGCGCTCATCAGGACCTCAATCCGGCTTGGTGCCGTCGCCTGTACCGGACTCGACGGGCGAAAAAATGGCCGTTTGCAAAGTTCGCCACGGCAACAGACAGCACTTTTGGCGATTCGGAGTGAGCCGCGCGCCGAACAGTTCGAGCATGTCCTCGGCCGAGAACCGTTTTACGTCGTCGAGGTGTTTGCCCACCATGCGCTCCATCAGCAGCGAGGCCGACGCCTGGCTAATGCAACAGCCCTCGCCGTCGAAGAACGCGTCGCGAATCCTGCCGTCGGGCTCGAGGGCCAATTCAATGCGCACCACGTCGCCACAGAGCGGATTTTCTTCCTCGTGTGCGTGGGTCGCGCCCGGGCACGATCCACGATGGAACGGCTCCTCGTAGTGGTCGAGAATCCTGTCCTGATACAGTTCGTCGTCGAGGGTCATGCCGGCCTACTGGGGAAGCCGAGCGCGATTGATCTTCGGGAAATCACCGGTACAGGCTTCCATGAACGCCACGAGATCGGCTTTGTCCTGGTCCGTCAGGTCAAGCTTCTTGATCTTGTCGCTGAGGTTGGGATTGGGGTGTCCGCCCTTGGCGTACCATTCGACGACTTCTGCCAGCGTTTTCTGGCTGCCGTCGTGCATATACGGAGCGGATAGTGCCACGTTGCGCACGGTCGGCGTCTTGAATGCGCCGTGATCCTTTGGATCCTTGGTGACTACCTCGCGCCCGATATCGGGCGTTTCCACGTCCATCCCGACGCCGATGTTATGGAACTTCTCATCGGTCAGGTTCGCGCCGACGTGGCACGCCGTGCAGTTCGCCTTGTCCGTGAAGTACAGTTCGCGCCCCCGCTTGGCCGATTCCGACATGGGATGGGCTTCGGCGGCCGCCAGGGCTTCCTCGTACTTGGCCTTCAGGTCGTCATCTGCCTCGATGTCTTCCTTGTCGAGACTCTCGAAGGGCCGCAACTGTTCGTAGTAGTCGAACGGCGAGGGCCCGGTCACGATGGCCCGCTCGAATGATGCAAGCGCCTTGCCAACGGCGTCGATATCGAGCCCGCCGAAGATCTTGTCGAACTGCTTCTTGTAACCTGGGATGGCTTCGAGACACTGCACGCACTGCTCGTGCGTGTTGCCCATCTCGATCGGATTGGCGATCGGTCCGACCGCTTGTTCCTCGAGCGAGCCTGCGCGGCCGTCCCAGAATTGCAGGTCGCTGAGAATGCGGTTGTAGCTGACCGGTGAATTTCGACCGCCAAGTTGGCCGCCGATTCCGGCGCCGAATTGCGTGTGTTTTGCAAATCCTTCGTCCGGATCGTGGCAACTTGCGCAACTGATCGTAACGTCGGACGACAACCGCGTGTCAAAATACAATTGGCGTCCCAACTCAATTTTGGCCCGGGTAAGTGGATTCTCGTCCAGGCCCTTGATCTGCGCTGCGCCGGCGGCCAATCCAAGCGGCAATTCGACTTCGAGCGTTTCATGGTTTTTCGGGTCGCTTAACCAGGCATCGATCTGCTCGTCGGTCAGATCACCTTCGCCAGGAATGCCCGCGAACAATTCGTCGCTGCCGAGCATGACCTTGTTGGAATCGACATCGGTCGACTCCTCGTCTTTCGGAGCCGGTGGTTCTTCCGGTTCATCCGGCTCGTCGCTGACCGCCGGAGTTGGAGGCGCGTCGTCGGACAAAACCGGCTCGCCCTGCATTTGCTCGTCAGCCGCGGGGGCCGTGGCGTCTTCGTCGGTCGCAGCGGCGCCTTCAACCGCGGCCGGCTCCTTCTTGTCGGCTGGCGCGCAGCCGACGAATACCAACATCAGAACCAACCAAGGTGCAAAAACTCGAAGCCTTGCCGTGACGTGCGTCATCGTTTCATCATCTCCTGCATTGTCAGCGCGAACGGCGCGTCAAGCGGTTGACTCGCCGTAGCCGACCATAAAGTATCGCGTGTACAACAGGCCCGCGACGCCGCCGCCAAGTACCGGGCCTATTAGGTACATCCAGAAGTAACTCAGGTTACTCGTTGCCAGAGCGGGACCAAACGTGCGGGCCGGATTCATGCTTGCGCCGGTGAGCGGGCCACCAGCTAGAATATCCATCGTCAGCACCAGCCCAATCGCAACTCCTGCCAGACTACCGTTGAGGCCGAAAATTCCCGAGGCCATGACGGCCGTGACCAAAAAGAATGTCAGGATCGCCTCCAGCACGATCACCTTCGTTGCGTCGCCCGCCACGTCGCCGTAGGGCGTTAGGCTGCCAATCGTGGCTCCTAAACCCGACTCGGGCCCGAGGAACCAGCGCAACGTGTAAGCCGCCGCTACAGCGCCGACAAACTGCGCTACCCAATAGGCAATCGCCTTGGGTACGGGCATCTTTCCGCTGACGACCACGCCGAACGTGACCGCCGGGTTCACGTGCGCACCCGAGATGCTGCCCCACGCAAAGACGATCACCATCAGCGCCAGGCCGTGCGCCAGCGCGACGGCGGTCAATCCGGCGGACCCGGAATCGGCCTGGGCACCAGCAGCCGCGCCAATCAAGACCAACGTAAACGTGCCGACTAGCTCCGCTACAGTTGGTTTGACGTCCATAGCTGCAAACTCGTCAATGGAAACGCAAAATGAGATGCGCCGGCGCGGCGCGCATGAGACCTCGCTGGAAGTATATCAATAATCATTCTTGATTCAAGGGCCGGCCCTTTTCCGGCACTTCGCGAATCTTCGACCGTTGCGCGGCGGCGCAGCGCACGACCATCCGCGCGCGAATGCGGGAAGCATCTGGGCGAAACCGCGCGCCCTCATCGCAGCACTAACAGCCGTACGACTTCGGATTGACGAACCAATCAAGTTCGCCCTCGCCGACGCGCAAATCGTCGTCGAAGTTAATCGCCGCCACGGCGCCCTTGGCAAAGTTGATCGCGCCGGGTCGCGCGCCGAGCAAAGCCGCGGCCAGATGCTCCACGTCGGGCGAATGACCGACCCACGTCGCGACTTCGATGCCCTGTTCGTTCGTCCACACGACGAGCGCTTCGAGTTCGCTTTGCGGGCACAGCAGATCGAGTTCCACGACTCGGTCCTCCAAGTCGAACCGATCGGCAATGATGTCGGCCGTTTGTCGGCAGCGGGTCAGGGGACTGGTGGCGATGATGTCGGGCGCGAACCCTCGCTTAGAAAGCTTCTTAATGAGCCGGCGGAACCGTTTGCGACCACGATCTGTCACGGGGCGCAGATCGTCGTTGGGGTAACTCGGATCGCCGTGCTGGCCGGCGTAGGCGTGCCGGACGATGTAAAGTTGCATGCCTTGTTTCCAGGATGTTGCGCGATGAAACAATGGACTAGCGGCTGCGCCACATGACATGGTCGGCGATGCCCAGCGCTTGCTGCGTGTCGCGCACCGCGTCGCGAAATCGCACGGCATCCGCTGGATAGCCGGCCGTCGGCGCCAGGTTTTCGACACGTTGGCACCAATACTCGTTGAAAAGGCGCATGGAAAGTTCGCGCAAATACTTCGAAGTCATCGACGCCAACGCGGCCGGCAAGAACGATTCTCCGCCCGCGCGAAACCGCACGTCAATCCGTTCAGGGTCAGAACCCCAGCGATAGACACTTTCGGCCGTGCTTTCCCCATAAATTTCGACTAAGGACTCGGGAAACTGTTCTTGCAGGAGTCGGCCGTATGCGTTTCGCCCGCCGTGCTTGTCGCACACGACTTGCACCGATTGTCCCGTGCAGTGGCCCAGCATTTCGGCCAAGAGTGCTAGTGTGTGCTTCGAGAGCGTCTGGCTCTTGTTGCCCCATCGATCGTTCGCGCTGTTGAACTCGGCCGGAAAGATCGCGCGGCTGGCTAACGCGAGCAGGCGCACTCCCGCACGATCCATCCCGCGCCGCAACGTTGACACGAATCGCTCCAACTCGTCGGCGTCGGCAGCCACCGGCAACGTAAGCGTGCAGTTCGCGTGCCAGGGCTGCGCCGGCAGCCGGTCGAGCGACTGCGCGTCGAGTATTCGCCAAATGTCCAACCAATCTTGCGGGCAACTTCCCAGCAGCGACAGCATCGCCAATACACCCCGCTCGAGCCACTGCAATCCGCCGGCCGTCGAATAGATCGCTTTCGAGTCGGCGATGGCCAGGCGACGTTGTACCGCGCCGCGCGCAGGCTTTCTGCACACGATGTGCTTCAGCCGGCGATACAAATCATCTCCATCGCCACGATCATCAACCCAGAACACCGACGCGGAAATGACCAGCGGGCCCAAACGCGGTGCGTAACCGGCTTCGTCGGTTCCGATCAAGTACGGCATGATTGGCAAGCGGCACGTACTGTGCTGCGAATCCTTTCGGTCTGCCACGAGGAGCGCCAACCCGAACGACGGTCGCGCGGGGCCAGTATAGCAACTGACCGCGGTCGCTCAACGCACCCCTGGAGCGGCCAGGCACTTCGCCGGTCTGCCGTTTGTTTCCTGCCTAGTGGCCGGATGGTACGATAGAGTCAACGATCGCGCGTCGCCGCTGCTACCGTATGTTGTCAAAGCCGCGTCGCGCATCGCGACCACTCGCCCAAGACTCACCCATTTGGCGGCCGGAACGCTTGCCGTCGCTCGAAAACGCCAGGCCTGGAAACGACGCATGCGCTTTACATACCTGGCAGTTGCCGCGGTCCTGGTCGGTATCCTGACACAGTACGCCCTGGCTGATGCACTTGAGCGGATGCGGCTTGAAAAGTTACGCGCTACGCACGAGCGAATCGAATCGCTCAAGGAGGAGCGTCGCAACGTTTCACTGCGCAGCGGATACGACGACGTACGGGCCCTGCTGCACGTCCATTCGGCGTTCTCCCACGATAGCCGAGGAACCATTGACGAAATCGTCGACGCGGCCAAACAAGTTGGCGCGCAGGTGATTATGTTCACCGAACATCCGGCCAGTCACTACGACTACATCGTCGATGGACACCAAGGCATGAAAGACGGCGTCCTGCTGATTCCCGGCGCGGAAACGGGCGGGTATTTGGCCTATCCCAAGCGCAGCATTCAAGATGAAAAGACGGCCGGTCGGCAGCAACTTGCCGATCTGATTCGGTCCACCGGCGGGCAGGTCTTCTTGTGCCACCTCGAGGAGCGCATGGACTGGGACGTCGATCATTTGACCGGCACCGAAATCTACAACACCCATGCCGACTTCAAGGACGAAACCAAACTCATTGCCGCGCTGCGATCACCGCTCACGCTATTGACGCTATCCTCGGCAATCGACCGCTATCCTCAGGAAGTTTTCGGCGCACTGCTGGACTACCCGGCGGACTACCTGAAACGTTTTGACGAGTTGTGCCAGCGAGCACGTCATACGGGTGTATCGGCCAACGACGCGCACCACAATCAAGCCTATCGCGGCGCCATCACTGAAGACGGCACGATTGTGCTGGAGGACGCCCTGGGTAAGAAGCTGGCCGAACTGGACCCAGACAAGATTCCGTTGCTCAAGCCGCTTTTGCGCAACAAGCAGCCGGGCGACGTCATCTTCGAACTTGATTTGGATCCGTACCCGCGCAGTTTTCGCCACGTCAGTACGCATCTGTTGTTACATGAGGTAACTCCCGACAGCGTGCGCGCCGCGTTAAAGGCGAGCCGGGCGTACGTTGCGTTTGATTGGCTCGCGGATCCGACGGGATTCGTCTATCAGGCCGCACTCGATCAACAAGACTGGCCGATCGGCTCGGAAGTTGCTCTATCCGATGGTTTGCTGCTACGCGTCGAAACACCGCAACAAGGCACGATCAAGATGTTTCGCAATGGAGAACTGGTTAAAGAGAAGCAAGGGCATTCGCTCGATGTACCCGTTACACAGTCGGGAGTCTACCGGGCGGAGGTGTGGCTCACACTGGCCGGCGAGGCCCGACCGTGGATTCTGACCAATCCGGTCTATGTGACCGAGCAGTGAACTTAATAGGGCATCGACCGGAACGCGGCCGATGAGAAGCGTGTTAGTATCGGCGAATCGCAGCCTAACCGGGCCACCGCGTCCGATTGTGTGTGGCCGCCCGAACGAGCCAGACTGGACCGAAGCGGTTTGGCGGGACTAGGATGGTTAGCGCAATGCGGATTGGCCCGCCGCGAGCACATCGCCTGCCCCGGCTGACCAGCACGTACGCAGCGTCGGCCGACAGACCCCCGAGCGGAACTCCGGAATGACGACCCAGTTGCAGAATCTCGTGGCCGAGCTAGAGGCCAACGTCAGCCAGGTCGTATTCGGCAAGGCGGAGGTCGTGCGGATGTGCGTCGTGGCGTTGTTGGCCGGCGACCACGTCTTGCTCGAAGATGTTCCCGGTGTCGGCAAGACGCTGATCGGCCGCGCATTGGCCACGAGCATTTCGGCGACGTTTTCGCGGATTCAGTTCACGTCGGATTTGCTGCCCAGCGACATCACCGGCGGCAACGTGTTCAATCCGCAAACCGGGCAGTTCGTGTACACGCACGGCCCCATCTTTGGCAACATCGTGCTGGCCGATGAAATCAACCGCACACCGCCGCGCACTCAGAGCGCGTTATTGGAAGCGATGAACGACAGCCAAGTGACGATCGATGGTCAAACCCACGAGTTGCCGCGGCCCTTCATGGTCATCGCCACGCAAAACCCGTTCGAATTCGAAGGGACCTATCCGCTGCCAGAAAGCCAACTCGACCGGTTTTTGCTGCGGATCGCGGTGGGCTATCCCGATCGCGAGGACGAGCTGCAGGTGCTCTCCAGTCACCGCTCCGGCGAACCGATCGATTCGCTGCAACACGTTCTGGATGACCAGCAGGTCATCGCCTTGCAGCGCGCGGTGCGCGACGTGAACGTCGACGAGAGCATCAACTCATACTTGCTCGAAATCGTCGACACGACTCGCCGGTGCGAAGACCTGCGTGTCGGGGTCAGCACGCGCGGCGCGTTGTGCCTGTATCGCGCGAGCCAGGCGCTAGCGCTGATTGAGAATCGCAATTTTGTCATTCCTGATGACGTGAAGCGGTTGGCCGTGCCGGTTTTGTCGCACCGGGTCATTGCAAAAGGATACGTTCAAGGAACGCAGCGCGAGGCGATCGAGGCCTTGATGACTCGATTGGTCGACGGTGTTCGTGTTCCGTTGTAGCGGCGAATGACTGGTTGCGGGGACCTAGGTAACCATTTCGAAGTCACAAACGATTCACAGCACAGCCCTGATCACACTTCACTGACTTTGGTGAATCGATGGCTCACAAGCGTCGAATCCGGTTATGTCGCGAGGGGTTCTACAATTTGCTGGTGCTGATCGCGATCATCGCCGGCGCGACGTTCCGCCAATTGAATCTGTTGATTCTGTTGGGCACGGTGTTGGCCGGACCGTTCGTTTTCAGCCTGCTCTATGGGCGATTTGCGTTGCGTCGCGTCTCGGTCGCCAGAGAGTTACCGCAGCAGCTCCGTGCCGATCAGCGGTTGGCAGTCGACGTCGTCGTGACAAACCAGCGCAGGTGGTGGCGGATCTGGTCGATCGGCGTGGAAGATCGTGTCGCGCGCGAAGACGAACTCGATCCCAACGCTCCGCCGACCAGCGTCGGTGTGTTCTATCCCGCCATCGCCGCGGGTGAATCAAAGCGGTGCGCCTATCAAGGCTACCTGCCGCGTCGCGGGCGGTATCACTTCGGACCACTGCTCGTTTCGACACGCTTTCCGCTAGGGCTCGTGCGTCACAGCGTGACGATTGATAACACGCAAACGCTGATCGTCCACCCGCGAATTGGCAATCTGACGCACGATTGGTCGCTCGTCGAGCGGCAAGTGGCCGGAGGCGGCCAGGCCGTGCGGCGGCGCGGGCCGACCGAGGCGGAGTATTACGGCATGCGCGATTGGCGACCAGGCGACAACCGACGCTGGATTCATTGGCGCTCGACCGCGCGCCGCGGCTCGTTGGTCGTGAGGCAGTTCGAGGAGCACCGCAATCGCGATCTCGCGCTCTTGGTCGACTTGTGGCAGCCCCCCGAACCAACGGTCGAGCAAGTCGAATATGTCGAAACCGCGATCAGTTTTGTGGCCACGCTAATCGGCGAGGCGTGCCGCCAAGCGGGCCGACGGCTGTTTCTGAGTCTGGCAGCGTCGACGTTTCTGCAACGGTCCGGGCCAACCTCGCCCTTGTTCTTCCAGCAGCAGATGGACGAACTGGCCTTGGTCGCTCCACACCAAGACGAGGACTTTCCCACGCGGCTGGTTCAGGCGTTATCGCTGGTGCCGAGCACGATCCCGACGATGTTGGTCAGCACGCGTGCCATTGATTGGGAGCGTGTACAGAGCACCGCGTCCGAATACGACGTTCAACTGGCGGGACGGCACATGCAGTCGGTCGACGTCTCGGACGATGAGCAGACGCGATACATGCACGATTGAAGCGACCACAGCCATGCGCAACGAACTTGTGGAAACGATGATTCGCGCCGGCATCGCGGCATTGATCGTATTTGCAACGATCATGCTCGCAGTTGGTGAACGATCCGTCGTGCTGATGCTGACAACACTGATTGCGGTCGCGGTTTCGATCTACGTAACCGACGTTCGCAAAGTGTTCCACCTGACGCAATCAGTTGCCGACTGCGTCGCCTTGGGTATCGTCGTTGTTTCGGCGGCGAACATGCTGTACATCGATCGCGCCGGCCAGATTGGCGCCGTGGGCAACCTTCAATCCTATATGCAGTATGTGCTCTTATTTCAGCCCAAGACTCCGCGCGTCTATTGGCAGCTTGGGCTGTTGAGCTTGGGCCAGGTCGCGATCGCCGCGACCCTGGTGCCGGGTCCGCTGTTCGGAGCAATGCTCTTCGTGTACCTGCTGATTGGTTTCGTCACCTACACGCTTTTGATGTCGCATGGCGAAGCTTCGCGCTGCCTCGCTCCACCGACACGAACAGTCCGGCCGACGCGCAATGTCGATCTGCGCACGCGTCTACCGGCCGACCACCGGCCCCTGTTACGCGGAAGCGTGGCCGCCGTGCCCGCCGGCTTACGGTGGGGATTGCTCCAACCGACAGCCACGATGTGCTTGGTGACGTTCTGCGTCGCCGGACTATTATTCTTCTTGATTCCTCGCCCAGACCGCGATCGGCGTTCTGCGCAGACGGACGCGCCGACGCGTGCGGTCGGCTTCTCGAAGACGATCACTTTAGGCGAATTGGGCGAGGTCATCCAAAGCCCTGATGCCGTTATGCGAATCGAGTTTTTCCGTGGCTTGAGTGAACAAGCATTTGAGCTAGCCGAAGAACCGCTCCTGCGCGGCTCGGTGGTAACGCGCTACGACAATGGCGCATGGTCACAGACAAAGCCGGAGCGTTATAGCGAGGTTTCGCGCGAAGTGCGCGGCCCGTTCGTTCGACAAAGGATCACCGTCGAACCGCTGGACGTGGCCGAGTTGTTCTGCGTCAATCCGGTATTCACGCTGCGCGACGACCAGCGGTTGCAACTCGACGCCAGTTGCGGACAACTACTCCGCCGCGAAGACCATCGCGCCGAGAAAATGACCTTCGAGGTAGCGACCACCGGCATCCAGGACAACAGTATTCGCAAGTACGTCCCGCGAACGCGTTCATTACAGAGTTCGTCACAGCAACGCCTGGTGCGGATGCCCAAGGGACCCGATGGCATTTCCGATCCTTTTGTCGGTTTGCGGGCAACGTCTGCCCGGGTGTTGAGTGATGCGGGAGTCGATGCGTCCGATCGGGTGGCAGCCGCTCGCGCGCTGCACAACTATTTGAAGTATTCCGGCCGATACACGTACAGTCTCGAATGGCAGCCACGTAACCACGAGCTGGATCCGCTGGAGGATTTCGTCACGGAGCACCCCGTTGGCCATTGCGAGTACTTTGCCGGAGCCTTGGTGCTGATGCTGCGCAGCCAGGGCATTCCAGCGCGGATGGCCATCGGTTTCAAGGGCGGCGAGTGGAACCCGCTGGGTATGTACTACCAGGTGCAACAACTGCATGCCCACGCGTGGGTCGAAGTGTATCTGTCGAGTGCCGACATCCCGCCCGACACGTTTGGCGAAGCCGAGGCCGAGGCCGAGGCCGCGTGGTTCATTCTTGATCCCACTGTCAGCGTCGAAGCCGGTGACGACGGCAATCAACGGGTAGGGTTGATGGCCCGCGTGCGCCAGTCCATTGACTACGCCCAAGTGCTATGGAGTAAGTACATTGTTGGTTTGAATTTCGAACGGCAGAACGAGGGGATCTATGCCCCGATTCGTGCCGGCGCGCTGGCGGCCTACGACAATCTCTTCGGGCAAGACACCTGGCGCCGGCGAATGCGGGCCGTTTCTCGTTCGCCGGTAGGCGCATTCTGGGAGTGGTACCGGCGACATTGGTTTAGCTGGCGTGGAGGGCTCGTCGCGGTCTTGGGCTCGTTGTTGTTAGCGGCTTGCTTCCTCGGTGCGCGCTGGTTGACGCAGATTCTGCGCCAATGGACCGAGCAACTCCGCCACCATGGGCCCCATGAACCGCCGACCCTGGAAATGTATCGGCGGCTCGAAATTGCGTTGGCGGGCCAAGGATTCGTACGTGCGACAGGCCAGACCGCGCGCGAGTTTGCCGTCGACGTCGGTGGCCATTTGGCGGAATCGATCGAGTGGAACCGCGTCTCGCATTTGCCACGGCGAATAGTCGAGTCGTTCTATCGCGTTCGGTTCGGCGGCAGCACGCTGGACAACCAGGAAGCCGACGCGGTAGAACATGCCCTTTGTGATTTGGAGCGTACGCTGGCAGGAAAAAGCTAGTCGCGCAGGCAGTGCCACAATTCGCAACGCGATGATGCTACTGGCGACTTACATGCTCTGCCACACCTGCGACCGCGGTCGCAGGCTCCACCGCCGAACCAACGGCGGAACCAGGAACACGGACGAGACTCTTGCTCATGAAGATCGGGCTGGTCGGCTATCAAGGATCGGGTAAGAGCACGGTGTTCGAGTGGCTCACAGGCGTGGCGGCCGACCCGGCACTGGCTCACACTTCGCAAAGTGCCATGGCGGCGGTGCCCGACAATCGTGTCGAGCCGCTGACGACGGTCTACAACCCGAAGAAAATCACGTATGCGTCGCTTGAGTTGGTCGATACGGCAGGTCTGAGCCGTACGCATGAGGGCAGCGCGGCTCGGCTGGCGACCATTCGCGAAGCCGGCTGCTTGGTGCTGGTTGTGGGCGCATTCGACCGCGGGGCCGATCCGTTGAAGGATATCGAGAGCCTGGACGAAGACTTCGCGCTGACCGACTTGGAGATTGTCTCGGGACGCATCGAGCGATTGCGCGAAAGCGTCAAAAAGGCCAAACCCAATCGCGACGCCGAACTGGCCGAGTTGGCCGCGCTGGAACCCACGCAGCAGGCGCTAGAGTCGGGCACACCGCTCACCGCGGTCGGTATGACTGAAGACCAGCTCAAGGCGACGCGCTCGTTTCGTCTGTTGACCGAGAAGCCGCGATTCGTCGTGTTTAACGTCGCTGACGACGAACCCCAGCCCGAGCGGTTCGTTTCGAAACTCGCGGAAATCCGTCCACAGGTCCGTGCCGTCGCGGCGCCGGCCGGCCTGGAACTGGAGTTGGCTCGGATGAGTCCCGAAGACCGCGAGGCGTTTCGCGCGGAGATGGGCGTCGGAGCGTTCGATCGCGATCCGCTGCTGCGTGAGCTGCTTGATGCGTCGGGGCAGATGTTGTACTTCACCGCCGGTGAGAAGGAAGTGCGCACCTGGATGCTGCGTCAAGGCGGAACGGCGCTGGAGGCGGCGGCAAACGTGCACTCCGATTTGGCCCGTGGCTTCATCCGCGCCGAGGTAATGCAGTGCGACGATTTGATCCGCGCCGGAAGTGAGCGCGAGATCAAAGCCCAAGGGTTGGTGCGGCAGGAACCGAAAGACTATGTCGTCCGCGACGGCGACATCTTGAACATTCGGTTCAGCGTTTAATTGCCGACGTACATCGCCGCCACGCGGCATCAACTAGCGGCGGCGCATCGCTTCGACGCGTTCAGCCAACTGCTCGAACTTTTCGGATTCCTCGACGTCGCCCATCAGCTTGTGCATCCGGGACAGGTTGCCATAGGGCACGGCCAGGGCGGGTTTCTCGAGCTTGCCATCGACGGCCGCACGCTCCATCAACTCGAGTCCCTGCTCTGTCAAGCGGAGCGCTTCATCCCGCTGACCCAACTCCCAATAGGAGACGGCCATGCTGACAAACGTCTCACCTTGGCTGGCACCGTCGTAGGCAGCCGACGGCGGTGTCGGACTTTCCAACAGCGGAACCGCGTGGCGATACCAGGAGACTGCCTGACGATGGTCTCCCCGATCGACGGCATGGATGGCGCCGATCCGATAGCACAGCCAACCTCGCACGAAATTACGCGTAGGGAGTTGCCGCACGGCCGCTTCGCCTTGCGAGAAATAGGCCATCGCCATGTTGCCTAATTGTGTGGCCCGGGGCGCGTGGTCACGCGCCGTTTCGATCTCAGTGGCGTCAGCCAGTGCCACTCCCACTCGCCATGCCAGGTGGGCCTGATGCGCTTCGTCCTCCGACTGGCGAACGAGCACGCCGCCCAGTTCGGTAATGCCGTCCACCCACGGTCCAGGATCGGGTGGTTGGGCAATGCCGGCCGCAGCAGATAATGCGCCCTCGTAGACGCGAAGTCTCAGTTCTTCGCTTCCGTGCTCGTTGCGGATGATGTCGTCGGCAACCGACGCGGCCTGTTCGATCCAGCGAGGCACCACGGTCGACTGCTTTTGCCAATGGCCGTGTCCGATGTCGTGGGCTGCGCCCAGGTAGGAGTCCAGCAAGACGCGTTTCGCCTCGACGCGCACATCTGGATCTCTGTCCTTGGCCAGAGGACCGGCCAGCTTTGCCGCTTCCATGTGATGCTTGATCGCTTGTCGATAGTCCGGATCCGGCGCCAAAGCGAGGCTGTCGGCTAACCGGCAATGCGCTTTGGCCAGTGTCAAGGGCGGCACACCGCGCGCTTCGACCGCGTCGCGGGCGAATTGTACGGCGAGTTTGTGTTCGCCGCTGAGCGTCAGGGCCCGAGACAGCGTCAGCCGATGCTCCATTTCATCCGGAGCCAACTCGATGGCGCGTTGGGCCGCCTCGATTGACCGCTCGAGGTCGCCGGCGCGCCGCAACACCTCGGACTCCAGGGCATGACACCGGCTGTTCTGCGGCGCCAGTTGCTTGGCCTGTTGCACGTCGGCAAGACACGCCGCGAATCGCCCGTTCAGCCGTACTTCCGCTCGGGCCAGAAACGACTCGGCGGTGATGGGCTCGATCACAATCTGCGTCGCGCGCGGCTGCTCGGTTTGTGAGTCGAAGACGAGCAGTATCCCGCGCTCTGGATAGATCAGGCCCAACCATTGTCCTTCGTCGTTGTAGACGTCGACCGACTCAAGCTTTGTGATTTCGAGCCGCTCGGCAATCTCACCAACTGGTTTGGAACCACGCAACTTCAGGGCCAGCGAGTCGACCACGTCCTCGATCACGGTCACTCGCACAAACTCGAATGCGTCACTGGAATACGTTTCGCGAACGCCGCCGGGAATTCGATGTACCTGTTCAGGATCACCCCATTGTTCGTGCAACGACTCTCGGCTGGTTTGCCCTGGGACGATGCCGCGATAATTGGCCGACTCGAGCACTTCCGATTCGGCTGGCGACAGCGTGGCCTGCTCGGCAGGCAAGGACTCGCCCGACGGCGCGTCATTTGCCGGCTCGGCGGACTGGGCATCAGCCGTTTCGGCGCCGGCCGGATCGGTTTCGGTCGGGGCCGTGGAGGTCCCACCGCTCGGCGGCGAATCAAGATCGGTCGGCGGCGCGGGCGGACTGGCCGGTTGGCGATCGCTCTGGTCGGCCGAGCTTTGCGCCGCAGCCGCCAAGATCTCGCTGGCCGAACGCTTGTCCTTCTCCGCGGACAGTGTTTCGAGCCCTTGTTGGCCAATCGCCGGCGCCGCGAAACGCACTGCGGCCAAGAATGTGAATACTGCAATCGGCACCAGACGGCGAATAAGACGACGCATCGTCAGACTCCTCGTGAGGGCACAGACCCCGCGACGACGCACGAGCCTTCGACCAACCCCTGGGTCGTGCTCGGCAGACACCACGCGGCGCATCCTGCGCTATCGTGGGAAAAAATTGGCGGCGGAGTATGACGGCCTGACCCCGTCGCGCCTAGACCAACGCGGCGTGCTAGCGGGCCGTCCCAGCCCCCAACCCCCCGGACACCAGGAGCTTGCGTGCCGCATCGAGCCGCCCTGCGGCCAGGGCATTTTGTATCTTATCGAGCGCCTTGTAGTGCTCCGCCAAAAACGGCACGGCCTCGCCGGCCTCTGGAGCCTGCGGCACCAATCGCTTCGCGATCTGTCGATAAACCTCATCGATGCCGGTTCGCTCCGTTGCGCTGGTCAGAATCGCGCCGGGTGGCGTGCCGTCGACCCGACCTGACTCGACAAGATCGATCTTGTTGCAAACGCACAGCGCGTTGGGGCAATGCTCAATGAGTTCGTGCGCATCAGAAGTCCGCGGCATGCTAGCATCCTCGACGAGCACGACCAGGTCGGCAGCCGCCAGCGCGGCCCGCGTCAGGTGGACGCCGGCAGTTTCCAAAGATTCGGTACTTGCGCGCAGCCCGGCCGAATCGACCAGTTCGACCGGCCAGCCGTCAATGGCCGTGGCCGAAGCGACCAGATCGCGCGTCGTACCTGGCGAGGAATCCACGATCGACCGTTCGAAACCGACTAGCGCATTGATTAAGCTGCTTTTGCCCACGTTCGGCTGACCAACCAGCATGACGCGCCACGGCGTGGTAAGGTGACAGCCCAGCGCCCGCCAGGCCAAGAGCCGTGCGACGTGTCGTGTCGCCTGCTCAACATTGTCGGCGTTGAGGTGCGCCTCGATATCCGACAGCGCGCGCCGCATTGCGCCGCACCGCTGGTCCCATAGGATTGCAGCCGTGCGATCGGTCGGCGCGTCGGCCAGCGCAATCTCGGCGGCGGCAAGGATCGAATCGCTGATCGATTCGCGCGTCCATTGTTGCCAGCCGATTTCCTCGCAGCCCTGCTCGCGCAGCGCGGAAACGATCGCATTTGCGGCGGCCGCGCCGCCGTGGCAGTGAATCTCAATGCGGTGCGGATCACGCCGGCAAACGACGATCTCTTCGCCCGACCTGGCTGCTCCCCAGCGTCCGTGACAGATTTGCTCCACCGGCACGTCCGCCAGCGGTGTTCCGCTCGACGCGTGAAACAACGGCTCGACGATGGATGTTGCCGAGAGTCCTTCCACCAGCAAGCTGGCGATCGCGCCGCGCCCCGGCGGCGTCAGCCGAACGATGCGCGTCGTCGCGTGTCGCGTCACCGCCCGTCTCCCGCGGTGAGCCGTGCTGCGGCCAGGGCAACGCCCGACAAGGTCAAATGCGGCACGTATTGGGCCTTTGGTCCGTCACCGTCCAGCAGGTTTGCCAAAGCCTCGCCCCCGCCCCCGGTGACGAACACCTGGTACGCGTCGGCTGACGGTAATAGTCGCGCAATCACTTCGCGCACCGCGCCCACGGCTCCCCAGGCGATACCGAATGCAATCGCGCCTTCGGTTGATCGCCGCAATTCGTCGGGCACGTTGCGAATGTCGACCAAAGGCAAGCCGTCGGTGAACTCGTGCAGCGCTCGAGCCGACATGTTCACACCCGGCAGAATCGCCCCGCCCTGAAACGTGCCGTCCGCGGCGATCAGATTCACTGTGATCGCGCTGCCATGATCGACCACAACCGCCGGCTGACCCGCAGTGCGCAGGCAGTTGGCGGCCGTCACGTCGGCCAAGCGATCCAAGCCAACCGAGTCGGACCGATCCACGTCTATTTTCACTGGCATGTCGGCAAGCGCAAGCAGCTTGACGCTTGTCGCGCCTTGTCCGACGAGCCACTTGGTCAGTCGAGTCGCCGCCGGTCGATTGACGCTGGCGATCGCCCATTGACATTCGGCCACGCCTGCGGAAAGACGTTTGGCCAATGCGTCGACGCCACTGGCAACATCGATCGCGGCTGTTGTGGTTGGCACAGGAAGCACTCCGGGCTCGATCGCAGCGAATTCGCCGATTTTGATCCGGCTGTTTCCGATATCAACAGCCACCAATCGAGTCGAGCTGGCACTACTCATGTGTGTCTCGACGCATCGGCGAATTGTTGATTGCAAAAGACGTTTGTTGCGCCCGGCACTTTGACCGGACTTAGCCGTCGCGTGCTACGGCTATTGCCGCTCGTCCAGTGCGCCCAGAATTGCCCGCAACAGTTGGTCGAGTCCTTTCCCGGTAACGGCCGAAACCGCCAACACCTCGCGACCCAACTCCGCCGCCAGCGCATCGCGAACCTCCGGCGCGCCAGGAATCTCGACCTTGGAAATCACCACGATCTCAGGCCGGTTCACCAGCGACTCATCATACTGCTCCAATTCGCGGTGGACGACCCGATAGTTCTCTACCGGGTCGGTCCCGTCGGCCGGGAACGGTTCGACCAGGTGAACGAGGATTCCCGAGCGTTCGATGTGCCGCAGAAACTCGTGCCCCAAGCCCGTGCCGGCGTGAGCCCCTTCGATCAGTCCGGGGATGTCAGCCAGCACAAACGATCGATCGGGCGTCGCGGCCACGATGCCAAGATTCGGGTGTTTGGTCGTGAACGGATAATCGGCAATCTCTGGGCGCGCTCGCGACAGCCGGCTCAGGAGCGTGCTCTTGCCGGCATTCGGCTTGCCGACCAGGCCAACGTCGGCGATGACCTTGAGTTCGAGCGTGAGCGTGCGCGATTCCGCCTGACCACCTCGCGTAAACTCCCGCGGCGCGCGATTCGTCGAGCTCTTGAAATGAACGTTGCCTTTACCGCCCTTGCCGCCGCGTGCGGCAACCACCGTGTCTCCGGCAGCAGCTAGGTCTTTTAGCACGTGTGTCGTTCGTGCGTCGATCACGAGCGTGCCTGGCGGGACCTCAAGGACCTCGTCCTGCCCATTCTTTCCGTGGCAATTCGCACTTCCGCCTGGGCCGCCGCTTTCGGCGCGGCAGTGCTTACGATGTGCCAGCGCGGCAAGGCTGTCGACGCCGTTGACCGCCCGTAGAACCACGCTCCCACCGTGACCGCCGTCTCCGCCGTCGGGCCCGCCACGCGGCACATGCTTCTCGCGGCGAAAGCTTGCGCAACCATCGCCACCGTGACCGGCTTGAACTTCGATCGTCACCCGGTCGACAAACATGGCAATCTCGCGGCGCTTGCGGCAAGCAGAATGGGCGCGGCGCACGCGCTTCGCTGGACGATCGGGTAACCGAGCACGGCGATCCGTGGATGCCGCCACACTTGGCAACCTTCGGCAGAGCCTGGCTTGCACCGCGGAGCCGAACAGTTGACTAGGCCACGTTCTCGATGACGTTGATGCGGCGGCCCTTGCGGTCGAAAGACACGACTCCCGCGGCCAGCGCGTAGAGCGTGTAGTCGGTACCCTGTCCGACATTCTTGCCGGGATGAAACTGCGTGCCGACCTGCCGGACGAGAATGTTGCCAGGCACAACCTTTTGGCCAGCATATCGCTTCACGCCGCGACGCTGGGCATTCGAATCGCGACCGTTGCGGCTGGAGCCTTGTCCCTTCTTATGTGCCATATCCGTCTACTCCACAGCCTGCGCGCGGCGGCCGTCGGCTTTTGCGTATGGGATTACCGGAAACCCGTGAATCTATCGGTACTCCCACTGGTAGTCAACCTGACCAGGGATGCCGAAACGGATTTCGCGTCGGTCTTCGGCGAATTCATCGCCCGGGCGCCAGAAGTTGAGCTTGAGAAGCTTCACGCGCATTTGGCGGCCGGTCGTCGGCGGGTCTCCGGCTTTGAAGGCACCGGGCGGGTCGACCCATTGATAGGCGTTGGTCAGCCCGCCGACCAAGATCGAGAAGTAGTCAATCCGCGGATCGACATCCTCCCACGTGGCCACGCCCCACACGCTGCGATCGACCAACCCGCGACTCACGGGAATCCGCTGACTGCTGACTTCAACGCTGTTGAGCAGCGTGCGGTTGGGATCCTCCTTGGCCTGGATCATGGGAATCGCCACCGGGATGACACGGTCGAGATAGGCCTTCTTGAATTCGTGCGACTCGAGCACGAACGTAGGAAAGAACCGGATGCGGCTGTCCGACGACTCGATCGCAACGCTGCCGTCGGCCGCGGCGACCGGGTGGAGATTGCCGCCGGTGTTCTTGACGCGATAGACCATGTACCAAATCAGCTTACGCTGCATGCGCCCGCTCGGCTGCGGCACGTCCACCCAAATCATCCGCACCGGCTTGAACGAGAATTCCAGGCACCAAATGTCGCGGCGAAAGACCGTGTCGGTGGCCATCTGCCGCAAGGTCTGCGACATCGGCGAATACTTCGGCTGAGCGTCCAGTCCCGGAATGCCTTGCAAAATCTCGACCATGTCATGACGGCTGAACGTCTCTTCCGCATGCCGATCGGGCGGAATCGTGACTTCGACGCCGGGTGCGAGCACGCGATACTGCTTGCCGCCGTTGGGGTCGGGCAAGCGGGCGGTGGTCAGCCGTGGCTGCGCAGCCGCCACGTTGGCATCTGCGACGCCAATCAGGCACCCGATGACCAGGAGTTGCCAAAATCGTAGTCGGGCGAAGACACCGCACATGGTGTTGGCTCGCTGCCGGAAAGGGCTCTTGGGAGAATTGGGTTAGACCGCGGTCTTCCAGGGCCGGTCGTGCTTAGGACCGCCGGGCCAAGCCGATACTCTGCTCCGGAGCCGGCATTGGAACTGTTTAGTATAGTTGGGGTTGCGCGCCGCGGTCAACTTTTTCCCAGACGCCAACGCAATTGCACCGTTTGTAACGGCACGGCGGCCAATTCTTCGCGGCTTTCGTACCGCCGAACCGGCACAGCACGTCCGCGAACTTCGAGATTCAACGCGGGCACCGTCAGCGGCCACGGTGAAAGCCTCACGGCCATCGGCTCGCCACGGGCCGCCGAACCGGTCGGACTGAGCGCTATCGGCGGGCCTGCCGGCGTTTCGAACTCGTCGGCGGTGGTGGCCTCGTCGCAGCAAAACCAGAGGCTAAGTACGTCGAACAACTGTAGTTGGGCCAGGGCCCGGCCAGCCAACTCCGGAGTGTTTTTCGACGGTGATCGGGCTTGCCAGGCCGTGAAGCAGGCCTCTTGCAATCGGTCGAAAGTGGCCAAGAATCGCTCGGCCTGCGCGGTTTTCTCGGCGTCGTGCTTCCAACCCGTGTCGTAGCGCCGCAGCAACTCGCAGAAATGTCCAGCCACGGTGTAGCCGGCTAGCGGACCATGCTCGGCCGCACCGGTGATCGAGGCGGTCCAAATCTCCAAGCCCTCGTCCAGCGGCATCTCAGTGAAAGATCTTGGCCGTGCGTGGTCGGGCTCAACGCCCGGCGATCGCTCCCATGCTGCCCAGCCGTCGTCATGGTGGACGATCGCCCAAAGAAGCTCGTCTCGATCCACCAGCGGCACGACGGGTGCTGCACCCCAGTGGTCGGCCAACGCGCCGGACAGCCGCGCATGCTCCACCTGCGAAATCAGAATCCATTGGGCACCGTCTGCATCCGGCGCCGCAGGCTCTCGGCGAATCATCCGGCTGACTCCCGGGCAACAACTGGCGCGAGTCGATCAAGTCGACCGCGTATCCTTGAGCCTACGCGGGCAGCGGCAAAAAAGATAGGCGCGCCCCGGGCCGCGGCCGACTGACAAACTTGCCGACTCGAGAAAACTATTGCTGCTTTACCGGCTTGGCGGCCGTGGGAGCCGGCGGCTGCGTCAGTCGTACCTGCGCCGCCAGCAGCCGATCAGCTTGGGCAAATCGCTCGGCCAGGTCTTGCTCATAGGTGAAGGCCAGCGTGACGCGCTTGCCGTCGGAATCCTGGATCAAGTAGTAGACCCATTCGATGGGCAGCTCGGCGACAATGCCGTGAGCCGTAGCACGCAAAACGTGGTAGCCGGCTTCGCTTTGCGATTGCGACGCATTGGTAAACTGGCCGAAGCTCTTGCCCAATGACTTCTGGATGTCGCGCTGAAACTCGGCCAGCGTGGTTGGCGATTCTTTGACGCCCGGCAGCAACGAAATGTTGCACTGGGCAACCAACTCGCCGCGATCCAAGTAGCGCAGGATCGTCAACTTGTCATCGTCGCTGGTCAGGTGCCACCGCCGATCGTGCAGAAAGTGAAACTGCCCGGAAGCCGCCTGGTAAGCCAGTTCGGCATGACCCGGCAGGGGCGATTCGGGAACCGTCGCAACACGCTGTGGCGTGAGGTATTGCGACGTCTCAATCGGCTTGACCGACATGATCAGCTTGGCAACGGTGTCCAGCCCTGGCCCGACGTGGCCGACAGCCCGCGTCTCCTTAATCAACAGTGCCAGGTAGGAGAGGCGCTTAGTGTTGAACTCGAAACGGAACTTAGCTTTGAGCTCGATCTCGGTGCTGATCCCGCCGACTGCGCCGTTGACCGATCCGGCCGCGGCGACTTCGCCAACGCCATTGGTGATTTCGCCCAGCACACACGAAACGTCCGACCAACTCACCGCGTCAAGGCACAGCAGACTGGCAAGCGATTCATCGGTAAGTTTCCAGCTTTCACCGAGCGCCACCGGCGTTGCGGGTAACAACTCATCGATGAGCAGGCTGCCACCGGGCACGTCGATTAGATCGAGTTCTTCACGAAGCAACGGCGCTGCCGGACAGTAGAGCACCGGCGACCCCTTTGCTGGCTTGTCGACAGCAATCAGCCGACGTCGCGGATCCAAAGTCGGCTTCTCGCCGCCCTGATCAACCTTGATCACGGCCCGGGTGTCGTCGTAGTAGCGCACTGATCGATTTGGCCGGCCGCCGTCACCAAGTCGGAGCACCTGTTCGTCGTATTTCAGATTGGCGACCACGCTCATGGGCAGGCTCTTTTCCTGCCCATCAATGACCAGCTTCAGATCGCCACCGACCTGGAAGGCGACCTCGACCCGCGTCAGCTCGCCGACTGCATGCTCGGTTTCGAGGCGGTGTTTGGCGGCAGTTTCGGCAGCCAAGACCGACGGTAGCACGGCGAAATAGAGAAAGAGGGTCGCAACTAGCTGGACAGTGCGGCTGGAATCCATTCTCAAGCCCTTCGCAGAATGCGGCATGTGGTTTGCAGGTATGATGCCCGGAGGCACCTGCACGGCGATGTGCGCGGTCAGTCTGATTCATCGTCCGGGTAGCCGCTGCGAATCTACTCGATTAGCCCGCTCAATCCCGCTGGGGCAGATGGGCAAACTACGCGGTGTTTCGCAGACTATGAAATGCAGAGAACAAACCTGGCCAAAACAACGTAAGATTTGGTATAAGAGGAGGATAGGAGAATCTGCCAGGCAATCGTGCTGTCATTTTGCCGGTTAGATTGTGGCGGAAAATCCGGTTACCAGCGCGAACATGCACCGATCCAAAATGGCTCCCTTACGTAAAGGAATAGTGCCTATCTGTCTAACCGCTTTTGTAAGAAGGTAAACCGACGGGCAGGGGGCTTACTGGGCCCTCGGCCGCCTCGAGTTGCCGGTCAAGAGTTCCACGCCTATTGAGGGGCGTGAATACAAAGGATTTCTCTCGTCGGGCGCGGAGCCGCAAGGAACACCGTCGGGAGTTGCTCGAGAGAAGAGGTCCTCTCATGCATACCGATTATCACAGCGCGATCATTCGCCAACTCCGCGATCAGCAGGTGCGATTCGCTCCTCGCGAAAAGAAGATCGAACAGGTCAATCGCACCGAGAAGCTCCTGTCGGAGTTGAACGATAGCAAAACGTACACCTACGAGTACCTGTGCTATCGCATCACCGACTATCGGCCCGAGTCGTTTCCCAACGTGAAGTTCACCGGTAGCGAGGCGGGCCACGACTTGCGGTTGCTCGTCGAGGATCTTTCCGATGCCGCCGACCTCCCGGCCAGCCGTGCCGGCGAGCGCGTGCTGACGGTCGACGAGCTGAGCAAGATGTTCAACGTCTCGACGAAGACGATTTCGCGCTGGCGGCAGCAGGGGCTGGTCAGCCGGCGGTTCGTGTTCGACGGCCGCAAGCGCGTCGGGTTCCTCCAGAGTTCGGTCGACCGGTTTGTTTCGCGCAACGAAGACCGTGTACGCCGCGGGGCCCGGTTCAGCCAGCTTACCGACGAGGAACGCAACGAGATCATCGATCGGGCACGCAGGCTGGCCAACGCCGGCGGCGGCATGTCAGAGGTGACCAAGCGTGTCGCCCAGCACATGGGGCGCAGCGTCGAAACGGTGCGGTATACGCTGAAGCACTTCGACAAGGAAAACCCCGATCTGGCCGTGTTTCCGAACGCAACCGGGCCGTTGGGCGAGGAAGACAAGAAGCGGCTCTACCAGCAGTATCGCCGCGGGGCGCCGATCGAAACGCTGGCGGCCCGGTACCACCGAACGAAGACCAGCATGTACCGGGTCATCAACGAAATGCGTGCCCTGCGGATCATGGAACTGCCGCTGGACTACATCTCGAACCCGGTTTTCGGCCGCGCCAGCATGGAAAAGCGGATGCTGGCCGAGATGCCCGAATCGGACGTGCCGGCAAAAAAGACGCGGCTGCCGTCGGGCTTGCCGCCCTATTTGGCCAGCCTGTACGAAGTGCCGTTGCTGAACCGCGAGCAAGAAGGCCACCTCTTCCGGAAGTTCAACTTCCTGAAGTACAAGGCCGCCAAGTTGCGCAAGCGGATCGATCCGGCCCGTGCCAAGAGCAGCCTGATGGACGAAATCGAGTCGTTGTACGATCAGGCGGTAGCCGTCAAAAACCAGATCGTTCGGGCGAACCTGCGCCTGGTGGTGTCGATTGCCAAACGGCACGTCGGCCAGTGGGAGAACTTCTTCGAGCTGGTCAGCGACGGCAATATGTCGCTAATTCGGGCCGCCGAGAAGTTCGACTACGCCCGCGGCAACAAGTTCAGCACGTATGCCAGTTGGGCCATCATGAAGAACTTCGCCCGCACGATTCCTGATGAGCATCGGAAGCGTGACCGGTTCCGTACCAGTCATTCGGAGCTATTTACCGCGACCGAGGAATATCGGACCGACCAGTACGAGCTGGAGTCGGCTCAGCGTCAGCGGGCGGCCCAGGTCGGACGCATTCTGGAACGCCTTGACGAGCGCGAGCAGAAGATTATCATTAGTCGGTTCGGGCTGGACTACAGCCAGGAACCCCAAACCTTGAAGGAAGTGGGCGCCGAAATGGGCGTCACCAAGGAGCGGGTCCGGCAACTCGAGGCCCGTGCGATCAGCAAGCTCCGCTTGGCGGCCGAAGAGGGAACGGGCGAGGTGCGGGGCGTCAGCTAGCCGCCACCTGGGTGCGGTTAGCCTACGCCAGCCCAGTTGATCGACGAGTCGTATTGTGTCGCATCGGCGTTTGCCCGCCGGCGACCTTCATTGGCGCCCCAAGCCAGGGGATCTTACTCCGAGAGGAGACCGGCGACCGGCCAACCAGCGACGACGCCCGCGCAGCTTTGGCTCGAGGCGTCGGCGAATTTGCAGCCGCCGTGCGTCCGCCGTTGTCGGGGATCTTGGTCCTGCCGCTCATGCCAGGGGCCGACCGGGCTGGCACGGCATCGTGCCACGGATCGCCGCGCACCTCACCGGAACCGCCGATCGGCTGTACGTCGGTTCGTCGGGCTTGGGCAGCCTGGCGTGAGGCGGCCTTCGGGTTGCCCGCCAAAACCGGTCGAATCCGCTCCGCACGCATCGGGGCTCCATATTGCAAGGTTTTTGGCGTTCGGTATATTTAGTAGTTTTCGTGGGGGACTCGCAGGCTAGCGTAGCTCAATTGGCAGAGCAGCTGATTTGTAATCAGCAGGTTGTGG